>Ga0126310_10000805_pt1 | contig 11462 bp, 11 predicted proteins | sample Plot60_FD_92540 | JGI IMG/M metagenome (GOLD analysis project Ga0126310, IMG submission 92540) | Serpentine soil microbial communities from UC McLaughlin Reserve, CA, USA - Plot60 | ecosystem: Environmental > Terrestrial > Soil > Grasslands | place: USA: UC McLaughlin Reserve, Lake County... | reverse complement strand
TGCCGCCCGAACCCACACGTATCGTCGACGTTCCGCCAGCGAGATACCCGATCACGACGGACGTAGCGGCACTCGCAATGCCGGTCATGTTGTGATGCTCGGCGACCCAGTAGCGCTTATAGCCAAACGCTTCGGCCTGTTGCGCGAGATCGAGGCTCTTGCGCAGCGCCTCGCGTGGTGTTTCACCCAGGATGACGGGAACGAGATCGAGAATCGAGATGGGAACCATGCTTGTTCTCTACAACTGAAATTTTGATTTAGCTTAGACGGAAAGTGAGAAATTGAGAAACGGTGCACGCGAGTGATGACTTAGCACGCGCGGAGATTGAGGTCCGGCGGTGAAGAGTCGTAGGCCGCTTTCCCTCGGTCATTGAGAATGCAGCGCCAACGGCGCGGAATATGAAAGCCAGGGGCAAGCGCTAAGCGCAGCGGAGCGCGTCGCCCCTGGGTTACAGAAATTAAAGCGCTGCAAGCCCTGAAGGGGCGTAATACTAATATTTCGGCCCTTCAGGCCTTATCTCCTCGCCCTTATTGCAACCAGGGGCGACGCGCTTCGCGCTTGCCCCTGGCTTTCATATTTCGCGCCTTTGGCGCTGGTTTACCTATACGTCCGACTTTTGAGGCAAAGCCGTCGTAGGCTAAGCTTGAAGGCTGAGAAGAGCTTTAGGTTCTAAAAAAGGCGGGAAGTCAGGATGAATCGATCAGCGGGTTTGTTGGTAATTGTCGGTGGCGTTTTCATCTTTGTCGTCGGTTTGTTGATCTACTCAGGCGCACTCGGATGGTTTGGGCGGTTGCCGGGTGATATCCGTTACGAGAGTGGAAACGTTCGCGTCTACATCCCGATCGTTTCGATGTTGCTCGTTTCAGTCGCGCTGACTCTGCTCTTCAATTTGCTGCGCAGGTTTTTCTAAAGACGAAACTCATTGAACCCACTCTTTCGCTGAAACGAATGACTCCGCGTCGTAAATGAGCACGATCGTGCCCACCGGTAATTGTTCGCTCATCTCCTTCGCCGCTGACATCGGAATCCGAACGCAACCATGACTGCGCGGCGCGTGAGGGACGGAAGGGTTGCCGTGGATGGCGAGGCCGTCGCTGAAGTAGTTGGGATAATAGAGCAAGCCGAGCGGTGATTTTCTCCATCCTTGCAGCTTGTTGTAGATCCGGAATCGACCTCTCGGTGTGTAAGCCAGGCCGCTCATGCTTTTCTCTTTGTAATGCTGTCCGCTGCCTGTCGATACAGGAAGGATCGCCGTCACCGCACCATCATCATCCGTCAACAAGAGCACTTGCCGATCGAGGTCGACTTCGACGTGCTTATAGCCTGGGTCTTTCGGCCGTGGTGGTGTTGCACTGCGGATTGCATTCAACTCGCCACGCGTGAGGCGACCGGTAATTGTCCGGCCTTCCCATTTCTGAAACGTCGCCAGGGCCTGTTGGGTCGCGCTATCAATCACGCCATCGACTGGTCCGGTGCGGTAGCGCATTTCTCTCAGGCGACTCTCTGCCTCCTTCAGTTCTGCGCGCTTGAGCGGACCGCTGTCACGCTTTTTACTCCTGGTGTTCGCGAGTGAGCTACCCGATGTTGAAAACAGAGCGATAATTAGAAGCAATGGTGCGGCGAGTTTTGTGGCGATGTACATAAGACTGCCTCCGGAGATTAAAACATGAGGAGTCGGGGCTAATGTCACGATACGCTCGGGTAGTGACGAGATCAATGTTTAGCCACAAAAAGGCACAAAAAGCACAAAGTTTTTCTACGAAGTTCATGGCTGATGGTGTCGCAGTTTAGCTTTTTCAGAGACGTAGACGACGATACGAGTCGTCTCGAAGGCTTCGGGTATCAGCCGGAGTTGATTAGTGCGGCCGATGAAGACGCGCTAATCGCGCGTGTGCGGGAGCTGCCGTTTCAGGAGTTTGAGTTTCACGGCTTTAGGGGCAAGCGACGTGTTGTCTCCTTCGGCTGGAAATATGAGTTTTCCGGCGGCGGTCAGCTTCGCAAGGCGGACGCGATTCCTGAGTTTCTCCTCAGACTCAGATCGCTCGCTGCATCGTTCGCCCGACTAGACGCAGACGCTTTCCAGCATGTCCTCGTGACGGAGTATGGCCCGGGCGCCGGCATCGGCTGGCATCGCGATAAGGCGGTGTTCGGACAGGTCGTCGGTGTCTCACTACTCGCGCCATGTGTGCTGCGGTTCAGGCGCAAGATGAATGCGAAGTGGGATCGCGTTAACGTCCTCGCCCAACGAGGTTCGGGTTACCACCTTACTGGTCCGGCCCGAGCGGAGTGGGAACACAGCATCCTGCGTGTGGATGCGTTGCGCTATTCAATTACGTTTCGCACTATGCGCGAAGAGTAGCCGCGGATGAAGGCGGATTGAAACGCGGATCCGCGGCGCAGTGTTCATGTTGCCTGAGAACCTGCCTTTGCGTTTGAGGTCAAGACCTGCTCGTCAACATCTGCTTCGTCAGGTTTTTTGGAGAAGCCGGAAATGTCCCAGCGGCTCTCGACGTTCTTGAACAGACGGAGGCTTTGGAAGAACGCGCTCGCGCCACCGCCGCCAGCCAGCTTCGAACCCTCCTGACCCGCGATCTTCGAACCTTCCTGACCGGCGATCTTCGATCCTTCTTGTCCCGCGATCTTTGATCCTTCCTGTCCGGCGATCTTGGAACCCTCCTGACCGGCAATCTTCGATCCTTCCTGGCCCGCGATCTTCGTACGTGAACCTCCGTTACCACTCAGCGCCACTCTCGGTCGTTCATCAAAATTCACGCCTGAGTAGTATCTGTATTTGGACGCCGCTGCAGCACCTTCCACCGGCGCCTCGAACTTCCTGAGACTGACCTCGTAGAGATACTTCCTGAGAAAGTCCGTCCACGACAATCGTTGTCGCTTCACGTCCTTCGCAAACCATAATGTCTCGTAATTCTTGCGCGACACTTCATAAGCCTCACGAGACCACGGGAAGAACACTGAGACACCGTTCGAATACTGGTAGCCGCCACCGCTATAGCCACTGAGGATCACCGCTTTTTGCAGCTCTTTCAGAACATCGCGGCACTCTTTTTGGACGCGCTTCAATATCTCTGTATCGTCTCCCTCGCCAATCTCCTTCGCGATGAGACTACACTCTCGATCGAGCAGTTCACAGAAGTCGCCGAGATCGACATTCTGATCGTACATGTACGACTGACACTTCCAGTGTACGTGCAGAATCGCGCGTTCCATCTGGCGATAGATTCGACTCTCCGGCTCCTTGAAACAGTCGATCAGCGCTTCAGCCAATCCATCGAACGCATCGGCCAAACGATTAAAGCGGTTCAGATCCCACGCGGCCATGTCGACCGACACGCCGCCGACGGTGTACGAGTCCTGGCTATGAATAAACTCCTCGACGAAATGCGCCGCCACCTCGCGCGTGTCGACATTGCGGTTCTGTTCGCGCGCTAAACACCCAAGGATCTTGGCGTAGGTCCAACCCGCGCTCGGAACGCTGCCTTCAGATGCAATCATCGTCTTCGCAACCAGATTGAATTGGTATCCGACCTCGAGCATTCCCATCACGCAGCTATCGAAGCCAAGGATGTCGAGCTTTTGACCGAGGAGTTCGTTCTCGACACGATCTTCGGCCAGCCAACTATTTGACTCAGCTATTTCCTGTAGATCCTTTTTGTTGCTGACGAGCGCCTGAAGCACGACATAAAAGTCTGACATCTTCATCGACTTGCCGGAGGTCTCGTCTTTAAACAAACCGATGTCCTGAAAGCCGAGCGAATGCCCTGAAAATATCAGCGCGTACTTCTGCGCGCGGCGCCCGAAAGTGATCTCGCCGTCGTTTTCGACATCGACTTTGTTGACGCACCAGTCGACGAAGTTAAGGATCGAACGCGGGTTGGCGGCGTTCTCGTTTTCTTTTTTCGGAACGTTGTACTGCTTGTCCGGCACTTTGTACGACCGGACGTATCGTGCGTTCCCGGGTTCGGAGAAGTCACAGTAAAGGGTCGGGATCGCGGGCGAGTTGCCGTCGTAATAGACGAAAAGATTTGGGCTGTCGGCGCCTGACGCGGCAACACTTTTGATTTGTTCCATGGCGTAAGCCATATCGACGGCGAGGTTGTTGTCTCCCGCCATGTAAATCATGATGGTCCATTCTTTCTGATTCATCTGGGCTCTCCTTTCAATATCACACAGGTGAGGGGAGGTGTGAACGGTTGGTTTACGGGATAACTCATCGAAAACCTTTGATTAACACAATATCTCTCGTTGCGGAAAATCGATATGCCGCAATCTTACCATCCCGCGAGATGGCAAAACTGCTCACGAATTCTGATTTGAAGTTAGTTAACTGTTTCGGAGCGCTACCGTCAACCGGTTGGCTCCACACGTTTAGAATCCCGGAACTATTATCAAGATAGGCGACGGATCGCCCGTCAGGCAGCCAGCTAAACGCTATCGGCTGCACTGATCGCGGCAAATCGATCGTCTTCAGCGGGTTACCACCGTCAAAAGACATAATCGAAAGTTTCGGTTGATTGTTTGCCTGCTCGTCAAAATAGAAATACGAGATCAAACTTCCATCAGGCGAGATCGACGGCAGTTGAGCAGGATGCTCAGTTAACCGCACCGGTGCTCCGCCCTCGATACTGACCTTCCAAAGGCCGGCTGTACCCGAGCGCTGCGAAACAAAGATCACCGACCGACCATCGGCGGAACAAACCGGATTCGAATCGACGTAGTTGCCCTCGGTCAGTTGTTTCAAATTGCCATCGGCGTCAGTGCGCCAGATGTTCCGCGCTCCCGAACGATTAGATTGAAAAACCACGTAGCGGCCATCCGGCGACACCGACGGCTCGTGGTCGATGAAACCGTCCGCTGTCAGTTGCTTTGCGTTTGATCCATCGGCATTCGAGATCCAGATGTCCCAGAATTCTCCAGTGCGGCTCGCATAAACAACTTTTCCATCAGGTGTCCACGCCACTGTCTCGGGAAGGTTGGTTTTCAGGATCTGTCGCGCGCGACTCTCATCTTCGTTCGGCGCAGTTATCCAGATGCTGCTGGCGTTTACCTGTTGGATCGTAGCGATGGTGCCGGAATCCAACGTAACCCCGACACTAACTTCTCCATAACCGTTCAAGTCGTTTGTTATTCGTCGCGCCGGGCCGTTCGGATAGGGAAGAAACCAGACCTGTGTGCCGATAGACGAGAACTCCGGTTGCGCAGTCATGACCAGCCCGCTGCCGTCCGCGAGCCAGAGTACTCGACCAACGCTGGCCCACTTCTCGGAACCAATCGGAGTCGGATTCCCGCCTTCGACCGGAACCATCACCACGGTGGAGTATCCCGGGCCGCTTCCATTGATGATGCCGCAGGCGATCTGCTTTCCATCAGGTGACCAGGACGGTCCCGAAATAGAGAAACCATCCGGCTGTTTGCTGACCGCAATCGTTCTGGGTTCTCCGCTGCCGTCGGTTTTTGCAACCATCAACGACATGTCAGCCCGGTTGCGGCGCACGAAGGCGAACTGCGAGCCATCGCGAGAGAAACCGACCGGACTGTAGACGCGGTCCAGAACTTTCGCGGGAGTGCCACCGAGAACAGGAACGCGATAAAGCGTTGGTACAAAGTTATTTCTTTCCAAAGTGGCGACGTAGTAGATCAGCTCGCCGTCCGGAGAGAAGGTCGTACCGAGGTATCCGCCATTCTCCGGCGGAACGATTCGCACCAAACTGCTTGTCGATACCTGACGAAGCCACAGGCTGGCTTGCTGTTTGGAATCGTTGGCAGCGCTGACGACGTACTTGCCGTCGGGCGAGATCGAGATCTGGCCGTTGATGTCCTCGCCATTGATCTTTCCGCCCGTCGTTAACGCTGTCATTTTTGCCGGCCCCAACTCTTTTGGTTGAGTGGACAGCTTGTAAAGACCGAAGCCGACCGCTGTGACGATGATCAAAGCAAGCAACAGAGCCGCAATGTAAGCTTTTCGGTTTTTAATGGATGAGATGGTTTGCGTGACTGCGACATCGCCGGGTTGCACTGTAGTTCTGACACCTTCACGCAACGTCGTTGCTTGTTCAGCCGAGACTGGTCTCGTGTTTGAACTCAGCGGCGGCCCGATTGAGGATGGCGGTGGCAACGAACGACTGAAGTCTGACATTGGCGCACCCGACTCAAGCCGCTGCTTCAATCGCTTCAACTTGCCCAGCATTTCTTTCGCTGTCTGGCAGCGTTCTTCGCGATCCTTCGTGAGTGCCTCGGCGATGATGTATTCGAGCGGCTCCGGTACATCGGGCGCGAGTTGACCGACGGGCAGCGGTTCGTGATCGGAAATCGCAACTATGATGTGACTCTTTGACGCACCCTCAAACGGCGTGCGCATCGTCACCATTTCATAGAGCACAACGCCGAGGCTCCAGATATCGGAACGCGCATCAACATCGCGTCCAGCCGCCTGTTCCGGCGACATGTAAGTAACAGTTCCGAGCACCGAACCAGGCTCTGTATTCACGAGCGCGATCGTTGTTTCTTCGGGTCCGGCTGAGAGCTCCTCACGTTCCGTCAGTTTGGCGAGGCCGAAGTCCAGCAGCTTCACGAGGCCGTCCGACCGCACCATGATGTTGTCTGGCTTGATGTCGCGGTGAACGATACCGGCGGCGTGTGCGGCCACGAGTGCGGAAGCAATTTGGATCGCGATATCGAGGATCTCGATCAGCTTCCGATGCTCGCGCATGTGCTGCCGGAGGGTGACGCCTTCGACGAACTCAGTGGCGATGAATGTCGTGTCGTCCGTGCGGCCGATTTCGTAGACGGTCAGGATGTTTGGGTGATTGAGAGCCGACGCCGCTTTCGCTTCCAGGATGAAACGATTCACGCGGCTTTGATGAGCGGCAAGTTCGCTGAAGAGGAATTTTAGAGCCACGGGGCGGCCGAGCTCGGTGTCCTGCGCCCGATACACCTGCCCCATTCCACCTGCACCAATTTTGCTGATGATGCGATAGCGTGAAACGGAAGCGCCGGGGGAAAATTCAGACACCGCAGACTTTTTACGCCAGCGCGGAGCAGAGCGCAAGTAGAGGCTGAATTAGCCGCCGATTGACGCGGACAAACGCAGATCCGATCCGCGCGGTTCCGCGTTCCTCCGCGGCTGAGAATTCGTTCGGTTTGACGAACTATTCCGCCTACCTATAATCATTTCCCGATGAACGACGATGATGTGTTCGAAGTGCAGCGACTGTACCCGCAGATATACATCGCCTGCCATGCGGATCACGTGCGCGCAGTGTCCACGAAGTGGCGCATTTCTTCTCAGGACGCATCGATCCTGGTCCATCTCGATCGCGACACCGGACTGAGTCCACGCGCTCTCGCCGATCACCTCGGCGTCGCCCCCTCGACGCTCTCCGCGGCGATTGCGCGTCTTGCCGAACTCGGCTACCTGACAAACGAACCCAACGGCGCCGATCGTCGCAAGCGTGAGCTTCGTCTGACCGCACGCGGAGCTGAAGCAATCGCGTCAACTTCAGTTCTGAACGAAGAACGCGTACGCGCCGTACTCAAAAAACTCAAACCAGCCGAAAGGAAAGCAGCGCTGAACGGACTCGCACTACTCGCGCGCGCCGCACGCCGGCTGAACGATAAGGAAGACAAATGAAGCTGCTGATCTTTATCGTCTTAGGAATTGTCGCCGGTCTGTTAGTGCTTGTCGGAATTATCGCGCTGATCGGATCGCGACTGCCGAAATCGCACGTCGCCTCTCGGTCGATTCTATTAGGTCGATCGCCGCAGGACGTGTATGCAGTCGTGCGAGACTTCGGCTCAGCGCCAAAGTGGCGAGCAGACGTCAAACGAATGGAAGTCGACGCGCAGCAAGGCGGACCAGTGTACTTTCGTGAAGAAGGGAAGAACGGCGCCATCAATTATGAACTGGTCGAAGATGTTCCCGCGCAGCGAATGGTGACGCGAATTCGCGACACGGATCTCGGGTTTGGAGGGCAGTGGACTTACCTATTCACGCCGGAGAACGGCGGCACGCGCGTGACGATTCGTGAAGACGGCGAAGTCTCGAACGTGATCTTTCGTTTCATGTCGCGCTACGTCTTCGGACAAACCGCCACGATCGACACCTATCTCACGTCACTCGCAAAGCATTTCGGCGAAAATGCCACGCCAAAATAATCGGACCGGGTGTTTACTTAATTGCACCAGCCGTCATAAGATTGCTCGGCTTCAACTACCACGGATTACACGGACAATACGGAGGTCGAGATGTCAGCCGCCGCATACCCCAGTCGGATTAGCTCCGCCGACTTGAGTTTCCACGAAAAGCTGAACACTGTCTGGCACAAACGCGTGCTTAACCTGTTTACGTTCGTCGTGCTCGCGCACTGGGCCGAGCACCTGGCGCAGGCTTACCAGATTTATGTACTCGGCTGGGCGCGGCCGCGTGCGGGCGGATTTCTCGGTCTGTTCTTTCCCTGGCTCGTGAGCTCTGAAGTGCTGCACTACGGTTACGCGATCGTGATGCTTATCGGTATCTGGACGTTGAGGAAGGGATTTACCGGAACCTCGCGCACGTGGTGGACAGTGGCGCTCGTGATCCAGTTCTGGCATCACATCGAGCACGCGGTTTTACAGTGGCAGGCGTTGACACATCACTACTGGTTTGGCTCTCCCGTGCCGGTGAGTTTTCTGCAAACGGCGTTTCCGAAGTTTCGAGTCGAGATCCATCTCTTCTATAACGCGGTGGTATTTATTCCGATGGTGGTCGCTATGTACTACCACCTGTTTCCACCAAAAGGAGAAGAGGTCGCCTCGTGTAGCTGCGCTTTGCATCGAGAATCGCTGCCGGCAGTAGCTGCTTGATTCGTTGATGCCGCGAGGAAAAGGCACAAAAGGCACAAATAGGATTAGGGTTTTGTGCCTTTTGTGCCTTTTCCTCGCAGGTTTTATAAGTTGCCGCAACCAGTCGCCATCAGGTTTCACAGTAACGGCCGAAATCACGCCGCAACCGGCGCGGGTGGGCCAGGCGACGATCGCCTTGCGGGTGACAGGAGCGTCAGGAAAGCCGGTCACCGGCGCTCGCGTCGCATTGGAAGGAAACATGTCGCACGCGGGCATGGCTCCCGTATTCGCTGACGCTGCGGAATTCGAGCCCGGACGTTATCGAGCAAACATGGAGCTCAGCATGGCCGGCGACTGGATCATCCTCGTTCATGTGACTTTGCCTGGCGGTGAGAAGGTGGAGCGACAGTTTGAAGTCAAGGGAGTTGCACCAGCCTGAGTAGTAGTCAATTCGATCTGTTGCGCGTTCCCCTCATCGGCAGCCTGCTCAAGCAGCGCCACGCGCGCACGCTGTTTCAGATTCCCATATTTATTATTAGCGTGGCGATGATTGTGCACGGGCTCTTCGGTCCGCAGCTCGCGCCGAAGAACCTCGCGACGACCTTCACGTGGGTGCACTTTCGCGGCGCGCTCGTGCTCGTCCTGCTTTTTGCTGGAAACTTCTTCTGTTTCGCATGCCCGTTCATGCTCGTGCGTAACTTCGCGCGAAAGTTCGTGCGTCCTGTGCGAAACTGGCCGCGCCGGCTGCGCAACAAGTGGCTCTCAATTGCCCTGTTCGTGGCGATGCTCTTTGTCTACGAGTGGCTTGACCTGTGGGCTTCGCCGTGGTGGACCGCGTGGCTGATCATCACTTACTTCGCCGGGGCACTCGTTATCGATTCGATTTTCAAACACGCGACATTCTGCAAGTTCGTTTGCCCAATCGGCCAGTTTAACTTCGTCGCCTCGACTGCTTCGCCCCTCGAAGTCGCAGTTCGCGATCACGACGTCTGCAATCAGTGTGTGACGAAGGATTGCATACGCGGCGTGCGCGAGCCTGCCGCACCGCTGGTCGTGATTCAACGTGGTTGCGAGCTGGCGCTGTATCAGCCGCGCAAGACCGGCAATCTCGATTGCAACTTCTGTCTCGACTGCGTGCAGGCGTGTCCATACGACAACGTCGGGATAATGAGCCGAGTGCCGGCCGCGGAATTGACTACCGATCCGATGCGGTCCGGAATCGGGTTTCTGTCGAAGCGCAAGGATCTCGCTGCACTCGTGATCGTCTTTACGTTTGGCGCTTTGCTCAACGCGTTTGGAATGGTGAGTCCGGTTTATGCGCTCGAGCAATGGATCGCAAACGCACTCGGCATCAGTTATGAGCTTCCGGTATTGGCGTTCGTCTTCGCGCTGTTCCTGGTTGTTGAACCAGTGCTTTTGATTGGCGTTGCTGCATGGTTGACGCGCGTGTGGGGCGGCAGCAGAAAGCCGTTGCTGTCAATCGCTGTTCGTTACTCATATTCACTGGCGCCGCTCGGGTTCGGAATCTGGCTGGCCCACTTCGGATTTCATTTCCTCACGGGCCTTTACACCATTATTCCAGTGACGCAATCCGCGTTCGGTCTTGGCGAGGCGCGTTGGGGCATGCCCGGTCTGGCGCCGAATGTGGTCCAACTGTTTGAGTTTGGTTTCATCGGGCTTGGACTACTCGGCTCTGTGTTGGTAAGTTACGCCATCGCCGCGGTTGAAGAAGTCCGTCCGGTTCGTGTCTTCATTGTCTGGGCGGCATTATCGCTGATCATCGCCGCCGGCGCGTTCTGGCTGATGTCGCAGCCGATGGAAATGCGCGCAGTGGCGTTCGCCAGTGGTTGAAAGGAACTTTAGACAGGATTTACAAGACTTGCGCAGGATTTACATGTTCATTCTGAAACATCATGTAATCCTGTAAACAATTACCATCGAATGAGCGGCGGATCACATTTTCGAAAGAGCTCGTTGCCGCTGCTCATCATCTTGCTACTGGCGAGGACCGCGATTGCACACGAAGGTCCGCCATTCCCGTTATTCGTGGATCAAAAGGTCGACCGTTACGTCGTTTCACTTTGGACTGATCCGGACGTTGGCGATGCGCTGTTCTTCGTGATTGTCAGTGCGCAGTCACCAGCACAGCTTCCGCCTGACTTGCAGGTCCAAATCGGTGTGCAGCCTAACAGCGGTCGCTTGCCGGAAGCTTTTTACACTGCTGAACGCGAGAGCGTTTCAGGCCAGGTGCAATATCGCACCCTCGTGCACTTCGACGCGGAAGAGCTTTGGCGAGTGCGCGTGCGGCTACTGAGCGCACAGGGAAACGCGGAAACTGTCACGACGGTCGAAGCTACACCACCGGGTTACGGCCGCTGGGATTTGTTGGTCTATCTGCTTCCTTTTCTGGCGGTCGGTGTGCTTTGGGCGGTGGCAATATTCAGGAAGATAAAGCGGCGAACTGGAGAAAAAGATGCCTAACGTTCTGACTAGACTTTCCAACCGGGCTACCGAGCGGAGAAAAGTCCTTTGGCTTTCGCTCTTCGTGCTGATAATGATCGTGCTGGCGATCGTTTTGACGCCCGTCTTCCTGATCATGCCGTTCAAGGCACAAACACCGCGC
>Ga0126310_10000804_pt1 | contig 11471 bp, 17 predicted proteins | sample Plot60_FD_92540 | JGI IMG/M metagenome (GOLD analysis project Ga0126310, IMG submission 92540) | Serpentine soil microbial communities from UC McLaughlin Reserve, CA, USA - Plot60 | ecosystem: Environmental > Terrestrial > Soil > Grasslands | place: USA: UC McLaughlin Reserve, Lake County... | reverse complement strand
GGTGACGGAGGCCCTGCCACCTCCGCCCAACTCAGGGATCCTGGCGGTCTCGCCTTCGACGCTCAAGGGAACCTCTACGTAGCCGACTACACCAGCGTGCGGAAGATCGACCCCTCCGGGACTATCACCACCGTAGCAGGCACTGGGGAGCTTGGCTTCTCGGGCGACGGAGGTCCTGCTACTGAGGCGAAATTGAGCGCCTACGACGTTGCGCTCGATCACAAAGGAAACATCTACATCTGCGATCTGAACCACCAGCGGATCCGTAAGGTCGACCAAGACGGCATCATCCACACAGTCGCGGGATCGGGCAAACATGGCTACTCGGGGGACGGAGGGCCGGCCACCAAGGCTGCTTTTGACGGCCCGTGGGGCGTCGCCGTCGATAGAGAGAAAAAAGTGTACATAGCCGACCACCACAACCGCGTGGTCCGCAAGGTCGATCCAAAGGGCAAGATCACGACTATCGCCGGCACGGGCGAGGCGGGGTTCAACCGCGAGGAAGGGCCGGCGACCAAAGTGTGGCTTCACGACCCCATAGGCTTGTTCGTCGACGAGGATTCGGGCGTTCTCTACATCGCCGACACACTCAACGCCCGAATCCGGGCACTTCGCTTGGAGGGCTAATGAGTGAACGTATTGGGTGGGGAGGGCGGCACCAGGCACTCGCATGATGCCCCACACTGGAAGCACCCCCGACGGAGACTTATTCACCCAAGTGCGTGGAATAGAAATTCTGCGAACTTCGCCTTACCAGAGTTCTCGGAAGTTCACATCCCTGCATTATGCGTAGCCCCGGCCCTATGCAGGAATTCTTATGTAGAGAACCGAAAGTTCGTAGTCTGACATACATAAGACACCGATAATACCTGCCCGTATTACGGCTCCTCATGGGGTAGGCCTCCGGACTGGGGAGGGGCTATGGTGCCCCTTAGAACGGGCGCTCGCGGCCTTCTTCTATGAACTCGCCGCCACGAAAGTATCCGAGGAGCACCACGTACTCGTCCCCCACATCGAGATCAAGGCGCGCAGAGTATGGCGTCTCCATTCCTGGCCTTGGGGAAATGCTGACCACCCGCACCTTGCGGCCTTCGAAGTCTACGTTTCCGCCGTGCTTGGCTGCTTCTATTACAGCTTCGTGTGTTATCCCGGTGGGTTTTCCCTCTTGTGCCATAAGAGCGAGTCTACCAACGGCCGGCGCGTTAGATCCTGCGAACTTCGCACTAACGGAGTTCTAAGAAGTTCGGGGTTTCCTGTGGACGGACCCGCAGTCGGTGCATCGGATGCCCTGGCGCCGACGACCAGCGTCGGGTCTCGGAGGTGTGTCTCCTCTACTCCTTCTGTCGTTGCTGCTCTAGGGCGTGTGCCATCTTCAGAAGCTCGTCCACCTTCTTCTGTAGGTCGTTGACGTCCTTTTGCACTTCGTCCACCTTCTCCTTCAGGTCCTGCTGGCCAGTCTCGACCTTCTGCTTCAGGTCGTCCACCTTCTTCTGGAGGTCTTCCTGGCCGGCCTCGACCTTCTGCTTCGCCTTTTGCCCGAGTTGCTGCCCCTTGGCTTCGGCCTTCTTCTTGGCTTGCCCAGCTTTTTCCTCTACCTTCTTCTTCGCCTCTTGCTTCACCTGCTGACCTTTGGCCTCTATCTTTTTCTTCGCCTCTTTCTTGGCCTGCTGAACTTTGGATTCCACTTTGTTCTTCGCGTCCTGCTTGGTCTGGTCGGAAACGACCCCGCATCCCGTGGCGTACCCTACAACCAGTAGCAAGGCCAGTAACCCCAGCAACATCCGAACCGTCGTCATCTTTCCTTTAACCTCTCTTGCGTCTTCTAGTTGGCGCAACAGTAGCGAAGACTACTCCTATTCACCGAAGTGCGTGGAATATGTTTTCTCGGAAGTTCGGATGCAGGTTCTTGCATAAGACCACGTAATACCCCGGCCCGATCGCCCTACCCCGGCCCTATCCGCGCTCGAGGCGGGGGTATTATCTGAGGTTGGATGCTTATGCAGGTTTCTGGATGCTGCCTGCCGGGCCGCCGCTGCGCGCTCTGAAACTCGGCGGGGGGCGGCTATCTCCTTCGGCCGGCCGTGCGCCTCTGCGAGAACAGGGCTCCGAGCACTACCAGGAGCCCCACCACCGCCAAGAGCGGTTCGACGGTGGTGACCAGCGGAGTTTCGAAGGCGGAACCCTCAAATCCCCCTACAAAGTAGCTCAAGCCAAGTAACGCAACACCGACGCCAGCCACGCGGGTCGTTTCTAGCACCCTGCCCCTGGGCGCCCTGGACAAAGCTATGTAGAGTCCGATGAGCGCCACTACTAAGGAGAACGTGATCTGCAGCCAATCCAGGAAGTTCATTGTCGGAGCTCCTCTCCGTCACTGTCGTGACCACGCAGCACCCTATCCACCGAGCAACCTCCTCCACCAGGGCCTCCGTGCGCCCTCCTGAGCCTCTACTGTAGCGGGACGGAGCTCACCCCTACCCTGTTGTTCCTCGGCCGTCTCGGGCGATTCTCGCGGCTCTCTGAGGGCGTGCAGTTCCCGGCGTAGCTCGTCGCGCTCCCGTTCGGCCTCTTCGCGCCGACGGCGCTCCTCGTCCATCCCGTCGCGCAGCGTGAACTCCGCCATCTTGCGGCGGGCCCGCTCGGCGCCGAGCTCCTCTCGAACCTTTCCCAACTCGCTTACAAATGGCCTTAACAATTCCTGTACGAACTCCATGGCCTGTGGGTTCACAAGCTCTTGTGAAGCGCTTGATAGGGTGTTGGCAGTCAAATTGGTAAGGAGGCTTTCGCGCTCGATTAGGTATGTTGGGCCGCGTTCTGTCTGTACCATTTCGGCACTATAAGAACCATTCTTGATACGGTTGCGCACGGTGTTTTTGTGAACGCCTAGTAGGGCAGCAGCCTCAGCGATTGTAAGTCTGTCGCCACCCCTACCAATGTTGTTAGTGTCTTGGTCTTCTCCCACACTGCGCATCCTACACCGTAGGTAGCCTAATCGAAACCACGGTGCAAACTTGCCGTGGGAAACCTCGCGACACTGACGACAAAACCCCGAAGGTGAACCTAAGCTAGATATGCTTAAGCTAGGGTCGAAGTAGACGGTGCGTATGAGTGTGGTTATCTGCTAGGGTCGGAGTCGACGGTGCACCGCCGTACGAGGGGGGTATACACGAGTCGGTGCACCGATCACCTTATAGAGCCCGGTCCGGACCGAATCTCCCCTCCTAAGAGAGTTCACGGTTTTCTCGGACCGGGCTTCGCAAGATACACCTCTCGGGAGGCAAGCGCAGGCTCTTAGAAGAAAACCTCGTGACGGGAGAAGAGCGAATCCTCCGGCGGAAAATCAGAAAACTGACATAGGAGGGGGGCTCTAATGTCAGCATGGATTCCCGCCGGGGACTCAATGCTACCCTACCTTGACTACCGGCGCTTCTCCAGGACGCTCATGGCAGGTCCTCCGGCCAACGGATGACAAACCCCGTCTGCCTACCGCAGGTTTCGCACCACTCCTCCTGTGCCTCGTCGAGCTCGTCCACAAAGACGACTTCGTAGGTGGTGCGGTCGTCGGGGTCATCGGGACCGCCACACTCCGGGCACTCACCTCCTCCGCCGGTCGCCTCCTCCAGCCGCGATACCTTCGCCTGTAAGCTACTTACCATGCTCTCCTGCCTTTCTGTCGTTGGTTGACGCTTAGGCGCCTCTCGAGCTCCTGGACGCGCTCGACGAGCTCCTCTTGCTCGCGGGCCTTCATGGCGGCGCCCACGGCCCGTATGTCCGTGTTGATGGACTGGACCGCGACGGCCGCCACGTTCGGCAGCAATTCGCCCTCGAGGAGTCTGTGGCGTATGTCTGCGTTCTCGTCTCTTAAGGTCCCGAGCTCCGCGATGGGACGGCCCCGTCCCCCACGCTTGCCACCCCTGTGGGCTGCTCTCTTCCTAGCGTCAGCGTGGTCTGGGTGGTGGGCGTAGCAGTAGCCTGAGCTATCAATAGCTATACCCTTACAGCGGTCACCGCCCCGCGTGAATGCCGTACATTTGGCCAATAGCTATGCACCCCCCCTCTACCCTGTAGAGGTAGTGCGGTGGGAGCTGGCTAACCTAAACGCGGCCGTCGCCGGTACCGCACTCCCACCGCCGTCGGTGGTCATTGTTTGTCGGCCTCAGCTTCGCTGGCCTTCGCCTGGTGGGCTCGGCGCAGGAGTTGGAGGGCAGGATCCTCCGCGCTCCCCTGTTGCATCCTGGCGTCCGCTATGTCGAGGAGGAACTGGCCGTGCTTGCGATCAAGGTCGTCCTGCTCTTCGCGGGCTATCCTCTCGCTCATCCCACCACCCCCACATCCACAAGCCCGAGATCCCTGCGGCGTTCGTGCAGGAGGTTGTCTATGGAGATGGTCGCGGGAGACGCTGGCGTGTAGCTCTGTCCGGACCTCTGTAGCCACGAGTGGACGCCGACCAGGGCCTCCGTCTCTGCGAGCTTGCGGCCGAGGGCGTCGGCTATCTCCTCGGCTTCGGAGAGGATCTTCTCTGCCTTGGCCTGGACCTCGGCATCCCACTCCTCGCGGTGCTCTGCCACGGTTTGCCTGAGTTCGGCTTCGGAGAGGTCGCCAGCGTGGGAGACGGCGGAGATCTCCTTCCCTACCTCTTCGAGGCGCCTCTTGGCCCGCTCTATGCCCTCATCTGCGGGCGCATCCTCGCCAGGGTCCCTACGCATGGCCCGGCCCCACTCTCGGGTGTGCTCGCTCTCTCGCCGCTTGATCTCCTCACGCAACCGCAGCTGCTCTTGGCCTAGCTCGCTCTTGCGCTGACGTAGCTTGCCCTGCTCGGCTATGAGCGCCGCCGCAAGCTTCATCTTGCGCCCTAAGCCGTGGGCTTCGAGGTTGGGCAAGGGTGTGCCCCGCACCCCGCTTATGGTGGTCCTGGTCATGCTGCTCCTTTCGGTTCGTCTTCCATTAACGTCTGTGCCCTGTGGTCGTACTCCTCAGCCCTCGCTCTCAGGCAGGCCGCCAGGCGCTCGAAGTGGTCGCACCAGGCGAGGCGGTTCTCTTCGCGCCGGCGGGCGTTGTACCGGCGAACGCTCGCCTTCCATAGCTCCTCTTGCTCGTCCGGGTCCAGCCGCCTCTCCTGTGATGTTCGTTTGGCGATCAGCCGGTCCAACTCGAGGTCTACGGTATCCGCTAGGCTCCCTTCACTCGTCTTGTTGACGCCATTGTGGGTAGTGAGGCTGTGGCCAAAAAGATCATGCGGCGGGCCTCCACTGTGGGTAGTTCGGGTCGCATGGGGCCGCGGCTGAGCAGCGTATTAGACGCCTAGACAGCTGCGGCGTAGGTCCACAACGGGGCAGTCCCAGCTTGGTTAGTCCCACTAGTCCCACCCTTAGGGTGGTGGGACTAGTGGGACTTCCCTCCATTAGCCGTAGTCCCATTAGTCCCGTGGGACTTCCGTGGGACTTTATGGGACCTCGCTTTTGCAGGTCTTTTTGACGAAGTACTTGTTCATCACCTGCTCGACGTATCCTAGTTCCAAAAGAGTCCCACGAGACCTGTAGTAAGTGGTCCTTCCGAGACCTCTCGCTATCGCCTCTTCTCGCCACTCTTTATCGAAGGCTCCCATGTCTCCGAGAGCCTGCAGCGCCTCTAGCGTTTTCTGGTCACTCGGGAGTAAACCTGTTGCCTCGTCTGCGGACTCGAAGGTCCCGGCGCTTCGCTTGAATATGAAGCCGTCCTCGCCGGCGCCGACGCTGAAGGTCAGCGCCCTCGGTAGCCACCCTTCACGGTCTTTTCGGAGATACATGTCGATCCGGCCGACGGTATCCCGGTCGAACTTCTGAGGGTTCCTGAGCTCCCACATGGCATCGACGTAGTCAAGCTTCCGGCCGGAGCCGCGGGCGGTGTTGCCTTCTTTCGGGACGTGGTCGAGGAGGAGAGAGGCAATCCCTCTCACCCGCGCCCGTTGTGGGTAAGCGTCGGTCCAACGTGCAATATCAGTCGAGCTGTTCTCGTCGAGACCTGCGGCGCTTATGCAGTTGATCCACGAGTCGATCACCACGAGGGCCGGCTTGATCTCTTCTAGCAGCTCCGCAAACTCGGCCGAGGCGTCATCTGATAAAGGCATTGACGGGAACGGATAGTAATAGAGGTGCTGTCGGACCTGGTCGGCCTCGGCGCCGAGGTCCCGCAACCGCTCGGAGATGATTCGTACTCCGTTCTCGAGGTCTAGGAGTAAGACCGGCTTGTCCTGGTCGATAACCTTCTTGATTAGCTGCAGGGCCTTGAATGTCTTACCCGTCCCGCCGGCGGAGTAGATGCAGTGGACGCGGCCGGCGTAGAGTTCGTCTTCGACCAGCATCTCCGGAGGCTCGATGCCGCTCTCGATGGGCTCACCGAGGTCTATACGCTCGAAGCGAGCCGGTCGTTTAGGTATCTCAGTACCCTGTGGAGTCCCGTCGTCGCCGGCGGCCTTGATTCTGTAGGGTGCGGTCTCTCCGGGCGCCGTATACGTCTCTGTGAGGCCGCTGAGGGCCTTTCTGATAGTGTCTCGGAGGTAAGTGCGGTGCTTAGTCCACTTCTCCCGGACGCACCCGGATCCACGCATGATGCGCTCTATTTGGACCTCGTCTTGTGTCCAGAAGGCGAGACGACTGGCGAGGCTCAGGTCTCGCTCGGAGCCACTCTTGAACTGGCCTCCTCCTCGGTAGACGACGCTAAACTCGGCACCGTTCTTGGCGTTCTCTGCCAGGCGCACGACTTCGGCATCTGTCAGTGTCAAGACCGATGCTACTGGCGGTGCGGGATCCTGGTCACCCCTACGGAGGAATCTATAGAATGCGTCGGCCGCGTCCTGGGCCTCCCGGACCGGCCGGCTGCGGACCACGTCGCCGGTCATGGTGAAAAACCGCCCCGAGCTGTAGATCTCACCCTCGGCCCTGTTCGTTCCCTTCGGGACCTCAGCCTTACAGATGATATGAAAGCCGTTCCCCGACGGAGAGCGTTCTGTGTAGGAGTCGAAGAGGTCGATCCAGCGTCGTGCCTGCTCCTCCGTAACGTCGTCTATATCCGCCCCGCAATACGGGTTGTCTGGATGGAAGACGAAGCCTACACCATCGAAGAAGTCGTCCTGCTCGAAGGCCTCGACCGCATCCTCGAAGGTCGTCCAGGTGCTCGGCGCCGTGCTGTCGGCCCGTCTGTGGCTAGCTTGGTAGAGGACCTTAGTAGGCTTTTCGTCTCGGTGCTCTTTCCTCCACAGGACCCACGAAGGCGACGCCCTCAGTTCCTCGGGTATTTGGTACACTGAACTAGACGCGGACATTGAACTCCTTTCGCGTCGCCCCGCCGCCACTGGACCTGGCGGCTTGTCTGTCTACAACCAAATGCATGAATTACCGATGCCGTGCGACCTCTCGCCGGCGCTCTTCTTCTTTCTGCATAAGGAAGTCCAGCGCTTCGGCTTCTAGCTTGGCCTGCTCCGGGCTCTCTTCTTCGGCGAAGTAAGCATCCGATACTCCAATCCCGCCCTTCATTCGTGCAAGCGTTTGCCTGTAGGCCGCGATGGTCTGGTCGTCCTGTTCCATGATCGGCTGCGCCGTTTTGCGGACGTTGTCAAGCAACTCTCTGAGTCCCGCTGCCTTGCCTTGGTCAAGCTGCCCCGCCTCTTTCGGGGCCTCAGGTAAAGGGCCGGCTGGCTCCCTGAAGAAATCTGCGACCTCGACGTCTAGGGCGTCGGCCAGCTTCCTTAACGTCGACGGTCGAGGCTCGTGCCGTCCTGACTCTATGCCCGAGATGGTGTCCTGGCCCACTCCAGACTCTTCGGCTAGGTCTTTCTGGCTCCATCCTTTCCGGCGCCGGATCTCCTTAACTGTGTCCACTCAACCTCCCTAGTCGACCTGTACCGATGGGATACTACCAGAGCCATTATCGGTTTGGAAGGGAAAAAAGGTGGGAAACGGGGTTGATTTATGGGATATGTGCCATCATAATTCGATTTAGGGAGAAGATAGCTAAGACGACCGAGAGGAGGTCGCCTCAACCGAACGCATCAAGAGTAGCACAGGAGCAGAAAAGGTAGAACAGGTAGAGAAAGGTAGACCAAGTAGATGAGTTACGGAATCATTGAGCCAGAGGCCTTCACCTCCATGATGGCTCTCCTGAAGATTACCAGTGCGGAGGAAGCCGAAGGCAAGTTCGAGGACACCCCACTACAGACCGCGTTCGAGGTCGAGGTTCTCTCTTATGAGGAGCAGGACGAAGACGACGCCGCGCGTATCGGCCACAAGTTTCAGGACTGGGCCTCATTCAAGAAGGACACCAAGACCGGTGGGATCGGTATCGCCTACGGCGGGAAGCTGTGGAACCTGATCTATGCCACGCTGGGCGAGCAGTGCATCCGCCGCGGAGAGTTCTCTCCCGAGAATCTTGTGGGTAAGCAGTTCCGTGCACAGGTTGTCCGCTCCGGTAAGAACTTCGATGGCAAGTACTCCCGCCTCAAGTGGGACAACATCTGGCGGGCGCCTAAGCCCAAAGTAAGGCCTGAGGCGCCTGAAGTCGAGGAAGGTGGCGGCTTCGTCGAGGACGAGGACGAGCCCGAGGCTCCCGACTTCTCGCATCTCGCAAGCTAAGACGTAGCAAACGAGGCCGGCGGGTATCGCCCGTACCCCCGGCCTCTGGCCCACACACCCTAAGGAGGATTGTGGACACCACAGAGTCTAGCGCACCCGCGCACCCATCTACTGAGGATCACGACCACCAGGACGAGCGCCCCCACGCCTGCAACGACGGCTGGGTGACGCTCTCCCAAATCGCCCTCGACCCGGAGACGGGCGAGGAGGTAGAGGAGCACGCGCTTTACCTTTGCCGCCGCTGCGGCAGCGAAGCTAGCCGATAGCCGCCCCCCGATAGCCCATGCAGCTACCACCAGCAAGGGCGCCACCAGCGGCCCTCATTTCGCAAGCGATTACACAGTTCACGAACTACCGAGGAGGAGACGAATGGTGTACTTGGTGATGGACGGCGAGCAGGTGCGTAGCCTGCGCGAACAGAAGGGGATGTCCCAACGGCGGCTCGCGGAGGCCTCGGGCGTCTCTAGGAGGACGCTCGCGGATGTCGAGGCAGGCAAGGTGCATACGCTGCCCTCGACGGCTCGCAAGATAGGGATGGCCCTCGACGTGGATCCGCGCAGCCTGGCTAGGGTAGCGTCTCGAGCGTAGGGCATTGGACCGGGCCGGGGTATCCTTCGGGGTGTCCCGGCCCCAACCAAAGGAGCGCGATGGACGATAAGGATCGGCAAATAGACGAGATGGGGGAAGCCAGGGAAGCGCAGTACGCGCTGGAGTGTGTGCTAGTCCGGCTAACAGAGGCGGAACTCCAGCGTGTGGTCGACGACCTTCCGCCACGCGCCCGCAGGCACATCAGGGCAACCACAGCACACAAGATGAGGCACCTCGGCGAAGAGTACCCTGATTGGCCGGGCCGGGGCTCTGCGGAGTCTCGGCCTCTATAATGCCCTCCAGGCCGCGTCCTTCTCTCCGTCGGCGCGCCCCTTCGCTGTGCCGAGATCCGGCCAAATTTTAGTCAGGGTCTAGCGGCGAGTGGGCTTCCCTGGTAGCGGGCCCGCGCTCTGTGGGGAGCGATGGCTACCCCCTCGGAAATCCGGCCAAAACGGAGGCGCAAGCCGGCCCCCACACCCCTCTAGAAAATCGGCCAATGTTACGCTCGCCATGGCGTCACGCACGCCTGGCGATCATCTTCTACTACGTTCGCCCCCGCCCCTTGTGCACTTGAGCCCTGTTGTGGAGCCGTGAACGTGCGCCCCGCTCTGTTAGACGGTGTTATGCATCTGCCCTCTTGTGTGAGAGCTGCGCCCCCCCTTTACAAAAAGTACCCTTAGCCGTGCGTGACAGGTTGGGGTGATTTTGGGCTCTATGCCCCTATGTATGCGCACGCATAGAGCCGTAGGGGGGTCACATGTGTACGCAGGATGGTTTGAGGGTGGTTTGGGGTGTGCACCTGGTAGCCTGCATGGCCCCGTTCCTATGCCACAAGGCTGGCCTGCGCTGAGCTTCGTAGTTAATGGGGGACGGTTGAGCGGCGTCCCCCACTCCCCTCCGTGCGGTTATCGAAGCACACGCCACCTCCGAAGACATCCCCCATTTGGGCTAGAAAGAAATCACCTATTTGCGTGATACGCTGCGGCCACCTCGGTACTAGAATGAGTTCATTAATTGAGCCGGGCGCCACCTCATCCCCCCTCCGAGGAACGGCGACCTGGCTTTTCTCTATTGGTGTCGGCCGGTCCTATGGCGCAGGGTGTCTCTTATGTACATCACGCAGGCCTGTACATAAGAAACTTAATACCCGACGATAGGAGCATCCCTCGCCGGCGGTCCTGGCCGATTGGGACGGGGCTATGCAGACCTCCACGTTGTTGTGGCGAACTTCGCCTTATGGGTATTCTCCGAAGTTCGCTAAGAATGTCGAAATCTCACTCATTTGCGTGATGCGCTGTCCCCTCTGTGGGAAGTAGGCTACGGATGTTACTGATAAAGGGACGCTGTGAGTCAGCTTTACACTTCTCATCCCGCCCCCTTACGGAAGACGGGTCATCTCATGCGACGCCCCATTGTGTTGTTGTCCACCACGTCTATTGCCGTGTCCCTTATTTGCGGGGTCGTGCTCGCTGGCTGCGGTGCGATGGGTGTATCAGGGGAGGCTTCTAAGCCAAAGCCAGAGCTCACGACGGTGGCGGGCGACGGTGGTTCGAAACTCGGAGACGGCGGTCCCGCGACGGAGGCCGCTTTCTGCGGCACCAGCGACGTTACGCTCGACGCGGAAGGAAACATGTACATAGCGGACGGGGGGATCTATTGTAGCGGACCCGGTGGCTATACCGTTCGGAAGGTGAACTCTGCTGGGACCATCACGACCGTGGCGGGCACCGGAGAGCCCGGTTTCTCCGGCGATGGCGGGCCAGCCACCAAGGCACAACTCGATGTGCCCTTCGCCGTGGCGGTGGACCGGGAAGGGAACCTCTACATCACAGACGAGAACAACTATCGGATTCGCAAGGTGGACAAAGACGGCATCATCACCACCTTTGCCGGCACGGGTGCGGGAGGCTATTCCGGTGACGGAGGCCCTGCCACCTCCGCCCAACTCAGGGATCCTGGCGGTCTCGCCTTCGACGCTCAAGGGAACCTCTACGTAGCCGACTACACCAGCGTGCGGAAGATCAACCCCTCCGGGACTATCACCACCGTAGCAGGCACCGGGAAGCTTGGCTTCTCGGGCGACGGAGGTTCTGCTACGGAGGCGAAATTGAGCGCCTACGACGTTGCGCTCGATCACAAAGGAAACATCTACATCTGCGATCTGGACCACCAGCGGATCCGTAAGGTCGACCAAGACGGCATCATCCACACAGTCGCGGGATCGGGCAAACATGGCTACTCGGGGGACGGAGGGCCGGCCACCAAGGCTGCTTTTGACGG
>Ga0126310_10000803_pt1 | contig 11484 bp, 14 predicted proteins | sample Plot60_FD_92540 | JGI IMG/M metagenome (GOLD analysis project Ga0126310, IMG submission 92540) | Serpentine soil microbial communities from UC McLaughlin Reserve, CA, USA - Plot60 | ecosystem: Environmental > Terrestrial > Soil > Grasslands | place: USA: UC McLaughlin Reserve, Lake County... | reverse complement strand
ACTTGCATACCTCTATTGATAAATTTTGGTTCTACAAGTAAGGTGATTGTACCAACTATTTTGCCATTTATATTATCTTGTGCAACAAATACTTTATGTAATGGATTTGATTTTATCTTTTTTAATATATTTTTAGCAGTTTTATTAGCAATGTCAGTTGAAAGTAAATTTTCTAGAACTTCTAAAAATCCTTTATCTATATCATCATATTCTATTTCACGTATGGTTATCATTATATTATGACAGTCTTGATAAGTGAAAAGTTATTAATATGAGATATTTAAAAGCCACAATTTTCTTTAAACAAATGATGAAGTAGTTTTCAGAACTAATATAATCATCATTACTTCATGTATGGTTAACTTTACCTATCAAGTTTATATTAGAATTGGTTTATTTATTCAATATTTCAAAGTAAGTGTATTATACATTCAATATAGGTATTACACAAATTAACGGACTATACAATATGAGATATTACATACGTAATACATTAGATTTTTATATCAAATATACTTAAAAATAATATCTTTTGTCTTCAAATGAAAATATACCAAAATTGCCTGCAAAAAATAAAAGCGAATTAACAGAACAAGTATTCCAAGCAATAGTAGATAGTGGAGAAACAGGAATATTTCAAACAGAACTTTGTAAATCGTTCTCTATAGACAGTAGAGATGGATCAAGATTAGTTGGAAATCTTGAAAAACAATCTCTTATTTCCAGAGAAAGAATATTATATAAAGGCAGATGGACATACAAACTGATAGTTAAAAAAATACCCCAATTAAAAGCAGAAAGAAGGCCTATTGAGATTGCTAGTGTAGAAGGAGCTCCGTGTTTTAGTTGTACTTTTCAACATTTATGTTCTACAGAGGATGAAACAAGCCAATATAGTCCGGCAAAATGTAACTGGATTGAACAATGGGTTATTCTTGATACAAAAAAAGGAGGACTATCAAATTCGCTATAGAAATTAACATAATATACAAAAAACTTCATTATTTTATTCTCTAAAATTAGAGAACATCATTGAAGTCTTTTTGGACAATAACAAATGCGGATTCTATCTGACTTGATCCATTAACATTCCATCTTATATTATTTATTGAATTTGATTGATTGTTTATTAGTTTTTCAATTACATCTATATTTGTATCAGATGGTTGAATAACAATTGGAGATTTTAAAGTAGTGGTTTGTCCTGGAGAAAATTGTGGCCTCCCATTTAATGGAATATCTTCATAAGATAAAACGCCATGACCTAAGAATTCATTATCTCCAAAAAGATCATATTCAACTTTTGAGGTCGTTGCAGTTTTTTCAGATGGATTAGAAACATCAAAAAGTAAGAGTAGTTCAATATTATTAGTATTATTTGAAAGACTAGTAATATCAACAGACGACAGTTTAAAATCAATTGCATTTACATCAGGAGCATTAATAAAATATTGAATTCTAGGAAGGAAAATAATCGTAATTGCTAGAACACCTATTACTCCAAAAAGTACAATTCTTCTTTTACTAAGGAACATATATTACAATAAAGTTTCAAAAAAAGAATTAAAATGTTTCTTAATTATAATTGTCATATAACATTATAAAAGATACATTAAAGTGATTTGTATACTTTAGACTAACACTGACGAACTATGAATGTAATAATTGATGGTTTTATTATATGGATTCACCTATTATCTGCAAGTATTTGGGTTGGTGGATCAATTTTTATTGGAATAATTCTTGCTCCCATGTTAAAGCATATTGGAAATTCAATGGAAGAAAGAATAATAATTATGATAAAAATTGGTAGAAGATTTAACAACATTGCATTTCCTTCATTTATTATCTTGATGTTAACAGGATTATATAACTCAAGATTTTTTTTTGAATATCCACATAATTTTATTGAAACAAATTATGGAATTTTGTTGTTGATTAAAATTGTATTAGTAATTATTACTTTTATAAGTTATATAATTCATATCAAAAGCTTTGGAAAAGATACAGAAGCAAAAATTATTGAAAATAAAGAATTGGAATATATTCACATCATCCGCTCAAAAATTATTAACTATGGAAGGCTAACTGTAGTGCTCTCTATAATAATCTTGTTAATTGCAGCTTTCTTGGATGTAGGTATAGAATTTAGATAATGTTATACTAATAAAATTTTTAGTTACGAAAAAACATATTCTCTTAATCCGGCCTTTTCTGCAGTATTGCCACCAATTTTTACTAAAACAAATTCCTTATTAGGACTTGATATTGGTTCATTGATTTTTCTTTCATTTGAATGAAGACAAATATATTCCTTCATATCCAATTTAGAACGTTCGCCTATTTCTTTTTCTAAATTCATATCTTTAACAACTTCTTTATAGGTAGATTGTATAACGCCGCTAAAAACCATGGCACTACTTCCGCTTCCATATGATCCAAACCCTATTCTTTTATTTTCTAAGTCAATGTTTTTCTTATATTCGAATTCTAATAGACTTCTTAATCCCATATACATTGAGGCAGTATAAAGATTTCCTATTATAGATGAAGCTTCAAGGGAGCTAGCCATTTTTTGTTCAAAAACTTTTTTGAAAAAAGAAGTACGTATAAATGCTCTTCTGAACTTTTCATCTTCTTTCATAAAATCCTTATCAGCTAATATAGATTCAATTGTTCCACGAGGATCTTTTGGAGTAGGTTCATTCATTCCTACTTCTTCTATTATTTGTTTCCATCTTGGTAAATATCTCCATTCATGTCGTAGAAGATATGCTAATGCTTTTTCTCCCATTTTTCGATAAGGTAAATGTACACTAATGTAATCAATTTTATCTGTTATTGATTCGTCTTCTTTTAATTGAATTAATCTATTTTTAATTGCTTTTTCTCGGTAACTATCAAATGCTTTTTTGACTTGAATTAGATATAAATAATTAGAATAACTTCCATTAACTAGAGGAGTTTCCCTTCCTAAAGGTCTGTAAAAATCATATTCATTTTTAATTATTGTAGAAGTAACTTTGGGGTCAAAAGCGACTAATCTAGGATTTTCTTTTACTAACATAGCTATTGCACCCGCTCCTTGTGTATACTCTCCAGCTGATCCTAAATCATATTTTGCAATATCACTTACAATAACAATCGCAGCTCTATCATTATTTTCTTCTGCTCTAATCCAATTAGCATTATCATATAATGCATAGGAACCACTTACACATGCAAACTTACATTCTATTCCACCAGCATGTTCAAAAGATCCGTCACCGTAAATCTGTTCAAGCATTCCAATGACAAAAGAATTCATAGCTTTTGATTCATCTAATGCTGATTCAGTTGCAACATACATTCTACCAATATCTAGCGGTTTAAGATCATTTTTTTGCATTAATTTTAAACAAGCATTAGCTGCCATACAAGCAGGATCCTGATTAGTATCAACCATGGCCATTTTATGTATTCCTATCCCATTTTCTAGTTTATGAGGATCTATTCCTCTAGCTAATGCAAAATCTTTTGAATCGATGTATAACTTTGGAACATAAATTGCCATATCATCAATACCAACAGGCATATAAGGAATCAATTTGCTAAAGAGGACATTTAAACGTACTTGTAATAAATGCTGAGTTTTTTTCTAAAAAATGTTCTATTTTATTAATAACTAGTTGAATATTACATTATATATTTATACTCTCTAAATTACATGAAAATTAAAAATTTTTAATTATATTATAAAAATTATCCCGTTCTGCAGCAGAAAATCCTGCTTGTTTAATAGATTCGATAATATTAGTAGAGGTAAGTTCAGTTGAACGTGCTCCAGTTGCGCTTACTACTTCTTCACCTATCAACGTTCCACCAAAATCATCAGCACCAAAATAAAGAGCCAATTGTGCCATTCCAATTCCATTTGTAAGCCAAGATGATTGAATATGAGAGATTAATCCATAAAACATTATTCTCGAGATTGCGATCATTTTTAGTAATCTTAATCCTCCAGAAGAATATTTAGCAATTCCTTCTGTTTGTATTTGAGTCTTATTAGGTTCAAATCCCCAAGGAATAAAAGCGATAAAACCATTAGTTTTTTCTTGCAAATCAGATATTTTCATTATATGTTCTGCAATCTCATCATCAGTTTCTACAGTTCCATACATCATTGTTGCTGAAGACTTGATACCAAGCTCATGTGCTTCCTTCATAATGTTTAACCATTGATTACTTTTTATCTTAAGTGGACTGATTACTGATTTTACCTTGTCATCAAGAATTTCTGCTCCTGCTCCTGGTAATGAATTTAATCCTGAGTCTTTTAGTCTAGATAGGACCTCTTTAGTACTGCTTCTTTCGACTTTAGATATCATATCAATTTCAGAAGCAGAAAGACCATGAATGGCAATTGAAGGATAAAATTTTTTTATTTCTTTAAAAATTTCTTCATAATATTCAATAGATAAATTTGGATTATGTCCACCTTGAAAAAGGATTTGAGTGGTTCCAAACATTTCTTTTGACAATGTGATTCTCTTTAGTATGTCTTTGATATTGTGTGTATACGATTCCGCATGGCCTGGTGGTCGATAAAAAGCACAGAATTTACAGTAGGTTACACAAACATTCGTATAATTCAAAATAATATTATTTATAAAAGTGGCTGTATTACCAAAAAGAGCTTTTCTAAGAGTATTAGCAACCAAGCCAATTGTATATACATCATCAGACTTTAACAATTCCTTACAATTATGAAGATTAAGTCTCTCTCCTTCTAATACATTATTTAAAATATCTCCAATTTCCGATTTCAAAACAATACAACTTAAACTATTATGCAATTAAAAATTATAGTTTGATTATTCTATTTATTCTTTACAACAAAATATATCCTCTGTAATGCAGAAGAATATATATCAACTAGTAAGCTAATTGACATAACTAGATTGATTACTAATAGTATTAATAGTATTATATCAAAACCTACAGAAGCTATTGAAAAAGTATTATCTGGAGAAGAATTAACATATAAAGATGGTTTACAACTATTTAAAGAAAATCTATTCGTTTTAGGTTCTGTTGCTGATCAAATTAGAAGAAACTCCAAAGGAAATACAGTGACTTTTGTTTCATCATATTATTTAAATTATACGAATGTTTGTGCAGCAAGTTGCTCTTTATGTGCTTTTTATAGAAAAGAGCATGAAGATGATGCTTATACATTAACTAATGAACAGATAGTTGAAAGAGCTAGAATAGCTATAGAACAAATGGGTGTTACAGAATTACATATAGTAGGTGGTTTTCATCCAAGGCTTGGACTAGAATATTATGAAAACATGATAAAGAATATAAAAAAAGAATTCCCCTTTGTAAAAGTTAAAGCACTTACTCCTGCCGAAATTTTTTTTATATCCAAATTAACCAAAAACTCAGTTAAAGAGATTTTATTGAGATTAAAGGATGTTGGTTTGGATGCACTTCCTGGAGGAGGAGCAGAAATTTTTAGCCCAGATATAAGAAATACTATTGTAAGAGGAAAATGCTCAGGAGAAGAATGGCTTGATACAGCTAGACAAGCTCATGAAATTGGTTTGAAAACTAATTCCACTATGCTTTTTGGACATATTGAGAAACCAGAACATGTTATAGATCATATTATAAAAATAAGAGAACTTAATAAAAAAACTCATGGCTTCAATACTTTTATACCACTTAAATTTAGTCTAGAGAATACTGAATTAGAGAAGAAAAAGTTGATTAGTAGGGAAAGTCCATCGACGTACGATCTACGAATAATATCTATTGCTAGATTGTTATTAAGAAATGTTTTAGATAATATCTCCGTATATTGGGTTTCTCTAGGTAAAAAAATAGCACAAGTAGCACTTACATATGGAGGTAACGATTTAGTTGGTACAGCTTTTTCAGAAGAAATATTTCGCGCTGCGGGAAAAGATAGTGGCACATCAATACAAGAACTTGTAAATTTGATTAGAGAAATAAAAAGAGAACCTGCTCAACGAGATACTTTTTTTGAGATATTAAAAAAATACTAGTAGTTTATACAAATCAAGAAATGATATCATAAGTGTACAATATACAATAAACTGTTTTCCTTTTTGCATAATCCTTAAAGTTTTAAAAGTATAGATTTAAGAATATGGTTTAATGAGCATAAAAAAACAAATATTGTAAATATATAATAACATAAATTCTTTTTACATTACGTTAAAATTAATCATAAAAATAAAGATGGCTATTGATGGGTGTATTAATTGTAATTCTAACTAAATAAGAATATAGGAATATAATATAATTTATAAAGTTCCAAATTAGGCAAAATAGATTTGGAAGGGAGATATAAGATTTTTTTCAGATGCCAATTGAAAAATTCGTTCAATAGATTTTTTTCCACTTTTACCCATATCAACAGTAATGTCATTTACATACATTTTAACAAATTTAGACATCATATCTTTTGATTGACCTCTTCCATATTTCATTGCATAATCCAATGCTTCTTCCATGTTATTTAGACCATAAATTATAGAATTTTTAAATAAAGAGTCAAAACTTCTAATCTGTTCTAGTGTTAATGTTTTATTATTTGCAACATTTATACCCAATGGTACCGGCAAACCGTTTGTGAGATTATGCCACCATGAACCTAAATCGATAATTTTTCGTAGATTTAATGAACTATACGCAATTTGAATTTCGTGAATTACTAAACCTGCATCAACGTGATTGTCTATTATTGCCTGAGGTATAAGATGAAAAGGTAATTCTTTTTCTTTAAAATTGCCTAAAAAAAGAGATAATAATAGATATGCAGAGGTCATCTTTCCAGGTATAGCTATTATCTTTTTGGTTAAATCTTCTTTTGAAAAAATCTCTTTTGCTAAAACGATTGGACCGTAATTAATTCCAAAACTTCCTCCACTTCGTAAAATTAGATAATCCTTAAGAAAGGCATATGCATGAACAGATATAGCTGTTATATCTAATTCATTGTTCAATGCACGTTTATTAAGCTTTTCAATATCTTCGATTACATGGTTTATATGAAATCCATTAGATTCTACCTTTCCACTAGCTAATCCATAAAACATAAAAGCATCATCAGCATCAGGAGTATGTCCTAAAGTTATATCAATCATTTATAGTTATTTAGATACAATACGAATCTTTTGGTTATATTAATTAATAGTTGAGTCTTTTAATGAAAATTTTAATAAAGATCAAGATTTATTTATATGAAATATACAATATAAATAATGGATAATAAAAATTTTATTTTACAACAATTAAAATGGATATCAATATATTTTGCAATAAGTATTATAATTTCTTTTATAATTCCATTTCCCTATTCAATAATTGTAATAATTCCAATAGTATTATTTTTGAGTTTTTACATAAGGAGAAGAGAAATGAGAAAGTTTGGAGGAGATAACTTTTCTATGTTTAATTCTAATAAGATTAACTATTATTGTATGGTCTGTGGAACTAAGCATGACAATATGATGTGTCCAAAATGTGGTTCAAAAATGAAAAAAATAGGATAAGACAATAACTTTTATTATACGCAAGAAGATCAAATAATAAAATTATTATATAAAATATATATATACAACAATGTAATTATATTTTCATATAGAAATCATTTCTATTAAATATATTAGTATTATTAACTAGTAATACGTTACTTAAAGCTAATATAATTTAAAACAATATGAATTAATGTACTGCAGTTGTTTAGAAACCAAATATACCTTACATTTTTACTTAGTATTTTACTATGTGTAAGTATTGATATTTCATCTAATAATCATATTGTGCTAGGACAAGAAGATAGCAAAGATGATAATGGAGGAGGAGGAAGAGAAGGAGGAGAAGGCAGAGAAGAAAAAGAAGAGGCAAAAGATAATGGAGATAGCAAAGATGATAATGGAGGAGGAGAAGGCAGAGAAGAAAAAGAAGAGGAAGATGATGTTGAGGATATTTCTATAGATGAATTGTTTGGAGATAATAATGATGATAATATAAAAGAAGAGGAAGAGAAAGATGAGGAAGATGATGTGCCGTTTATACTTCCCTTTAGGGCAGTACCATTTCCATAATTATAAAATTTAATTAGATAATATTAAAGATAAAGAAATTAATGTTATAAAATTATTGTAAAGTTTAATATCAGGGTTATAAGACTTTGCATTATAGGCGGGGGTCGTAGAGCCTGGCCAAATAACAAAAATTTTGGAGACGCGGGACTTAAGATCAAAAAAATGGGTGATCCCGTCCTTTAGAGGTTCGTGGGTTCAAATCCCACCCCCCGCATGTTAGGAAACTTAATTTTTGCTAAATTCTAAGGTATCTTTAATAAATAATTCATGCAATCTCCTATCCGCTGAAAGTTCAGGATGAAAAGATGTTCCGATAATATTATGTTGTTTAACAGCTACAATTTTATCGTTGAGTTTAGTTAGAATAGTTACATTCTCTCCAATGTTATTTATTATAGGCGCCCTGATGAAAATTCCTCTAAAAGGATCCCTCCCTAAAAGTGGAATTTCAAGATCTACTTCGAAAGACTCATGTTGTCTTCCAAATGCATTTCTTTCAATTACAACATCCAATATTCCAAATAATTTTTGTTTTGTCTCTCCAACAACTCTATCATATGCGCGTTTTGACAACATTATCAAACCAGCACAAGTTCCTAATACTGGCATACCTTCAGTAATTCTCTTTTCTATAGTTTGAAAGACTTTACCGTGAATAGATAGTAAACTTCCAATTACCGTACTTTCACCACCTGGTAATATTAAACCATCCAATTCTTCTATAGATTCAGAATAGCGAACTGATTGTACTGTTCCTCTTAAATTTTGATGTTTTAATGCTTCTTCTGTTGATAATACATTTTCTTCTATATCTCCTTGAATTCCTAATACTCCTATCTTAATACTACTCAAATAGTAGGACCTCTTTCTTGCATACGTAATTCGAGACTTTTAGTATCTAAACCTACTAATGATTTTTTTTCATCTACTAATTTTTGAGCTTCCATAATTATCTTAGGATCATCATAATATGTTGTAGCTAACACTACTGACTTTGCTCTTTGTTCTGGATCTTCAGCTTTAAAAATACCAGAACCAACGAAAATACCATCACAACCTAAATTCATAACTAATGCTGCATCTGCAGGAGTCGATATACCACCAGCTGCAAAATTTACTACTGGTAATTTAGATAGTTTAGCAGTTTCTTTAATTAATGAATAAGAAACTTTGAGTTCACGAGAAAATTTAATTAATTCTTGTTCGTCTTTGTCGACATAAAAAGATCGAAGTTTTCGGATATCATTATTAACTTGTCTTATATGCCTGACCGCCTCTGCAATATTCCCAGTTCCAGGTTCACCTTTAGTCCTAATCATAGAACTTCCTTCTTCTATTCGTCTTAGCGCTTCACCTAGATTCTTTGCACCATTTACAAAAGGAGTGGTATAGTCCCATTTCCATATGTGATTTTCCTCATCTGCAGGTGTAAGAACTTCACTCTCATCTATCATATCAACACCTATCACTTCAAGTATCTTTGCCTCTGATATATGCCCAATCCTACATTTTGCCATAAGCGGTATTGTAATTTCATCCATTATTGCTTCAATAACTTTAATACTTGCAGTTCTAGCCACTCCTCCAGCCTTTCTAACATCATAAGGTAATTTATCTAAAACCATTACTGCAACAGCACCTGCATCTTCTGCGATCTGTGCCTGTTCTACAGTAGTAACATCCATAATAACACCATGCTTTTGCATATGAGCAAAACCTCGTTTTACTAATGTAGTTCCTTGAACTAATTGTTCATTAGGTAAACTCTTAAATTTGATGCCCTTGGGCTCAAACTCAATTGCCTCAAGAGAAATTGTCATTAGTTTAAATTATTAGAAAGCATCTATTATAGGTTTAGTTTTTAGTATATCTAATATTGTAAAGAAAGTTATCCGTAATTATTTTGAAATAGTAATTGGTTAAAATATAATACTAATTTGTCATATAATTAGTTAATCCATAAATAGGTTGTCCGTTGTAATCATTTCCTAATATTTTAGGTTCTAAAATAATACTTATTGTATCTTCTTGCAAAAGTAAATAAAGATCTACATTTTTAATATTATTAGGAGTTATGATATCTGCTCTACCTTCTATAATAGTAATATCATTTTTAGATAATTTAATAGGCATATTACTATTTACAACTATATTTAGAATTTCATAAATATAAGGGGACATTCCATCTTTATTTATTGTAGATATTTTAGCATTAAAGGATACAATATTTCCATTTCTTACATCTAAATTCCAACTACCATTAAGAAGAAGTAGGTTTAAATTATCAGGATTATTATAGGTTGTAATATTTGAATTTGAAAGTACTTGTTCTAAAGGAAAACTTGAATCACCTTTAGAAATAATATCAATTAAACTATTTGTTAAAAAATCTACAAAGTTTATATTTTCTTTTTCTTTCTCTAAATTTAAAAGATCATCAAGATTGTTATTATTATTAACGTGAATTGTATCTCCAATAAGAATTAGAGAAAAAATAGAACCATTTAGATAAAATGATGTTTGAGAATTATTTCCTAAACTAGTAGACAAATTTAAAATTGGATTTGAACCTCCAAAATATAGAAATTTAAATAATACTAAAAAAGCTAAAGTGATTACAAATAATATTATAATCCATTTCATTAAATAAAGCTTTAATATTTTTTAATACTATTAAATTTATATGGTTATTATTGCTACCAATAATAAACTAAAAAATTTAGAGTTACTATTATTTTTCTAATCTAGTTAGAGTATTTTTAATTTCATCGTTTCTCCAAAGCATTTCTTGTATTTGATCATGACTAAAATTTTCATCCCAACTATCTAGTGTAGTTTTTGCTATTTCAGAAGTATTATATATTATATTCCAATAGGGATGATGTTCAACTGTTGAATATGATAATTCTAATATTTCATTTAAACCAATTTTAGCTCTTTTTAGAACTGACGTATTCGATGTATATAATCCAATAAAGCCAGAGTCTTTTTCGAATTTAGTTTGTATATCTATTCCTTCTTCTTTTAGATTTGCTATAACAGAACAAATAGCATTGTGTATTCTATCATATCCTGAATCTTCAGAAACCATAAAAAAATTAACTTGTGTTATATATTTATAGAATTAGAATAATAGAAGAAATTGTTTATTATATGAGTTAATATCAAATAAATAGTATCATTCTTTTCATATTTAGCTCTCATCAAAATTATCTATATTCTCCAATTCATCATAATTTTCTTTCAAGTCTTTCTCAAATTCATTTTCAAGTTCTTCATTAGACATAAGTCTTAATAATTATAATTAAAACTTAAATCTTTTTGAATACAATTAATTAAATGAATTTAACTTTATATAATAATT
>Ga0126310_10000802_pt1 | contig 11484 bp, 9 predicted proteins | sample Plot60_FD_92540 | JGI IMG/M metagenome (GOLD analysis project Ga0126310, IMG submission 92540) | Serpentine soil microbial communities from UC McLaughlin Reserve, CA, USA - Plot60 | ecosystem: Environmental > Terrestrial > Soil > Grasslands | place: USA: UC McLaughlin Reserve, Lake County... | reverse complement strand
GGACTAGTAGCTCTCTATAATGGGTTGGCTGTAAGTAAATTTTTAGGAATAAACCAAAATTTGAATAAAAAGGCCTGGATTGGGACAGTTAAAGCTATCATTACTGGTATAAGTTAAGATCATCCTACTAAAAATTTAGTTGTTTTGGAATCAATTTTAGCATCGATGTCTGTTCAACCCTTCCTGGTCGGTACTTTGGATATGTATAAAATAACCTTGGTATCAATGCAATCCTCTGCAGCTCTTATACTTACCTTATAATATTACATGTATATGTTGGCCCTTTTTTGTGGGTATATGAAATGAAAGCTGTTGGTTTATACAAATAAGGACGGTTTGATTGAGTCAATTTTTTATCAAAATATTAGATATTTAGTATAGTCAGAAGAAGATATATCACTGGACATATTTGCATAATCTTGATTGCCATTATTTCATGAAGATTTATTACTAGAGAGAATAGATAATATAGTAACTAATTTTGGAGTTACCAAAATAACATGAGTAATATTGGCCGCATGCTAGAATATGTCAACAAAAGATCAGATGTAATAGACATTTTAGAGCGTGTATTGAATAATGCTAACTCAAATGAGTATCATCTACACCTTGAAGATTGCGTTCGTTTACTAGAGTCAGACGATATCCATTCGATTGGTTTTGTAGGCAATGCAATCAGAGAAAGACTTTTCAATAATATTGCAACATTTGTAAACAATATAAATTTGAACTATACTAATGTGTGCGTTACCTATTGCAAATTTTGTGCATTTTATCGTCCACCAGGACATGATGAGGGATATGTACGTAGCAAGGAAGAAATAGTAAATCGTGTATCAGCATGCAAGCAAAGGTATAATATAACACAATTATTGATACAGGGTGGACATAATCCAGATCTCAAACTTAACTATTACGAAGAGATTTTCAGTGAAATAAAGTGCAAGTGTCCAGGTATTGCAATTCATGGTTTAACGCCATCTGAAATCGATATGATTTCAAAGGTTGAGAGAAGTAGCTCAAGAGAGGTTCTATCTAGATTGAAATTGGCTGGTCTAGATTCGTTTCCTGGAGGGGGGGCAGAAATCCTTGATGATGATGTAAAGTCAATAATAAGTCCTTTAAAAATAAAAAGTGATGTATGGCTTAAAATAATGGAGGAAGCTCACAATATAGGTCTGAAATCTTCTGCTACAATGATGTATGGCACAGTCGAAAATACTGAACAGATAGCTAGGCATATCATGAAGATTATAGATCTACAGCAAAAAACAAGAGGGTTTATGGCATTTATTCCATGGAACTTCGAACCCAACAACACTGCAATTCAATCTGAAGGTCAAATAAAATATTCATCGGGTGGATGGAAATTATTGAAGATGATTGCAATATCCAGAATCATGTTTTACAACTCAATCCCTCATATACAATCATCGTGGTTAACAAATGGTACAGGGCTAGCACAATTAGCCCTCTGCTATGGTGCAGATGATTTTGGAGGAACACTCATTGATGAAGAGGTAGTAAGCGCCACCGGGGCTCGTTCCACCGAAATTACCGCTACCAGGATAATTGATACTGTGAGACAAATTGGTTATATACCGGCTGAAAGAGACAATTTTTATAATATAATTCATGAATACCATTGATAACATGGAATAGCGATGTTACTTTGCCCATTGTGTACACTAACATATAGAACTAAAAAAACATTGTCATGTATTGAAGTAATTGATAAAATTGAGTAGGATATATTGAGTAGTATGTGAAGAGCCGTTAAATGCCGATCCTTCGACCATCTAAAGAGGGATGTTAAATATCTGGTTTGTATATGATAGACTCAATACAAAGGCTATTCAACTTCCGCTTCATATTAAACGAAGATGACATAAACTAAACTGTTTTTGTTAGAGCAAGTCCTTCCTGTTGCCGTTTCATAAGTCAGTTAGATAGAATTACAAGCAATTGTTTTTATAAGTGGAACCAAGATTAAAACGTCTTTTCTGACAAATATGGCACACACATACAAAAATCGCAATTTGCAGCTATTATTTCCGCATTTGTAGATCATACCACATTTCGTACTTTGATGATAACAAAATTGTTGTTGTGACAAGCTACTAATACCTGTAGCAGAGCTCAATGATTTTTAATGTCTTGACAGTGTTATAAGCAGTGTATAAAAGTCTTTGAGGCAAAATACACGAATGTTGGTTCTATTTGATATTACATATTCATTGTGTTAGTATTTATATTATTATCCAATAGACAACTTGTCATACCGTTGATTATACATCAAGATCCTTTGATTCCAACCATATCTACTTGAGAAGTTTGCAACTTTCTTAACATTTATTCATCTAATCCTTTCAAGCGTGTGCATCAAAGAAATTTAGAGATGTACTGATTTGCAAATAGTAAACTTTGGTGTCAATCTTAAAGCATCATATCTCTAAAACAATTCCCTACACATATATTAATAATTTAAATTCTTTATCATCTTCATTGATGGTATAATAATTGCAAAAATAAGATCTCAAAAATGGATAATAGGTTACTTTATTTCCCCTTGTTCCTCTTTTATAGATTCTATTATCTTGGCATTTACATCATCGATATTCAAATTTTCTTTCAAATAGTCAGTAAAGTCTCCAGGAGTAATTATACCAAGAAGTTTGTTGATATCGTTATCCTCTACAACAAGTAAATGTCTTACTTTATTCTGTGTCATTACATCTGCGGCTACTTCTATTGATGATATGGCATCAATAGTAATTAAAGGAGAAGATGTTACCTCTTGTATCATGGTATGTTTACTACTTGCATCATTAACACATACCTTTCTTACCAAGTCTCGTTCAGTCACTATTCCTATTGGTTTAGTATTGTTATTGTTATTATCAATTACTAGTAGTGAACTTACGTTCTTGTCTCTCATCTTCTTTGCTGCTTCTTGAGCTGAATTTGATATTGCAATAGTTTCAAGCTTTTTGGTCATTATTTCGCCTACTGATGTTGTTGTCATACATTTTCTAGCATATAACTAAAACAAGATTTTTAATATACTTTGTACTTTGCCCTCTCCCTGTCCAGACCAATAGCTATTGTTTGGTGTGTACAGGGAAAACTACCAATTGTTTTAATTGCTTATTGGTGTATTTTTTCAACTATCGCAATCGTGTCAGCAATGGAGAATTTACGTTCTATGATTGCTATTTTACTATCTATATTATATAGTTCCATTGCTTCTGCCAACAGCTTATCAAATGTTTGAGAGTCAACTTCTATCTTACCAGGTGGATTATATCCAGCTTCTCTAAAAGCATTTGCTAACTTAATTATTGCATTGCTCAAGACACTCTGGCTATAAATACTCTCTGACATAGTTATATTAAAAAACATTACTACTTATTGAATCTAACTCTCATCAAGGTATATGGACCAGGTTTGGCCCATCCTTGGTGGTCCGCCTACGATGTCTACGTAGTTTCATTCAAATCCCGCATTCTTATTGCTAAAGGCATCTCTGTAGTTGAAATATGGCAGTCCCATTGGCTCCTGTAAAATGTATAAACTGAGTTCATATAAAAGACAATTACATAAATTAGGAAGTACTAGCTTAAAAGAGTATACCATATTAAATAATCGTTAAGAATAAATAATTATCCCATTTTTATTATAATGGATATATGCCTTCTGTGAGGTTTAAGATGTTCCTCTTGGCTGACAATAAATTAATACTACATTTCCGTGTACACGACCACAATTAAATATATGATGATTCTAAGCAACTCGTATTAAGTGATGTTGCTGTAAAATGCTAATATGACAGATATTGCAAAAGAGGCAAAAGATACAGACAGGAAGCACTAGAAAAAATGAAGATAGAGAATGATCATGAACAAGAGAAACCAAGCCCAGAAACTTTAAACAAGGCCAAAGTAAAGACAGAAGATACAATGACTTGATCTGAGCAAGATTATCATATTATATATAATAAGAATACTAGGCTTTGATTTCACTGCTGGCCTCTTTAAAATCCATTTTATGGATAAATAGAAGAAGTGAAAACGATGTAGTAAATCTTTATAATTCAATAACACCATTTGTGCAAATCGCATTAGCAGATGTTAATAATAACACTATGCTTAACTTTGGCTACTGGGATCAAAGTACTACTAGTCCTCTTGCAGCTCAAATAGAACTCTGCAGAGTGGTTGGAGAATTCGCTGATTTACAATCTGCGACAAAAATAATAGATCTTGGAAGCGGGTTTTGCGCTCCAGCAGCACTTTGGAAGTATATGTATGACAACAAAATTTTAGATATTGTTTGTGTAGATATTAATCTTAAGCAGTTAACCGCAGCCATGGAAAAAATAACTATGTACAGTACCACTCCACTAAGTAGGTCTGATTTATTTTATAATTATGTTGTAAATACAAATATAGAGGTATGCAAACGAACTAAATCCAAAAACAGTGTCTTGCCATTAGTAAATGCGACTGCAACTACATTGCCTTTTGCTGATAATTGTGTTGATAGAATAATTGCTTTAGAATCAGCACAACATTTTAAACCACTGTCTAAATTTCTAAGGGAATCTAAAAGAGTTCTAACATCCGAAGGATTACTTGTGGTCGCCATTCCAGTCCTAGGTCCAAGCTTTCATAATCAGTCTTTGATACAGCAGCTTGCAAAACTCAGAATTCTTTATTTTACGTGGGCATCTGAGCACTATAGTTTGGAGAAGATAAAATCAGAAATAATAACAGAAGGTTTTCAGATACGAGATATTAAACATATAGGACATCATGTGTATGAACCATGTGCTGACTACTATGTTCAAAATAGGTGGGTATTAAGACAAAGACTTAAAACAAACGCGTTTTCATATACAAGGTCTTTACGCATTGGGTTGGTCGAAAAAATTGTATACATTTCTGCATTGAAGATGAAAGACTCGTCTCAAAAAGAAATTATTGATTATGTATTGATAAGAGCTGCACCTGCTTCCTCATAGGCTAGGATAATAAAGTCAACACACATTAACAATAATATACATTATTTATTCTCTGCAAATTGTTTAAGGGAAAAATCAGGAATATCTTCTAAATAGATTTTATTTTCCGTGGTTGTTATCAAAAAAATTAGGATATCGGTATTGTTTTAGTCAAAACACTTGACTGTAACAGCCCTTTACTTCGGTTAGCGTCAGATCACCATCTGCTGCAGCTCCAGATTGACACTTTGATAAGCTCTTCAAGTCCTTTGCAGAGATACTGGTAGTGTCTCCTGTGGCCGCGCTGGGACCATTAGCATTTGTACTTTTCGATTTTTGATCGTCAGAGCTATCATCTGAACGCAATACTGCTGGAAGCTTGTCGTCGCCTTTGTTGTCTCTACCTAAAGACACAGTTGGAACTGTACCGTATTCATTTTCATTGTTTTCTTTTACTTTTTCTTTCTTTGTGGCAGCATATGCAGAGCCTACAAAGCCACTTACGGCTATAAGGGATGAGGCTATCGCGATGGTAAACAGAGCCACCATTATTGTTCTATTAGTGAACATTACCATCGATTGTAGCGTCAAGTTCTTAAGAAATACGAAAGTAAGTAGTATCTATTAAACACGTAACATACCTATGGTGTATACATCTTATAGCTAGTAAGAACTAAATGACTACTAAGAATTAGCTTGGGCTAGTACGCAGAGAAAATAGAGAACAATCAACATATTGTTTACTTAATATGATTTAGTTTAAAGTAGATTGGAAAAATTTGCACACTATATATTAAATATTTCAGCTACTTGGCTGTATTCATAAACATGTGAAGCAGCGCTAATCGAACCTTATTATTAAATCAGAAAAGATCCGAACTGCTATTTAGGAGAATCCGTCATTGTCACATTGTCCCAGATGTTCAAACCATGGCAAAGGTACATTTACTTAGACTGGTAGTCAGAAAATGCTTCTTATACTATAGCATCCATTTAGTTGTCAAAACTGCTCACTACCGCATCATGATAAAAACTAGGATTTTTGGACCATACCAAAAATGAAAACTAAAAGGATTATTCAAAAATTCATGTATAAATCAATCCAAAAATCGATTATGTTCTAGTTTTCTAATAAATACGTTCATAGCTATGATCTAACCGGAATTACTAGGCAAAATCTTAGACGTATTATGCGACAAGACAATATTTCGAATTAATATTATTCATTGTAGAGTATTAGCGTAGCTTAGAAACAGAATTTGTGCAATTATGGTAAAATAAAATAAATAATTGCAAGATGTTTAGACATATTTAGTAATACTTTAATTTATTTTCTGACATCTGCGTGACGGATAAACTCATTGGAATCCATAACTAATCCGTAATATCCCTTAACGTTATCAAGAGTCGATTCATATTTCTTTTTGCTAATTGATGTCGTGGCGTCAGAAATAAGAATTACGTCATATCCTCTATTGAATCCGTCTCTTAAAGATGATTCTACACTGACTGCAGTATCGATTCCGCAGAAGATAAGTGTATCTACTTTTATGCTTTTTAACCATACTTCTATTTCTGTATCTTGGAAGGCAGAATCCCTTCTCTTTATAACTATATGATCCGCGTTAGCAGGCTTCAGTTCATCAATGATCCTAGCATCCCACGTACCTCTAATGCATATAGGCTTCTTCTTTATACGCTCTTCCCTGGATTTTGGTAAAATTTTGTGGGTCTTAGTTAAAAGATCTATCCCAGATGGTTCGCGTACTGCCTGTGTATAAAAGATTGGAATTTTTAACCTTCTACATGTATTAACTAGGTATCGGACTTTGTCTATTACTTGTCTGTAAATCGAAATTTCAATTCCCAAATCATCGTATGAGCCACGCTCGGCAGCAAAGCCATTTTGCATGTCTATTACTAGTAGGGCAGGGGTAACTTCATAATTCTCTATATTCATATCTCAAAATCTTAATTATAGAGCTTCCAATATTATGGCAAGCTATTAAATAGTATACGTTATTAGTCACATGAGAACGTTTGACAATGGTGAATATATTTAATATCTGTATAACCTCATCTCGAAGCGCCATTCGTCCGTTACTGAATATTTTATCTATCTCATTTATTGACTTGCCAGTATGGGCATAAAGCCAACCTTAGATACGTAATTTCTCTATCAATGTCAGTATCAAGATACTCACTGCAAAGTCAGTGCGCTTCTAGGTTAAAAATAGCCATTCAATAGTATTTTGCAAGCCTATGTATTTATATAAAATATTAAATATTAACTCCTCATGAAGTTATAATACTCACTGCATTTGTTGTTTATACATAGATATTAGCTCTCTTACGTCTGTAGCGTCCTCAGGATTTTTATCGTCTCTTACCTTGCCGGTGAATTTAGGGAACCTAAGTGCTAATCCATAGTTTTGTCTGATTGAAGCCATTGCAGCAGTATGAGAAGGACTTAGAGTCACCTCAGAAGCTATGACCTCAATTACTATCTTTGGCTCAAACCATACATCCATTTCCATTCTAGTATCAACTCTTGCGTGTTTATGCTCAATCCTATGTTTTTCTAGGGTTACATAGAAGTCCTCTAGGTCCTTATCTGTAAAGCCAGTTCCTACCTTACAGGTGCTTCTAAATATATCCGACGCAGAATCATAGGCAGCGAGCAGAAGCGCTCCGTATTTTCCAACCCTACGACCTCTTCCATAAAGTGCTCCTACTATAACTAAGTCTAGCGTATCGGCAAGTTCACTTTGGTATTCTCTTTTTAATTTTATCCATGCATATTCTCTGGCTCCTGCTCTATAGATGCTATTTAATTGCTTTATCATAAGACCTTCACAACCACTTTGTATGGCAGAAGTCATAAATTCGCTGATCTGCTCTGGATTCTTTACAATAGTCTGCGGGACCAATCTAATTTTATTATTATTAGTGTCATATTCCTTGTTCTTTGAATGCTGTTGTACTATGATTTTTTCAATCAGATCTCTTCTCTTAATATAGGTTAGAGAAGTCTTAGCGTTTCTATTAATGTATAGAACATCAAATACGTTTAGAACAACAGGATATTCTTCCATTGCTTCTTGTATTCCATGTTTTCTTCTTCTATGCATAAGCTCCTGGAATGGTAGAAGTTCCAAAGTCTGAAGATCAACTGCTACTACCTCACCTTCCAGAATTATCTCTTCTGTTGACTTAAGAGATTTGGCTATCGCTTCAACAATATCTGGAAAGTGATGTGTAATCTTCTCAAGTCGCCTTGAAAAAAGTTCTATTCTTTCCTTTCCTTTGTGTATTTGAATTCTTTCTCCATCTAGTTTGTATTCTGCAGCTGCTATTCCAGTCATTCTCTCAAGAGCCTCTCCAGCTGTTCCCACCCTCTCTGCAAGCATGGGTCTAATAGGTTTGTACAGAGTTATTTGAAGTGATTTAACTGACTCAATACCGTTTGCAGCTAATATTTTTGCTATATTTCCTAGATCGCTAGTGACATTGTAAGCATTTTCCAAAATCGATCGATTTGATTTGCTATCAGTGAACGCAATAGCTAATGCATCCATGACAGTGTAATCTGCTATCCCAAGACGAAGCTTACCCATGATCAGCTTTAGTACAAAGCGAGCTTCTCTAGCTGTTGAATCATTAAGAAGGCTGCTGACGAGTCTTATTTTTAATTCCTGAGAGCCTGGGCCTGTAGTACGTGATATTTTGTCCAACGTCAAGTATACACGTTCTACGGTCATCTTCTCAGACGGAAAAAGAGATACTTGGTTTTTGTTCTTTTTTGCACTTATAATTTTACTAGCCGCATCTCCAAGATCCCCGGTTTCTCTATAGGCTTTAGATAATGAGCCTATGTCTAAACCGGCAATAGATTGGGATAGTGCTCGTAGAACCATTTTTTCTGCTAAACCAAGCTCTATTCCTTCATAGTCAGGATAAAGCTTTCCTTGAATCAAGTACACAACTTTATCAATGGCGCTTGGAGGTGTCTTTTTCAAAAGTGAGACAAGGTGGTCTGTAAGCATTAGTCTGCTAGTTGTTCGCTCCATTTTTTCAAATGTGTCTACTAGATAAGAAAAGTCCAATGTCCCACCATTGTTTAGATTTCTAATATTATAGTTTAGATAAGGTAAGTGCTCTTTAAGAGGAATAAAGTCTAAAATCACTTTATACTAGGTGATGCTGCTAAAGTTGCATTGTCTTTGATTACTTGGACAATATTTATCTTCTTTTTAGGTATCTAGGCCATAGCCTAGAAGAGAATAATTATAGTTTTATTATTCTCTACATACAATCTATCTGCACATATGGCAACAACAGGAGACGTTGATGATGCATATGATACAATAATGGCCAACATATTAGAGTTATGTAAAAATGGATCCACAAAAGATAAGATAATAGATCAAACGAACCTCTCGCATGAACAGCTGAGGAGGATTACAGCACAAATGTTAGACAGAGAATTATTACATTACATCGAAGCACGTACAGTCTATATTACAGCAGACAAAGGATACATATTTCTCGATAAAAGACAGCAAACGAATACCATACTAACTAATTCCAAGTTAAGTGATAGAAAAAACAAAACTGAACAAAGATTATTAAATTCAATAGCAAGCGAACAAAATATTATACACAGCAAGTTGCAATTATGGACTAATAAATATCAAAACGAATTTGCGATAAGATTAACACCAAATCCAAATACAATAACATCTGAGAATAACAATGTTCTTCTTGCAGCTACAAATACTAAAGAAGATTACATAACAGTAGTGGCAGAAACTGACTATTTTGAAGATTTAAAACATGGATGGGAATATACCTTGAATCATTTAGTTGAACAATACAAATACGATATTCATAGTAAATCCTCACAGGATAACATCTCAACTGAAAATAAGTCAAATTACAAAAATGGAAATAGAAATAATGGCGACAATAATACAATTCCTATTAGATTAATTCCATATATTAAATGCCAATATTGCAATTTGGAATTCAGCTCTGAAAGGGAAAAGAAAGAACACGAATTAGAATGGCATGTATAAGAAGATAATGAATGTATTTCTATAATTCAATCAGCTTAAGAGTGCTTGACAAGACCTCAAATTGTATTAAATTTACAGGACTCTGGTTTTCTGCTCGAAGCTGTAAATATGATGTCGCTTATAGGCATTCAAGACTGTCATCTCAAACTAACCGATCCAGTAGAGTATTAGATCTGCAAGATCACATTCGACCCTAGAGAAGATCTTAATCCCAAAATCATGAAGCATAGAAAATCTTTGAAATGTAAGTTTTATTGATAGGTGTTGCGCCTAAATTTTATTTGAGCAATTACTATTAAAATAGAAACCTTTACTTTTTGGAGTGTATTCTCAATAAAAGCAGTAATATTTACAAAGCATATTTGGATCTAGACTTAAACTCCAATTCCATCCCTCGTCTAGAATCATAATTAAAAGTAAATGATTCATTTGGCAAAACAGGAAAGCTAGATAGTTCATTATTATTAGCGTTACACCGCGGACACCTTCCCTCATTTAATAATCTATTCTTGTCAAAATAGGTTGCAGCCCAATGACACGTATCGCATAAAATGAATATTGGTATAGATTGGGAACGATCACGCGTTTTAGCAATTAAGGTTTGAGGCTCATAATCGTCTATTGTCTTTATACTCTTGGACATTAGGACAAAAAACCAAGTAAATATTTGCATATAAAGCAAATGCTCTACTTTATGTGATTAAATGTATTAGGGCATGTTACTATATATTGTAAGTATTCGGGGGTTCAATAACGGGTTCCCATTCTAGCAAATTGTAATATTTTTTCTACCCCTTTTGTACTATATCTGTTGCTATGCATTTGTAATTGCTACTACTACTACTATTATTATTATTATTATTATTACATATCCAATATTTTGCAGGTGCAGTAATCTATTCAAATAGATATCTATTCCAAATTATTATTATTATTAAAATTCTCCCTAGCTATTTCCTCATAGCTTTTACTTTCCTCTAATAGGATGTACCGACATATGAGGTTAACCATTGTCCTTCTATGCTTATCGCTGTTCCTTTTATTGTACACGAGATTGACAGCAGAATCACTATATGATCATATAGCTACTACTCATTTTCTATCATACACCGATTTCTCCTGCGAGGTATAAATAGAACTTCTGTCACGCTTATTCGTGTAGATTCGCAGCGCCTTATATGGTTTATTAGTTTGTATAGTAATAGTCTTAACTGCCTTTTATTGTTATTATTATGTCGTTAGCAATACTCGCACAATTCTTAACAAGCAGAATTAATGTGTAGTTACCTTTATATAGTTAATAACATAGTTACCAAATGGTAACTTACTATCTGACAGGTAACTATCATATTTATATATAATTACCACGATATAGTTACCTATGGTAAGTTATCTAAGTATGGT
>Ga0126310_10000801_pt1 | contig 11486 bp, 10 predicted proteins | sample Plot60_FD_92540 | JGI IMG/M metagenome (GOLD analysis project Ga0126310, IMG submission 92540) | Serpentine soil microbial communities from UC McLaughlin Reserve, CA, USA - Plot60 | ecosystem: Environmental > Terrestrial > Soil > Grasslands | place: USA: UC McLaughlin Reserve, Lake County... | reverse complement strand
GCGCGACCAAGGACAGTTTCACCATCGGCGAGGTCGTCGAGCGTCTGAAGCCCGAGTTCCCGACCCTTTCGGTCAGCAAGATCCGGTACCTTGAGCGCAGGCGTCTGATAAACCTGAGCCGCACGCGTGGCGGCTACAGGCTGTTCTCTTCCCAAGACATCGAGCTCCTCCGCTACATCTTGACGCTGCAGGACAAGGAGTATCTCCCGCTGAAGGTCATAAAGAAGCGCATAGAAGGCGGCGGCGCCTTTACAGCCGGCGACTCGGCGGGGGACCTCTCCAGGGTCCTCGAGGAGAGGACCTACACGCGCGAGGAGCTGGCCGATACCCTCGAAACCGAGATACGCTTCGTCGAAGAGCTGATCAGCGTGGGGGTGATCGGACGCAGCGGTGAGCTCACCCAGCGCGACGCCGAGATAGCGCGCATGGCCCTGGAGATGGCGAAGTACTCGATACAACCCCGCCACCTTCGCGGCATCATGGCCGCCGTCGACCGCGAGGCTGCGCTCTTCAAGCAGGTCCTCAACCCCGAGCTCCGAAGCGGCGACGACGGACGCGTGGGCGAAGCGATGAACAAGGCCCGCCACCTCGCCGCCGTCGACTCGCGCATCAAGGAGCTGATGATGGCGAACGTGATCGATACCTTCGCCCCATGATAGACCCCGCCAGCGAACTAAAGAGCCACATCCGCACCATCCCAGACTTCCCGCGCCGGGGCATCTCCTTCAAGGACATAACCCCCCTTATCGAGGACGGCCACGCACTGCACACCGCCGTGGATGCCCTCGCCGAGGTCGCCGAAGGTATCTCCTACGACCGCATACTCTCCGCCGAGGCCCGCGGCTTCGTGTTCGGCACGGCCCTCGCCTACCGTGCCGAAAAGGGCCTCATCCTCGCCCGCAAGCCGAATAAGCTCCCGAGGGAGATCGTCTCCGCCACCTACGACCTCGAGTACGGTACCGACGTCCTCGAAGCCCACCTAGATGCGATCCCCGAAGGTACCCGCGTCCTGGTCGTGGACGATCTGCTCGCAACGGGAGGTACGGCCCGCGCCATGTGCCAGCTCGTCGAGAACGCCGGCGGTTCCGTCGCAGGCGTAGCCTTCCTCATAGAACTCGCCTATATGGGTGGACGCGACAGGCTAAGACCCTACGAGGTCGTCTCCCTCATCAGCTACCATGACCCACAAGGCTGACCTCCCCGAACCTCTCGACGATACAACCCTACCCCCCGAAGCCCTCCTCCCCGAACCCGAACGCCTCGTCGCAGTCTACCTCAGGACCCTAACAAGCCCTCAGACCATAAAGACCTATAATACAGAGATCTCTATGTTTATCTCATTTCTAGAGCGTGAGATGGGGAAGGGGCTTGGGGACCTCAGTGCCGAGGACATATCTCTATACAGGGAAGATCTGATAGGGACGTATGCGGCTGCGACGGCGGCGAAGAAACTTGCGGTGCTCAGGCGGTTCTTGATCTTCACGTACATGGCTGGCGTTACGACGGTGAACCCTGAGTCGCTACGCTTCTTCGCCAAGAGCCCGCGCGTACGTCAAGATCCGGCCTACAACGTACTTACGGAGGAGGAGCTCGGGCGCATGTTGAACGCGGCCCGCGCCTCCAACTACCGCGACTATGTGATGCTCGCCGTGATGGCGGGGTGCGGGCTCAGGGAGGCCGAGGTCGTGGGTTTGAGGATCGGGGACTTCCGTCAGGTCTCGGCGGACCAGGTCCTTCTGCGCGTTCTCGGCAAGGGTGATAAGGTCAGAAACGTGGCGATCTCACCCGATCTGTGGCGCCTGATACAACGCTACGTTCTGCTCACACAGCGGAGCTTCACCTCTCACCCCGACTCGCGCAAACCCCTCTTCACCTCGAGGGTCGGCAAGGACAAGCCCCTCACCACCCGCTCCGTCCAGAACATCGTGAAGAAATACGTGCGGGCCGCAGGCATAACGAAGGCCATCTCACCGCACTCCATCCGCCACACAGTGGGCACCAATATGGCCATAAACGAAGCGCCCCTCCTCGTCATCCAACAGTTCCTGGGCCACTCTGATCCCAAGACGACCATGCGCTATATCCGCCGCGCCGAGGAGCTCGCCACACGAGCGTATCAATATAATACCTTGCCGATGTAGCCTGCTCTCAGCGTTTGTAAGGATCGTGGGAGGCGTACTCTTTCATGACGCCTGCGACCATCTCCTTCTCGGAGTCGATGTACTCTTCGATAGCACGCCCGAATGCCGGGTCGCCTATCTTGTGCGCGCTGTAGGTAAGAGCGGGGAGGAAGCCCCTCGCCAGCTTGTGCTCACCCTGTGCGCCGGCCTCGAAAAGCGAAAAGCCTCGTGCGATGGCGAACTCGATACCCTGGTAATAGCAAAGTTCGAAGTGCAGGTTCCGCCTGTATTGCGTGGTTCCCCAGTAGCGCCCGAAGAGCGAACGGTCCTCCAAGAAGAAGAGGGCTCCTGCTACGGGGATGCCCGCAGTGTCGCTGGCGAGGACGAGCAGTATCCGGTCCCTCATGGTCGTGAAGACCTCGTCGAAGAAAGACCTGTTGAGGTAGGGGACACCCCACTTCCCGTCCTGCGTGGCCAGGTAGAATCTATGCATCAACGCTGCGTGTTCGGGTAAGAGCGCCTCACCCGTCAGGTGTAGGATCTTTAGTCCCTCCCCCTCGAGCTGGCGGCGCTCGCGCAGGATCTGGCGCCGCCGCTTGCCGGATAGGGCACCGAGGTAGTCCGAGAAGGTCTGGTAGCCCCGGTTGCGCCAGTGAAACTGCAGCGAGTGTCTAACCGTATAGCCTCGGCTCGCAAACTCGCCGAGCTCCTCCTCCGGAACGAAGAGTGCGTGTGAGGAGCTCGCGCCGCAGTCGGCCCCCAGCTCATCGGCCGCATCGAGCAGTGCCTTCGTCACCCTGCTGGCCGTCGCGCTGTCCACCTCGCGACGCACGAGGAGTTTGTGCCCCGTAGCCGGCGTGAAAGGCACGGCGGCCACCAGCTTCGGGTAATAGGAGAGCCCGTACTGCCGGAAGGCGTGCGCCCATTCCCAGTCGAAGATGTACTCCCCGTATGAGTCTGTCTTCAGATACAGGCAAAGCGCCCCGAGAAGGCGCCCGCCTTCCTTACAGACCAGGTACGCCGGCGACCATCCGCTGCGCCGACCGATGCTGCCAGACCGCTCCAGCGCCCGCAAGAACTCGTAATCGAAGAAAGGAAACCCGGCCGGCTCCACGCCCCGCCACGCTTCCCTCTCTACGTCCTCGATCCCCCGGAGCCGCTCTACCCGCATCCTACATCCCGTCTTCCACAAGCCGTGGGTAACTCCTTCATGTCGCCCCCAGTAAGAACCGCTATTGTACCCCTATCCGCCGGTCGTCTGTCACCGGGTTAAGCCCGTATCAATGCATAATACTCCCACACAACAACGAACCGTGAACAGACAGAGATGATAGGATAGAAGACAAGGGAGTTAGAACAACACAAGCTGACAGCCAGGAAGACACGGTAGGCTTGAAGAGACACGTCGTGCGGGTGGTCGCACATCGCCCCGAGTGGAGCGAGCTTTTCAAGCAAGAGCGGCGGGCCCTTGTGGAACGGCTCGGGCACCTGGCGCTGGAAGTCGAGCATGTGGGCAGTACAGCAGTCCCCGCCCTCGACGCCAAGCCGATCATCGACATCGCCGTGGCGGTCCGCCCTACGGAGGTGGTCCCGCGCCTCAAGCGGCCGTTGGGTGGCCTTGGTTACATCTACGGGGGCGACGCGGGCGCTGACGGGGGCCATATCTTCGTGAAAGAATCCGCGCCCGAAATTCGCACCCATCATCTCCACGTGGTGGCCGTAGACGATCCACAGTGGCGCGAGTACCTCCTATTCAGGGAAAGACTCAGGACCGACGAGCTATTGCGCACGAGATACGCAGAGCTCAAGAAAGCCCTGCAGCAGCGCTACGGCCAGGACCGCAAAGGATACACGAGCGGGAAAAGGCATTCATCGAAGACCTAAAGTAGGAGCAGACCGACCCTGGAAGACCGCGAACTTCGCATAACGGGAATTCTCGGAAGTTCGTAAACTAGCACGTCCGCTACGCTGGTTGCTGAAAGTAGCGGGCGAGGTCGGTACGCCTGCGGGGATAGTGCGGGCCCAGCGAAGCGGAATGATTCCTAGCACCAAGCGACATCGGCGGCACGATGAGCTGGTTTCGCAACTCGGAGCTCGGTACGCGCGGTACATCCCCAAGATGGGCTACTTTGTGGAGGATCTTTACCGCTCCCCGGGCTTCAGCGACGGGGTCTACTGGCAAAGCGAGTACAAAACTGCGTTTCGGATATAGCCTGCGGCGGTTCCTAGCGGAGGGTACCCACACTGGGGAAGCTTGCTGAAAGCGTCCTGTTATCTATCCTGTTATCTATCGTTGGCAGGTATTATACAAAATTGCATAGGATCACGCAATGCTAGCTCACCTAACGCTCGAAGCATAGGCAATGCTGAGTGGAGGCCGGGCCAACGAGTATCGTAAGAACAACTCACCATCCGACAGGTGAATGGACAGGAGTTCTAGGGTCGGACGGTCGCGGGCCGGGATCTCGGGACCCGTGAGTAGGGTAAGGTGTTGGGTCGCGGTCCCTCCAACCAGTACAGGCGCCACGGTGAGGAAAAGCTCGTCGACTATGTAGTGCGAGATTAGCGCGTGGTTGAGACTGGGTCCGCCTTCTACCACGAGGGACTCGACGCCACGCTCGGCTCTTAGGGCCTGTAATGCTCTGTGGAGGTTTACGGCACCCGTTGGGTCGGCAGGCGCCCTCATCACCTGGGCGACCTCGCGCAGGCGATCGACTACCCTCCTAGAAACCGCATCGGAGAGCAGGATCAGGACCTCCTGCCCCCCCTCGACGATCAGATGCTCTTCGAGCGGGATCTCGCCCGTATCTGTGACTATTATCGCAAGCGGCGGCGGCACACCGGTCGAGGGATCCAGGCCGAGAGACAGTCTTTCGGCGCGCAGCGTAGCGGCACCGATCATCACGGCGTCGGCCTTGGAACGCAGGGTCCGCATCGCCCGGCGATCGATGCTGCTCCCTATGGCGCCGGCCTTACCCCCCACGGCGGTCCTGCCATCAACCGAGCTGACCATGTTGACGATTACATACGGCCTTGCGGCGTCGTGAACTTCGGACGGCGGCAGGTCAAGGTCCTCGTAGATGGCCGTGACCTCCCGCCCTGGGGGCGGGTAGAGTCTCAGTACCTTCAAACCCTGTAAGCGGCGTACTTGCCCGAGGCGGAGCGGGGCAGGCTGACGTCCATCCAAAGGCCAGAATCGGTGTTCTCCTGGGCGTGGATCTCTGCCAGCCCGTAGAGACGGCTCGCCGCAGCATATTCGGCGTGAGGTATGAAGACCCTCATCCTCTCTCTCCTCGAGGCTATGGCGTGGTAGATCTCCTCCACTAGCGGCCCGCAGTCCTCTATGGCGCTTATCGCGACCGCGTGCGGATGATCCCTACGCAGCTCCGCGGCACGCGCCTCTGAGACGAGGTCCATCTTGTTGATGCACATTACGAGGGACGCCGAGCCGGCCCCATCCTCGATCGTCTCGGAGAGAGTGCGCGTGACGGTCTGGATCTCCTCCTCCAACTCCTCGCTGGAGGCGTCCGCGCATACGACCGTGACGTCGGCGTTACGCGCCACTTCCAGCGTCGAAGCGAAGGAATGTACCAGCTGCGTGGGTAGCTTCCTTATAAACCCGACGGTGTCGGTGACGACGAAGTCAGGCCATACGCCACCGGTCCCGTTCTTCCTGTTACCCTCAACACGACGCGTGGTGGTCTCCAGCGTCTCGAAGAGCCTGTCCTTCGTCGATCTCCTCGCCCCGCTGAGGGCGTTCAGGATGGTAGTCTTGCCGGCGTTCGTGTAGCCCACCAGGGCGACGGTCGGTGGTCCTTCTTCCCATAGCCTAGCACCCCGGACGCCCCGGCCGGCCTTCTCTTCCCCGAGCTTGCGGTTTATCGTCGCCATCCGCTCGCGGATGACACGCCTGTCATACTCCAGCTGTTGCTCGCCAGGACCCCTTGTGGTCACCCCTCCGCCCCCGAGACGGCTCAACTCCGGGTTCTTGCCCTTGACCCTCGGCAAACGGTACTCCAGGTCGGCGAGCTCGACCTCGAGGCGGCTCGCTGCGTCCCTGGCATGCGCCTCGAAGATGCGGATGATCAACTCCGTCCTGTCGACGACGGAGACGCCGCACGCCTTCTCCAGTACCCTGGCCTGGGAGGCCGTCAACTCATCGTCGGAGACCACGAACCGCGCACCCGTCTCCTCTACCAACTCCCGCAACTCCTCGCGCTTGCCACGCCCGAGATAACCTGTGCCGTCCCTGCGGCCCTGCTCGAGTACGCCGGCGACCTCGATCCCAAGGGTGCTCGCCAACCGCCCTAGCTCCGCCATGTGACGCCTCTCCCCGGCGCCTACGAGTACCGCCCTCTCCTCTGTCATATGTCGATTATATCATGCATATTATGCAAATCTCTCTGGTCCTCCCTACTCTGCACGACTCTTATACTGGCCCGGCCCTCCAGGGTACGCGCCAGCTTATCGAACCATCTGATCTGGCGTCGGGCAAGCCGTCTGGTCCGGGTTGTGATGAGGTCCTGTGCTTGCTGCAGTGAGAGCCTCCCTGAGAGATGCTCTGAGAGCTCGCGCACACCAACGGAGTCCACGACCTGGGGGCTTATTCTCTCTCCAGCCACGGCCATGTGATCGAGTCTTTCGGCTTCTTGCAGGCCCTCACGTGTTATCGTTCTGGACCTCTCGTCTATGGCGGCGTCGATGACGTGCCTTTCCGGGCGTAGGTAGACGATGGCGGTATCGTAGCGAAGGTCTCCTTCCCAGATAGACCCGCGGGGGCCGGCCTCGGCCAGCTCTAGCTCTTTCGCCCGCGCGGCCCTACGGGGGTTGGGTTCTCCTTCCGTCGCCTCCTGCGCCTGCTGGCGCAACACGGGAGAGACCTTGGGCGCGAGGGGGATATCGAGCAGGATCGCATTCAGGTACATGCCCGTTCCCGCGTCGAGGACGAACGTACCCTCTGGCGCAACGATCTCATCGGCACTCGTCCTGTGCCTGGCGACCGTCCATTCCTCGGTCACGGAGACGATGCCGACGAGTTCGGCAGGTCGCCTGCGGGCCTGGTTGGTTATAACGGGCAGCTCCTTGTAGACCTGCATGGAATCGACGGCCAGCGTGGGTACGTGACGACCCCCCGCCTCGGTGAGCCTCTCGGCCAGATCGTCGGATAGTTCGCTCTTGCCGCATGCCGTCGGCCCGCAAACAACCAAGACGCGCTTTCTCAGATCCTGCGCCAGACGTCTTCCTTCACGCGAGGTTCACCGCGAAGGCTCACCCGCATACAGTACGTGGGGTCCTGCGGACTCTATCCTGGCCCTCACGTAGTTCCCAGGCGCGACGTCGGTATTGACGTGCACGGCGTGACCGCTCCACGTCTCCCCGATAGCCTTGCCGTCTTCCGCGCTACCGTGGCGGATGTAGATCTCCTCTACATCTCCGACTTTGCGCCGATTCCGCCTGAAGGCGTTCTGTTCGATCTGCCTGAGCACCTCGAGGAAGCGCCGCTGGACGACGGCGTCGGGCACGGCCCCGGGTAGCGTTGCGGCCTCGGTGCCACGTCTCGGGGAGAACTTGAAGATGTAAGCCGAATCGAAAGAGCAGTCCTCGACGAGTTCGAGGGTCTGTTCGTGGTCCTCCTCGGTCTCACCAGGATGCCCCACGATAATGTCCGTGCTGAGCGTCCCGTCCGGGACCGCCTCCCTGAACACTTCGATCTTGCGCCTGTACCTCTCCGCTTTGTACCCGCGGTGCATGACCTTAAGCATCCTGTCGGACCCCGACTGCACAGGCAGATGGAGCCGCTTGACGATGGTATCCCGCTCCCCCATTGCCCTTAGCGTACGGTCCTCCATGTTGGAAGGATGGCTCGTCGTAAACCACACGCGGGGCGCGCTCTCAGAAACGGCCTCGAGGAGGTCGCAGAACCTCTTACCCTCGTGCCTCCACGCATCCACCGTCTGGCCCAGCAGTGTGACATATCCTGTGCTCCCTGCGACGAGCCTCTCTACCTCCCCGATCACACTCCCCATCGGGCGGCAGATCATTCGCCCCCTCACCGTCGGGACTATGCAGTAGCTGCACTGATAATTGCACCCGGTCATTATTGTGACGAAGGTACTGTGCTCGCCCTCCGTGCCAGGCAACTCTGGCGTATACGTCTCCCGCATCGTCGGCAGTCCCACGAACTCCGCCAACTCGTAAGTATTATGCGTGCCCAGTACGAGGTCTATATCGTAGGTCCGCTGGAGGGTGGCCGATTCTTCGGCGGCGCCGATACAGCCCGTAAGGGCCACCCGCTTCACGCGGCCTTCGCGGCGGAGGCGGCCCAGCTCCCCGAGGTGTCCTTTCACGCGGTCCACGGCGTTCTCGCGAACGTAGCAGGTGTTCAATATTACGAGATCCGCGTCCTCGTAGCGCTGGACCTCCGCGTAGCCCGCGTCCTGGATCATCCGCCTTATGCGGTCGGAGTCGTGCACGTTCATCTGGCAGCCGAAGGTCCTGATGCAGGCTGTCTTGGTGCCTGAGGCGGTTCGTGCCGCAGGCTTTCTCATGAGCGGTATGGTTCGTGTAGTGCTACTCATACTCTTCCTCCGGCTCGTAGACGCGGGCTCTCAGGGAGATCTCCCCCGGACGACTCTCGAGCCTCAACTCCTCGACCTCCATGTACCCGGCCCGCGCCGCCCGCCTGAGTATATCCGCAATGCGTGCACTTTCCTCCTCCCCCAGCTCCAGAACAGGCCCACCATCCGCTCCTCCACCAGCCCGCCGTCTCCCCACTCCCCCGGTTTCCCCCCCCGCCGCAACATCCTCGACAGGCCACACCTCACCACGCAATATCCTCTGCACGCTCCTGACCGATACGCCAAGGCCAAGCCCGAGCGCCACCCCCCGCAGACCCGCACTGTCTGTTTGTCTCTGTATTATGCGGTGAAGTAAGAGGGTAGCGAGGATACGGGCAGGAGGTCCGTAGTAGGAGTGAAGTCGGGAGCCGTGGGCGTTCGTTCGTTCGGAAAAGCGTTGGAGGGTAGCGCGGAGGTTGGTTTTCGAGGGTCGGGATGCGGATTGGAGGGTACGTTCCGGGATGGTATTGGTATCGAAGACGGCCTGAATCGAGGTGGGCGATGAGGTGGAGAGGACTGTGGTCTTCATAGAGAGGGCTTTGATCTGGTACAGGGAGAGGCCGGCACCGTGGGTCGGTACGGAAGGGTCGCCGGGTTCTGAGACGGGGTTCAGATGCCGGGTGGTCACGCCGGGTTCGAGGATCAAATCCCTGTGGGATTCCGGGATACCGTGGCCGTCGTCGATGACGGTGAGGGTCCTGTATCTGCGCCCTTTCAGGCTAGAGGCCACGTAGATCCGGGCCGCCCCTGCGTCGCGGGCGTTGCGGGCCAGCTCCAGGAGGGCGTCCTCCACGTGGGTGATGCGGGAAGGACCTCGGCGGGCTCCTTCCACGCCGGTAAGGCGGGCGAAACCCGCGCCGAGGTCCCTGTAAGGACCCTCCACTACGGCTCATTCCCGATCGACTGAACCATCGAAGTAGTGCGAATCTCCCGCCAATTCCCAGCTTAGAGTGTAGGCAAAGCCTGTAACCTGATCCCTGTAGCCTACCTAGCCACCTCGCTAACGCGGCTCTCGCGGATAACGGTCACCTTGATCTGGCCCGGGTACTCGAGATCTGATTCTATCTGCTTGGAGATGTCGTAGGCGAGCTTGGCGGCTATACGGTCGTCCACCTCGGAGGGCTGGACCATAACCCTTATCTCACGTCCGGCCTGGATCGCATACGCTTTGTCTACCCCCCTGTGGCCGAGGGCGATGTCTTCAAGGGAGCGCAGGCGCTCGATGTAGGTCTCAGTCGTCTCGCGCCTGGCGCCGGGGCGGGCCGCAGAGACCGCATCGGCGGTGGCGACGAGCACGTCCTCGACCGTCACCATCTCGATCTCGTGGTGGTGGGCGCTAATGGCGCGCACCACATCGTCGGACTCCCCGCATTTCTTCGCGAAGCGGCCCCCGATCAGGGCGTGGGTGCCTTCCACTTCGTGGTCTATGGCCTTGCCGACGTCGTGCAGCAGGGCGGCCCTGCGGGCGACCTTCACGTTGGCGCCGAGTTCCTGGGCCATCATACCGCAGAGGTTGGCCACCTCCACCGAGTGGGCAAGCACGTTCTGGCCGTAGGAGGTCCGGTACTTCAGCGCGCCCAAGAGCCGCAGCAGATCGCTGTGCATGCCACCCGAGATCTTGGCGTCGTAGAGCGCCTGGCGCCCTGCGGCTTTCATCTCCTTCTCCACGTCCTTGTTGGCCTTAGCGACGATCTGCTCGATACGCCCAGGGTGGATGCGCCCGTCCTGCACGAGGCGTCCCATTGAGACCCGCGCCACCTCGCGCCTTACAGGGTCGAAGCTGGAGATCACCACCGTCTCGGGCGTATCGTCGATAATAACGTCTACCCCCGTCGCGGCTTCGAAGGCCCTTATGTTCCTACCCTCACGGCCTATGACCCTGCCCTTCATGTCGTCGGAGGGAAGGGAGACGGCCTTGACCGTCGACTCCGAGGTCAAATCCGAAGCGAGACGCTCCATGGTGGTCGAGATCAGACGCCGCGCTTCGACGTCGGCCCGCTCCTCGGCCTCCAGGGTCTTGTCACGCACCATGCGCCCGAGCCTGCTCTCGAGCTCCGACTTCAGGTCGGAGAACAGCCTCCGCTCTGCCTCCTCCCGCGTGAGGCCGGAGATCTCCTCGAGCATCCTGAGGTGCTCAGCCTCCCTCTCCCTCAACCCCTCTTCCTTGCTCAGCAGCGCCTCTTCGGTCTCGGTGAGCCGACGTCTGCGTTCGTCGAGCTCGCCCTCACGCCTTTGCAGGGCGGTATCCCTGTTATCCAGGCGCTCTTCGACGCGTGCGATCTCGGCCCGCCTGGCGCGCACTTCTGCTTCGGCGTCGTCTTTGATCTTGAGCGAGGATTCCTTGGCCGCAAGTTCGGCCTCACGGCGTTTGGTCTCGGCCTCGCGCTCGGCATCCTCGAGGATGGACCTCGCGTCGGCCCTGGCCTGGGCCTGGCGAGCATCGACACGTGACTTCCATACGAAATAGCCCAGGGCAGCGCCGACGGCGAGGCCGGCAACCAGTCCCAGGACCAGTGACAAAACATTCACCAGTTGTCCTTCCAGCGGGCCTGCCAACGGCGGCCCGGCATCAAGTTCGCTCGACTATCCCTGGGCCTCCGGAGGCTCCCGGTACTCCCGGGCAACCTGGGCACATACCTCCGCCGAGTAACCCCGGCGAACCAGAAAGCCGTAGACCCTACGCGCTTCTGCGTCGGACCCACGCTCATTATACCGCCGTGCGGCGGCAGCACGAGCCTCCCCAACCTCG
>Ga0126310_10000800_pt1 | contig 11489 bp, 13 predicted proteins | sample Plot60_FD_92540 | JGI IMG/M metagenome (GOLD analysis project Ga0126310, IMG submission 92540) | Serpentine soil microbial communities from UC McLaughlin Reserve, CA, USA - Plot60 | ecosystem: Environmental > Terrestrial > Soil > Grasslands | place: USA: UC McLaughlin Reserve, Lake County... | reverse complement strand
TTCCTGGCCATCGCCACGTTCCTGTCGAACGAGGCGATCAAGGAGGCGATCACCGGCGAGACCAAGGTCGCGGACACGACCGCGGTCATGGAGGCCAACGAGGTCAAGAGGATCATCGCGGAGTCAAACGCGCAGATTCTGCGGGTCGTCGCGATAGGAAGTCCGCTCGCGCGGGGGGCCAGTGCCAAGGCCGAGGCGCTTGACGCCCGCATCGAAAACGAGCTAGCGCCGATTGATCGGAGGCTGGCCGATCAGATCACTCATGACCAACGTGAGCGCGATCACGCCGACGACCGTCACCTCGTGTTCGAGGTGTCAACGATTGGCTTTCAGGTCGGGATCGTATTGGCGGGAATCTCGATCATCGTCCGGCGACGCTGGCTGCTCGCTGGCGGCGGGATCGTCGGTGTCGCCGGTCTCGTTTTCATGATCGCGGGCCTGGTCATGTGAGCGTGGGCACACGTGTCGCATGAGAATGTGGAGGTCGTGCGCCAGCAGTTCCAAGCGTTGGAGCGGGGCCGTCTGGACGCGGCGGCCGCGTTTTGGCACCCGGACATCGACTGGCGAGCGGTTGAAGGCGCCGCGGATGACGTCGGCGTAATGAGAGGTCAGGAGGCGCTGCGCCGCTACTACGAGGACTGGTTCAACACGTTCGAGGAGCTTCGTGCGGAGGTCGAGGAGATCATCTTCGAGGAGGGGGACCGAGTCGCCGTGCGCGTGCACAACTCCGGGCGCGGACTGAGAAGTGGCGTCCTGACGGAGGGGCGCTACTACGTCGCTTGTACCGTCCGAGACGGCCAGATCGTCAGCGGACGCGAGTACGAGAGGCGAAACCAAGCCCTCGAAGCCGTGGGGCTGCTGGAGTAGGCGATGTCGCGGGAGAACGTGGAGGTGGTGCGCAGGACGCTCCAAGCGTTTGCCGACGGAGGCGTGGATGCGATGGCCGAGTTCTGGGACCCCGACATCGATTGGCGGGCGGCCGAGGGCGCAATCGATGACGTCGGCGAGATGCACGGGCCGGTCGCCGTGCGTCGGTATATCCAAGACTGGATCGACACCTTTGACGACATCAGCGTCGTGGTGGAGGACCTGCGGGACGTCGGGGATGACCGCGTCCTTGCGATTCAGCACCTGAAGGGGCGGGCGAAGCTCAGCGGCACCGAGACCGACCTGCGTTACGCCGTCGTCAGCACCGTCCGGGACGGAAAGGTTGTGCGGGGGCGGGAGTACCTGAGTGTCGAGGACGCCCTCGAAGCCGTGGGGCTGCGGAAGTAGCTCGGTTCCTCGACGTCGAATGTGGCGACCCGAAGCGGCGCTGGTGACGGAGACGACTTCTCGCCTGCCGCTGGCCTCTCTGGCTTCGGCGCAACGCCGAGCACGTCGCGCATGTGCTGATAGGCGGCGGCGCGGACCTTGATGAGGTCCGGGGTTCGTACCCCCAGCTCCTCGGCCTGCATCATCAATTCGTAGTCACTGGGAGCGGCGGCCGGGTCGACGCTCTTGTCACCCTCGTCGCCATTCCGCTCGAGGCCGAACATGACGGGTCTGCCTGTTGGTACTGCTCGGCGTTGGCTGGGCTCGTGATGAGACCCTGCCGGATCAGCTCGCGCTCAAGCTCCGAGTGTGTGGGCGCGCGCTCCTGCTCGTCCTCGAGCGCCTTCGTCGACAGCACGGGGGTACCGGCGTTCATCGGCGTGGCGGTCGCGCTGACCTCGAACACGTCGAGGCTGGTGATGTGCTGGCCGCCGTCGGCGCGCTTCGTCGGCTTAAGATCATGTAGCCGAACGAGAAGCCGAGCGAGCCCGACTTCGCGAGCCGCCAGACGTGCCGGCCGCGCTCGGTGTCGAGGGCGACCTGGCAGGTAGCTACGTCGCCTGGATCGGCCGCTGGTGCCGGCTGGCGCACATTCGCGGGGCCTGTCAGATGGCCGGGACCGGACGGAAGTTTGCCTCACCAGACGGAGTTGCTAGAGCAGGTGACCCTTCCACGCGTCGGGTCACCCCGATTCCTGTCAGGAGGTGACACCTTGGTCACAGTCCAAACCCCACCGCCAGGAGCGCGGGGGGCGAGCGGAGCACCGACCCAGCGGGAGACGGGTCACGAGCCTTGCGCGGGCTGGTACCCGGACCCGTTCGACCCGGACCCGCTCGCAGACGGGGTGCGGTATTGGGACGGCGCATCGTGGACCCAATACACACGCCTACCGCCGCCGCGACTGCAAGCCGACCTCGTCAGGGCGGCCGGGTAAAGCTGCGGTCGAAAGAGACGTGGTCACTGGGCCGGCCGCCCCCGCCCCCGTCGCCGCCATAGCCGCTCCAGTACGACCGCGAGCGTCGGTGGGCGAGACCGTGCAGGGAGAGGGTCGATCCCAGGTATGGACGAAGTCCGGGGCAATGAAGGGACTCCCCGTGTTCGCCCTCGCATCGCTCGCGGCGGGCGCATTCGCCTCGCCGGCCCCCGCGCAGGCGCCTGTCCATACCGTCACGCCCGGCGAGTCGCTGTGGGCGATTGCCCAGACCAACGGCATGTCCGTCGCGCGGCTCGCCTCCGCGAACGGCCGCGCGGAGGAGGACATCCTGCCGATCGGGGCGTCGCTCCTGCTGCCCTCGCCGAGCGTCGCCGGCGGGGGAGCCGCGTCCGCGCCGGGCGCCGGCCCCCCAGCGCCTGCCGGAGTGCGCGTGCCGCCTCCGCCCGGTCCGGGCGGCAACGGCAGGCTCGACCCCTCCACGCTCGTCGCGATCCACTCGCCGCTCGGATACGCGACGCTCGCCCCGTCGGCGGCGCGCAACTGGGAAGCGCTTCGCCAGGAGTCGCTGCGCACGCTCGGGATAGACCTCTACCCGCAGGGCCCGATGTCCGCCTACCGCACCTACGAGCAGCAGCTCGAGCTGTGGCGGCTGTACGTGTCGGGCGTCGGTCAGGAGGCGGCGCCGCCCGGGACCTCCGCCCACGGGCTCGGGCGCGCGATCGATCTCGCCCTGCCCGAGATGCGGCGTGCGATCGACACGCTCGGTCCCCGCTTCGGGTGGGCGAAGACCGAGGCGCCGCAGGAATCGGCGCACGTCAACTACGTCGGGCCGTAGACGTTGGGACGCAAGGACTAGGTAGCAGGCTTGGGTTGCCGCTCGAGCGGGCTGGCGACTTCGCGGCGATTTGCTCGAGCGGTACCAGCCGCACCTCTCGTTGGAGCGCCCGACAGCGAGGGCACTGGATCACCACCCCGCGGTCGGTCGCGACGTGGGCGAGCATGCCGCAGTGAGGACAGCTGAGGTAGGGCATCGAACCTCCTTGGGGCGGGAGGTCCACTCGCCGCCCGAAACTACGGCGTCGTGTCCCTGGCTGGTGGACCGCGCCGGCAAAGTCGCCTGGGCTCCAATCCGACGCGTAGGCGACTCTAACCTGATCTTCGGTCAACCCATCGGCTCAGTCGCCGAGCGACCCGCGGACCGGTCATTTCCCCGGCCAATGGGTGGACGCAGGTTCGAGTCACACGCGCCTGAAGAGAGCCTGGTCAGGGGGTAAGCCGGCGCCGTCGCCGCCACAGCCGCTCCAGCGCCACCGCGGCGAGGATCGCCAGCGTGAACTCCGCCGGATGGCGGAAGCGGTCGGTGCCGTAGCCGATCGCGCTGACCACGCTCACGAGCACGGGCGGCACGAGCAGGATCCAGAGCTCCGCCCTCCAGGGCCTCAGCACGAGAGCGCCGACGATCGCGAGCGCGAGCAGGCAGTAGAACACCACCAGCCCGGCCTCCTGCACCGCGAGCGATCGCTCGGTGGCGATCATCGCCTGGGCCCGCGGCAGCCACAGGTCCCAGGTGAGCATGACCCGGCGCAGCATGACAACCGGCACCCGCCCCGCGTGCTCCGAGGCGTAGGTCAGGCCTTCGCGCCGCCACCGGGGCGCCTCCTCGACGTTGTTGGCCCCTGTGGGGGGAGGACTCAGGCAGTCGGGCCTCCAGCCGCCGGTGCTGCGGCCGTAGTAGGCCGGGTGGCAGTTGGCGCCGCCCACGACGCTTGCGTCGCTGGAGGCGATCAGGATCGGCCGGTCGAAGGTGATCAGGTTGCGCGCCGTCCATGGAGCGATCGTCGCCAGCGTGGCCAGGCAGACCAGCGCCAGCAGCCCCGCGCGGCGGCGAAGCGGACCACTGCCGGCCAGGGCGACCGGCCCGGCGAGCAGCGGCACGAGCAACAGCGTCTCGGAGCGAGCGAGGGCGGCCAGCCCGATTGCGCCGCCCAGCGCCACGGCCCAGCGCGTCCGCCCGCAGTCCCGGAGGCGAAAGGCGGCCAGCAGTGCGGCCAGCACCAGCACGGCGGACAGGGACTCGCTCATCAGCGACCCGTCGGCGGCGATGAGGATCGGGTAGCCCGCGGCGATCGCGGCGGCCAGCAGCCCCACCCGCTCCCCGCCCGCGCGCCGGCCGGCCAGCCCGGCCAGCGCGACCGCCATCGTTCCCAGCACGCAGCCGACGAGCCGATGGGCCAGCACGCCGTCTGCTCCCGCCGCGGACAGCGCGGACAGCAGCAGGGGCCAGAGCGGCGCGTGGTCGGCGGTCGGCACCGCCCGGTGCTGCGCGCTCCAGACACCCGGGTCGATCACGCCGTGGCCCGCCGCGATCAGGTTGGCCAGCCCGTGGTAGTAGCTCCAGTCGCCGCCGCCCAGCCCACGCGCCAGCAGGTCTGGATAGATCACCAGCACGTAGGTCACACGCACGGCCAGCGCCGCGACCACGACGATCGCGAGCCGGCGCGCGAAGCTCGCTTCCCGGCGAGTCAAGACGGCGCCGGCACGGTGTGACCGTGTGCGAGCTAGCCGCCGGCCACTGCCGGGAGGATCGTGACCTCGTCGCCGTCGTCCACTTCGGTCTCCAGGCCGTCCAGGAAGCGGATGTCCTCGCCCCCGACGTAGACGTTCACGAAGCGGCGCAGGTCGCCGTCCTCGGCGATGCGGTCGCGCAGCCCGTCGTAGCGGTCATAGAGGCCGTCGAGCACCTCGCCGACGGTCGTTGCGCCGTCGACCGTGGTCTCGGCCTCGCCGCTGGTGACGCTGCGCAGCTGCGTTGGGATCTTCACGGTCACCGACATTGGGCCGGGAAATATACGAACGTCAGACGCTGGCCGTCAGCCCGGCCTCGAACGACTCCCGGGTGGGATCGATCTCGTGGGTCTCGAAGCTGCCGCGCACCGCGTCGAGGGTCTTCAGGCCCTCGCCCGTGATCAGCAGGACCACGCGCTCTCCGGGGTCGATCTCGCCGGACTGCGCCAGCTTGCGAAGCGTGGCGGTGGTCACCCCGCCGGCTGTCTCGGTGAATATTCCCGTGGTCTCGGCGAGCAGCCGGATGCCCTCGCGCACCTCGTCGTCGCTGACCGCGCTGACCGAGCCGCCGCTCCTGCGCGCCAGCTCGAGGGCGTACGGGCCGTCGGCCGGATTGCCGATGGCCAGCGACTTGGCGATCGTCTGCGGGCGCACGGGCTTGCAGATCTCCCAGCCGGCGCCGTAGGCGTGCGCCACCGGGGAGCAGCCCTCGGCCTGGGCTCCGCTCATGGCGGGCACCTCGCCCTCGAGCAGACCCACGTCGAGCCACTCCTGGAAGCCGCGGGCCACCTTCGTGAACAGCGACCCCGAGGCGATCGGAGCCACCACCCGGTCGGGCAGCTCGAAGCCCAATCCCTCGGCGATCTCGTAGCCGAGCGTCTTCGAGCCCTCCGAGTAGTAGGGCCGCACGTTCACGTTCACGAACGCCCAGTCGCGCTCGGCGGAGAGCTCGGTGCAGAGCCGGTTCACGTCGTCGTAGTTGCCGCGCACGGTCACGAGGCGCGTGCCGTAGACGCCCGTTGCCAGCACCTTCTGCTCCTCGAGGTCGGCGGGGATGAACACATACGACTCGAGCCCGGCGGCGGCGGCGTGTGCCGCCACGGCGTTGGCGAGGTTGCCGGTGGAGGCGCAGGCCACCACCTCGAAGCCCAGCTCGATCGCCTTCGCCAGCGCCACGGACACCACGCGGTCCTTGAACGAGTGGGTGGGGTTCGCGGCGTCGTTCTTGACCCACACCTCGCGCAGGCCAAGCCGCTCGGCGAGCCGGTCGGCCCGAACGAGTGGCGTGCAGCCGGCGGGCAGCGCCGTGCGCGGTGCCCGCTCGAACGGCAGGAAGTCGGCGTAGCGCCAGAGGTTCTGCGGACCGGCCTGGATGCGCCGGCGCGCGCTCTCTGGCTCGATCGCGCTGAAGTCGTGGGCCACTTCCAGCGGCCCGAAGCAGTCGTCGCATACATAGCGGGCCTCCAGCTCGTAGCCGGCCCCGCATTCCTTGCACTGAAGCGCCTCAACGGACATCCAAAGCCCCTTCCAGATCGAAAGCCTCCGCTGCTGTGACGGAGGCCTCGCGAGGCGCCCGATCACATCTCGATGGATTTGGCACCTTTCCCGCCGGACCCAGGTCCAGCGGATGGTTGCCGGGGCTTCACCGGGCCATGTCCCTCCACCCCTCTCGATGCAACGGCTATGTAAGGCGCGGAGGATATCGGACGCCGCAAGTAGAATCAGAAAGCACATGGCCGCGACCGTCACAGACGACCCCCTCAGTACCAATGCCGAGCCTTCCGAAGCCCAGACTGAGGCGCTCGGCTCGCGCGCGGGTCGACGGCGGCCAGGGCGCTCCCGCCCAGGCTGAGCCCCGGGTAGAGACCATCGAGGGCCACGGCCTTCGCTGGATCAACGTGGAGCGGCCCACGTCGGTCGACCGGGCCTGGCTCGAGGAGCACTTCGAGTTCCACCCGCTCGACTACGAGGACGTGACCTCGCGCAATCAGCGCCCGAAGATCGACGAGTACCCCGACTACCTCTTCATCGTCCTCCACTTCCCGGTCTACGACAAGGCCGTGGGCCGCCTGAACGCGGCCGAGCTGGACGTGTTCGTGGGCCCCGACTTCCTGATCACGCTGCCCAACACGGCGCTGCCGCCGGTCGAGTACGCATTCGAGCGTTGCCGGGCCTCGGAGGAGCTGCGCGAGCAGCTGCTCTCGAAGGGCTCCGGCTACCTGCTCTACCGGATCGTCGACGACGCCTTCGACTACTGCTTCCCGATGCTGCGCAAGATGGGCAACAAGCTCGAGCGCATCGAGCAGGACATCTTCGAGGGCCTCTCCTCGCAGGAGGTGGTGCGCGACATCTCCAACGCCAAGCAGGAGATCGTCGGCTTCCGCAAGGTCATCCGCCCACAGCGCTCCGTCCTGCGCGACCTCGAGCGCACCAAGCAGCGCTATCTGGCGGAGGACATGGACGTCTACTTCGACGACATCGTCGACGCCTCCGAGCGCATCTGGGACATGCTCGAGAACTTCAAGGAGGTCGTCGAGGCGCTCGAGCAGACCAACGAGCAGGTGATCTCGCACAAGGTCAACGACGTGCTGCGGGTGCTCACGGCCTTCAGCGTCGTGATCCTGCCGCTCACGCTGATCGCCAGCATCTGGGGCATGAACGTGCACGTGCCGGGCCAGAACGGCGTCACGGCATTCTGGCTCATCATCGCCGCGATGGTGGTGCTGCTGAGCGGCATGCTGGGCTACTTCCGCCGCCGCGGCTGGCTCTAGCCGTGGCCGAAGAGCGCCTCTGGGCGCCCTGGCGCCTGGACTACATCAAGGGGCCGAAGGAGGACGAGTGCATCTTCTGCCGCGCGCTGGCCTCGGCCGACGACGCGGCTCACCACGTCGTCCACCGCGGCGAGCGCTGCTTCGTGATGTTGAACGCCTACCCGTACACGAACGGGCATTTGATGGTGTCGCCGAACGCACACGTGGCGGCGCTGGAGGACCTCGGCACCGACGAGCTGCTCGAGCTGATGACCCTTACCCAGCGCTCGCTGGCCGCCATCCGCGCCGCCTACGGGCCCGAGGGCTTCAACATCGGCGTGAACCAGGGCAGGGTCTCGGGAGGAAGCGTCGAGGAGCACTTCCACCTGCACGTGGTGCCGCGCTGGGGCGGCGACACCAACTTCATGCCCGTCCTGGGCGACGTCCGCGTGTTGCCGCAGAGCCTCGACGCGTCTCACAAGCAGCTAAAGGCCGCCTTTGCGGCCGGGTCTCCGGCCGGCGCCTAGGCTGGGTCCTCGCGCGCAAGGCCGTCGAAGCGCTGACATCCCGCGGGGTTGAAGCTCGGCCGGTATGGCTCCCGGCCGAGCTCGCCGACCAGCGCGCCGCAGCTGTCGCAGGTCCTGCAGTACACGAGCAAGCCGCTGCTGCGGTCGTAGCGGGTCATCATCGTGTGGAAGCCGTCATGGCTGCAGGCGCTCTGCTCCCGGGCTGCGGCGGGCGCTCTTGCCATGCCCGATCAACGGTCAGCGGCCTTTGAAGCTTGCACGGATGCGTGCGAACAAGATCTGGGGTCTTTCGGGCGTTGGTCCCATGATGCTTCGGAAGGCGGTGGTCCTCGCTCGACCCGTGGGCGCAAGCGCGCTTGCGGAAGTCGCCAACCGCTCGCTGCTCGATCACGCGCTTCGTTGGCTCGCTGAAGGCGGCGTTCAGGACGTAGCGATCCTGGCGCCCGAAGAGCTCGGTCGGGAGATGCAGGTTGCGCTCCGCTCGCACGGCGGCGCCGGCCCCGACGTGAGCTGGTTGGTGCACGCGCCGGAGCAGACGCCCGCCGCGCTCCTGCCGGCGCTGACCGATTTTCTCGCCGGCGAGAGCTTCGTGCTCCACCACGCAGACAGCCTCTTCAGGGGTGATCTGGCCTCTGTCGTGGGAGAGCCGCCCCGCGGCGAGCGCGACGCTCTGATCGTGACCGGAGAGAAGGTGGCGGACCGGCCCGACGTGGTCGACATCAACAGCCGGCCCGGTGGCCGGGGGACGTGGCCGACGGCCGGCGCTCCCTCGTGGCTGGCCGTTCTGGGAGCCGACGTGGCGGAGGCAACGGCCGACGCGGGCTGCGCCGCCGGCGAGGCGCTACCACGCTGGGTCAGCGAGCACGGCGGGACGGTCACGGTGCGGCGGGTGAGTGACTGTTGGCGCTGCCAGGAGACGGGCGCGGGGCTCCTGGAAGGCAACGCCTTCGCGCTCGCGAACCTGCGCACCGACCTGTCCGGCGCCAGCCTCGACGACACCCGCATCGAGGGAAGCGTCGCGGCCGAGGCCGGCACCGAGCTCGTGTCGTGCGTCGTGCGCGGCCCGGCGGTGATCGGCGCCGGGGCGCGTCTGCGCAACTCGTATGTGGGCCCGTACACGTCGATCGGCCGCAACGCCTTCATCGAAGGCGCCGAGATCGAGCACTCGATCGTGCTCCCGGGGGCCCACCTCAGCCACTTGGGAGAACGGCTGGAAGGCAGCATCGTGGGCCGCGGCGCCCGCGTCTACCGGGAGTTCCGCATCCCGAAAGCGCTGCGGATTTTCATCGGCGACGGGGCAGAGGTGTCGCTGTCCTAGAAAACCTAGGGGGCCTACCCCAGTGCGGTTTCCCCAATTTACGCTTACGTTTTCCCGGTAACTCCGGCTTGGGAGAATTGAATGGCAGGGACGGGAACCGAGCGCTTCCAGCGCTTCACGGAAGCGAGCGATCACAACTTGGCGGCGCAGGACACCGTGTTGAAGGCGGTGGCCCGGGCGAAGTGCGGCGACTCCGCCGCGATGCACTTCCTGTACGTGCGCTTCGCGGACGACGTGTGCGCATATGCGCGGAGCATCGTAAGGGATCCCCACGACGCGGAGGACGTAACCCAGAACGTCTTCGCCAAGCTGACGACGGCGATCCTCAAGTATGAGGAGCGCGAGGTTCCGTTCGCCGCATGGATCCTGCGGGTCGCTCGCAATGTGGCTCTCGATCACGTGCGCGCCCGCCGCCAGATTCCGGTCGAAGAGGTGCGTGGCACAGAGGAGCGGGACGACCAGATCGGTCTGGAGCGGACGCAATCCCTGCGCGCTGCCCTGCACGAGCTGCCGCCCGACCAGCGCGAGGTGCTGGTCCTGCGCCACTTGGCCGGCCTCTCGCCGGCGGAGATCGCGACCCGGCTCGGGAAGACCGAAGCCGCGATCCACGGCCTGCACCATCGCGGCAGGATCACGCTCAAGTGCGCCCTCACCGAGCTCGGGGCGAGCCCGGTCTGCATGAGCGCCTGAGGCGCCGAGCAGCCCGTTAGAGCAGGCGTTCGGCGGCGCGGCCCGAGTCGAGGTCGGCGAGGAAGAGCAGCGCGGCGTGCTCGAGCAGGCGCTCGACGTCTGCGCTCTGCCGGCTGGCTTCGCGCCGCAGCCGCTGCCAGGTGCCCTCGCGGATGTCGAGCTCGAGCTCTCTGTTGGCGCGGCCCTCGGGGCTCGCCGCCGGCGGCAGCTGGAGCGCCGGGCGGCCCTTGTCGATCTCGCCCTCGAAATAGACCGCTGCGCGGGCGATCAGGGCCTCGAGGGACAGCTGCAGGCGCTCAGCTTCGGCTTCGAGCGCCTCCCACCCGAAGTCGTCGAACGTCAGTTCGACCTTTCGCATCTCCCCCATTGCTCCCCGACGCGCCCGGGTTGCCCCCGGCCGACGGTCGATCGCCCTACCTCCAAGGGGCCACAAATGTGCCCTATATGAGCAGTTCTACCCCTGTCGGTCCGAACCTAACGCGGGTCGATCAGCAGGGTCGCAAGGCCGGCCCGTGACCTGATGCTCAGCTTCCTGTAGGTGTGGTGGAGGTGGTACTCGACCGTCTTCAGGGTCACGAACAGCAGCTCCGAGATCTCTCGGTTCGACAGGCCGCGGGCCGCGAGCGTGGCGATCTCGCGCTCGCGCGGCGTGAGCGCCTCGATGCCGCTGAGCGCCGTGCGCCTCGGCCGCGCCCCGGCCGCCTTGATCTCGCTGAGGGCGTGGCGGGCGAGGGCCCGGGCGCCGCAGCGCGCCGCGAGATCGAGTCCGTCGCGGAGCGGGCCACGGGCCTCCTGGCGTTTTTTCGCCCGGCGCAGAACGGTCCCCAGGCCGACGAGGGCGCGGGCGCGCTCGAGGGCCAACTGCGAGTCCCGCAGGCACGCGACCGCCTCGCGCAGGGTCTCGATGCGATCGGCGTCGTCCTGCATGGTCCTGGCTCGTGCCGATAGAGCGCGCCCGAGCGCGCCGGCCGCGCCGAACTCGCGCGCACGCCGGATCTCCTCGTCGAAGAGGCGCTCCGCCTGTTCCAGGTCGCCCAGCCGTGCCGAGGCCAGGCCGGCGCCGGAGCGCCAGGCGATGCAGGCCGGGTTGGTGATCCCGGCCCGCTCCAGCTGCTGGCCGCATTTGAGGTATGTCCTGAGAGCGTCGTCCGTGCGCCCGTCGTGAAGCAGAAAGGCAGCGCGGGCCGCGGCCAGGAGAGGCAGGGGGGTCTCGACCGTGCCGGTGATCTCCTGGGCGCCGCGCTCGAGCTCCCGGCGCACCATCCCGGTGGCCCCTCGTTCCAGGTGCGCCTCGGCGAGGATCGCGTGAGCTCCGGGAACACCCAGGCCCCAGCCCCGGCGCCGTTCCTTGAGGGCGCTCTCGGCGTCCGCCTGGGCATCGTCCACCCGCC
>Ga0126310_10000799_pt1 | contig 11492 bp, 8 predicted proteins | sample Plot60_FD_92540 | JGI IMG/M metagenome (GOLD analysis project Ga0126310, IMG submission 92540) | Serpentine soil microbial communities from UC McLaughlin Reserve, CA, USA - Plot60 | ecosystem: Environmental > Terrestrial > Soil > Grasslands | place: USA: UC McLaughlin Reserve, Lake County... | reverse complement strand
TTGGCGATCATCGGGATCTCCATGGCGGGGTTCGCGATCATGCACCTTGCCGCCAACCCGCGCAGCAGCGCGGCGTGGGCCAGGATCTCGGCGATGGGCCTCGCCGGCGTCGCGATCGTCGCCGTTCCGGCGATCCTCGTCTCCTCGTTCACCGATGAGCCACTCTCGAACGCGCTGGCCGACTCGGATATCAACTCAGGCGACCCCGACGTGCTGCGGAACATGATCTTCGTCAGCCCGGAGAGGAACCGCATACTCGAGCTGGCGAACGGCTCGTACATCATGCATCCCTCTTTGCTCCTCGACCCCGTGATCGCCACGGCTTTCGTGATCGGGTTTCCTTTCCTGCTCTGGCGCATGAAGCGGAGCCTGCCGGCTCAACTTCTGTTCGGCGCGATGTACGTGACGGCCGTAATCGTGTACGTGCCCCCGATCACCACGTTCCTCGGCGATAACGTCGTGCTCCCGGGCCAGATCTGGCGTCTGGCCTGGCCCATACAGCTCGCCGCCGTGCTGACGCTCGGCTGGCTCATGTGGACCGCAATAAGCTACGTGGCCGCGTGGTTGCGGCGTCTCGGGCCAGCGCGCTTCCTCGCGGGGGCATTGCCGACTTTGCTCGTCGTCGCCCTGACGGTCGCGGCCGTGCCCCTGGCGCGCCCGGGTCTGGAGTCGATACGGGCGCACAGCGAGGCGAGCCGCAAGTCTGGCTTCTACCCTTCGGACCCCATCTACCCCTGGTTCCGCGACCAGGTGCGCTCCCCCGTTGTCGTGCTCGCGCCCGACATCCAGAGCGCCCGTATCCCCGCCTACTCCTACGAGGCGAACGTCGTCAGCCGCAGGGGAGGATTGGTCCTAAAGGTCTTACCCGAGTTGAAAAAGCGGGCACCAGGCCAGATCGAGGTGCCCCAGGGCTCGCTCGACGTGCAGGAGTTCTTCAGCGGGACCACTCTGGAAAGAGAAGTCGAGATCATACGCCGCAACGACGTGGACTACGTGATGGTCAAGAAGGACTCGAATATGGTCGACTCGCTCGACCGCTTGCGAGGCCTCGACCCCGTAGAGACACCGAGCGAGAGGTACGAGCTCTATAGCGTGGACCTCGAGAAGCTGGACTAACGCGGTTCGCTTCGCAAACCGCGGCTTCAGGCTACAGGTTTCAGGATTTCTCTGGGGACGGATGTGAGCAGGCGACGTGTACCACTGCGACGGTTCGATCAAGCCCCCAAGAGCGTTGTGGAGGAGATTATCGCCGATAGGTTCGCCTGCTGCCCTTTCTGTAGAATGGCCCTCTCAAAGTTTTCGACCTGGGAGGCAGATCTCTTGACGTTTTTCGGAAGGCTCGGTGAGAGGGTAATCGGCGCCCCTTCGATACTCGCGGCCGACTTCGCGGAACTGGCCGAGGAGGTACGGAGGGCCGAGAGGGGTGGGGCCGAGCTCGTCCACTTCGACGCTATGGACAACCACTTCGTCCCCAATTTGACCGTGGGCCCCGCCGTTGCGGCCTCGCTCGCCGCCGCGGTCGACCTTCCCATAGACGCCCACCTCCAAGTGACGAACCCCGACAACCTGATTCCGGCCTTCATCGAAGCCGGGGTCGTCAGCATCTCCGTCCAGCCCGAGGTCGTAACCCACCTGCACCGGACCCTGGGTCTGATCCGTGCCGGCGGATGCGAGGCCGGCGTCGCCCTCAACCCGACGACACCTCCCGAGTTTATAGAGTGGGCGCTACCGTACGTGAGCTACGTGAACGTCATGAGCGTCAACCCTGGCTTCGGAGGCCAGGACTTCATCCCCGAGATGGTCGAGAAGGTTAGGCGTCTCAAAGAGATGACCGACGTCCCCGTCGAGGTCGACGGTGGCATCACGTTCGAAACAGCGCCGCTCATGGTCGAAGCAGGCGCCCAGGTCCTCGTCGCCGGTTCGGCGGTCTTCAAAGGCGACCCCGCGACGGAGATGCGAAAAATTATCGAGGCCGGCGAAGCAGCAAGGTAGGCAACAGGCATCAGGAAGAGGTTTCAGTTATCAGGGCTTGTGGGCTTGAGCTATACGAAACCAGTCACAGCGATCCGTTCTGCATCGTCGCACCCGGTTTCCCCTGGCAAAGACGGCTGGCATACACTTTCAACAACCTGACAGCTGAAGCCTGAAACCTATCACGCGAAGCGTTTCCTTGCTGCCGTGGCCCTTCTGTGATATAGCTTGCTGCGTAACTTTCGGGGGCGGGTGAAATTCCCGCACCGGCGGTGAGCCTGGTAGGGGTAGATTGCACCCCTACGCGGGGAGCCCGCGAGCCTCCTGGGACAGCCAGGAGGTTGAGCCGGTGAAGGTTCGCATTCGTGACGAACCGTAGTCCGGCGCCGACGGTCAGAGTCCGGATGGGAGAAAGGAAGAAGTGCTGCAGGATTCGATGATGGATCTTGCCCGCTGCCTCGCCGAGCGCGGGCGTTACACGGTTGCGCCGAACCCTCTCGTGGGTGCGGTCGTCGCGCACGACGGCAGCGTGTTGAGCGAGGGCTGGCATTCCAGGGCAGGGGGAGCTCACGCCGAGATCGTGGCCTTGAAGGAGGCTGGAGGAACGGCGCGAGGGCATACCCTGTACGTCACCCTCGAGCCGTGCAACCACTACGGCAAGACGCCGCCCTGCGTCGAGGCCATTTTGCGCTCGGGTATCTCCCGCGTCGTGGTGGGACATCTGGATCCCAACCCGAAGATGCGAGGCCGAAGCGTCGGGATCTTGCGCGACGCCGGCGTCGAAGTCGACGTAGCCGGCGACCCCGTCTTCGAGTGGCAGAACGAGCAGTACTTTCGCCACATGCGAACCGGAAAGCCGTTCGTCCACATCAAGCTCGCCGCGACCCTCGACGGCAGGATCGCCGCCGCAGGTGGTGACAGCAAGTGGGTGACGGGCGAGTGCGCCAGGAGACGGGCCCACGAGCTGAGGGCCGAAGCCGGGGCCGTGCTCGTCGGCGCGAGTACCGTGCGGACCGACGACCCGATGCTTACGCCGAGGGATCTTTTGGCGCGGGCGCCCCGTGTCACCCGCGTGGTCCTCGATCCCCGCCTGAGGACCAGCCCCGAGAGCAAGCTCGCGAGGAGCGCCGGGGAAGCTCCCGTACTCATCTTCGCTGCAGATACCGCGCTCGACGGCCGCGAAACGCAGCTGGAAAGACGCGGTGTCGAGGTCGTTGCGATGCCGCGTTCGAAGGAGGGCCTCGACATCTCTCGAGTTCTCGATGAGTTGGGCAGGCGTGGGGTCAAAGGCGTACTCGTCGAGGGTGGTGCCGAGACAGCGACGCGCTTTGCGCGCGGGGGCCTCGCCGATAAGCTGACCCTGTTCTACGCGCCGAAGTTCCTCGGTTCTGAGGGCGTGCCCATGATCGGCGCGCTCCGGGCTACGAAGGTGGCGGAGTCGCTGCAGTTCTCGGTCTCGGAAGTCGAGAAGGTGGGGGATGACTTTGCTGTGACGCTCTACCCTGAAGGAGAGGAGGCACGTGTTCACCGGGCTTGTTGAGGAAGTGGGGCGTGTCTTATCGCTCGAGGATGGCGAGATGCTGCGGCTTAGTATCGCCGCCGACAGGGTGGGCGAGGGCACCAACGTCGGCGATAGCGTCTCCGTGAACGGGGCTTGCCTGACGGTCGGCGAGGTCGACGGGAGGACGCTTACCTTCTTCGCCATGCCCGAGACGCTCAGGCGCACGTCGCTCGGCGGCCTCGTTGCGGGGAGTCCCGTCAACCTCGAGCGTGCGATGCCCGCGGGGAGCAGATTCGGAGGACACATCGTGCAGGGCCACGTCGACGGTGCCGGCGAGGTGCTCGGGGTGTGGCCCGAAGGCGACGCGGAGATCTGGGAGTTCCTGGCGCCCGAGGCGGTGCTCCGCTACTGCGTCGAGAAGGGCAGCATCTGCGTAGACGGCATAAGCCTGACGATCGTCTCGGTCAGGGACAACACTTTTACGGTCTCGATACTGCCCCAGACCCGCGCGAACACGAACCTGGGGGGACGCGGGGCGGGGAGCAAAGTAAACCTAGAGGCCGACGTTATAGGCAAGTACGTGGAGCGGCTGCTCGAGCCGCGGATGGTAGAGAGACTTTCAACCTTCGAGAGGAGTGGCGGAGATGCCTTTTAGTCCCATAGAGGAGATCGTCGAGGACATCAAGCAGGGCAGGATGGTCATCGTGTGCGATGACGAGGACCGCGAGAACGAGGGCGACCTCACCATGGCCGCCGAGCTCGTAACCGCAGACGACATCAACTTCATGGCCTCCCACGGTCGTGGTCTCATCTGCCTGCCGATGGCGGGGGAGATCGTCGACCGCCTCGACTTACCGCAGATGGTCACCCACAACGCCTCGAGGATGGGCACGGCGTTCACGGCCTCGATCGAGGCGAAGGAGGGCATCACGACGGGCATCTCCGCCGCCGACAGGGCCCACACTTGCAGGGTCGCCGTGGACGAGGCCACGGGCCCGGAGGACCTGGTGATGCCTGGACACGTATTCCCCTTGCGGGCGAAGCCGGGGGGTGTCCTGCAACGCGCCGGCCAGACCGAGGCCGCCGTCGACCTCGCCAGGCTGGCCGGCTTCAAGCCCGCCGGTGTGATCTGCGAGATCATGAAAGAGGACGGCACGATGGCGCGTGTTCCCGACCTGGAGAAATTCTCCAAGGAGCACGGCGTCAAGCTAGTCACGGTGGCCCAGATCATCGAGTACCGTCACGCCTTCGAGACGCAGGTCAAATGCGCCGTCGAGACAAGACTCCCCACCCCGTTCGGGGAGTTCAGGCTGCGCGCCTACGAGAACGAGATAGACGATCTCACCCACGTCGCTCTCGTTATGGGCGAGCCCGAGGGCAAGGACGGCGTGCTCGTCAGGGTCCACTCGGCTTGCCTGACCGGCGACGCGTTGCACTCCCTGCGCTGCGACTGCGGCGAGCAACTGCAGTCAGCGATGGAGCGCATCGCGGCCGAAGGCGAAGGCGTGATCGCCTACATGCAGCAGGAGGGTCGGGGCATCGGGCTCTTGAACAAGATGAAGGCCTACCACCTCCAGGACGAGGGGATGGACACCGTCGAGGCCAACCAGAAGCTCGGCCTCGCGCCCGACCTGAGGGACTACGGGGTCGGGGCCCAGATCCTCAAGGAACTCGACCTCAAGCGCATCCGCCTCCTTACCAACAACCTGACCAAGGTCGTCGGACTCAGGGGCTTCGGCCTGGAGATAACCGAGCGCGTCCCGATCGAGATGGAGCCGAACGGCCACAACGAGCGCTACCTGAAGACGAAGCGGGAGAAGCTGAACCACGTCTTCGAGAGGTTCTAGGGCGGATCGCAAAGAGGTTGAACCTCTTTGCGATCCGCGGCTTCAGGCATCAGGATTCGTCTGCGAACAGATGCGGGGGCCAGAAGGAGTACCGTAGGAGGCACACTTGGAGGGAGTCAATTACATCGAGGGGAATCTCTCTGCGGAAGGGAGATCCTTCGGGATCGTCGCCTCGCGCTTCAACGACTTCGTCGTAAAGGCGCTGCTCGACGGGGCTATCGAGGCGATCCGACGCCACGGTGGCGACGCCGGGGCCGTCGATGTGGCATGGGTGCCGGGTTCCCACGAGATACCGGTCGTCGCCAGGGAACTTGCCCGCTCCGGACGCTACGACGCTATCGTCTGTTTGGGGGCCGTGATCAGGGGCGCGACCGCCCATTTCGACTACGTCGCCGGCGGGGCCGCAGGCGGCATCTCGCAGGTGGCGCTGCAGACCGGGGTGCCCGTGATCTTCGGCGTTATCACCACCGAGACGATCGAGCAGGCGATAGAACGCGCCGGCACCAAGATGGGTAACAAGGGCTTCGAAGCCGCGGTCTCCGCAATGGAGATGGCCGATCTGATGTCGAAATTGCAAAGAGGTCCTTGACCTCTTTGCAAGCACTTCAGCATGTCAGCTTCTCGGCCTTGTATTCTTGCTGAAATGCTGACGAACGAAGCCCGAAGGGCGTAGCGCGCTGACTAGCTTATGCGCCGGAGCGTGCTCCTACGGAGGCCTTCTTGACCTTGAACCCCTTGAGGCATGAGGTGCAGACCCATTCACGCCTTGTGGCCGAGCCTTCCTGGATCCGGACCTTCTGCAGGTTCGGGTCTCTGCGCCTGCGCGTCGCCCTCAGCGAGTGGCTGCGCGCGTTGCCGAAGTCTGGCTTCTTTCCGCACGAATAACAAACTTTCGCCACGAAACATCTCCTGTGCTAGGATACCGGTCGAATTTGGGGACCCCGGAAAACGCGACTCGCAAGCCGTATCCGAACGTCGGGCGGTGATTGTACCAGATTGACGACAGTCTCCTACGGTGCGGGGTCATCCGACGGAAGCCCCATGAGAGGAGCAATGAAGGATCCCTTGCGATGGCGATAGAGGTGGCCTACATGGTCGCGGCGGCCCACGCGGCCGTCAAGGCCCAGGTCGCCAGGATCAACGATCTCAACGTCTACCCCGTGCCGGACGGGGACACGGGCACGAACATGCTGCTCACCCTCGAGTCCGCGCTAAACGAAACCTCGGGCAAGTCCTACGATAGTCCCGAAGAGGCGAGCAGGGCCTGTGCCAGGGCCGCGCTCATGGGCGCCAGGGGAAACTCCGGGGTCATTCTCTCGCAGATGATCAGGGGCGCATGCGATGCACTCGCCGAGCGAAGCACTCTTGACGCGGATGCCTTCGCGGCCGGGCTAGACGGGGCGAGGGAGCGGGCCTACTCCTCTGTTCGCGAACCCGTGGAGGGCACGATGCTCACCGTAATAAGGGAGGCGGCCGTGGCCGCCCGAGAGGCGGCCCAGGGAGCGGACGCCGACCTACCTTCCGTGGCCGAGGTCGCGAGACGGGCGGCCCACGATTCGGTGCGCCGCACGCCGGAGTTGCTCGCCGTGTTGCGCGAGGCTCGGGTCGTCGATGCCGGGGGCTTGGGTGTCGCCGTGGTCCTCGACGGCCTCTACGCCTGTGTTAGTGGGCAGGAGATCGAAGTTCCCGAAGGGGGCGAGGAAGGCACGCCCGACCTCGAGGCCATCCACGCCCAGGAAGAGGCCTGGGGGTACTGCACGGAGTTCCTCGTCGACGGCTTCGACGGCGATGTGGAAGAGTTCAGGGAGCACGTATACGCTTCGGGCAGGAGCGTGTTCGTGGTCGCAGACGACGAGGTGGTCAAGGTCCACATTCACACGCAGGACCCCGGCGAGGCTCTCTCTTACGCGGGCGGCTTCGGCCGTCTGGCCGGCGTCAAGGTCGACGACATGGAGGCCCAGGTACGCTCCCGCGAGCCGGAAGCGAGGCCAGCGTCCAGACTTGGCGTCGTGGTGGCGAGCCGTGGGGAGGGCAACCGCGCCCTCTTCGAGCAGATGGGCGCCGTCGTGGTCGAGGGCGGACAGGGCGAGAACCCGAGCGCGGCCGACCTCGCCAGGGCGGTAGAGAGGACGGGGGCCTCGGCCGTCTTGCTGCTTCCCAACAACAAGAACATCGTCCCTACGGCAGAGCAGGTCGGCGAGCTGGTAGAGGCACGGACGCACGTCGTACCGACGACGAACATAGCCGCCGGGCTTGCCGTGATGGTCGGATACGACGCCGAAGGAGAGCCCGATGAGGTGGTCGAGGAGATGCTCGAGATCTCCGATTCACTACGCGTCGCCGAGGTTACGATCTCCGTGCGTGACGCCCGCATCGGCGACCGCGAGGTCCCCGAAGGGGCATACATAGGGTTTCTGGGCGGGGAGCTTGTGGCGGTCGAGGATGGCATCTGCGACGCGTCACTCGTGCTTGCGAGGAAGATCGTGGGCGAGGGCGCCGACTACCTTACGCTACTGAAGGGCGAGGGGCTGGCCGAGCTCGAGGCGATAATCGAAGGGATCGAAGATCTCGACGCCGACCTCGAGGTCGAGGTGAGGGACGGAGGACAGCCACTCTATCCTCTGCAGATGGTGGCCGAGTGACCACGGCGGTAGTGACCGACTCGACCACGAGCCTCGCCCCCGGTGTCCGCGAGCGGCCCGACGTCAGGGTGGTCCCGCTCACGTTCCACTTCGGCGCCGAGGAGACCTACACAGACAAGGTAGATATGTCCAACGAGGAGTTCTACGAGCGACTGCGCGACTCCGACGTCTTCCCGACGACGGCGCAACCCGCCCCCGGCGCTTTCGTCGGGGCCTACGAGGCGCTCTGCGACTACGACGACATCCTGGTGCTAACCCTCTCGAGCAAGTTCAGCGGCACCCATGAGTCGGCCCTGCAGGCGGCAGGGATGGTGGATCGTCCCGTTCACGTGCTCGACACCAGGAGCGCCGAGATGGGGTCTGGTCTGATCCTGCTCGAGGCCCTGCGCAGTATCGACGAGGGAGGGGACTTCGACGAGGTCAGACGCGCCGCGGAGAGGGCTATCGGGGGGGCGAACGTGCTCTTCGCCGTCGGCACGCTCGAGTACCTGGCTAAGAGCGGGCGCATAGGGAGGGCGCAGCGCCTCCTTGGCACCGCCCTCGATGTCAGGCCGGTATTGAAGGTGGCCGGTGGGGAGATCGTTCCTTTCAAGCGTACCCGCGGTCGCAAGCGGCAGATGGCGGCCATCGTCGAGGAGGTCAGGCCGGCCGTCGAGGCCGGACGACCTCTCTACTTCGGGCACATCGCCGCCCCCGAGCTCCTCTCGGAGCTGGCCGAACGGCTCGGGGTCGAAGAGAAGCTCATCGCGGAGATCGGCGGGGTCGTCGGGTCCCACGTAGGCCTTGGAGCCTATGGCGTCGCCCACCTCTAGGGTCGGCGGTGCGCAGGGGGGGGTTCTCCCCGCCCGGACGACCCTGACGGACCTTCGTTCGCGGCCGGTGACCGAGCTTCCGGGCGTTGGGCCGCGGATCGAGGCCTCCCTCGGCGACCTCGGCATAGCCACGCTTGCCGACATGGTCTCCCACTATCCATCGAGACACGAGGATCTCTCCAACGTCAAGAGGATCTCCGAGCTGCGCGTCGGGGAGAGGGCCACGGTCTTCGGCACGGTGGTCTCGACCCGCCCCGTCGGCAAGCCTGTAAGAGGGCGCGCACCAGGCTTCTCGGCCCAACTCTACGACGGCACCGGCTACATCCCCGTGACGGTATGGGGCAGGGGCTGGCTCCTGGGCCAGTTACTCCCCGAAGTGCGGGTTGTCGCCTCAGGGGAGGTCCAGAGCCGTTACGGCATCCAGCTAGTCGCAAAGAGCATCGAGGTCGTCGATGACCCCGGGGGCGACGAAGGACCGCACGCCGGACGCTTCGTACCCGTCTATCCCGTCAACAAGGGCATCCAGGCGCGGAGGATGAGGACCCTGATCCACCGCGCCCTCGACGCGGCCGGCCGTATCCTCGACCCTTTGCCCGCCGAGGTGCTCGTGCGCCACGGCCTGCCTGCTCTGCACGACGCGATACACGAGGTCCATTTCCCGACGGAGCGGACGCGCCTTGGGGCGGCGATGCGGCGTCTGATCTTCCACGAGCTCTTCCTGATACAGGCCGGTCTCGCGGCGCGCAAGGCGCGACTGGAGAGGACCGAGGTCGGCGGCAGGCATCGTGGCGACGGGAGCCTCCTCAACCCTTTCCTGAAGGGCCTCACCTTCGGCCTTACAGGGGCGCAGGAGCGTGTCATAGAAGAAGTCCTCGAGGACATGCGCCTGGAGAAGCCGATGCGCCGCCTCCTTCAGGGCGACGTCGGCAGCGGCAAGACCGTGGTCGCCGTCGCCGCGCTCCTCACCGCCGTGGAGGCGGGGGGGCAGGGGGCCATAATGGCCCCGACCGAGGTTCTCGCCGAGCAGCACTACCTCTCGATCTCGGCGGCCCTGGCCGAGTTGCCCGTCAACGTCGTTCTGCTGACGGGCTCACAGGGCACGGCGGAGAGGCGTACGGTCCTGGAGCAGATAGCCGCCGGCGAGGCCGATGTCGTCATCGGGACGCACGCCCTCATTCAGAAAGGCGTAGATTTCGAGGACCTCTCGCTCGTCGTCGTGGACGAGCAGCACCGCTTCGGCGTCGGCCAGAGGACGGTGTTCCGCGAGAAAGGGACGACCCCTGATACCCTCGTGATGACGGCCACCCCCATTCCAAGGACGCTCTCCCTCACGCTCTACGGTGACCTCGAGGTCTCCCTCATAGACGAACTCCCGCCGGGAAGGAAGCCCGTCGAAACGAGGACCGTCGATCCCGCGGAGCGGCTCGGGGCCTACGAGGAGGTTAGGAAGGAGATCGAGGACGGTCGGCAGGCTTACGTGATCTGCCCGCTCGTAGAGGAGTCCGAGGCATTAGAAGACGTACGCGCCGCCGAGGAGCTCAGGGAGGAGCTCGCGAAGGAGATCTACCCCGACCTCAGGGTCGGGCTGTTGCACGGCAGGATGAAGGCCCCAGACAAGCGCGAGGTCATGGCCCTGTTCAGGGCCGGGGAGATCGAAGTCCTCGTCGCGACCGTCGTCGTCGAAGTCGGGGTCGACGTGCCGAACGCGAGCGCGATCGTGATCGAAGGCGCAGAGCGGTTCGGGCTCTCCCAACTCCATCAGCTGCGAGGCCGCGTGTGCAGAGGTCTGCATCCCCCCAAGTGCTTTCTGGTCGGCGCACCGAAGACCGACGATTCCGAACGTCGTCTCGAAGCACTCGAGAAGTACCAGGACGGCTTCAAGCTCTCCGAGGTCGACCTCGCCATCAGGGGTGAGGGGACCCTCTTCGGGAGCCGTCAGAGCGGCATGCCCGACCTCAAAGTCGCCAAGCTTTTACGCGACGTCGACGTCCTCGTCGAGGCCAGGCGCGAGGCTTTCGCGCTCGTGGCCGGGGATCCCACGCTAAAGCGGCCCGACCACAGGCCCCTGCGGCGTGAGATCCGCGAGCTGCTCGGCGCCGACGTCGAGTGGCTGTTCAGGGAATAGGCTCTTGAGGGTCATCGCCGGCTCGGCAGGGGGCACGAGGCTCGCCACCGTCCCCAAGGGTGTGCGTCCTACGTCCGACCGCGTGCGCGAGGGCCTGTTCAACTCGCTCGGCCAGTTCTTCGAAGGTGGCAGCGTACTCGATCTCTACGCCGGGACGGGCGCTTTAGGGATAGAGGCCTTAAGTCGCGGGAGCGAATTTGCCATCTTCGTCGAGCGCGACAGGAGGGCGCGGACCGTGATCTCCGAAAACCTGCGGAAGACGGGTTTCCTAAACAGGGCGGAGGTACTCGGTGGTGAGGTCGAGGCCGTCCTTGGGCGGCTCGTCGGGCGCGGCGAGCGATTCGATTTGATCTTCGCCGACCCACCATATAGAATCGCGGCGGCGGAGGTCGGGGGAATCTTGCACCGGCTACGCTCTCTGCTCGCGCCGGGAGGTAGGGTCGCGATCGAGAGTGGCGAGGCTCCGATTGAGGGAGCAGGAGGCAAGAAAGGGGTAACGCGCCGCTACGGCGGCACGTTCGTAACCATACTTGGGCGGTCCGAGCTGACAATGATCGTGGCTGTGTGTCCCGGTAGCTTCGACCCGGTAACGGC
>Ga0126310_10000798_pt1 | contig 11499 bp, 12 predicted proteins | sample Plot60_FD_92540 | JGI IMG/M metagenome (GOLD analysis project Ga0126310, IMG submission 92540) | Serpentine soil microbial communities from UC McLaughlin Reserve, CA, USA - Plot60 | ecosystem: Environmental > Terrestrial > Soil > Grasslands | place: USA: UC McLaughlin Reserve, Lake County... | reverse complement strand
CACGCCTTCGCGCGTGAGCATCGCGGCCGCGGCGGCTTGCTCGGCCGCACGTTTGGAGCGGCCCTTCCCTTCGGCGGGCTGCAGCGCCGCGACGTCGACGGCGACGCGGAATTCCGGGTTGTGATGCGGGCCGGTGCGCTCCACCTCGCGATAGGCCGGCGTCGCGAGACCGCGCCCCTGCGCCCACTCCTGCAGCATGGTCTTGGCATCGCGCAGCGGACGCGCCGGCGTGATCATGCGGTCGTGCCACAGCCGTTCGATCAGCGCGGCGGCCGCAGGATAGCCGCCATCGACGAACACCGCCCCGATGAGCGCCTCGCAAACGTCGGCGAGGATGGCGGTGCGGCGCCGTCCGCCGGCGTTCGATTCCGAATTTCCGAGCCGCAGCGCTGCCCCGAGATCGATCGCGCGCGCGACATCGGCACAGCTTTCCCGGCGCACCAGGTCGGCGAGCCGGCGCGACAGCTCCCCCTCGTCCCCCTTGGGGAACGCGCGGTAGAGCATGTCCGAGACCGCGAGCCCGAGCACGTGATCGCCGAGGAATTCGAGCCGCTGATAGCTGCCGCCGCGGCCCTGCTTGGGGGATGCCGCCGATACGTGCGTCAGCGCGCGGTCGAGGATCGCCTTGTCGGCGAATTGATAGCCGATCTTGCTCTCGAGCTCCTCACGCGCCTGGGTGCTCTTCGCCTTCCGGCTCATCGCACGATCGAGAACAGCCTGTCCCAACGCACGACCCACGGCCAGCGCCAAATTTTCCAGGCCGCCTCCCCCTCGCCGACCGAAAAGAAGATGATCTCCGCGCGACCCACGATGTTATCGATCGGCACGTAGCCGACCTGGCTCAGCACGCGGCTATCGGTCGAGTTGTCGCGGTTGTCGCCCATCATGAAGTAATGACCGGCCGGCACGGTATAGACAGGCGTGTTGTCGTAGAACGAGTTGTCGACGAGATCGAGCGTGTAATAGACGACGCCGTTCGGAAGCGTCTCCTTCCACCGCTTGATCCGCTTGATGCCGGGCCCGTCTTCGGTGCCGACGAAATCATCCGCGCGCTCGCGCTTGATCGCTTGGCCGTTGATCTGGAGCACGCCGTCAATCATCTGGATGCGGTCGCCAGGTAAGCCGATCACGCGCTTGATGTAGTCGGTGGAATCGTCGCGCGGCAGGCGGAACACCACCACGTCGCCGCGCTGCGGTCCTTTGCCGAGAACTGGATCACGTCCGGTAAAGACCGGCGGTGAGAATGGAAACGAGTAACGGCTGTAGCCGTACGTGTATTTCGACACGAACAGGTAATCGCCGATCAGCAGGGTCGCCATCATCGAGCCGGACGGAATGTTGAACGGCTGAAACAGAAACGTGCGGATCACGACCGCGATGAGCAGGGCGTGGATCACCACGCGTACGGTTTCGGCGAATCCGCCTTCTTTCCGCTTTTGTTCGGCTGTGGTCACGCGCATTGGCCTCTGAAGCTCGCTTGGGTCGTCCGCCACCCTCGGGGCGCCCTTGTAGCGGTTGACCGCGACTCGCGCAACGAAGCGCGGCGGCATTACAGGATGTTAAGGCGCGGTGCGGCGGGACCTGCAAACGTTTGAGAAAGAATGGCTTTCAGGCAGCAGCAGTTGGCACTGCCGAAATGATCACGAAGGCCTGAGCGAGCGGATATTCATCAGTAATCGTCACGTCGATCTGCGCCTCGTGACCCGCTGGAATCAGCTTGGCAAGCCTCGCGGCAGCTCCGCCGGTGAGCTTCATGGTCGGCCGCCCGGAGGGAAGATTGACCACGCCCATGTCGCGCCACCACACGCCCGCGCGCATGCCGGTGCCGAGCGCCTTGGCGCAGGCCTCCTTGGCGGCAAAGCGCTTGGCATAGGTTTCGACGCTCTTGGCGCGCCGCTCCGCGCGAGCGCGTTCGGTGTCCGTGAAGATGCGGTTGAGGAAACGCTCGCCGTGCCGCTCGATCACTTTTTTGATGCGGCGAATGTCGGTGATGTCCGAACCGATGCCGATAATCATGACGCCGGCCGTCGCGCCACGCCGCGATCCATCGCGGCGCGCATTGCGGTTACCGTTCCGGTGAGGCCGCCGAAGATGGCTTCACCAATGAGGAAGTGGCCGATGTTCAGTTCGACGATCTCCGGCAACGCGGCGATCTTCTCGGCGGTGTTGAGGTCAAGTCCATGACCGGCATGAACCTCGAGCCCGAGGGATTTCGCGCGCCGCGCACCGTCGCAAATGCGCTCGAACTCCATGGTCGCCATCGTGTCGTGCCCGTCGATGACCGCCTCGCACCATGCCCCGGTGTGAATCTCGATCACCGGCGCCCCCGCTTCCGCGGCCGTTTCGATTTGCTTCGGGTCGGCAGCGATGAACAGTGACACGCGAATACCGGCCGCTTTGAGTTCGGCGATGATCGGCACCAGATGGTTGTGCTGCCGCACCACGTCGAGCCCGCCCTCGGTTGTGAGTTCTTGACGCCGCTCGGGTACGATGCAGGCGGCGTGCGGGCGCGCCTTGAGCGCGATGTCGACCATTTCGCGCGTCGCCGCCATCTCGAAGTTGAGCGGCTTGGTCAGTTGCGCCTTCAGCCGCGCGATGTCGTCGTCGCGGATATGGCGGCGATCCTCGCGCAGGTGCGCCGTAATGCCATCCGCGCCGGCCTCGACCGCGAGCAGCGCCGCCTTCACGGGATCGGGATGCCGCCCGCCGCGCGCGTTGCGGATGGTCGCGACGTGATCGATGTTGACGCCAAGGCGGAGAGCTTTCGCAGACATCCTATGACTCAAACATGACGTGCGGCGGACGCGTCCAATTCATTATTTCAATAATCTATTCGTTTACGCGTTCGACCTTCGAGACGACCGGCTTCGCCTTCAGCTGCGCAATGATCGCGTTGAGATGCTTCAGATCGTAGACCTCCAGATCGATCAGCAATTCGCTGAAATCCGGCGCATCGCGCGACATCCGGATGTTATCGATATTCCCGTCATGTTCAGCGATCGCCTGCGCGACCTGTGCAAGTGATCCCGGCTCGTTGGCGGAGAGCACTTTCAGCCGCGCCGGGAAACGCTGCGGGCTTTCCTCCTCAATGTCCCAGCGTACATCGAGCCAGTTATCCGGCGTATCCTCGAACGCTTTGAGCGCGGGCGACTGGATCGGATAGATCGTGATGCCCTCGCCCGGCGTCATGATGCCGACGATGCGGTCGCCCGGAACCGCGCCGCCGTTCGGCGCAAAGCTCACCGGCAATTCGCCAGTCACACCGCGGATCGGAATCGCATCGTCGCTCTCCTTACCCTCTGGGATCTTGAAGATCAGCGATTTGGCTTTGCGCAGCCCGAACCAGCCGCTCTCGGCTTTGGGCGTTTGCGCGCGCGCCACGCGCTCCTCCTTATAGTCGGGGTACATCGCGCGGGCGACATCCGACGCGCGCATTTCCCCGCGTCCCACTGCCGCCATTACCTCATCGACCGAGTGGCGTGCGAGGCGCGGCAGTGCGCCCTGCAGTTTCTCATCGGAGTATTCTTTTTTGGCCCGTTGGAACAACCGTTCCACAATCTGCCGCCCAAAGCCAACATACTGTGTGCGCACGGCGGTGCGGGTCGCGCGGCGTATCGCGGCACGCGCCTTGCCGGTCACGACGACGGACTCCCAAGCGGCCGGAGGGGCGGTCTGCGCCTTCGAGGTGATGATTTCCACCTCGTCCCCATTCGCCAGTTCGGAGACCAGCGGCGCGATCTTGCCGTTGATCTTCGCGCCGATCGCGCCATTGCCGACGTCCGTGTGCACCGAATAGGCAAAATCGATCGCCGTCGCCTTGCGCGGCAGCGCGATCAGGCGGCCCTTCGGCGTGAAGCAGAACACCTGGTCGTGGAACAGCTCGAGCTTGGTATGCTCGAGAAACTCCTCCGGGTTGGATCCCTCCGCCAGCAGCTCGATCGTGTGTCGCAGCCACGCATAGGCGCTCGACTCGCGCGACAGCATCTCCGATGGCGAGCCGTGGCCGTCCTTGTAGAGTGCATGCGCCGCGATGCCGTATTCGGCGATCTCATGCATGTCGCGGGTGCGGATCTGCAGCTCGACCCGCTGGCGACCCGGACCGATGACGGTGGTGTGGATCGAGCGATAGTCGTTCTGCTTCGGGGTCGACACGTAATCTTTGAAGCGCGTCGGCACCATCGGCCAAGTTGTGTGCACGATGCCGAGCGCCTGGTAACAGTCCTCGATCGTATCGACGACGACGCGGTAGCCGACGAGATCGGACAATTGCTCGAAACCGATCGACTTGCGCTCCATCTTGCGCCAGGTCGAGTATGGCTGCTTCTGCCGCCCCTTCACCTTGGCGACGATTCCGCGATCCGCGAGCTTTTTAGTGAGCTGCCGCTCGATTTCGGTGACCACGCTCTGATTGCGTGCCGCGAGCGCCGCGATGCGCTCGCTGATTACCTGGTAGGCTTCGGGGTTGAGTTCATGGAACGCGAGGTTTTCCAGCTCCTCACGCATCTCATGCATGCCCATGCGGCCAGCGAGCGGCGCATAGATGTCGATCGTTTCCTCGGCGGTGCGCCGGCGCGCTTCCGGCGGCATGAAATCGAGCGTGCGCATGTTGTGCAGCCGGTCGGCCAGCTTGATCAGCAGCACGCGCACGTCGGCGGCGATCGCCAGCAACAGCTTGCGCAGGTTTTCCGCCTGCTTCGCTTCACGCGTGACGAGGTCAAGCTTCTTCAGCTTGGTGAGGCCGTCGACCAGTTCGCCAATCTCAGGCCCGAACCATTCGTCGATCTCCGCGCGGGTCGCAGCCGTATCCTCGATGGTGTCGTGCAGCAGCGCCGCGACGATCGTCGCATCGTCGAGCTTGAGGTTGGTCAGGATCGCGGCAACTTCGAGGGGATGCGAGAAGTAAGGGTCGCCCGAGGCGCGCGTCTGAGTGCCGTGCGCCTTCATCGCGTACACGTAGGCGCGGTTGAGCAGGTCCTCGTTGGCGTTCGGATTATAGGTTTTGACGCGCTCAATCAGGTCGTACTGCCGCATGATCGGCTTGCGCCGCTTGACTGGCTCGACCGCCTCCGGCGCGATGGGTGGCGCGGGCTCAACCACCCGGCTAGTCGGGGGCTGGTTCTGCATACGCGGCAGATTCTCGGTCTGGGCGCGGGCCATGCTTTCCTCGGCCGCGGCGGCGGTCGCGCCGCAGGCTCCATTCAGCATAGCGTATCACGGGATTTTGCCATTCCGGCAACGCGTTTGCGTGACAGTTGCCGAAAAACGAACGGCCCGGGCATTGCCGGGCCGTTGAAGCTACTTGATCCGTGTGAAAGCTCAGAGATCCTCGTCGCCCGCCTCGATCTCGGGCTCCGGCCGCTCCTCGGGAGGCGCAAGGCCTTCCAGACCTTTGAGCAGCTCCTCCTCGGTCATTCGCTCGACCGTAACCTCGGTATCGTCGGCATCCACCGTCGCGCCGGCCGAGCCGATCAGCGGTACCGAATCAAGCTCAGGCTCGTCCACTTCGACGTATTTCTGCAGCGAATGGATCAAGTCTTCCTTCAGGTCGCCGGGCGCGATGGTCTCGTCGGCGATCTCGCGCAGCGCGACGACCGGGTTCTTGTCATTGTCCCGATCGATCGTGATCGGCGCACCGGACGACACCATGCGGGCGCGGTGGCTCGCCAGCAGCACGAGGTCGAACCGGTTTTCAACTTTATCGATGCAATCTTCCACCGTGACGCGGGCCATGGCGTCGCTCCTGTCCAAATTGTATGCGAATTTGGCGTTTAGGTATTCCGGACCGTCCAAAAGCGCAAGTGCGAACTTTAGACCTTGGCGGCCCCAAGAGCCTCTGTTAGGCAATTAACCCAGAATCGGTGTCCGGCTCCTCAAGGTCATTGCGCATTTCGATTGCGAGAGACGGCCCGGCTCAGGCTGACGACGCTATTTGGCGACGCCGGCAGATATTTCCGAGAAGCCTGATCGGCGGCCATCGGCGTGCGCAGCGTCGCTTACCCGCGGATCCCATTGCATTGGTTCACGAGAGAGTTCCATGCCCGTACCCACCGAAAAGATCGCGCTGTTTATCGACGGCGCCAATCTCTACGCGACCGCCAAGACCCTCGGCTTCGACATCGACTACAAGCGGCTGCTGCGCGAATTTCAGTCACGCGGCTATCTGCTGCGCGCGTTTTATTACACCGCGGTGATCGAGGATCAGGAATATTCCTCGATCCGCCCGCTGATCGATTGGCTCGACTACAACGGCTACACCGTCGTCACCAAAGCCACCAAAGAGTTCGTCGACCAGTCCGGACGCCGCAAGGTCAAGGGCAACATGGATATCGAGCTCGCGGTCAACGCGATGGAGATCGCGCCATCGGTCGATCACATCGTGCTGTTCTCCGGTGATGGCGACTTCCGCTCGCTCGTCGAAGCGATCCAGCGCAAGGGCGTGCGCGTGACGGTGGTCTCGACCATCTCCACCCAGCCGCCGATGATCGCTGACGAGTTGCGTCGCCAATGCGATATCTTCGTCGATATCGTCGAGCTACAGAGTAAGATCGGGCGCGATCCGGGCGACCGCCCTGCCCGCCCGCCGCGGGATGATCGTGGCGGCGAACGTGGCGACCGCGGTGGCGAGCGCAGCCAGCATCCGCAGTTTCTCCAGCGCCCGGTCGCACCGCAACGCGCCGGTGCGGCGGACGAGGACTTTGAGGAAGATTAGAGAAGCCGCGCTACCGCAGGCGGCCGGGGCGGAGCCGCCGCGGGATTGTCCGCTCTGTCCGCGGCTCGTTGCTTTTCGCGAACAATGGCGCGCGAAAGAGCCGGACTGGTTCAACGCGCCGGTCCATTCGTTCGGGCCGCTCGACGCACGGCTCCTGATTGTCGGACTCGCACCGGGCTTGCGCGGCGCGAACCGCACCGGACGGCCGTTCACCGGCGATTACGCGGGCGATCTGCTCTACGAGACTCTGGTGGAATACGGCTTCGCGCGTGGGCACTACCAGGCGCGCCCAGACGATGGCCTCACCCTGATCGACGCGCGCATCACCAATGCGGTGCATTGCGTGCCGCCGGAGAACAAGCCGACTCCGGCCGAGATCAACACCTGCCGCGATGCTTTTCTCGCCCGCCGCATCCCCGCAATGGGAAAGCTGCGCGCGATCCTGATGCTCGGCCGCATCTCGCACGAGTCGACAATGCGGGCGCTCGGGCAACGCCTTGCGGCGGCCCCCTTCACCCATGGCGGGCGCCACGTGGCCGGCGGCCTCGCGCTCTTCGACAGCTATCACTGCTCGCGCTACAACACGAACACTGGCGTGCTGACGACGGACATGTTCCGCTCGGTGTTCGCCGCGGTGCGCGCCTATCTCGACGCGAGCCACCCGACGACTTCCTCGGCGCTGTCCTCGGGCAGAAACATCGGATAGAACATCTCGGCGATCAGACCGTCATCTTCTTTGATGTTCAATCACTTGCGAGAGCTACCGGCCAAACAACATCAACTTCCCAGCCTCCATGATCGGCACGAGTACTTTCATTGTCGCACCCTTGCAACAACTCCCGGAACTCGGTGTTTGTAGTTAGGGCGGCGTAACGCCTGCACGGCGCGTCCATCCCCAGCCACATCAAGGAACTCATGTCATGAACAGACGCGAAAGCCTCCGGCTCTTGGCCGGTACCGCCGCACTCGCAGCGATCGGGCTGCCGTCTACGCGCAGCGCTTTGGCCCAAGCTCCGGCACCCGCCGCCGCTCCCGCAGACGCTCCGTTCAAGCTGCCGCCGCTCGGCTATCCGTTCGAGGCGCTCGAGCCGCATATCGACGCGCAGACTATGATGATCCACCACGACCGTCATCACGCCGCCTACGTCAATATGTGCAACGAGATCGCCAAACAGGTGCCGGCGCTGGGCACCACGCCGATCGAACAGACATTGACCGACCCGGCTTACATCCCGGTGCAGTTTCAGCAGCAGGTGAAGAACAATCTTGGCGGCCACTGGAATCACACGTTCTTCTGGGAGCTGATGAAGCCGGGCGGCGCCAAGGAGCCGGGCAGCGAATTGAAGTCGGCCATCGAAGGCTCGTGGAAAGACGTCAATGAATTCAAGGACAGACTGAGCGCCGCCGGCGCGGGCCGCTTCGGCTCAGGCTGGGCGTGGCTCGTGGTCAACAAGGACAAGAAGCTGGAGCTGATCTCGACCGCCAACCAGGACACGCCGATCCCGCTCGGCGCCAAGGCCGTCATTGGCGTCGATGTGTGGGAGCACGCGTATTACTTGAAGTACCAGAATCGACGGGCCGATTATCTCAAAGCCTGGTGGAATACGGTGAACTGGGACAAGGCCTCGGAGAATTTCAAGAAGGCGATGGCGTAAGCGCGACAAAACAACGGCCCGCTGCGTGGGGCACAGCGGGCCGCCGGCGGATGATGCGAGCCGTCCGGAATACGGGGGTCACGACGAACGGCTCGATCAACCCCAAGCGCCGCGTTTAATCCATCCAGGCGATGTCGGTGAGCTTGCCGTTGACACCTTCAAGCTTGCCGGCGAGCGTCGCCTTGCCGGTTTTCAGATCGACCGAGTAGAGGTTGCCGCCGGTCGCCAACCATGCATCATTCTTGTCGCCCGCAGATGCGACGATGTTGAACGCCACCGGGCTAGTCGCCGCAATCCCGAGAGAGCCGATCGTATTGAGCACGCCATCGTTCGGCGGCGCTTGCGAGACGAGACTCCACGTCGTCGCATCGATGTTGTAGAGCGCGGTCGCGGCCGGCTTCGGGTTGAGCGAGTTGGAGTAGGCGCCCGCGACGACCTTCGGGGTCTTGCCGGCGTTCGTGTCGCCTTCCTTGAACTTGTGCGAGCCATCGACCGTCACCTTGCCGTCATCGACATTGATGCGGAGGCTGGTGCCATCGGAGCTCATCAGGCGGAGACGATCCGCGGCCGGGTTGAAGTCGAAGGTCACGTTGCTCGTCGCCTTGATCATTTCAGCGATCTTGCTCTTCGCGGTCGTTTGCCCGGTCTTGTGATCGAGCGTCACGATGCTGCCGTCCGCCGTGACGCCGTACAGCAAACCGTCGGCCGGACGCACGTCGACGCCGAGCAGCGGGCCGCTGGTGCCCTTGATGTCGGCTGATCCTATGACCTTACGTGTCGCCGGGTCGATGGTGACGATGGTCTTGCCATCGACCAGCCCGATGATCGAGCCGGCCTGCGCCGAATTGGCAAGGACCATCGAGGCGAGGAGCGCGCCGGCCAGCGCAACTGTTTTCAATCGCATGAGGGGAAACTCCCGTTGATGCCGGGAGCGCCCCGGCGATGACGGGAGGAGCTACGGAGTGAATTACAGCCGGTTTGCAGCCCAGCGCTGGCGAATGGTCACGACTCCGTGAGACTATCTCAGCTTCACCCCTTCGCGCGCAGCAGACGGCCCTTCTCGCGCGCCCAATCGCGCTTCTTCTCGGTCTCGCGCTTGTCGTGCAGCTTCTTGCCCTTGGCGAGCGCAAGCTCGACCTTGGCGCGGCCCTTGTCGTTGAAATAGAGCTTGAGCGGCACGAGCGTCATGCCCTCGCGCTCGACCGCGCCGATCAGCTTGTTGATCTGGCGCTTGTGCAGCAGCAGCTTGCGCGCGCGCTTGGGCGCGTGATTGAAGCGCCCCGCCTGCAGGTATTCGGTGATGTTGGAATTAATCAGCCAGATCTCGCCGCGCCGCGCGTCGGCGTAGGACTCCGCGATCGCGGCCTTGCCGGAGCGCAGCGATTTCACCTCGCTGCCGGTGAGTGCGATGCCGGCCTCGAACTTCTCGCCGATCTCATAGTTGAAGCGCGCCTTGCGGTTCTCGGCGACGAGCTTGAAGCGTGGATCCTTCGGCGCCGCCATCCCGGCTCACGATTTCCCGAAACAGGTCGCGGAGAACTTCTTCAAAGGTTCGGCCAGACCCGTGAGCGGCACCTGCTGCGACTTGTCCCCGATCGTCACCGTCAAGGGGCCTTTCCCGTTCAGCATCGGCATGAACTCGGCGCGGAAGATTCCCAGTGCGCGGCTGTCGATGTTGGTCTCGTAGCGAAACGCCGGCTGGTTGGTGATGTTGTCCATCCCCATGTCGCCGCGCACGGAATATTTCCGCCCCGCATTGGTCAGCCCCATCACGACGACGGGCTTGCTGCTCGCGCCGGCGATGCCGGTCGAATAGATGCCGATCTCTTCGGAGTCGCGCAGGCACGCGACAATCAGATTGCGCGGCCCGTTTGCTTCCGGCGCGTAGCTGAGGACCGCGCGCTTCGGCTTCAGGTCGACCGACCAGCCGGCCGGGATGTCCTCCGCCGATACAGCCGACGCGAACAGCGCCGACGCAAACCCAACAATCAATCCTGTCTGTCGCACCATTCCGAGACCTTCCGAAGCAATGGAGCACGCGCTCAAGCGCGCCTTTGCGGGGTGTTTAGTAAAGGCGCCCGAATCGGGCAAGACGGCTCAATGGCGCTGTTGTTGCCGCGCCGGATGGACGAATGATGGCAGCGAGCCGGTCAGTTGATCAGGCCGGCGTGCACCATGGCCTCGCGCACCGCGATCTGGGCCTTGTCGGAGGCAGGGACCATCGGCAGCCGCACATTGATCGAGCACTTGCCGATCAGCGACATCGCGTATTTGATCGGGGCCGGACTCGTTTCGATGAAGATGTTCTGGTGCAGGGGGCTAAGCTTGTCCTGGATCTTCAGCGCGGCCGCGTAATCGCCGCGCCCGCAGGCCGCCTGAAACTCGGAGCACAGCCGCGGCGCGACGTTCGATGTCACCGAGATGCAGCCGTGTCCGCCATGGGCCATGAAGCCAAGCGCCGTCGCATCTTCGCCCGAGAGTTGATTGAAGTCCGGTCCGATCGCCGCACGCTGCTGCGACACACGGACGACATTGGCGGTCGCATCCTTCACGCCGGCGATATTCTTGAGCTCGAAAAGACGCTTCATCGTATCGACTGACATGTCGATCACCGAGCGCGCGGGAATGTTGTAGATGATGATTGGAATGCCGATCGCATCGTTAATGGCCCTGTAGTGCTGGTAAAGCCCTTCCTGGGTCGGTTTGTTGTAGTAGGGGGTTACGATCAGAACGGCGTCGGCCCCCGCCTGCTCGGCATGCTCGGCGAGTTCGATGGCCTCCTTGGTTGAGTTCGAGCCGGCCCCCGCGACGACCGGCACCCTGCCCCGGGCCTGGTCGACGCACCATTCCACCACTAGCCGGTGCTCTTCGTGAGAGAGCGTCGGGCTCTCCCCGGTGGTCCCGACCGGCACCAGGCCGTTCGTACCCTCGATCAGCTGCCAGTCCACCAGGTCGCGAAAGGCCTTTTCGTCCAGGGAATCGTCATTAAAGGGCGTGACGAGCGCCGTAAGCGATCCCCTGAAGCTCGTCTTTGCAGTCATCCTAGACACCTTTGTTCTTCTGCCCTGGGCGCTAACCAAGTCTGAAGCCGGGGCCCAGCGGGCCCTTCAGGATCTTCCGTTCTGCCCCGATTTT
>Ga0126310_10000795_pt1 | contig 11514 bp, 15 predicted proteins | sample Plot60_FD_92540 | JGI IMG/M metagenome (GOLD analysis project Ga0126310, IMG submission 92540) | Serpentine soil microbial communities from UC McLaughlin Reserve, CA, USA - Plot60 | ecosystem: Environmental > Terrestrial > Soil > Grasslands | place: USA: UC McLaughlin Reserve, Lake County... | reverse complement strand
TTCCCGTGCCGTTCCAGCTCTCCAGGTAGAAAGAGCGGTCCCCTTCGCGCCCCTGCTTGTCGAGATTCCTCAGCCAGCCGGAGAGCTCGTCGCGGTGGACCAGTATCCCTCGCGGGTTTTCAAGGAGGATCTCGGAGATCTTCTCCACCGTGGCGTCCTCGGTCTTGTAACGCCTCAAGCCTGGCTCCTCGGGCGCTTCTGTGTCCCGGCTGCGGCGGACGATGTCGTCTAGCTTCGACCGGTCCTTACTCCTAGCGACCTCTTTCGCGGCCTTCTTGAGCTCGTCCTTCAAAGCGGCCTTCGTGGCGTCGGCGACCATAACGTCCATCTCGTAGGTCAGCATTGCCCTCTGGTACTCCTCATAGGCTTCGGCCACCAGTCGGGTCAGCGGCTTCATGACCTCGGTGAGGGCTGGACTCTTGAGCAGCGAAGGTCTGCCTACCACAGCACCCCACAGGTTGGGGACCACCAGCCAGTCGTCTTGGCGTTTTGGGTGGATCCCCACTTTGCGCCCGATCAGCGATCCAGCCACCACCACGGCTCCTGCCGCGGCGAAGTCCGGCGGTATCTGCATCCGCTCGGACACGTCCACGATCCACCCGCGCACCGGGTCCGGTAGCATGGCGGGATCCAAAGCGTCCACGGGCGGCAAACCCTCTGGTAGCGGCACAGGGTCTTCCCATTCGTCATCAGCAGCCGAGTAGAACTGTGTGACGCCCTCGAGCGCCTTATCTATAGCGGCCTGTCCGTAGGTCCTGCCGTCTCTAAAGTGTCGTTCGTCCCACTTGGGGCGGTAAAGCCCCGACCGTCTAAACAGCTTGTCGACTCGAGCAGGGTCGCCACCGATCCAAAACACAAGGTGTGAGCAGAGCGCCAGATCGGCCTCGCTTCCGGAGGTGTAATCGGAAGTGTCTCAGGTCCACAGCTTCTGAAATGCTTCGCCGTTCGATGCTTGCCCGGCCCTAGCGAGTATCTCTGTGTCCGAAAGGCTGTTACCAGGGTCTCGTGGTCCGTTTGCGTCCGCACTTGCCGGCTCTCCGAACACGCGGCGATGCAACTTGGCGAGTTTAGCGCCGCGCTCTTCTACGGTCAGCGGCGTCCCTGCGATGTGGTCGCCGCTGAAGGTGAAGAATCGGTTCGCCGAGTACATCTCTATCGGGCCGCGCTTGTTGCCACCAGGTGGCAGCTCGCCGCGGACGAACAAGTGGATTCCGGTCCCCGATGGCGAGATCTCCGCGTAAGAATCGAAGGCGCTCACTATTTCTCGGGCCCACTCCTCTAGTTCTCCTGTCCTTGGATTCCGGCAGTCGTCCAGGTCGATAGCGGTGAAAGGATCATCCGGGCTGAGAACGAAGCCTACGCCGTCGTGACCCCTCTCTTGATAAGCTGCCATGGCCGCCTCGTGGCTCGCCCAGGTGCCGGCGTCGGCAACAGAAGCAGGGCCGCCTTGCGCCGAGTAAGGCACCTTGGTCGGCGGCTTGCCCTCACGTTGCTCGTAACGCCAACACACCCACTGCTGGCGCTCCCTTAATTCATCTGGGACGGTAGGCGGGACGGTCTTGGTGCTATCGTTCTGCACGTGTTCAACCTCTTCTAAGAAATAGAGGGCGTACCTCGGCAAGTACGCCCCCAGAAGATCGGCTCTAGATCGGGAGGTTCGCGAACTCCCCTTCGCTCTCCTCGTCAGCCCCGGCTTCTTCCTTCTTTGTGGTTCTCGCCTTGCGGATGGCGTTCACGGAGGCGACGTTGTCGTAGGTGCGGCCGTCCTTCTCGACGTTGACTACCGTGACGTGGAAGTCCTGGCCGAGTAGGCTGTCGGTGTCGAACCGCTCACCATTCCCCAACCGCCGACCGATCATCGACTCCACCCACTGGCGCGCCTTCGAGCTGGGCCCGAACTTGTCGCTCACGTTAGCGTATATCTGGCGACCTTCGTAGCCTTCGTCCCGGATCTCGAAGATCCACCGGTAGTAGGTGCCGTGCTCGCTGTTGGCCTCTCGAACCTCGACGAGCCGCCCCACGTAAAGTCCTGGGTCCAGGGGCTCGTAATCCGTGGTCGTGTATACGGGCATGTCCTAGCCTTTCGTGTGGTGTCCTGCTTCTTGCTGCTTCCAACTGTCGCGGATACGCGTTGTCAAGCTACATGCGATCCTCCCTCTTCGATTACGCCAACCTCCTCGGGCGAAAAGCCTCAACTGCGTAGAAGAGTCGTGGTCGTGAATTACTTCCCCAGAGACTCTGTCTATCCATTAGCTTCCTGAAAACCGGGCAGCTGAGGTTGCGTAGGATGGTTCTCGACAAAGGCTTCCAAAGAGTGCTTGTCGATCCTCGTCGCCCGACCCACCTTTGTGGTGCGAAGCTGGCCGTTACTTATCAGCCTCCGTAGGGTTGCCTGGCTAAGGCCGGATAACCGCTGGGCTTCCGGGTAGCCGACCCAGTCTTGGCTTGCATCTTCATTTTTCAAAGCCGCCTCCTTCCGAGCTCTCCTTGATCGCGTCGTCGGGGGCGGTTGCTGGGCCGCCCTTTCTTGCTTCCTCGAACCGTTCGATGGCACGGCCATAGATGGCGGCAAGCGCGCCAGTTCCGGGCCACGGCGCGGCCGGATGTGTGGGGTAGGTAACGCGAGAACCAGTCATCGCCCTCGTGAGCGCATGAACCGTTCCAGCTCGTCTTTGTGGAATCTGACAGCTCGGCCCGGTCCGGCTGGTTTGAGGCGTCCGTCTCTACAGGCCCTCCACAAGGTAACGGAGCTGAGGTTGGTGTACTGCGCCGCCTCCTTGTAGGTGAGGTATGAGGGCTGTACTGTAGCCGTCTCCATCGCGCTCTCAGCCCTTCTCTAGCCTGCTGGTGCTTGCAGTCTTGCACAGACTGTGCGACGCTGTTCTGAAAAGCGGTCAAAAGTAGACAAAGAACTGAAGGGAATAACCGCATGACAAAGAAGATATCCGAAGACGCTTTCGAGAATGCTCTGAGCAAATCGGTCAAAGATGAGCTCAGGGCACAGGGATGGCCGGTCTATCAACATTACGAGGTCATGGAGGAGGAAGGCGAAGCATTCGTCGTTGCGCCCCTTCCGGAACACTGGGTACTTGAAGACGAAACGAGTGCATGGCGTGGGTACAGTCGACTCGAGTTCGGAAACCCAGTTGTGGATTCCAACGACGCATTAAGAAGGCCAGAGCTGGTCGTGGATTTGGCTTACCTGGCAGAGAAGGAAATTACGGCGGAGACTGTGCTACGTTGGGCGAAGAACTACGGGCTACTCGGCTTCCCGGAAGATGACGTGGTAGAGCTTAGTGTCGGGGGCGCACCCTTACGGGTGAGAGGCCAGGGTCGAAAGGACAACGTAGCACGTTTTGCCGAGGCGGCGCGAGAGATTAGGACATGCTTGCGTGCTTACGAGGTCGCTACAGACGGGCACGGATCCTTGGACCTTGAAGCGTTAACGGCATCTTCAGGGCCACTTCCGATAAAGGCATTAAGGCCGTGGGAGCGACGCGCCGGTGAGGAGCGGCGATGGGTCTTGCAGGTAGTTGGAAGGATGATCCAGACGCGGATTAGCGAACATTGCTACCCCAAGTTAAGTCATTATCCAGATGGACACTTCGCTCTGAGTTACGGCTTCAAGAATCTCCTCGGGGCTGTCTGGTTACAGATGGCTTGGCTACTGTCCGCCGAAGATGTCAGGCGGTGCAAGCTACGTGACTGCTTTCGCGTGATCGCCTTTGAGCCGGGTGAGCAACCGCCACTGGACGCACCCAAAGGTAAGCGTGGCAAGTACAAGACCCGCGAGGACAGGGAGTTCTGTAAGAACCGTCCTTGCAAACAGAAGTATCATTACCGTAAGACGGCAGGCTGGCCTGGCTACGATTAGCCACTACGCCCTTTCTAGACTATAGCCAACTCCAGCCGCTCGCTGCCGCCTTCGGACGTTCTAGCCCACTCGCTCAAGCCGCGGCTCCCTCTGTCCGCCGCCCAGCAGCACCCTGAGGCGCAATCCTGGAGTAGTAACTTCAGTATTCGATGCTCGCCGACCGCGTGGCGCGCACCACCCCGAGCCCTCCGAAGAGGGCGCCCACGGCCGCCAGCGGCCAGGCGAGGAGCCGGGGGAAGCGGAGACCGAGGAGGGAGACCCCCAGCAGGGTGGCGCTGGTCGCTGCAGCGAGGGCGTGCTCGTGCATGCGCAAGGGAGCGCCGCTCTTCTGGAGCGCAGCGCTACCCACCCTGACGATGGTGGCCGAGGAGCCAGAGCGCTGCCCACGACGCCCCGGCGCGCCCCACGGTTGGAGGTGTCGACCCTGTGGTCGGGGCGCACCTCCCGGTGGCTACCGACGAGGCGGACCTCCCTGGCGTAGGCAAGGTCTTCCTCGAACAACCGCTCCATCTGCGCGGCGAAGCCAGTATCCTCGGCCACCAGGTCTATCTCCCAGTTGGCGGCCAGGCTGCTGAAGTTGAGGTTGGTCGAGCCTACCTTCGAAAACCGGCCGTCTGCGACGAGGGTCTTGGCGTGGATCATCGGTCCCCCGTACTCGAATATCCTGACCCCTGATTCGAGGAACTGCCTGTAGCCGGCGCGCGATGCCCTCCCGATCCAGGGTATGTCATTCGTGGCGGGCACGAGCACGCGCACGTCCACTCCGTCCCTCGCTGTCGCCATCAGGGCCTGGGTGAGGATGGGCATGGAGAGGAAGTAGGCGTCCGTGATCCAGAGCCTACCCTCCGCGCCCGCGGTCAGCAGCTGGAGCAAGCGCAGGGTGCGCATCTTGCGTGGCTCCTGTACGACGACCCGCACAGCTTGCTCCCCCGCCGGCGCGATGTCCTCGGCGCGCGGGCGCTCGTCCTCGGGCAACGCCTCGCCGGTCTCGTCCCATACGGCTGCGAAGGCTTGATCTACGTCGGCCACCGCCGGTCCGAGCACGCTCACGGCAGTGTCGCGGTAGGCTAGCCCCGTCTCGGGGGAGCGGACCAGCCAGCCGTCTGAGATGCACACCCCGCCCGTCGAGGCGTACTCCCCGTCCACAGCGAGAAGTTTGCGGTGGTCGCGCCGGATCACCCCGAGCGGCGCGCCTAGAGTCGGTGGGTTCACCGCCCGTACCTCCATGCCCGCTTTCTGGAACCCCTGCCAGAACGAGCGCGGTACATCCATGCAGCCGAACCAGTAATGGAGCACCCGGACACGGACGCCTTCAGCCGCCTTCGCGGTGAGCGCCTCGGCGAAGCGCTTCCCGGTCGTGTCGTTCTGAAAGATGTAGTTGTCCAGGTGCACCCAGCGCCGGGCTCGGGCTATGGCCGCGAGCCAGTCGTCGTAGGTGTGAGGGCCGTTCTTCAGGAGCTCGAGCCTGTTTCCCTCCCTGAGCGGCGCGTCGCTGGTCCTCGCCAGAGCCTTGTCCAGGCGCTCCCCTGGCCGAGGTGCAAGCCCGGTCTTCTCCGCAGAACCCGGCAAGCCATGATTGCTAGCGTCCATCCGCATCTCCTCCTGGTCGGGGGAGTTAGGTTTACCCGGTCCATCGCGCGGCGGAGGTAGGTCCCGGGGCAGCCAATTCCGGAAATATCGGGGCGCTGCCGTTTCGGAGCTGGCCGGCCGCGCATATAATGTATATGTCGCGACGAGATCGGCGTCCCCTTATCCATTCGGCGTCCGGCCCCGCGCGACGGCGTGTCGAGGCGGTCGAGCCAAAGGAGGATCTCGTGACCCAGCCACAAGCTGCGCTACCCATGGAGACGGGTCACTGGTGGGCGTTAGCGATACGGGGGGTTATCGCCATTTTGTTCGGGCTGGCCGCGCTACTGCGTCCGGGCATCGCGTTGACGGCCCTGATCCTGCTCTTCGGAGCCTACGCCCTGGTGGACGGCGTGTTCGCGATAGTGGGCGTGTTCGGCGGCACCAGGAGCGGAACGCCGCGCTGGCTCCTGCTACTCGAAGGAGTGGTCGGCATCCTGGCCGGCATTATCGCCTTTGTCAACCCTGGGCTCACCGCGATCGCGCTGCTCTACTTGGTGGCAGCCTGGGCTATCGTCACAGGGCTCGCGCAGATAGCAACGGCCATAAGACTGCGCCAGGAGATGACAGGCGAATGGGCCCTGATTCTCGGCGGCATACTCTCGGTGATCTTTGGTCTGCTCCTCGCGGTGCTCCCCGGGGTGGGCATACTCTCCCTCATCTGGCTGATAGGGGTTTACGCCATAGTGTTCGGAGTGCTGATGCTGATCGCAGCTTTCCGGGTTCGTGGCCGGGACAACCAGAGAGGCGAAAGGCCACGGCGCGTGACCTGAGGGATACCGCGCTGCGGTTGCTTCCGCGAGTCCGGTCCACCGTGCCTCCTGTCGACTCTGGCGCACGCGGTGAGGCTAGGATTCCGCGGTCACGGCGCCTTCGCTCGCTGGGTTCTCTGCGGTAGCCTCGAAAAACCCGAGATCGTACAAGGCCCTTATGCGGCGCACCGAAAAAGGATGCGACTGGGGAAGCTGGGCCACGACCGGCCAGAATCCCCGGAATCGCCGCGCCTGCTCCAGCAGCTCACCGACATCCACCTGCTTGTAGACGTATCGTCCTGCCGTCAGCAACACCAGTCCCTCCTCGCCCTGTGGTGCCAGATAAGCGCCGTGCCTGTCGCAGGAGAACTCCCTGGCCCGAGAGAGGAAACCTGCCAGCAGTGGAAGCCGATCGACGTACGCGGTGGAAAGTTGGTACCAGAGCCTCGTGTGCCCAAGCCGCAGATGCCCCAGTTCGTGCCCGACGATGAACGCCAGCGCGTCCTTGTTCCTGTCGTAGGTGTTGCTGAACAACTCGCTGTGGATAACGACGAAGTCGTACCCGAAGGTCGAGGCGGCAAAGGCGTTGAGCACACCGTTGCCAGACATCAAGTAGATCTCGGGGTCCCTCTTCAGGCCCAGCCTGCGAGCGAAGTCTTCCTTTACGGTGTAGATGTCGGGAAACTGCCGGCGGGACAACTTCACCGCGGATCCCCGGATGCCGGCGCGGGTAAGCTGCCGATACACGACCAGAGCCGGCACGAGGAGCAAGAGCGCAACAAAGGCCACCCTTATTGCGTCGACCAGGGGACCCGAGAGTGGCTCACCCGCCAGAGCATTCAAGAACCCCAGGTACAGGGTCCCGACCAGGATGAGGGCAATGATGAACAAGTTGACGAGCACGCTCAGGATGTAGAGCGGGATCTCGTAGGGATTCCTTAGCCCAACTCTATTCATGGAATCCTCCTTTTCTCAAACGCCAAATCGCTGCGAGACGAGAGGGTCCACAGCCGGGAAAATGCACGCGCCGTGACCCTTGGTCCACGGATCAGACGATCTCGCCCATAACTTCACGCCCCCTAGCCGCTGAGCAGGCCCATGCGTCTGGCGTCGAACAATGTGATGTGCCCGCAATTGTTGCAGACAAACTGGGCCATCGGCACAGCCTCGGGCCGCGCGCTGCCCTGCTCGTCTACGACTGCAGAGGAGACTATCTCCCTGCCTTCCCATCCGTGCATCGAGCAGTACGGGCAATCGGGGACCACGCCGTTGAGCCTAAAGTACTGGTTCGCTTTCTCCATCTGCTCTTCGCTAAGCGGCATGCCCGCTGCTCCTTTCCTCGGTGCTTTGCTGCACAGACCCCAGCAGACTCGTGTGGTCAAGTCCGTCGGCGACTTCGCCGCGTCGAGGAGGCGCTGAACTGCATGCTACTGCCCGCTTCGATAACTTCGACCATCTGCCCTCCTTTCGTTTGCTCGACGAGATATCCCGGACTTCTCAAGCACCTGCATCGCCTGCGACCTTGCCCGACTTCACGGCGGCGCACAGAGCAGCGTGGTCTTGCTCGATCTGGTCTGCGTAGGCCTTCGCGAAGTCGGCGATCGCTCCGTCGAAGCACTCACTCTTGCCCAGGTAGGCGACGATCTGCACGCGGTCGCCGGAGCGGGCGTGGGCGCGGGCCAGCGCCCAGCCGCAGATGCCCGCATACCCGGCAAGTTCGCCGGCCGACATGCGCTCTACCTTCGCCGAGCCCTTCATGTCTCGTAGTTGTCTCCAGTAGAAGTCACGGCCGCCTGGACCACGAAGCCAGCCGAGAAAGATGTCGCTCGCGGCCTGCATCAGCCGCTGGCCCGCGACGACACGGTGTCCATGATTCTTGTAGTTGCTCTTCGGGAGAAACGATTCAAGCACCGAAGCCTCTGCCTCCTTGACCTGGAGGAACAGCGGGTCATCTTCGTCGCGGCCCTCGAGCAACACGATGTAGTCTCTAGTGCCAACGCTTCCTACCCCCACGACTTTTCTCGCCACGTCCACGAAACGGTAATGGTCGAGCAGGTGACGCCGGTCGTCTTGCAGGGTACTCCTGTACATCTGCAGTATGTTGTCGATCTGTGTCCGCAGCTCTTCCTCCACGACGCGAACCACAAGCGGTGGGTCATCGACGATGATCCGCTGACCGTCGACGACAGTGGTAAGCCTGGAGAGAGCCTGCAGACTGTCGCGGCCACGCGCCTTGCTCAGGGCCTTCTTCGCCTTTTTCATGGTCTTCGAGTCGGAGATCAGATCGAAAATCTCTTCTGCGCTTACTCGCGAGTACCACACCTCGAGCTCTCCCATCTCTGAATACTCGGCCATTCGCTGCCTGTAGGATCTCACGGCCTCGCGCGCCGCTCTTCGGCGATCTGAGCTGTCGAAACCATTCTCCCGGCCCGCCACGACGAGGCTCGTGGCCAGGCGCTTCACATCCCACTCCCAGGGTCCTGGCAGGGTCTCGTCGAAGTCGTTGACGTCGAAGAGCAGCGCTCGCTCCGGGGACGCATACAGCCCGAAATTCAGGAGGTGGCAGTCACCGCAAAGTTGGGCCTGGATGCCGGTATTCGACGTCCCAGCCAGGTCGTGGGCCATGGTGATCGCCGCCCCGCGCATGAACGTGAACGGGGAACGCGTCATGCGCGCGTAGCGGGTCTGAACGAGATCGGGTTGCCGGTTCTTCGCCTGCGCCTCCAGGAGATCGACTTGATCCGGCCGCTCACGCGCCGGCGCCCATGCTGCGTGGCTGCTGCGGGGCGTTCTTTGACGCGCCGCGCGCCCACGCTCGCGTCGCTGCTGATAGGTTGAGGCTCTCGTCATCCTCTCGCGGAGCCCAACCTTCACGATTGGCGCTCCTGAGCGTGCTGCGATGTTCGAGTCTGAATGAGTATTCACTGCTCTCCCTTTACGGCATTGGGGCTTTACGCATGGGGGATGAGGACCTTGGCCTTTGCAACAGACAAACGGCGTGCATTAGCGGACCAGCCGCCTCATGGGCGGGGACCGGGAGCGTAGAAGAAACCCACATAGTTCTCTATGGCCTCTTCGGCACTTGCGAGGGCGGTGTGCTGCTCCGGGGTTAGGCCTTGTGGAACCTGGCTCGTGCGCAGGTCCGCGCGCAATTGGTTCAAGAGCAGTCTGATGTGGTCCAACTGCTGTGCTGCTTCGTTTCCTCGGCCTACCGCTCCTCCTTCGGTACTTGGTGTACGTTTTTCGTGTTCCTTCATCTCATGTATCCTAAGTTTCTGCGTGAGCAGGGTAATGGGCCGGGTTCTGCGGCGGCGAAGAAGCGCGACAACGGTCGCCTACCAGAGGTGGTGGGCATCTACTTCGTAGTGGTGTTTGGTGCTTAGGAACATCGACGATTTCATCGTCGCGGGTGTAGAGAGGATTGCCCGAGAGACGCTGGACATCGAGCTCCTCGCCTTTGATTCTTGAATGCAGCATCATTGCTGTTCCACTTTCTGGCCGCTCTTTATCAGGCGAGGATGAGCAAGATGAATATGACGTAGACGATGATGTTCACCAGCCAGCTATTGGTGTTCATCCAGTCGCGCACTTTGGGCATCGCCCGCTGTGCACGCCGGCGGAACAGCAGGTAAGCCAGCACCGGAAGCGCCGCTATAAAGATAGTCGCCGCTATGAAAGGCAGCGCGGCCAGAAGGGAGGCGTTGCTATGCGCGAGGTTCATACCAACCGTCACCAGAATGACGAGGTCTGAAGGGAACACCGAAAGCAGAAGCAGTCCGGTCTTGAACGCCGTACTGGGCTTGGCGTTTTGCATGGTGCCAAGCCACCTCGGGGGCTCGATCGTCTCGCGGCCCACGTAGTTCTTGATGGACAGGAATACGAGCAGCCCGACGAGCAAGTACTGGATTATGTGGCCGAGCGATCCGTGGTTGGATGAGCCACCAAGCGAGATGCTGTTGCCGAGCAAGGTGGCGAAGGTGTAAGTGATAGTGACGCCCACTGTGACGGCGATCGCTACGCCTGCCAGAAAGGCGGCTGAAAGCTTCAGCGGCTTCGAGGCCGTGACGAAGATGATCGCCGACATGATCTGTGGTCCAGCATTCATGGTGATGGCGAGGGGGATGATGGCTAGGTCCATGGCTCTGGCTCCTTTGGTTGTCCCTTTGCGGTATTTGGCGTAGCCGAAGCGTGCGGGCGCACCCACCTATGAGGCGCTCTCCAGGGGGCGATGAGGTGAAGCCCTTGCCAAAATTGGTCTGCACCCGCAAAGCGACCACCGGGTAATCAGATCCCGAGTATCTGCTTCTTCTTGGCCTCGAACTCCTCCTCGCTGAGGATGCCCTGCTCACGGAGCTGGGCTAGCCGCTCCAGCTCACCCACATACTCGGGCTCGGACGCGGCAGAGGGAGCAGGCGCCGCAGTCTCTGCCGGCTCCTCGCGGCTGAAGTCTTCTCTCATGCCCACCTTGCTCTGGACGAACGAGCGGCGGCGCTGCATGCGCGCCATCGTCCGGTAGCCCTGCCGCGCCTGCATTCGGCTTGCGCCCCGTTCCGCCATGAGTCCCATACCTTGTCTCCTTCCTCTCGGTTCCTTGAATCCTATTGGGTCTCCCTGAGCCCGGCTCCCTCCTCCTCCGCTTCGAGCTCCTCGAGGGCCTCGGATATGGCGACGAGCTCGGTAGCGACGGCGGCGAGAGCCTCGGGCGTAAGGAAACCCTCCCCGAGCGGGAAGCCGCCAGTATCGCGGATCGCGCGCTTCAGATCGCGTGCCCAAACGTGCTCGATGAGCAGGAAGCCGGCTGAGCTGCCGGGAGCGAGCGAGGCCGCTATATCCTGAATTTCCCTCTGTGAGAGCCCGAAGGCGTGGCCCTGAATTCCCTGCGACGATTCGGTTCGCTGCTCGCCGTTGCCCTCGAACTCAAAACCGAGCAGGGCACCGACTATCGAGCCCAGCACTTCGCCCTGGTAGTCGAGGGTGATGAGATCCCCTGTCTCTGCATCTTTGCCTACGAACAGTAGGTCGAGGATGCGGATGGTCTCGTGGCGTTCGAGTTCGGCGAGCTCGTCCAGGATTCTGCCCTCGAAGCTCGCCTCCGGAGCAAATCCGATCGCCACAAGCTGAACCGGTCCAATCTTCTCCGTCATCATTTACCTCCCTCGTTGGGATCACGGTCCTGCTTAGGGATTATGTGCAAGTCCTTGACTATGCCTTGATTGGTTTCCGCGCCCTCCGTGTTGGGATACGTCCTGACGAACACGCGGT
>Ga0126310_10000794_pt1 | contig 11515 bp, 8 predicted proteins | sample Plot60_FD_92540 | JGI IMG/M metagenome (GOLD analysis project Ga0126310, IMG submission 92540) | Serpentine soil microbial communities from UC McLaughlin Reserve, CA, USA - Plot60 | ecosystem: Environmental > Terrestrial > Soil > Grasslands | place: USA: UC McLaughlin Reserve, Lake County... | reverse complement strand
TGCGCTGCAGCTCGCGCACGGTGAACTGGTCGTCCACGACGAGCACCTTCGGGGCCGCGGCCGGCGCGGGACTCGCGGAGGAGGCGCCGTTCGCGGAGGCGCCGGCGGAGCGGCCCGAGACCGCTCCGACGACGGCGACCGCCGGGTCGACCACGAGCGCGATGCGTCCGTCGCTGAGGATCGCGCCGCCGAGGTACTGGCGCCGCCGGCCGAGCAGCGGCCCGAGGCTCTTGACGACGACGTGCTGCTCGCCGAGCAGGCGGTCGCACGCGAGCGCGACGGTCGTCCCGCCGTGACAGAGGATCAGCGCGGGCGCGCGTTCCGGCAGCTGGCCGCCGGCACCGCCGAGCGAGGTCGCGAGGTCGCCGAGCGGGATCGGCTCGTCGCGCCGGACGATCGACGGCCGCCCTCCGAGCGCGGTCGTCTCTTCGACCGTCACGACCTCCTCCACACGCGCGACCGGCACGCCGAACGCCTGGCCGAGACGCTCCACGAGCAGCACGTGCAGCACCGCGAGCGTGAGCGGCAGGTCGAGCGTGATGGTCGTCCCCCGCCCCGGCTCGCTGGCTGCCGCGAGCGAGCCGCCGATCGACTCGACGTGCGCCTTGACGGCGTCGAGCCCGACGCCGCGGCCGGCGACCGCGTCGACCTGCTCGGCGGTCGAGAACCCGGGCCGCGCCAGCCGATCCGCGAGCGCACCGCCGTTCGGGGCGTCCTGCAGCAGCTCCGCGGCGACCCCGCGGCCGTCGTCGGCGACCTCGATCGCGACGCGGCCGCCACGCTGCTCTGCGCGCAGCTCCACGCGCCCGCGCGCCGGCTTGCCGGCCGCGCGCCGCTCGTCCGGGGCCTCGATCCCGTGGGCGATCGCGTTGCGCAGCAGGTGCCCGAGCATGTCGGAGAGGCCGTCGAGCAGCATGCGGTCGAGCTGCGTCTCGATGCCGCTGAGCGCCAGCGTGACCTCCTTGCCCTCGCCCGCCGCGAGGTCGCGCACGTAGCGCGGCAGCGGACCCGTGATCGCCGACAGCGGCAGCGCGCGCAGCTCGATCGCGGCGTCCTGCAGGTCCTCGAGCAGCACCTCGCCGCGATCGAGCGCCTCGCCGACGCGCTCGTCGGCGATCGCGCCGATCAGGTGGCCCAGCGTGCGCTGGTGCAGCGTGGCGCTGCCCGCGGTGTCGAGCACGCGGTCGACCTTCGCGGCCGAGACGCGGATCGAGCCGTCGAAGCGGGGGCGCGGCGGCGGCGGCGCGCCGTTCGAGGGCGCGGGCTCGGCGGCCTGCTCGGCAGCGACGGGCGCAGGCGCCGAAGCCGGCGCCGGAAGCGCCGCGATCGCGGCGGCGGCGTCGATCTCCTCCCCCGCGAGCCCGTGGCGCATCGCGTCCGCGACCTCCAGCAGGGGCGCGACCAGCTCGCGCGGCACCGATTGGCCGGCGGCGCGCACGCCGCTCAGCAGCTCCTCCGCCGCGTGTGCGACCTCCCGCACCGACTCGAGCCCGACGAGCGCGGCGCCGCCCTTGAGCGAATGGACGTCGCGGAACAGCTCGTCGGTCGCGTCGGCCGGGGGATCGCCCGCGTCGATCGCGAGCAGCGTCGCGACGAGTCGGTCGAGCCGCTCGGCCGCCTCCGCACGGAAGATCTCCAGCAGCCGCGCCTGCTGGTCGCTCATGCCGCCAGCTCCGCCTCGAGTCCGTCGAGCACGACGCCGAGGTCGATCGCGCCGACCAGCACGCCGTCGATCAGCGTCGTCCCGCGCAGCCGCTCAGACGCGCTCCCCTCGTCCAGCTGCGGCAGCTCGGCGACGTCGAGCACCTCGTCGACGGCGAGGCCGATCTCGGCCTTCCCGCGCGACTCGACCACGACGATCCGCGTCGGCGCGCCGCCGGTCGTGCCGAGCAGCGCCGCGAGGTCGAAGACGGGCAACAGCGCCCCGTCGAGCGCGCGCAGGCCGAGCACGGTCGCCGGCATCCCGAGTACCGGCTCCAGTCCCTCCATGTCGACGATCGAGCGCACGTCCGCGACCGGCAGCGCGTAGCGCTCGGCGCCCACGCGCAGGTGCACGTGCACGCCGCTCACGGCCCGGCGCCGTTGGAGGCCGCCAGCCCGTGCCGCGCGAGCGTCCCCTCCAGCTCCTGCACGAGCGCGTCGACCTGCTCCGTCACCGACGCGCGCTGGCGCTGGTCGCCGGCCAGCTCCTCCGCCGCCTTGCGGATCTCCAGCATCGTGCTCGTCACCTGGCTGGCGGCGTCTTTCTGCTGCTCGGTTGCCTGGATCGAGTCGTCGAGCACGCCGGCCGTGGAGCGCATCAGCTCGCCGACGTCGCGCGCCTGCCGCTCGCCCTGCTCGGTCGCCATGATCGTCGCGTTCGTCTCGTCCTGGATCGCCGTGACGATCTCGCGGATCGACTCCGTCGAGCGCACGCTGCGCTCCGCGAGCTTGCGCACCTCGCTGGCGACGACCGCGAAGCCGCGGCCGGCCTCGCCGGCGCGCGCCGCCTCGATCGCCGCGTTGAGCGCGAGCAGGTTGGTGCGCTCAGCGATGTCGTTGAGCAGCGTGAGCACCTCGCCGATTCTCTGGCTGCGCTCGCCGAGCGCGAGCGAGCGCTCGGAGATCGTTCTGACGTGGTCCTGCATCTCGCTCATCGTCTGGCCCGTCTGGTCGGCGGCAGAGGTGGCGGCCTGCGCGTTCTCGGCGATCGAGGCGGCGGTCGCGCTCAGCTCCTCGATCGTCGTCGCGACCTCGCTGATCGCGGCGGCCTGCTCGGTCGTGGCTGCGGCCGTCTCGGTCGCGGAGGAGCGCAGGTCGCTGAGCGCCGAGGCGAGGGTGCCCGCGGTGCGCTTGATGCGCTCGAGCAGCCGGCCGAGCAGCCGCACGGCGTAGGCGAGCAGCAATGCCATCGCAGCGATCGCGATCGCGCCGATCACGAGCGTCAGGACGCGGCCGTCGTGCGCCGTCGCGTGCGCTTCCGCCTCCTTCGCGTGCTCCTCGCGAACCTCTTCCTCGCCGAGCGGATCGAGCACCGACTCCTCGAGGTCGTGCGTCGCCGCGGCGTAGCGCTGGAGTGCGGCCTGCGCCTCGGGCGTGCCGGCGGCTCGAATCAGCTCTGTCTCCGGACCTGCGATCAGACGCGCGCCGCCTTCGAGCGCAGCGTCGTAGGGGGCCGTGTCCTCGCCAGCCTCGGCGGCGTGCTCGCGCACGCGCCGCAAGGCGTTGCGGTAGTTGCGCTGGGCGTCAGCCAGCTCGGCGGCGTCGGGCTGGTCCCCGCTGAGCGCGGCGGAGCTGACGGTCACCGCGCGGTCGAGCAGCCGCTCCTTCGCCGTCTGCACGTCGCGGACGGCGTCGCCGTGGTGGATCGCTGCCTGGTAGGCGTTCTCGGCCTTGTCATAGCGCCACAGCGCTACCGCGACGGTCGCGCAGGAGAGAGCGACGATGACTGCGCCGACTGCGGCGATCCGGCGCGAGGGCGTCTCGAGCCACCTGCGAGTTGATGACATCGTCGGAGTTCCCTTCCAAGACGGTCCCCGAATGGGGTTTGGTTGCGACCGGTGGGTGCCGATAGGACTGTGAACGCTGACTCGACTGCTTCGATGCCCGACTGCCGAATCCTCGTCGTCGACGACTCCAAACTTGTGCATGAGCTTGCGCGAATGGCACTCGAAGGTCAGGCCGGCTGGGAGATACGGTGTGCGGCATCCGGCGCGGAGGCGGTGGCGTCGGCGACCGCGGAGCAGCCGGACGCGATCCTGCTCGACGTCGAGATGCCGGAGATGGACGGCCCCGCGACCGTCGCCGCGCTGCGCGAACAGCCGGTCACCGCGCAGACCCCGATCGTCTTCCTGACCGCACACGACGACCCGGACGAGCTCGCGCGGCTGCATGCGCTGGACGTCGCAGGCGTGCTCGCGAAGCCGTTCGACGTCGGCACGCTGGGCGACGAGCTGACAGACCTGCTCGGGTGGGCGACATGAGCGAGCCGGGAACGGCCGTCCCGCCGGCACTCGCGGAGATCTGGGAGCGCCACCACGCCGGCGTGCTCGAACAGGTGGGGACGATCGAAGCGGCCGTCGTCGCGCTGCTGCGCGACGACCTCGACGAGGAACGCCGCGCCGCCGCCACGCGCGAGGCGCACAAGCTGGCCGGCTCGCTCGGCACGTTCGGCCTCGCCGCCGCCTCCGAGCGCTCGCGCGAGCTGGAGCTGCTGCTCGGCGCGCCGGACGCGCTCGACGCCGCGTCGGTGCCGCGCCTGTCGGAGCTCGTCGTGGCGGTGCGCGACGACGTGCGCGCCGTCCTGCCGAGCGCGGACGGGCACGAGGCCGCCCAGGACGCGGTCGCGCCCGAGGCGGCGCGCCTGCTGATCGTCGAGGACGACGTCCCGCTCGCCGAGCGGCTGGCGGCCGAGGCGTCGCGCCGCGGCATGGGCGTCGAGCTGGCCGCCTCGCCGGCTGCCGCACGCGACGTGCTGGCGCGGATGCGACCCGCGGGCGTCCTGCTGGACCTGACGTTCGAGACCGGCACGGCCGACGCCTATGCGCTGCTGTCCGAGCTGACCGCTGCGACGCCGCCGGTCCCCGTGCTCGTCTCGACGATGCGCGACACGCTCACCGACCGCGTCGAGGTCGTCCGCCGCGGCGGACGCGGCTTCGTCTCGAAGGCGCTGCCGGCACCGCAGGCGATCGACCAGGCGATCCAGCTGATCGAGCGCGCGAGCGCCCCCGAGACGACGCTGCTGGCCGTCGACGACGACCCCGCCGTGCTCGACGCCGTCGGCGCCCTGCTGGCGCCGCACGGCGTGCGCGTCGTGACGCTCAACGACCCGCTGCGCTTCTGGAGCGAACTGGACCGAGTGCACCCGGACGTGATCCTGCTGGACGTCGACATGCCGGGCGTGACCGGCGTCGAGCTGTGCCGCGTGCTGCGCAACGACGTCCGCTGGGCGACCGTGCCGGTGCTCGTGCTCACAGCGCGCCGCGACCCGGCGTCGATCGAGGCGATCTTCGCCGCCGGCGCTGACGACCACCTCGCGAAGCCGGTGATCGAGACGGAGCTCGTCACGCGCGTGCGCAACCGCGTCGAACGGCTCGCGCTGCATCGCGCGCTCGCCGAGACGGACGGCCTCACCGGCGTGCAGAACCGCCAGGCCTCGACGCAGGCGCTCGACGGCCTGCTGCGCCTCGCGGAGCGCTACGAGCAGCCGCTCGCGCTCGCCATGCTCGACCTCGACCGCTTCAAGCAGGTCAACGACGTCCACGGGCACGCCGCCGGCGACGCGGTCCTGCGCCGCTTCGGCACGCTGCTGTCGGAGTCGTTCCGCGGCGAGGACGTCGTCGGGCGCTGGGGCGGTGAGGAGTTCGTCGTCGGCATGTACGGGATGTCGGGCGAGAACGCCCGCGAGCGCCTCGGCGACCTGCTCGCCGCGCTCGGGCGCGAGCGCTTCGAGGGTGCCGCGGGCAACCCCTTCGCCGTCGCCTTCAGCGCCGGCGTCGCCCGCTTCCCCGACGACGGCGCTGACCTCGCTGCCCTCTACGGCGTGGCCGACGCGATGCTCTACCGCGCCAAGCAGGCCGGTCGCGCGCAGGTCGTCGTCGCTCAGCTGCCGCCGTTCGTCACGACGAACAGCACGGGGGCGGCGAGCGCGAGCACGCAGATGAGCGCGAAGTAGGCCCAGCCGAGCGTGCGCGCGATCGGTCCGTTGACGAATCTGCCCATGACGGCTCTGTCGTTGCCGACCAGCAGGATCGGCAGGTAGGTGAGCGGCAGCACCGGGATCGAGAAGATGACCGCGTACTCCGTCAGCTCGACCGGGTCGACGCCGGTCTGCGCGATCGCGAAGCCGAGCAGCAAGAAGCCGGCGAGCGACAGCGTGAAGCGCGGCTCGCCGACGAGCCGGAAGCGCTTGCCCCATCTCCAGCCCTGGTGCTGCGCGAGGTTGTAGGCGGCGCTGAAGGCGGTGTCGATCGTCGCGCCGCCGACGGCGAACAGGATCCCCACGAACGCCAGCAGCAAGCCCAGCTCCCCGTACGGCACCTGCGTCACGAGCGCGACGGAGCCGAGGCTCTCGGGCGTGATCCCGGCACCGCCGAGCACCTGTGCGGAGGCGATCAGGATCCCGACGCTGAGCAGTCCGCCGAGTCCGAAGCCGATGATCGCGTTCGCACGGTTGACCGCCATGTCGCGCTCGTCCCATCTCTCCTCGACGGCGCCGCTCGAGTAGAAGTAGATCTCGTACGGCATCAGCGCCGCTGCGATCAGGCCGACGACGAAGTACCAGTGCAGGGCGTCGTCGTGGACCTCCGGGACGAAGCCCTGCCCGACGGCCGACCAGCTCGGGTCGAGCTTCACCGCCGCCGCGACGTAGACGAGCAGCGCGAGCCCGAGGTACCCGAAGACGCGCTCGATCCCCCCGAACGGGACGAACGCGATCACGGCGGCGGCGACCACCAGCGCGACGAGCACGAAGAAGTCGACGCTGACGTCGAAGAAGTAGTTCAGCACGAAGCCCAGGCCACCCAGTTCGGCCGCGAGCGTGAGGCACGTCAGCACCAGCGAGGCGACAAGTGTGAAGAGCGACAGGCGCGGCCCGTAGCGCTCGCGCACGAGCACGAAGTTCGGCTTTCTCGTGACGGCGACGATGCGGCCGCTCATCTCGGCGAAGACGATGATTCCCAGCACGCCGACCGGGACCGCCCACAGCACCGAGAAGCCGACGGACGCACCCGCCTGCGCGTTGAAGACGAGATCGCCGATGTCGACGAAGCCGCCGATCGCGGCGATCACGCCGAGCGCGATCTTGAGGATCCCCTTCACCCGGAGCTCTCGGCGAGTCTCGTGGCCTCGTCGGCGAGCGATTCGAGCGCATCGCCTGCTCTGCGCGCCTCGGCGCGGTCGTCGGGCGCCGTCTGGAGCTGGCCCAGCTGCTCGGAGATGCGGTCCGCCAGCTCGACGGCGCTCGCCTTGTCGGTCGCGACCCTGCCCGTCGCGCTGGCGTCGCTGAGCTTCTCCGCTTCATGCTCGACCGTCTCGCCGAGATCGCGGGCGTGCGCCCTCACGAACGTCGCCTTGGTGCGGTCGTCGGCCGCCCCGTCGGCGAGCAGCGCGCCCTCGGCGGCGGACGACGCGAGCGACTCGACGCTGCGTCCGAGCTCGTCGGCCCGCATCGCGCCGCCGCAGCCGCCTACGAGCGCGAGGAGCGCCAGGACCGCGAGCGACCGCTGCAACATGGCGCGGCACGCTACCGGCGCCAGCCGACACCATCACTGCGGATCTCGGCCCCCATACGGGGCCGAGATCCGCAGTGCTCGCGGAAGCTCCTAGCCGGCCGGCGTCGGCTTCGTGACCGCCAGCGCCACCGCGAGCGGCTCGCCGTCGACGTCGACCGGCGGCGCGGGCGGTGCGTCGTCCTCGTACGCCACGCGCGTGGCGAGCGTCTCGGCGGCGACGTAGCGCTCGTGCGCGCGCGCCGCGCCGAGCAGCAGCTCGCTGCCGGCGAGCCGCAGCTCGATCCGGTCGGTCACGCCGACGCCGGCCTCTCTGCGCGCCGCCTGCACTACGCGCACGATCTCGCGCGCGAGCCCCTCGCGCCGCAGCCGCTCTTCGATCGTCGTGTCGACCGCGACCGTGACCTCGCCGCGTGTCGAGAGGACCAAGCCGTGACGCGGCTCGTGGCGCACGATGATGTCGTTCTCCGCCAGCGCGTACGTGTGCGTCGGGTCGAGCTCGTCGCCGGTCGCGACCGACACCGCCAGCACGCCGTGGTCGTGCAGCGCCCTCAGCGCCTCCTCGCCGTCGCGCGAGCGCAGCGCCGCGACCACCTGCGGCATGTCCTTGCCGCAGCGCGGACCGAGTCTCTGGAGGTTCGGCAGCACGACAGGGCGCTCGAGCTCCTCGACGCGAGCCACCACCTCGACCGCCTTCACGTTCAGCTCGCTCAGCACCAGCTCACGCAGGCGGCCGACCGCGTCGCCGACGCGCGCCTCGCCGCAGACGATCACGCGCGGCAGCGGCTGGCGCACCTTCACCTTCGATCTCGCGCGCGCGTCGCGGCCGAGCTCGATGACCTCGCGCACGAGCGCCATGTCCTCCTCCAGCCGCGGGTCGCGCAGCGCCTCCACCGGCTCCGGGTAGTCGCACAGGTGGACCGAGTCGGGCGCGGCGCCGAAGTCCTCGGCCGCCCCGCCGACGAGGTTCGCGTAGATCTCCTCGGCGAGGAACGGGACCGGCGGCGCGAGCAGCTTCGCCGTCTCGATCAGGCACTCGCGCAGCGTCGCCAGCGCAGCCCGGTCGCCGTCCCAGAAGCGCCGGCGCGAGAGGCGGATGTACCAGTTCGAGAGGTCCTCGACCCACTCGGCCGCGAGCCGCACGGCGGTCGTCGCGTCGAAGTCGTCGATCCGCGCGCGCATCCGCTCGCACACCGTCTGCAAGCGCGAGAGGACCCAGCGATCCAGCGCCGGCCGCTCGCTCACCGGCGGGGCGCCGGACCCGTCGAACGACTCGATGTTCGCGTAGAGCACGTAGAACCCGTATGTCGTCCACAGCGGCAGCAGCAGCTCACGCATCCCCTCGTGCACCGCGTCAGCGGAGAAGCGGTAGCCGGCCCATGGCTGCTGCGAGGCGAGGTAGTACCAGCGGAACGCGTCGGCGCCGTGCTCGTCCAGCACGTCCCACGGGTCGACCGCGTTGCCGCGCGACTTCGACATCTTGTGGCCGCGCGAGTCGGTGACGTGCCCGACGCAGACGGCGTGTCTGAACGGGATGTCCTTGAACAGCAGCGTGGACACCGCCAGCGACGTGTAGAACCAGCCGCGCGTCTGATCGATCCCCTCGCATATGAACGTCGGCGGGAACTGCTCGGCGACCTCGCGCTTGCCCTCGAACGGGTAGTGGAACTGCGCGAACGGCATGCAGGCGCTGTCGTACCACGTGTCGATCGTCGCCTTCACGCGGCGCATGGCGCCGCCGCAGCCCTCGACCGTGCAGCCCCACGTCACGTCGTCGATGTAGGGGCGGTGCAGATCCTGCGGCAGCGCGCCGGCGACCTCGCGCAGCTCCGCCAGCGAGCCGACGCAGTGGCGCGCGTCACAGGCGTCGCACTCCCAGATCGGCAGCGGCGTGCCCCAGTAGCGGTCGCGCGACAGAGCCCAGTCGACGTTGCCCTGCAGCCAATTGCCGAAGCGCCCGTCGCGCACGTGCTCGGGGCGCCAGTCGATCCGCTGGTTCTGCGCGAGCATGTCGTGGCGGCGATCGCGCGTGGCGATGTACCACGACTCCTTCGCGTAGTAGAGGAGCTTCGAGTCGCAGCGCCAGCAGTGGGGATACGAGTGCGCGTACGGCTCGGTGTCCCACAGCTTGCCGGCCGCGTGCAGCTCCTCGACCACGCGCGGGATCGCGTCGCCGACGAAGACGCCCTCGTAGCCCGCGATGCGCTCGTCGTAGGTGCCGTCCTCGCGGACGGGGTTCACGAGCGGGATGCCATGCCGCTCGCACAGCACGAAGTCCTCCTCGCCGAACGCCATCGCCGTGTGCACGAGTCCGGTGCCCTTGTCGAGCACGACGTGCTCGGCGGCGAGGACCGTGTGGCCCTTCGGGCCGTGGTCGGGCAGGCGGTCGAACGGCGGCTCGTATCTCGTGTCGACGATCGCGCGGCCGGCGAAGCGCTCGAGCACCTCGGCGGCGTCGCCGAGGATCTCCTCGACGCGCTCCTGCGCGACGACGACGACCTCGCTGCCCACCCGCGCACGCACGTAGGTCAGCGACGGCGAGATCGCGACCGCGCAGTTGGCGAACAGCGTCCACGGCTGCGTCGTCCAGATCAGCAGCGCGTCGCCCACCTTCAGCGGCCCGCGCGGCTCCACCACCGGCAGCCGCACGGTCGCCGTCACGTCCTCGGTGTCGGCGTAGCCCATCGCCGTCTCGTGCGAGGACAGGCCGGTGCCGCAGCGCGGGCAGTAGGGGACGACCTTGTGGCCCTTGTAGATGAGCCCTCTGTCCCACAGCTCGTGCAGCGACCACCAGACCGACTCGACGTACTCGGGGTCGCCGGTGCGGAACGCGCCCTCGAGGTCGATCCAGAAGCCGACGCGCTCGGTCATGCGCTCCCAGCTGGCGATGTAGTGATCGTTGGATTCGCGGCAGCGCTGGTTGAACGCGGCGACGCCGTACTCCTCGATCTCGCGCTTCGAGTTCAGCCCCAGCTCACGCTCGACCTGCAGCTCGACCGGGAGGCCGTGGCAGTCCCAGCCGGCCTTGCGCGGGGCGTGGAAGCCGCGCATCGTCTTGTAGCGCAGGTAGGTGTCCTTGAACGAGCGCAGCAGGACGTGGTGCGAGCCGGGGTTTCCGTTCGCGGTCGGCGGACCCTCGGAGAAGCTGAAGGTCGGCCCGCCCTCGCGCGCGGCGAGCGAGCGTTCGAACGTGCGGTCCTCGCGCCAGCGCTCCAAGATCCGCCTCTCCGTCGCCGGGAAGTCCGGGCGCTTCTCGACCGGCCGATGCACGTCCCCCATCGCCATCCCCCTACTCGGCTTCGAGCGTCAGCTCGATGCGCTTGTTGATTCTGCCCTTGCTCTTGTACGAGGGAAGCGCGATGCGCCCCACCTCGCTCGTGTCGGCGACATGCGTGCCGCCGTCGGCCTGCAGGTCGAGCCCGTCGATCCCGACGACCCGCACGACGCGGATCTGCGGCGGCAGCAGGCTCACCTTGTTGCGGATCAGGTCGGGATCCCTGTCGGCCTGCTCGCGTGCGAGGAAGTCGACGCGCGTCGCGCGAGCCGCCTCGACCTCGACGTTCACGCGCTCCTCCAGCTCGCGCACGAACTCGCCGGACAGGTGCTCGAACTCGAAGTCCATCCGCCCGCGCAGCGGCTCCAGGTTCGCGCCGGTGACCTTCGCGCCGTAGTCGCGCCACACGACCGCGCACAGGATGTGCAGCGCGGTGTGCGTGCGCATCAGCGCATAGCGGCGCTCCCAGTCGAGCTCGCACTCGACCTCGGTGCCGGCGGCCGGCGCCGGCTCGTCGCCGCTCAGCTCGTACCAGACCTCCCCCGCCGCGGAGCGCGCACCGATCAGCGACCAGCTGCGCGCTCCGTCGGTCACGGTCCCGCGGTCGTGCGGCTGACCGCCGCCCCCCGGATAGAAGGCGCTGCGGTCGAGCTGCACGGCCTCCTCCGACGCGGCCGTGACCGTGGCGGGGAAGCGGCGGCAGTACGCGTCGACCTGGTAGAGCGGAGCCTCCTCCGCCGCGCGTGTCGCAGCGGCGTCAGACAAGGCCCAGGCTCACCTCCCCCAGGCGGTCGAACGTGGCGTATGCCGCCTGTCCCGCTGCGATCGGCACGGCCCGCGCCACCGAGCCCGGCAGCACGATGTCGCCCGGCTCGAGCCGCTCGCCGCTCTGCGCCAAGGTGCCGGCGAGCCAGGCCACGGCCTCGGCCGGATGGCCGAGCACCGCGTCGCCACGCCCCCTGACGATCTCCGGCCCGATCGCGAGGCACACGTCGAGCTCCTCGACGCGGACGTCCTCCGCGTCGTGCCAGTC
>Ga0126310_10000793_pt1 | contig 11516 bp, 10 predicted proteins | sample Plot60_FD_92540 | JGI IMG/M metagenome (GOLD analysis project Ga0126310, IMG submission 92540) | Serpentine soil microbial communities from UC McLaughlin Reserve, CA, USA - Plot60 | ecosystem: Environmental > Terrestrial > Soil > Grasslands | place: USA: UC McLaughlin Reserve, Lake County... | reverse complement strand
CGCCTCGTCGAACGCGAGCGTCTCGCGCAGATGTTCTTCCGCGTGCGCGGCCAGCGTGCCGTCCGGAAACTCCTCGAGGAACGCGCGCCACGCCGCGGCGTTCTTGGCCATCAGCGAGACGCTGTACGCCGTCTCTTCGCGAACCTTCGCGGCCTCCGATCGCTCGCACGCCGCGACGGCGTGCCGGTCGCTGCTCCACCGTTCGAGGTAATCGCTCCACGCCGCCTCGGTGTTCATCGCCGACGCCGCGTCGAACGCCAGCCGCTCCTCGATCGCTCGCTCCGCCTCGTCGGCGTGATGCGCCGGGAACTTCGTGCGGTAATCGCGAAACGCCGCGTACGTATCCGCCGCGAGCGCCGCCGCCCACGCTTCTTCCGCGCGACGCTGATCATCCGACTCGCTTTCGCGCGACTTCGCAAGCGTCCCCTCCGTGCGCGAGAACGTCGTCGGCATGTGCGACACGAACGGCGCGAGCGCCTCGGCGAAGACGCGCGCGCTCGGATAGCGCCGCGCGCGATCTTTTTCCAGCGCGCGGAGCACGACCGGCTCGAGCCCCAGCGGAAAGTCGAGCTCGGGATTGGCCTCGTCGAACGACGGCGGCGCCTGCGTGAGATGTTTGATGATGTAGCCGTTCGGCGTGCGCGCCAGGAACGGCGGCACGCCCGTCAGCATCTCGAAGAGCACGATGCCGAGGGAGTAGAGATCGGTGCGGCCGTCGAGCTCCTCGCCCTCCGGCAACTCGCCGAGTTGCTCCGGCGACATGTACTTCGGATTGCCGAGGATCACGTCCTGCGTGATCTCCGCCTTCGTCTTCACGTCCTTCGCGACGCCGAGGTCGATGATCTTCACGAGCAGGTGATCGTCATGATCGAAGGCGAGCATCACGTTGTCCGCGGAGACGTCGCGATGGAGCAGGCCGCGGCGGTGGATGTGATCGAGTCCCGCCAGCACCTGCATCGCCACTTCCGTCGCCAGCGCGAGCGGGAACCGGCCATTTTCATTTTCCCACTGCCGCACGGTCGTACCGTCGATGAACTCCGTGACCATGTAGCTGGTGCCGTCGGCGAGGATGGAGAAGTCGTGCATGACGGCGACGTTCGGATGATGAATCTGCGTCGCCAGCTGCGCCTCGCGGAGGAAGCGCTGGCGGTACGTCTCATCCGCGAGCAGCACGGCCTTCATCGTTTTGACGGAGCGGAACGCGCCGAGGTGAACGTGGCGTGCTTTGTAAACTTCGCCCATTCCGCCGACGCCGAGGAGGCCGACGATCTCGTACTTGCCGTCGAGCACCGTACCCGGCGCGAGACTGGACGAGTTCTCGCTCATGGATATCACTGTAGCGCTAACGGGGCTTGAGCGAGCGCGCGACGAGGCCAATCCCGCCGAGGAGCAGCACCAGCATGAGCAGCGTGTTGAAGAGACTCGTGGGGCGGAAGTAGATCTCGAGGTTCGACAGAATGCCGATGAAAATGATCACCGCGCCGGCGATGGTGAGCACCCAGCCGATGATGGATTTGCCGTCGAAAAAGAGGAACGCGATGCCGACGACGAACGGGAGCAGCGAGAGCCCGAACGCGTTGTAGCCCCAAAGGTGCCAGAACCCGCTCGTGACCGTGACCTGGTTGGTGAGCAGCCATCCGCCCGCCACCGCCATGGCGAAGCCGAGGAAGAACGTGGCCATGCCGCCTTCGGTGCCGCCGGCGCCGCGAATGTCGTTCATGGAGTAAGGATAGCGTGCGCGCGTAAGCGAATTACTTCCTCCTTTGCCGCCAGCCACTTTTCGGTTACATTGACGAGCGGTCCCCGATCTCCCAGCACAACTCACTTTCGTCGCCGTCAAAGGAGCGAAATATGACTCGGCTGTCCGATCACCTCGGCGTCGCGCCCGAGCAGCGCGACATGACTTGGCTGATGACCGCGCTGCAGTCCGCGATCGCCCTCGAACACGCCACTCTCCCGCTTTATCTCTCGGCGATGTTCTCGCTCCAGGTCCAGGGTTACACCGTCTACAACCTGCTTCGCAGCGTCTCGATGGAAGAGATGGTTCACATGGCCATCGCCTGCAACATCGTCGCGGCGCTCGGCGGAACGCCGCAGATCAAGGCGCTGAATCCGAAGTTTCCCGGCAACGGACTTCCGGGCGGCGCCGAGCCCGACCTGCACGTCGTCCTCGCGAGAGTCTCGAAGAAGCAGATCAAGAACTTCATGCGCCTGGAAGTGCCGGCGTTTCTCCTCGATCCGCAATACAAGAAAGAAACGTATCCGACGATCGCGAACCTCTACGCCGGGATCCGCGGCGCGATCGAGTCGAACGCCGACGCCGTCCGCGCGGCGATGAAGAAGGGCGGCACGTCGAACCAGGTCGGCGACGACATCGGTTTCACGACCATCACGTACACCGGGGGACAGGACCCGCTACCGCAGCTGTACGACGCGCTCGATGAGATCGTCCTGCAGGGCGAAGGCTCGCCGTCGCACACGCTCCACGCCGACAAGTACGAAGGCGAGGAATCGCACTACGCCAAGTACGGCGAGATCTACTACGGCCGCCGCTACTCGAAACCGCACGGCCACGTGCCGCTCACGCGCGAGACCGAGCACGAGTACTTTCAGGGATATCCGATCTACCCGCCCGACGTGGTCAACATGTTGATGGTTCCGGCGGATGGATACGACGCCGCGCTGAAAGCCGATCCGAACGGCGCGACCGTCGAAGCGGCGATGGCGAAGTTCGATCAGGCTTACACCGGCATCATGTCGGACCTCGACGCGATGTGGAACGGCGCGGCCGACAAGGAATGGCCGACGTTCGGCCAGGCCGTCGGCGCGATGGGCGAGCTGCGCGTCCTCGGCTGCTTCAACATCATGAAGTACGAGGTGCCGCCAAGCGTCGTCGCGCAGTTGAAGACGCTCTACCCGGACGACTACGACGACCTCGCCGCCTACACCGACCTCGCCGCGCCGGTCGTCTACGGCCCCCGCTTCCGCAATCTCAACGCCACCAGCTGAGGGAGAAAACATGACCGAGAAAAACCGCTTCACCGACGTCCAACGGCCCCAGAACACCGGCAAACCGCTGCCCCTCCCGATCATCGACTGGAAACGCATCGGCTACAGCGCGCCCGTCCCGATCACCGGCGAGTACGACGGCTCCAGCGCGCCGCTGCCGAAGGCCGACGTGGTGGTGATCACCTGGACGTCCGCCGAATGGAACGCCTTCGATCACGTGTTTCTCAACAGCTCCTCCACGCGCTATCCCGACGACCGCGATTGGGAGCAGGCGTGGCATACCTACAGCCGCAACGTGCCGTCGGGAATGTCCACCGACAACACGTCCGCGCCGCTGTGGGGCCTGTACCGCCTCGTCGACATCAAGGCCTCGAAGAACAAGACCCTGCGCGTGCTGCTCTTCAAGTGCGACACGCACCTCGCGCATCCGCCGTACATCAGCGGCCTCGAACAGATCACCGGACAGCTGATCGATGAGACGGGATGCTCCTGGATCTGGTCGATCGGCACCGCGGGCGGCTCGAAGGAAACCGAGAACCTCGGCGACGTCGTGATCACGAACGCGGGTCACATCCAGCTCAAGCTCTCCGAAAACCTCTCCTCGGGTCTCAACAACAAAACCATCAAAGGCAAAGCGTTTCCGTCGACGAAGCTCTTCAACACGGTTCAGAAGCACCTCTTCTTCAACATGTCGACGGTCGTGACCTGGCCGGTGCTCGAGACGATGCTGCAGCAGCTGCAGCAGAAGGACTCGGGCGCGGCGTCGCTGACGCTCGCGGAGCTCGTGAACCCTCCGCTGAATCCGGAGAACCTCCGCCAGTCGAACATCCTGCCGAAGGACGGGCAGCCGCTGCTGACCACCGACTACTACTACATCGCGCAGGGCAACGACGCGGCGAAGTATTCGGTGCTGGAAATGGACGACGCGGTGATCGGCTACGTCGCGCAGCAGAAGGGCACGAGCTTCTGCTTCTCGCGCAACATCTCCGACCCGATCGTGCCGGCCAAGGCGAAAGGAAAGGCGATCGACCCGTCGATTCGCGAGGACTGGTCGGGCGAGATCTATCAGCGGTTCGGCTTTTACACGAGCTTCAATGGCGCGCTCGCGACCTGGGCGGCGCTGACGGCGATGTGATGATTTGTGGTTGCCCGGTTACCCGGTCGCCCGGTAATTCTCGCGACCGGGAGGTCGGGAGACCCGGGAGACCGGGAGACCGAGGAACCGAGGAACCCATGAACTACGACCCACCCCGCCAAACCACCCCCAAGCCCACCGGCGAGCCGCTCGAGATCGATCTCGTGTACAACGTCCGCCCGTGCGGGACGTGCTCGTTTTTCTGGCCGGACGATCCGTCGAAGCAGCCGTACGGGCCGTATCCGACGTACGACTTTCTCGTCAACGAACCGGGCGGGCCCGATCCGCGCGGCAACGTCGAGAGCTTCAAGTGGATTCAGGGCAAAACGCAGAACGAGGCCTTTCCCGATCCCGAGATCATGGACGGCTGCCGCAAGGCTCCGATCATGACGATCGGCATCAACCCGAACCTCACCGCCTTCGCGCCCGGACGGATGGGCACGAGCTGGTGCTATCCGCACTTCACCGACGACGACAAGACCGACCCCTGGACGAAGTACGCGTATTACTACCGCTACCGCTCCGTCTATCAGGAGTGCTTCGATTTGAAATGGATCGAACAGTTCCTCCTGCCGGACGATCGCATCGTGGCGACGAAAGCGGGATACGTGACCTCGGCGCTACGTCCGACCGACGCGCCGGGGTACTCGATCAAAGTCCGCTACGACGGCGACAAGGTCGATACCACGATCGCGCTGAACCGCGACCTCGGCACGCCACGCTGGGTGCTGTTGTATGACGCGCATGGACCGAACAACCGCTTCGCCGCCGGCGACACCATCGCGGCGCGGCTCAATGTCCCCGAGGGCAAGCTCACCGAAGTGATCCGCGAGCAGATCGGGTACTACGAACAGTTCGTCCCGACGCTCGAGCACTTTCAAACCGCCATCCGCGCGAGCGGACACAAAGACGCGACCCTGCAGATGGGCGAGGACGTCTGCCAGCTGGACATGGTCGCCTGCGCGTCGCCGCACTGGAACCCCGGCTTCCTCGGCGGTACGTCCGCGAGCGAGCACACCGTCATCGACAACTGCGTGACGAAAAACGCATGGGCGATGAAGCAGCTCGTGCATACGAAGCCGGCCATTCTCTTTCTGGTCGGCGAGTCGTCGTGGGACATGTTCCGCGACTCCTTCGGAGCGCTCGTGCACCGGAAGCCGGCGCTCTTGACGCAACCGGCAGACGGCGCGTTCACGCTGCTCGAGGAGACGGCGGACCTCGACACGCCGGCGTACATCGAGTTCTCCGCGAAGATCGACGGCCAGAAGTACGCGCTCAAAACGCGGCTGGTGATCACGCCGCACTTTTCGTACAACTCCAACTTCGCTCCGCAGTGGCGGCTCAGTCCGAAAGACTGGCAGTCGATGCAGGAGAAGGAGCCGGCGGTCGCGAAGTTCCTGCAGAACGACCGCCGCATCGCCTATCAGCCGCCGCAAAACGGCAACTACGCGTCGTTCACGATTCAGAAGCCCGCGGATGTGGCGGCGCTCAACGCCGACATCAAACAGATGTCGCGCGCCGCGGCGAAAGTGCTGGCCGCGAACTTCATCGACGCGCACGCGATGATGGCGGACGTGCTCGACGACATGTACAAGAAGGGCGAGCTCGCGTACGGCCGGGTCGGAGACATCGACGCGCTCACGCGCACCGACGGCGCGTGCAAGTTCTGCGTGAACGACCGCTGGAAGTTTCCGCTCGGATGTCCCTACGGAAAACCGGAAGAGACTTCGCCGCCGGCAGGCTGGCTGGCGAAAGTCAGCGCCGCCTTCGTCGCCGCCGGACGTCGGAAAACGAAAAGGAGCGCGTCATGAGCACGAAGAAAAAACCGTTGGCCATTCCTCCGGACGCCGTGCGCGTGTGGCGCGGCTATCGTGCGTCGACGATTTCGCAGGACGACTTCTTCACGCGCCTCGGCACGGTGTTCATTCCCTCGACCGTGGAGATGCAGATCCTCGCGGGACTCGACACCTACATCCCGACCGTGCCGTGCGGCATGCCGAACAAGCCCGCGACGACGCCGGATGAAACGGCGGTCCTGTTCTGGGACTCGCAGCAGACGTACACCGACTGCTTCAAGCTCCTGGCCTGCCGCACGTACACGCTCACGCACGCGGCCTGCTACACGCCCGCGAGCGGCGCCGCGTTTCCGACGCTGTTCGCCGGCACGCTGACCGCGGAGCAGCCGGTGTATCTCATCGATCAGCCGGCTGATTGGATGCACGGCAAGGTCACGCACGTGATCGGCGGCCGCGCGGCGAACGTGCAGCCGGCGGATTTCATCAACAACGTCGCCGCCGCGCTGAAGACGATTCAGTCGAGCGGAATCGAAGGCGCGGTCGCGTGCGCGGGCAACGACTACGTCGTCTACTGGGTGCTCGGCGACAAGAAAAACAGTGCCGGCGCGATCGCGAAGCTGTGCGACTGGAACACGGTCGTCAAGCCGAAGAACACAACCCTGCCGAAGGGATTGTGGGACGTCTGGCCGGGCATGACCGTCAAGCCGGGCAACAGCTACAACATGCAGTTCAAGCGCAGGTGGGAGAAGTGAGCCCGCGGAAAAAAGCGGAGCCGCAGCCGGTCGTTCCGAACGCGGTGCGCGTGTGGCGCGGCTTCATCACGCCCGGCACGGACTACAACGAGTTCGCGACGTTCCTCGGCACGATCTTCGTTCCCGGCTGCGCGCTCCTGCAGCCGAACGCGGGGCTGCGCGCGTACGTGCCGTCGATGACCAGTCAGAAGAACAAGCCGGCCAGCGTGCCGGATCAAACGGCGCTGATGTGGTGGGCGAATCCGAAGGCGCACGACGAGGCGCCGCTGACGCCGGCGGTGCGCATCTATCAAAGCCTGCACACCAGCGCCTACGACATGAAACTGAGCCTCTCGGACGTGCCGCTGCCGTTCAACGGCACGCTGACGACCAACCAGTCGTACTACCTCTTCGACGACAAAGCCGATTGGATGCTCGGCACGGTGCGCCATCTGGTCGGCGCGCCGAAGTCGCCCGCCAATTTTCTGCAGACGCTGCAGACGTGGGCGACGGCGTACAAGGCCAAGCCGCCGAAAGGCGCCGACGGCGCGCTGCTCCTCGCCGGCGTGAACGACAGCTACGTCGCGTTCTGGGAGCACTGGACCGGCAAGGCCAAACCGTCGCCGCTCGACGACCTCGCCAAACTGGTGACGCCGTATCTCAACGCGACGGCGGAGAGCATCCCGCCGGGCGGCGATCTGTGGAGCAAGTGGCCGGGCTGGGATCTGACGAAGCAGACCTGCATGAACGTGCAGCTGGATCGGCCGCAGAAGAAATGAAACACGTCCATCCCATCGAGAACATCTTCGGCGCCGTCTGGAAGTCGGCGGTGACGGAGACGGTCGCACGGCATCAGAGCGGCGGCGTGACGCGCGGGGGCGGCATCGAAAGCGATCATCCATTGATTGCGGCGGCCGACCGCTACATCGATTCGATGGAGAAGGGACACGCGCTGAAACCGCCGTCGAAGCACGGCCAGCTGCGCGACAGCGATCCCGACGTCGCGCCGTACCTGATGCAGCTGCACCACCAGGCCGCGCACGCGCAGATCAACAACGACAAGGCCCTGCAGGCGCAGCTGAACGCGCAGCTCGCGCGCTACAAGTTCGGTAATCCGCTCTGGCAGCAGATGCTGATCCAGTACTTCGAGTACTACGCGCAATACCCGTATCACCTCGGCGGTCAGCCGCATTACCGCTCGTGGAAAGACACCGGCGGCAGCATCGACTACGGCGTCATCGAATGGCGCATCCCCGCGACCGGACGGGTGGCCGTCATCGGCGACATCGGCACCGGCACCGACGTCGCCGCGGCGGTGCTGCTGTCCGCGCTTTCGTTCAAGCCCGACGCAATCCTGCACGTCGGCGACGTCTACTACTCCGGCACGCGCTTCGAGTTCGCCCACCGCTACACCGGTCTGTTCGAGACCGTGTTCCGCGCGCAGAAACATCGCGCACCGGTGTTCGGCGTGCCGGGCAATCACGAATACTTCACCGGCAATATCGCGTACTTCGAATGCCTCGACTCCGGCAAGCTCGCGCCGCACAAAAATCAGAAGCAGACCGCGAGCTACTTCTGCCTCCGCAGCGCCGACGACGGCTGGCAATTTCTCGGAATGGATACGGGCTACAACGGCCACTACATGGCCGTGACGCCCGAGGCGCAGCAGAAGGCGCTCGACGTCATTCACGCGAAACATCTGACGGGCGACGATTCGGAAGCGAGTCTGCCGATTCAACTGCCGCCGAATGCGAGTCCGATGGTGACGTTGCGCGATGACGAAGCGGCGTGGCATCGCGACAAGATGGATCGCTTCAGCGGCCGCTCGATTCTGCTCTCGCATCACCAGCTGTACTCCGCGGTGCAGACGATCGGCGTGAAGCAGTCGGGCCCGGCGGACATGAATCGCGCGTGGATCAACACCGCGATCTGGCAGCAGCTCGGCGCGTACTTTGGCGAAAAAGTCGCCGCGTGGATCTGGGGGCACGAGCACAACCTCGGCATCTACGAAGACAACTACCGTCCTTCGGACTGGCCCGCGGCGGATGACGTCTACAAGACGCTGCCGAAGGGACGCTGCGCGGGACACGCCGCGATCCCGGTGCAAAACACGGAGAATCCTTACGCGACGACGTTTCCGGTGCCGCTGGCGAAGCCTGATCTGCAGCTGGGACTCGTGAACGGGTGGTACAACCGAGGATTCGAGATTCTTGATTTGGGCGGCGCGGGACAGCCGGTGCGGGCGCGGTACTTTCAGCTCGCGGAGGCCGACCCCACGCCGCTGCTCATCTTCGACGAACAAATCGCATAGCGAGGAGGAACCATGCCGAAGCCCACGTTGTACAGCATCACTCCCGGCACGAAGCGCGACGAGCTGGATGTGAAGGAAGTGTTCTCGCAGGACGGCGACGCGCCGCTCGCGAGCGGATACAAACAGATCGTCACGATCGCCAGCGGCGCCAACAACTACCTGATCGGCTTCGACGCCAGCGGCAAAGGCTCCGCGTTCAAGCTGTCGCCGAAGGCGCCGTTCTTCGAAGCGGTGCCGTCGAGCATCGACGCCGGCAACGCCGACATCATCGAGCCGTTCATCCTCGGCCTGAACCCGTACCTCCTCGCCTACGAAGCGGAAAAAGGCGTGCTCTCGTTTTATCCTGTCAACGGCGATCTCACCGCGCCGAAGCCGCCGTACGTCTATCGCCACGTGCGCGTGCCGCTCACGCAGGGATTCACGGTCTGCAAGCCGGTGATCATCAACAACCTGCTGTACATCGTCACGTACAACTTCAAGACCGGCGACGTGAACATCTGGTCGCTCACCGTGACGCCGTATCCGCCTGCGGGCTCGCCGGCCGGCACGCCGCCGCTGCTGATCCTGCCGGTGTGGGTGCACCAGTGGGCGAAGTCGTGGTCGCGCTTCGCGTTCTTCTACATGGGCGAGGAGACGTTCTTCTTCAAGATCAATTTCGGGCCGAAGCTGAACGTGAACATCGATCACCTCCTCGACGACCCGTCGCAGGGGAGCGTCGAAGTGGGAACGTGGATGCAGAACCAGCTCGTCGATCCGACGAAGATCGACATCGTGCAGCCGTTCACCATGGGCGACGGCGAGCCGTATTACGTCACGTACCGCAACGACGGCTGGACCGACTGGTTCCGGATCCACATCGACTGCCAGGGCTGGACGAAAGAGCACAGCGGCGCGACGATCAAGGACGCGACGCAAGTCGTGCCGTACCAGCTCGGCAACGAGCGTTTCGCGTTGTTCTACTAAAACAATAGGAGCTCGATATATGGCGCTCAGTGCGATCGGGGACGACGGCAAGCAGGTCGACTGGTGGTTCATCTACAAGGTGCCGAAAGACGCGAAGGCGGCGGACAAGAGCGGCACGCCGGCCACCGGCTTCGAGTACGCGTACTTTGATTCGGGCAGCAAGGTCCTGGCGGGCTCGAAGCACCTGCTCAACGACACGAAGAACGCGCTGCATCTGACGCTGCAGCAGATCCCGGCCGGCGGACATCCGACCATGGGGGCGGTGTTCTACAACGACGAGTATCCGTCCAGCCTGAAGAAGACGAACAACGACGACAAAGGGCACTGCAAGGGCGTGCTGGCGTTCGACGGGGCGTCGAACAGCGCGATCTGGCTGCTGCATTCGACGCCGCGTTTTTCGACGCCCGGCTCGTTCGACTTTCCGGCCGACGAGCTCGATTACGGACAGACGTTTCTCTGCATCACGCTGAAAGACGTCAAGACCGCCGAAGCCATCGCGACGCAGATGCTGTCCCAGCAGGGGCCGCAGACGTACGGGCCGCCGCTGCCGAAAACCGCGAGCGCGGTCTGGCAGAGTCTCGTCGGCGGCAAATTCACGCTGTCGAAGACGCCGAGCGATATCACCTTCACCTCGAAAGCGGGCAAGAAGTTCCGCAGCATTGCCAAGAGCCGGCTCTGGGGACAGGATCTCTGGAGCGACGAAGTCGGCCCCGACCTCGGCGTGAATCTCGACGTCGAGTCGTGGCGCCGCGGGACCATCCCGTCGACGGAAGACAGCAACAAAACCGACGACATCGTCGACGTCGTCGACATGGACTTCGGCCCGCTGAAATTTCCCTACGCCTGGCCGGAGACGAAGGACCACGCGAAATGGGCGCAGTCGATCGAGACGAAAGGCAAGCCCGCCGCCGACTGGATCTGCATCGCCGACATCAACCGCCAGACCTCGCAATCGAAGCGCGGCGGCGGCTCGATCTGCTTTCAGCATCCAGCACTCTGGAAGTGCCTCTCGCAAGTCGACCAGGTGACCCCGCCGGAACTGAAAAAGAAAAAGAAATAGGCATCCGATCGGCAACAATCAGGGTCATGTTCGCGCGGCTCACGCATGCAGTGCTCGCGGTTTGCGTCCTCTGTTGTGTGCCGCATGCGGCCGAAAGGCCGCCCGCGGCCAACGTGCCGCTGCATGTGCTGACCTTGGAGCAGGCGGGCTCGCTCACTGAAGCCGAGCAGGGCGATTTGCTCGAGATCCGGCTCGATCCGGCGGCCTGGCGGCTGACGCGGCAGTCGGGAGACGGACGCGTCGAGACTTACGGCGAGAAAACCGACGCGTTCCGCTACCGCGCCACCGGCGTGGGACAACTGGAACTGACGTACACGGGCGGCCGGCGCACGGCGACGTTTCGGTTCGCAATCCGATAATGCGCGGGCCGCAACGACGCGGCCCGCGCGAGTCCCATCAGTTGACGCGGATCGGAATGTACGTGGCGTTGTTGCCTTCGACGTTCTCCGCAATCGCGTTGTTCTCGTCGATGACGACGCCGATCCAGTAATTCGTGCCCGACGTCAGACTG
>Ga0126310_10000792_pt1 | contig 11518 bp, 12 predicted proteins | sample Plot60_FD_92540 | JGI IMG/M metagenome (GOLD analysis project Ga0126310, IMG submission 92540) | Serpentine soil microbial communities from UC McLaughlin Reserve, CA, USA - Plot60 | ecosystem: Environmental > Terrestrial > Soil > Grasslands | place: USA: UC McLaughlin Reserve, Lake County... | reverse complement strand
GTCGGCCCCATGATCACATCGCACTTCTCGAACGCGCGGGCGAAGTCCTCGGCGATCCGCGTTCTCACGCGTTGGGCGCGACCGTAATAGGCCTCGTAGTAGCCGGCGGAGAGGGCGTAGGTGCCGAGCATGATCCGGCGCTTTACCTCCGGCCCGAAGCCCCGCGAGCGGGTGCGCTCATACATCGTGATCAGCTCCTTGTCGCCGTCGGCGCGCAGCCCGTACCTGACTCCGTCGTAGCGGGCGAGATTCGCCGACGCCTCCGCCGGTGCGAGCACGTAATACGCGGACAGCCCGTGGGCAGCGTGCGGGAGCGCGCACTCGTCGACCTCGGCGCCGAGCTCCGCCACCAGCTCGACCGTGCGGTCAAACACGCGGCTGACGCCATCCTCGATCCCCTCGGCGTCCGACGAGAGCTCGCGTGGAACCCCAATCCGCAGGCCACGCAGATCCTCTCGCGAGGGAGTCCCGATGCCCCCAGCCACGCCCACCGAGGTCGAATCGCAGGGGTCGCGACCCTCCATGACCCGAAGCGCGAGCGCGGCATCCCTTACGTCGCGGGTCAGAGGCCCACACTGGTCGAACGACGAGGCGAACGCGATCATGCCGTAGCGGGAGATCGCGCCATACGTCGGCTTCAGCCCCACCACTCCGCACAGCGCCGCCGGCTGGCGGATCGACCCGCCGGTGTCGGTGCCGATCGCCCACGGCGCCAAGCGCCCCGCAACGGCGGCCGCGGACCCACCCGAGGACCCACCCGGTACCCGTGATCGGTCCCAGGGGTTGAGAACCGGGCCGAACGCGGAGTTCTCGTTCGAGGAGCCCATCGCGAACTCGTCCATGTTGGTCTTGCCGAGCAGCCTGGCTCCCGCGTCGGTGAGCCGCCTCACGGCGGTGGCGCTGTAGGCCGGGCGAAAGCCCTCGAGGATCCGTGACCCGACTGTGGTGTCGATCCCGGCGGTGCAGAAGATGTCCTTGACGGCGATCGGCACTCCGCGGAGCTCGTCGCCGCCCCCCGGACGCGGTCCCGGGCCCGCCCGCCAGAGGAAGGCGTTGATCGGGTCCAGGCCTGCCGCCTCGACGTACGCGTCGTAGTACTCCTCCGCCGAAAGCTCACCCCCGGCGATCCGCTCGAGCGCCTGGGCGACAGTGAGTTCCAGAACTTTGCTCACGCCTGGGGTGACGGAACGCGAAAGGCGCCCTCGTCCGCGTCTGGCGCCGGCTCGAGCACCCGCTCGCGGGGCCAGCTGGGCCGCGGCTCGTCGGGGCGAAGGACGTTCTCGAGCGCCACAACGTGGGAGGTCGGCTCCACGCCGTCGAGTTCGAGCTCGGAGATCCGCTCGACGTGGTCGAGGATCTTCGACAGCTCGCCTGCCATTCGCTCGAGCGCGTCCTCGGAGAGGTCAAGGCGCGCGAGGCGAGCCACGTGGAGGACCTGGTCGCGGTCGATCACGTCGCCGATTCTAGGAGGGTCACTAGGATGGCCGGCCGATGAGGGGCGCGCGCGCGGAGCGGTTCGTGGTCCTGAACCTCCGCCTCCTCGCGGTGGGCTTCGCGGTGGTGGGGGTCCTCTTCATCGCAACACCGGACGGGGTCCTCGATGCGATCACCGACCTGGGCGACGGAATCGGGAGCTTCACGCCCGCTCCGGAAACGGTTGAGCAGTTCTGGCTGGCGCTCGGATTCGCGTACATGGTCGTGATTGCCGGCATCTGCCTGGTGACTCAGCTCGATGTCGTTCGCTACCGCCAGCTGCTGCTGGTCCTCGCGGCCGGCAAGACCGCCTCCTCGCTGGCGGCGCTCGGCTTCTATCTGTTCGACAGCCACGTCTTCATCTACCTGCTCAACTTCCTCGTGGATGGGGCACTCGTCGGCGTCTCGCTCCTGCTCTGGAGCGTCGCGGGACGGATCGGCGAGCCGGCTGCCCCCTCCTGAAGGCGCCCGCCGGGGCTGGGGGCCGCCGAGCTCCGGATCTTGCGCTCGTTCGCCGAGGCGATGGCGCCGGGCGGCTCGGGACTGCCTTCCGCGGCCGGAAACGGGGCCGCCGGAAGACCAGCGGCAGCCGGCGCCGTCGACGTCGTCGGACCGCTCAACCGCTATCTGGCCGCCTTGCCGCGTCGCAGCGTTGGCCGGATGAAGCTCGGGTTGCGGGTCTTCGACTGGCTTCCCTTTCCATGGCGCTTCTCGCGCGCAAGCCTCGAGGCCAGGATCGAGTTCCTCGCCCGGCTCGAACGATCCAGCTCGTGGCTTGCCCGTGAGCTTCTGCTCTACCTGAAGGTTCTCACCGGGCTGGGCTACGCCAACGACGCCCGGGTTCGGCGTGCGATCGGCTATGAGATGCGATGCGAGGTCGCGGGCGAACCTCCCGCCGCCGGGGATTCCGAGATCATGCGTCCCCTCGGCGATCTGTCCCCTCCGGCAGGCGGTGAGGAGTGCGACGTCGCGATCGTGGGTTCCGGCGCCGGCGGTGCAGCCGCCGCGGCTCTTCTGGCCGAAGCGGGGCTCGACACCGTTGTGCTCGAGGCCGGGCCCTATCTGGACCGGCGCAGCTACCCGGAGGAGCCACTGGCGGCGCTGGCCACGCTCTATCGCGATGGAGGCCTCACGGTCGCGGAGGGACGTCCCTCCATCCCCACTCCGGTGGGACGGGCTGTGGGTGGCACCACCGTGATCAACTCCGGGACCTGCTTCCGCGCGCCGGATCGCATCCTGGCGGAATGGCGCTCGGAATTTGGACTCGACTGGGCTACCGAGCTCGACCAGGAGTACGCCGACGCGGAGAGCCTTCTCGCCGTCGCGCCGGTCGATCCGGAGCGGATGGGCCGAAATGGTCAGCTCCTGCTCGAGGGGGCCGAGGCGCTGGGCGTCCGCCACGCACCGCTTCAACGCAACGCGGGCCGGTGCGTCCAGTGCAGCTCCTGTCCCAACGGCTGCCGGCTCGACGCGAAGCAGGCCATGCACGTCTCCTACCTCCCCCGCGCTGTCCGCGCGGGGGCTCGCGTCCGGGCGGGCGTCGAGGCCACCCGGATCGTGTTCGCGGGTGACCGCGCGGTGGGGGTCGATGCCGTGGTGGCGCCACCTCTCGGCAGCGACGGGCTAGCGCACCGGCGCCCGTACCGCGTGCGAGCCCGACGAGCGGTCCTTTTGGCCTGCGGCGCGTTCGGGACGCCGGAGCTATTGCTTCGCTCCGCCTTCCGGTCGCAGAGCGGTCAACTCGGTGACAACCTGCGCATCCATCCCGCCTGCTGGGTCGGCGCGAGATTCGCGGAGGAGGTACGCGGCTGGGACGGGATCATGCAGAGCTATGCGGTGACCGAATGGGAGGAGCGGGGCCTTCTGCTCGAAGCGACGTTCACTCCCCTGGCCTTCGGAGCGCAGTGGCTTCCTGGCACGGGCCCCGAGCACCAGGCCCGGATGGCGGCCTACGATCGAATCGCCTCGACGGGTGTTCACCTATCGGATCGCTCCACAGGCCGAGTGGGCGTTGCGTCCGACGGCACCCTGCGGCTGACCTATCGGCTGACGCGAGACGACGCGAGGCAGCTCGTGTTCGGAGTTGCTCGGGCAGCCGAGCTGTACTACGCGGCCGGTGCCACCGAGGTCTACCCGCAGATCGCCGGCATCCCAATTCTTCCTCGCGAACGGATCAGCGATCTCGAGGCCTCTCCCCCATCCGCGAGAAGGCTGCGGCTCGAGGCGTTTCACCCGATGGGAACCGCCCGCATCGCCGCCGATCCGAGAACGGGGGTCGTGGGAACAGACGGCTCGGTCCATGGCACGGAGGCGCTCTACGTGGCCGACGGAAGCGTCTTTCCCTCCTCGATAGGGGTGAACCCGATGATGACCATCATCGCCATGGCATAGCGCATCGCCAAGCAGATGGCCGAGCGGCTCGTCTAGACGATCAGCCGCGACGATCCAAAATGTCCGCGGTGCGCCGGGTGTTCTCCTCGACGGCCAGCGACAGGCGGATGAACGCCGCCGCAGCGAAGAACCACAGGGCGTAGATCACGACGCCGATCGCCCCGCCCACGATGATCCCCGCGGCGTCGCCGCCGTTGTCGGCGGTCGCGGCGCCGATGATCACCCCAAGGGTCCCCAGGATGATGGTGAGCCACGCGAGCACCGTGAAGATCCCGGCGATCAGGCGTAGGGAGCCGAAGCGATGCTCGACCTCCGCGGCCTGCCCCGCCTGCGGCGCCGGGGCCCCGGCCGTCGCCGCAGGTGCCGGTGCCGCCGAGCGGCGCTCCTCGGTCCACCGGGTTCCGTCCCAGTAGCGCTCGCCGAGGCCACCCTCGGGATCGCGGTACCAGCCGGCCGGCGGCATTTGTCCTGACTCCATCGCGATTTCCTCCCGTCTTGAACGACCTAGCGCGCCAACCCTAATCGGTGCTCAGACGCCGAGTCCCCCCTGACGGGACGAGAACGCGACGGCCGCCCGAAGGCGGCCGTCGCGATACTTCTCCTCCCTCGCCAGAAGGCGAGGCGGGGCGCTCTACGGGCGAGAGCTCGGCGGCGGCCCGCCCGAGGGCGGCGGGGTCCCACCGGCCGGAGGCGGCCCGCCCGAGGGCGGCGGTGGCCCACCGGCCGGAGGCGGCGGAGGACCTCCACCGGGGCCGCGGGTGCGGTCGCGCTGCGCGGTGAACGAGGCCCCCTCCTCCTGCATAGCGAGCCAACCACCGTAGGTGATCCCCGCTGCCGCGATCAGGCCGAGGAAGACGCCGTAGGAGGGATTCGTCTCGATCCCCGTATCGATCCCGGCGACGCTGATGTCCGGCTGGAAGATGATCCGGATGATGATCAGGATCACCGACAGGACACCGAGGCCCACGACGATCGCGCTCAGGGCGACCGGCATGTCGACCCTGGTCTGAGTGGCCGACATCGCCGCTAGGGCAAGCGCCGCGATGACAGTGATGAAGAGCACGATGTCGATGAAGGAGAACGACTGCCAGGCGCTCAATCCAGTGTCGAACGGCGTGCTTACGCCGTTCGTGTCGACGCTGAACCAGTTCAAGAACATGATGATGAAGAGAGCGATACCGGCGATACCGGCGATCTGCTCGCCCCTCCTCAACCTCGATACGTCCATTTCCTCTCCTGTCTAGCTCGATCCGATTTCGCGCAGCCTACACCGCTGTTCGCCCGGAAAAGCGGATTTCCGCGGCGCGCAAGGTATTCGCCAAGAGCATCGCGATCGTCATCGGACCAACCCCACCGGGAACGGGGGTGATCGCCCCAGCGACTTCACGAACTGTTTCGAAGTCCACATCGCCCACCAGGCCCTCCTCGGTTCGGTTGGTTCCGACGTCGATCACCACGGCGCCCGGCTTCACCATGTCGGCACCGATCAACCGCGGCGAGCCGACGGCGGCCACCAGCACGTCTCCCCGCTGACAGATCCCTGCCAAGTTGCGCGTGCGCGAGTGGCACACCGTGACAGTGGCGTTCGCGTTCACGAGCAGGCTGGCCAGGGGGCGACCCACGAGGATCGAACGGCCCACGATCACCGCCTCGGCGCCCTCCAGCTCGACGCCCGCCGCGCGGAGCAACTCCATGATCCCCTGGGGCGTGCAGGGCACGAGACCGGGGCGCCCTTGCGCCAGAAGGCCCGCGGAGGTGGCCGTGAGGCCGTCGACGTCCTTCTCGGCGGCGATGCGGCGGATGACGGCGTCCTGGTCGTGGTGGTCGGGAAGCGGTAGCTGCACCAGGATCCCGTCGACGTCCTCGTCGCCGTTCAGCTCGTCGACCAGGTCGAGAAGCTCATCCGGGTCGCCGGCGGCAGGCAGCTCGTGGTGGATGGAGCGCATCCCCACCTCCTCGCACATCTTGCGCTTGTTGGCGACATAGACGTGGGACGCCGGGTCATCGCCCACCAACACGGTGGCGAGCCCTGGCACGCGGCCGCCGTTAGCCGCTGCGAACCGCTCGACGTCCGCGGCGACCCGCGCACGAACCCCGGCGGCGACCGATTTGCCGTCGATGACCTCGGCGGACACCCCTTAGCCGACCTTTCTCAGCGGGGCGTAATCCGCCATCAGCTTTCGCTCTGTGCCATCGGATGCGAACCTGACGACCAGGACCGAACCGGGCTCGACCGCGATCACCACACCCTCGCCAAACGTCGCGTGCACCACGTCGTCGCCGGCATGAAACTCGACCAGCGGCCCCCTCGGCGCCTTCGGCCCGGCACCGAGGGACGCGGCACCCAGGCCTGCACCGAGGGCCCATCCCGTCCGCGAGGAGGAGACTTCGCGCTCGGCCAACTCCTGCGGGATCTCCCCGAGAAATCGCGACGGAAGGTTGTGGCCGATCCCGCCATGAAGGCTCCGGCGGCGCGCGAAGGTCAGATACAAGCGACGCTTGGCCCGGGTGATCCCGACGTAGCACAGGCGTCGCTCTTCCTCCAGGTTCCCCTCCTCGATCGACCGGGAGTGCGGAAAGACCCCCTCCTCGCATCCGATGATGAAGGCGGCCTCGTACTCCAGGCCCTTGGCGTTGTGGAGGGTCATCAGCGTCACGAGGCTCTCCTCCTCGCGCAGCGCATCCTGGTCGGTGTAGAGCGAGATCTGCGCGAGGAATTCCTCGAGGGGACGAACGTCGCTCTCGCCTTCGACCTCGCGGTTCGCATCGAACTCCCTTGCCACGCCGATCAGCTCTTGGAGGTTCTCCACCCGGCCCTCCGCCTCGATGGTCCGTTCCGCCTCGAGCGCCTCCAGGTAGCCGGTGTCGTGCAACACGGCCTCGAGCAGGTCGGCCACCGAGCCGTCGGAGCTCGTGTCCGCTCGCTCACGAAGCGAGCGCATGGTGTCGGCGAAGCGGTCGACCGCCCGCAGCGCCGCGGTTCCGAGGCCCGGAACCCGCTCCGGCGCCGTCATCACCTCCCAGATCGGCTCCCCCACGGTGTTCGCGAAAGAGAGAAGCCTCGCCTGCGTCTGTTGCCCGATCCCACGCCTGGGAGAGTTGACGATCCGCCCGAAGCAGACGGCGTCCGCAGGATTGGCCAGAAGCTGAACGTACGCGACCGCGTCCTTGATCTCGGCACGCTCGTAGAACTTCGTGCCCCCGATCACCTGGTACGGCACCTCGAAGCGGACGAGGGTGTCCTCGAGGACCCGGCTCTGCGCGTTCATGCGGTAGAAGACCGCGACCTGGTCCCGCGGAACTCCCTCGTCCGCGATCAGCCGCTCCACCTCGGCCGCGACGTAACGCGCCTCGGAGTGCTCGTCGTCTAGCTCGGCGATCCGCACCGGATCCCCGCGTTCTCCCTCGGTCCATAGTCGCTTTCGCAACCGCTCCCGGTTGTTTGAGACCACGGCGTTAGCGGTGTCGAGGATCGTCCCGGTCGAGCGATAGTTCTGCTCCAGACGCACGACCGTGGCGTCCGAAAAGTCCCGCTCGAACTCCAGGATGTTGCGGATGTCGGCGCTTCTGAAGCTGTAGATCGACTGGTCCTCGTCTCCGACGACGGTCAGGTTCCGGTGCTCGCCGCACAGAAGCCTCAGGAACTCGTATTGGACGCGATTGGTGTCCTGGTACTCGTCGACCAGCACCCAGCGAAACGTCCGGCGGTAGCGGTCGAGGACGTCCTCGGCCAGTTGGAAGAGATCTACGGTGCGAACGAGCAGGTCGTCGAAGTCCATCGCGTTGGCCTCGTGCATCCGCTTCTCGTAGAGAGCGAACACGTCGGCGACCGTCTGCTCGAAGAATGAGCCTTGGGACTCGCGGTAGGACTGCGCGTCCTGAAGGCGGTTCTTAGCGGCGGAGAGGTGGGATCGGATGGCTCGTGGAACGAAGCGCTTTGGGTCGATCTCGAGCTCATCCATCACCCGCTTGACCATGCGAAGCGAGTCGGCCTCATCGTAGATCGTGAATCCGCGCGCATATCCGAGCCGGTCGGCATGGGAGCGCAGGATGCGAGCGCAGGCGGAATGGAAGGTCATCACCCACATCAGCCTCGACACGCCTCCCACCAGCATCTCGACCCGCTCGCGCATCTCGCCGGCGGCCTTGTTGGTGAAGGTGATCGCGAGGATCTCGCTGGGGCGAGCCTGTCCTGTGGCGAGCAGGTAGGCGATCCGGTGGGTGAGGACGCGGGTCTTGCCGGATCCGGCGCCCGCCAGGACCAGCAAGGGGCCCTCCCCGTGCTCCACGGCCTCTCGTTGGCGCGGATTGAGCTCGGCGAGCAGACGCTCGACCTGGCTTGCGCCAGGCTCTACCGGCGCGCCGTGAAGCGTCTCCGTCACCACCGATCGAGCATAGCTGCGGTCGCGGCCAGCGCCGGGACGGTGAGCGGTCTAGCCGCCGGCGGACGAGGGCCCCTGCCTGGGCCGAAGCTCCTTCACCTCGCCCTCGGCGGAGCGTCCGTCGAGCTCCGAGAGCCGGCGCTCCAGCGAAGCGATTCGCTCGGAGAGCCCGCGGATCGCGTCGGCGACCGGGTCGGGCAGATGGATCCAGTCGGTATCCGGGCCATCCACCTTGCGGCCCTCGACCCGCACGGTGTGCCCCGGGTTTCCCACCACCGTCGAGTTCGGCGGTACGTCCTCGACCACGACGGTGTTGGCGCCGACCTTTGCGCCGTGCGCAACGTTGACCGGCCCCAGCAGCTTGGCGCCGGAGCCGATCGTCACGTCGTCCTCGACGGTGGGGTGACGCTTCCCGCGGGCGAACCCGGTCCCTCCCAAGGTCACCCCCTGATAGAGCGTCACCCGGTCCCCGATCTCGGCGGTCTCACCCACCACCACCCCCGAGCCGTGGTCGATGAAGAACTCGTCTCCGATTCGGGCTGCCGGATGGATCTCGACGCCGGTGACCGCCCGGCTGGCGTACGCGATCGCCGTGGGAACGACCGGAACCCCGCTCTCATGCAGGGCATGGGCGACCCGGTGCGCGAGGAGCGCCTGGACTCCCCCCCATCCGGACAGGATCTCGAGCGTTCCGACGCCGCGGGCGGCCGGGTCGCGGTCGCGCGCCGCGGCTACGTCCTTGCGGATCTCCCGCGAGACGCGCTGAAGCGTCCCGAAACCGAGCATGGGGAACAGGTTAAGGGGCGAAGAAGGGCAGGGACACGTAGCGCTCTCCACCGTCTGGGATCACGACCACCGCTCGCTTCCCGGCCATATCGGGCCTCGAGCCGACCTCGAGCGCGGCATGGATCGCCGCGCCTGCCGAGATCCCCACAAAGAGGCCCTCCCGTCGGGCGGCCTCGCGAGCCCGGTGAAGGGCATCCTCGTCGTCGACGCGGATGATCTCGTCGATCACCTCGCGATCCAGCACCTCGGGAACGAACCCGGCACCGATCCCCTGGATCTTGTGCGGACCCGGCTTTTCCCCGGATAGGACCGCCGAGCTCGAAGGCTCGACAGCCACCACGTGGACGGAGGGCCGACGCTCCTTCAGAGCCTGCCCTACGCCGGTGATCGTCCCGCCTGTCCCGACCCCACAGATCAGGGCATCGATCTCGCCTTCGAGGTCCTGCCAGATCTCGTCGGCCGTGGTTCGGCGATGGACGTCCGGGTTCGCCGGATTTCGGAACTGCTGCGGGACGTAGGCCCCGCGCTCGGTGGCGATTTGCTGCGCAAGCTCGACCGCCTCGTTCATGCCGCCCAAGGACGGCGTCTCCATCACCTGTGCGCCGTAGCAGCGAAGAAGCGCCGTGCGTTCGCGCGTCATCCCCTCGGGAAGCGTGAGCACGAGCTCGTACCCGCGGGCCGCGCAGACCAACGCAAGAGCGATGCCCGTGTTGCCGCTCGTCGGCTCGACGATCGTCGAGCGGCCTCGCTCGATCAGGCCATCCGCCTCCGCGGCGTCGATCATCGCCACGCCGATTCGGTCCTTGACAGAGCCCCCGGGATTCAGGTACTCGAGCTTCGCCACGAGCTCGGCGTCGATCCCGGATCCGAGCCGGCTGAGCGCGACCAGAGGGGTGTTTCCGATCAGGGCTGAGGCTTCGGCGGCCACGCGTGCGGCCGCGGGAGTGATCTGGCGCGGGCTCACCAGGCCAACGTAGCGGGAGCGCCAGTCGAAAGCGCGGGCGAGCTCCAGTGCGTCCGACCTACGGCCTCGCTCCAGCGGCTTGTAGAGCCTCCTTCAAGGTGTCGTATTGGTGAATCTGCGCGATCTGGCCATCGCGCAGCTCATACAGGGTGGTGAGTTCGATCTCAACCCGGGCGCGACTCGCTCCCCCCAGTCCCCACTGCCGGCTCGGAACCAGGACACAATCGCCAGCCTCGAGGTAGTCGAGGTTCTCGACGCGATATTCGCTGAAGGGTTCCAGCCACTCCCGCAAGTACCGAACCAGGCCATCCAAGCCGCGGTAGAACTCGCCGACACCGCTGCCGAGGCCCGACGCCAGCGTGGTGAGCTCGACATCGGGGGAGTAAGCGCGCCCAAGCATCCCGCGGATTTCCTCGATGTTCCAGTCGATCGAAGCGACGTCGACGCCCGCCAACGGCTCAAGCACCGACCGCACAATCTCGACGTTCTCTTGCGACATCGCCTACGCGGACAGCCCGGCGGCTTCGAGGGCAGATGGCCTGTCCTCGTGGTCGTAGATGCGGAGGACCTTGCCGTCCCGGACGGTGAACTGCGCGTAGAAACGAAACTCCACGTTGATCCCGCTGCTCCTCCCCTGCGCGGTTATGTGGACCAGGACGACGACGTCATCGCCGTCCTCGACGACCTCCTCTAGGTCGAACTTGTGCTCCTCCCAAATCTCGAGCCAATCATTTCTGTTCCGCATGGCAGCCTCGATGCCGTAGGTGGGCGTGCGGTTCTCCTCAAACGGGAACCACTCGAGGTCGGGATGGAGGGTGTCCCGAAACGCGTCGGCATCGTCCTCGAAGGCCCGAAACCATCTCCGCACCACCTCGTTGCGGATCTCGACGTTTTCCCGCAGCATCCCCGCGCAGTATCTCGCGGTCAGGGAGAGATTTGGCTACCGCTCTTTCGGCGATCGAGGCATCGCCGGGAAGCTGTTGCAGCACCTCGGGTGCCGCGTCCGGGGGCTCTGGACCGCCACTCAGCAACTAGCGGTTGCAATCACGCTCGGAATCCCGGCAGCAGGACTGAAGAAAGCCCCGCGAGCGCGGGGCTTTCACGCCGGGCCTTGGTGATGCGCTACGGCGACGCCTTCGTCCCGTTGGCGCAGATGCCCAAAAGCGAGCAGGTGATCGAGCTGCTGTAGTCCAGGAGCTGCGTAACGTCTGTGGTGATGCCGTTGACGATCGTGAGCACCTGGTCGACCTTGGCGTCGAGGTCGCGCAGCATGTCCTGCGTCGCGCCGAGCTTGTCCAGGATCTTCTGATCCTTTTGCATGAGGTCGGCGTTGGTGATTTGGGCCTCGCTCGCGGCCGGCGCCAGCGATCCGACGAAGAAACAACACACGAGAACCGCAACCAACAGGATGCGGCGTGGTGAATGAGACATCCTTTCCTCTCCTTCGCGTTGAACGATTTGCCGTTCCCGCTTAGCCGCCCGTCCCTGGGAGGCTGAGAAAAGGGCTACCCAACGCGGATTT
>Ga0126310_10000791_pt1 | contig 11525 bp, 12 predicted proteins | sample Plot60_FD_92540 | JGI IMG/M metagenome (GOLD analysis project Ga0126310, IMG submission 92540) | Serpentine soil microbial communities from UC McLaughlin Reserve, CA, USA - Plot60 | ecosystem: Environmental > Terrestrial > Soil > Grasslands | place: USA: UC McLaughlin Reserve, Lake County... | reverse complement strand
CAGATAGCATAAGCCTTGATGAAATACCATTTGAAGCAATCATATTAAGCAGATTTGATATAGTGTTAATATTTAGAGATACAACAGAAGAGCAAGCCAATCGTGAGTTTGCATACAAGAAGATAGAATATGACGAGAAGCATATTCATCATAATTATAACTTCTTAGAAAAGTACATCGAATATGCAAGGACCATTAACCCACTTATAACAGAAGAAGCGAGATCAATTCTAAATGAATATTGGGTCAGGTTAAAGAGAAGGGAAGAATTTGCCTCTACAAATAGAACAATGGAATCAATACATAGAATCGCAAAGGCATTTGCAAGATTACATATTTGTAGTAGAATAGATACCAAAATTGCATATGAGACGATTGACTTTATGAATGATATGCTAAAAGAGTTTGAAATATCTATCTATCAAATAAAGGACCCTAGATGGATAGCATACGATGAGACAGTTGAACTCCTACAGTATCAAAAGGTACCTATCGAGTTAATAGAAGCCATAAGGATGGTGTGTCGAAAGAATGACCAGGTAAAGCACTACATAGGAAACGTATTCCAACAGAACAGGAATAAGAAACTAAAAGTATTATGTAATAAAATAATAGAGAATGAGTCGATCAGAAGAACACAACTTAACCCCACGGTTGTTCAATGGATAATGGATGAAAATACTAGCAACAATGAAAGCAATTCTTCGCGTGACCTAAGTGACCCAAGTGATCAACACTTTAGAGACTTGCAATTACAAAATAATGGAAATAGTAGTAATGATGATAAGGAGCAAAACGCCAATTTTGACAATAATCAATGTATCAATAATAATAATGGTGTGGTAACAGCAACGAATAATCATAGGTCACAGAGGTCACAGAGGTCACTCCAATGCATTGAACAGGAGAAGAAGGAAGAACAAAACAGATATTCACTTAACTCAAGTGACCAGCAATTTAAAGAGTCATCAAAACAAGCTAACCAGAATATCTGCCAGCAGAATCATAATAATAATTACAATAAAGGACAGTTATCTCGTAATTTCAAATGTCATTATTGCAGTGAACATCATACTAGTGATGATGAACGTATAGTACATATAGATGTAGAACACCCTGGTAGAATGTTCTGGCCAAAACCAAAAGATTTTGAAAACAGACTGAATCCAGATAAACAAAATTGAATTGGCAACTGCAGCAATAACTGTAAACTTTAAAGAAAATAACATTTCACTGAACAAATCAATAATGGCTTTAGAAGAAAATAATCTGAATTTTATTCTCAATCATTTTGAAGAGCCATTATTCCCCAGAACTATTTCTACATACAGATCAGAAGCAAGACAATTTGAAGTATTTAGCAAAGAAGAAATGATCAAAGCCTTTGAAGAATCTGACTTTCTAGATTGTAGGGTCAACGCCTATCCATCATATACAGAATACAAAGCAATCAACAGACAGGCTCCTAACTTTATATTCATAGACTTAGACAAGTCTACTTTCAATACAGAAAGAGCACATAGAATGGCATTATCTAACACTTTAAGAAACATTACAGAAAAATTATCAGAAGGTTATCCTACTATAGTATGGTCTGGAAATGGATATCATATTTATCAACCAATTGAAGCCTTCGTATTAGAATGGGAAGAAGTATTCAATGAGTATGATCAACCTTCTAAAGCATTTCTGAAATTTGCAGAACAATATCTATCTGACAAGAGATCAGATCCTTCACACAATCCATCATTTAAGTCATGTATGATAAGAGTGCCAGGTTCATTTAATTCCAAATGCATCCTGGAAGGCAAAGATCCAGAAGTTAGAATCATACAAAGATGGAATGGATATAGACCGAAGATTAACTTGGTTTTAGGTAGTTTTCATGCGTATCTTGTAGATCAGAAAATAAGAGAATTACAAAGACAGAAGAAATTAAAAGAAAGGTATCAGATAAGGAAGAAGAATAATAACAACGATACTTCTAAAATTGCAATTCCTTGGATCGAGCTATTACTAGGGACTCCAATAGAAGATTATAGAAAGAACGCATTAAGTCTTATACTTGCACCTTACCTGATAAATATTAAGAAATTGTCTTATGATGATACTTTCAATATAATAAAAGGCTGGTTGGATAAGTGTGATTCAATTAAGAGATTAGATTCTAACTTTAACTATCGTATAAAATACGCTCTAGAAAATTCAATAAAGAATGGTTATATGCCAATGAAGTTTGAAACCTTGAAAGAAAAGAATAGAGCATTATATGATAGTTTGAATATAGATAAACAGTAATGGGATTTATTGCCTTATACCCTAACTGTTAGAAAAACAAATGAGCATAAATTGGAAATTCAAGCTGGACCTATTATTTTGAATTGTATTTCTCCAAAATTTATAGTTAATAAATTTGCTATTAGATGTTTATTCATTATATAGACATCATATTTCATTCTATTATATCTACTAATCATATCTCTCAGGTTTCCACACACACTTTTCCCCGTAATATGACATACAAAGAATGAATTTTCCACACATTTTGGCACACAGTAAATAGACGGTGGAAAGCTGTATACCTAAATCTACCTAGTCTACCTAAGAGTTTATAGCTTTCAATGTATTATTTACTTGTACTAGATATGGATGCTGTAAATCAAAAGAACAGTAAGAAACTATCAAAGGTACTTTCAACAAAACTATCAATAGAAGATTATAATGCATTTCAAATGCTAACCAAGATTGAATACAAAGCTGGATTAATTAAAGAAGAAAGTACATCAGAACTATTACGATTTACAATACGTCACATCCTAAACCAAGTTCATAAACAGCCAGAATATCTTATACTCAAACAAGAAGAACAACAGCAACAGAAGCAAGTTCAAAACAATCAGCAACAACAACAGCTTCATAGTCAAGTTGTTCTACCGTCTCCTACTATTACTACTGCCTCTCATCGACATCAAGTTCCTAACATATCTGGCAGAAACGATTTCGTTGGTCAGAAAATGACACAATGGAAATTATCATCATTACTATCAACCCAAACAAACCACCACACTACACTATGGTGGTAATATTGTATAATTCACCTCCACAACTTCAAATGCAGCATATAATCATTGGTTGGACTACATTAGGATTATTAGCAACGGCTGTGGCAGGTTATTATTATATTGTTTTATGGTCATAATATATCAAAGATATTAGACGATCTTCAGAATGGAAAACCCAGAGGATGTCTATCAGATAGTCCTCTTGGTAGTAACAACCCACTTGATAGAGCATTACAAGATAAGCCAAAGAGATCTGAAGTTAGTTATGCTGATAATTCTAATTCTTCATATCTGAATATAGAAGAAAAGAAAGACGAACAGAATCTTTCGTTTAACCTAAGCTATCGTTAGTCTGGCAATAATAATTACTAATTCAACAAAATACTATTAATTCTAACAATTAGAAGAATAAATAATATAATATAGTTTCATTAAACTACTATCTTATTATAGAAATATGTTACGCCACGGCAGCAGTAAGTGTAGCTTAGATTCACTTCAAGTTTTCTTGATAATTATAATTCTACATATCTTATGGAATACGACCAAGGAGTTTTCCACACATTTTGACACGCGTTGACTACACGGTAGAAAGTTGTATACCTAAATCCTCACCGCAGACTTCTATTGCAAGCCGATATTATCTGATCCCCAACACAAGATATATTCTTCCATTAAGCCATCATTTACTTTCCTTTTGTTGCATTTAAGATTAATTCGGCGATCTCATTTGGCTGTGACACGTAAGATGCATGGGAAGTGTTAAGTGACAGAGTGGTGGCATTCATTTGTTCTGCGAACATCCGTTCAACATCAGAAGGAATCATGCGATCGGCGTCAGAAATTTGATACCACGTTGGTAATTGCTTCCATGCTGGAGGGCCAGATTTCTCGCCAAAGATTGATTGATTAAAGGGCTTCTGTACAATAGCCATAAGGTCAGCCTCAGCAGGATCAACATCTTGAGCAAAATTTTCTTTGAAAATTTCCGGGTTTAAGTAGATAAACCCTCCACTGTCGACAAGAAAGAGATCTTTCGGGAACTTTGCTGGGTCGACGAAACTCGACAGTGACTGGCCCTCATCTGGAGCAAAGGCTGCAATGTAAACAAGGCCAGTAACGTTAGGATTATTGTAACCAGCATTCGTTATTACTTCTCCACCATAAGAGTGTCCTACGAGAGTTATTGGTCCGCCAACTAGATCAATGGCACGCTTTACTGTAGCAACGTCATCTGCTAGGGAATGGAGAGAAAGTTGAACAGCGATAACTTTATGTCCTGCGTTCTCTAAAATAGGAATTACTTTGCTCCATGAAGATCCATCAGCCCATCCTCCATGGACTAGCACGATATTTGTAGCCTTTGTTGTTGTCATACCCTTTATGCTCTGAGATTGCATTAATGTCTTATTCTCTGGAGTAGCCAACGCAAAATATGTAGTTGATGCAAGACTGGTAGTGATTGCAATACTCAGGCACAATAAAATTAAGACCTTTTGTTTTGATCTTATTCTATACATTTCATCGTTACAATGCATTACAGATTCAATTCAAACACACTTATTATTAAAAGAGTCGTTGCTAAGTGGTAAGTTAGTCTCTGAGACCTATTATATCTGGAATGTGTAATGGCATAAAGCTAAATATTAGAAGAGTCCAAAGGTTTGCTCTGATATCTTCTGTTGTAGTACATTTAGCTCTTTAGGACGATCAGTAAACAATAAGGCTGTGATTTAACAAGAACTACCTGAAAATACTTGGCTTTCTTCTAGACTTTAATTTTAATTTAATTCAGTGATTAAGCCATTAGTCTATGGCATTAGACTAATACTGTTCCACTTTACTCAAACAATTTGTATGATAGTACGGACAAACAAATCATCTGACCATGGTATATCGACTTTTGCCTCAAGCAACCAATAATATTCAGAATATTTTCCAAGATAGCTTCGTTTTATATCTTTTGGAATATGCGTCTCAAATTGAATATTACTAGTATTATCATCTTTATTCCATTCAATTTTCCCTTTAATTTTCTCTTTATAGTTTAAGATATCAGTTCTTTTCTTCTTTCCTTTTGCTTGAACAAATTCTATAGCTCCTAAAACAAGCTCTGCCTTCCTTATCTTTGGTGATATCTTGGAGTCTTCTATGATTATCTTTCCTCTTATAATTTCGCCTGGAGAGAAAGTATTCTTATTACCTTCAAGCTCTAATCTTATACCAGAATTTGTTTTCTCGGTTATTTCCTCTCTAATGGCCCTATCAAATTTCATATGCTTTCCCTTCTGATTAAAGACGTTAAATGACAAAGTTTTGCTGATATCTAGTCTCGTTGGCATATTGACTGCAGCCTCTATTTTGTAAATTATGCTTGCATATTTTCCTTCATAAGACTCTAGAGCATCATCAGGAATAGCAAATTCAAAAGGAACTTTCTGAGCACCTGCCGCCACTTCCAGCATATCGTCATCTACCTTAGTTCCTATTGAATTTAGAAAGTGTGAAAGGTCTTTTGAGAAGAAAATATTAGATTCATCATAGGTTCTTGTCCTAGTAGCAATTGGAAGAATGTTGTAATCCGTACTCGGCCCATAACTTTCGACTGGATTCATTTCTATTCTCTCTGCTCCAGAAACAGAGAATTCAAAACCTTGTACCTTAAAGTCCTTATCTTCGGAGATTATGAGTGTTCCTTTCACTGTTTCTCCTACAGCATAGTCATTTCTTTCCAGCCTTATATCAATAGCCACCATTTCGATACATCATCCTCAAATATAGCATAGCTTTTAAAATTTCACATTCCACTAACACCACCGCATCCTACTGCTCGTCCAAGTGCTTGTGCCGCTGCAATTGTGTTACCTGACGGATCAAAAAGAAGCAGAAGAATTTCTACAGCAAAAGGTGTGATGAAAGAAGTTAGTCTTACTCACACTTCAATATATTAGCAACATGTTAAATCTGATTAATGGTTGGGTGATTCAACCCAATAAAACAGATACCTAGATGAGGCATATGTGTATGTATATTTATTGCTGATAACTATATGAGTAAAGCAAGCGACAGAGAAGAAATTAAAGACGAAACCTATCAAGTACAAGATGAAGAACAAGAAGAATTAGATGATGAAGAAGATGAAGAAGAAGTTGAACAAGAAGAAAATACGTTTAGCAACAAGGATAGAAGCAAGAAGTAAAGTTCTGGTACATGCTCTTAGGATAAGGGCTGTATAGCCCTATAATTTACTGCTACAAAACTTGTCAGCAACAATACTATTGGAAGAAAAGTGATTTCCAATCAAATACTAAGTTCTTTAGGAGATGTTTTGAAGGCTGCTAAGAACTTAAAATTTAATTATTTGCTAGTGATGACTATAACAGTTGTTTAGTAGGGTTAAACTAAGTTTATCTTCTTTAACGACAATGATAGCTGTTTTAATGTTAGCAGCTGCTCTTCCTAGTACTGCTACTAACATCATTTTACACCGACAACAAGAAGCATTAGCAATACAAGGAGATACCAGAACGTTAACTACTAATGCTGATTGCGGTCAAGTTGTTGAAGGACTTGTTGAGTTGAATTCAGACTTGGATTGTAGAGGAGATGGTTTAATTGTAGGAGCCGACGGGACAACCATAAGGCTGAACGATCACACAATAAGAGGTACAGGTCCAGACAGTTCAAAAGTAGGCATATCTGTAGGTAATGAAAATGGTGTAACAATTGAAGGTCCAGGAACGATAGAGCAATTCCAAGCAGGAATTTTAGCATCGGATGCAAAAGGTACATCAATAACATCTGTGACTCTTACAGGAAATCAAATTGCAGTTTTCTCAAAAGCTACAGACGGCTTGCAAGCAACGCAAAACATGATTACTGGAAACAGTATTGGATTGGCATCCCATTCAAGTAATGGTCTTCAGTTAACAGAGAACCTCATGTCTGACAATCAGTTGGCAGGGATTACATTTGTGGCGACGGATGTTTCTCTAATATCTAGGAATAATATACAAGATAGTGAAAATGGAATATTTACTGACGCCGAGAGCAGTGGTAATAGAATAGAATCCAACAATATCCTTAGAAATACGGTTGATTTGAACAACGCTAATGGTTTAGATATAGACATAAATCAAAACCGCTATTCTTATAATAATTGTGAAATAAGCAATCCTAGTGCTCTATGTACAACTGCAAGTAATGCTTTACAACCAGAAAAGTCCAGGACAATCTATTCAGGAGCAAGAACAGGAGAGGAAGGATAATGTTGGACAGAAAGAAAGATCACCGAGTACTGGTAGCTCAGACATGTCCCAGACACGAGGTATAGATTGGACGAACATTTGTACTACTCTTCAATGGGCACTTTATTCTTCATGTAGTTCACTTGTAAATTATGATGGAACGTTAACATATGAAGGTGATCGGGCGCTTACCTGTATAAGGAATGGTGCGTTATTGGCTGCTGGAGCCGGTCTATCTTCAATTCAGTTAGACCTTATTATTGGAGGATTGCAGATTCTTGAAGGACCAACAGGATGCGGTGGTATTGTAAACTGGGATATGGTGAATCAGGTTGCGCCGCCTGTAGTAACAATCTTAAACCTAATACCATAATAATGCATTTGTAGAAGTATTAGAACTGTTATTTGAAAACGGATGTTGTGATACAGATTGACATGAGCCGGTAGATATTTCAAGTCGTAAATAAGCACCTAAATTTAAAAACCATCAAACCAAAGGGGAAATTAAAAGAGAATTTAGTCAATGCTAAAGATGCTTTCTCAGGCTCATTCGCAGGTGAATCTGTCAAAGTCTTACAATCTGAGATTCACCTGGACATTCAATGCACACATCAAAGCTATTTCCTACTGCAATTTGTCCTTTTGGAAATTCAAATTGATATCCTTGAGACGTTATTCGATCTGCTCTTTTATCTTCAAATGATCTTTAAAGTCCTTGGCATAGTTGAAATATTTGAGTTGTATGATACTGTTATTTTTTAATTGCTCTCTCCCCATTATGTTTGAATGCTATAATTGTAAAATCTTAAAGGTGCCCAAACTATAGTTCTTTAAGAAGAATGCTATAAAGAAGAAAGTAGATGGTAATAAGGAAATATAGATGAAAACAAATGGTATCAGAATCATTCCCTTTTTAAGTATCGATTATCTATATTATAAGTGCAAATCACAGAAGAAAGAAAAAAGCAGGTAATAGAGCTATATTTTAACCAGTACAAGACTTATGCTGAAATTGCACAAATAGAAAACTATCACAATAAATGTATCAGCTATAAACTTCTATCAGTTAATGATTATGAGGAAATGGCACTAACAAAGGAGATAGGATCAAGGATAGGATAAAAGATGACCCTTTGACATAATAGCTTCCTTCACAGCTGGAAGTCGGTCTGGAGGAAGGGGATCGCCTACACCTAGTATGCTATCTCTGGTCACTAACATGGATAATTCTTCTTCAGAAAGTCTTTCTGTACCGTCAGGTCGCATAGGTAAGACCATGTAGTGTATATCCGCTGTAGTATCGTACACCCTAATTTCGACATCATCTGCCAATTTCAATCCATAGTCGGCTAAATATTTCCTGGGTTCGTTAATTATCCTTTGTTTGTACTCTTTACTTATGTACCACAATGGTGGTTCTCCTAGATATTCCCTAGGATAACAAGAACAAAGAGTACATACTACTACATTACGAAGCATCTTTGTATTTTCCAATATCTCCAACCCATTCGGGTCAATTATCTCTTTATCTTTTGCATAAATGACAGAGGGTTCCCATCCAAGAATCGCTTCTTTTGGATCTACTTTAAGTAAGGCCTTGAAATCAGGATCAACCCATGCTTTGGCAACAACTTTGGCACCTGTAATTGGAGTTCTTCCTTTCATTTGTTCATAATGGCGTTCAAAGCCTCTGCTAAGGATCATACTATCCCCCAATGTCAAGTTAATCATTGCTAAGACCTCTATCTCAAGTGGGTTTGCTGGTTTTTTGCCCTTCTTTTCGTAATGACCTTTTTGCCTTTCTACTTCGGCCTGAAGGTCAGCTTCCTTAATCAGTCCCTTATCTTTAAGAACCTCTCTTATACGAATAATTCTATGGTCAAAGTACGATACTCCAAACTGGAAACCCTTCTTTGCTTCAAGTTCATCTTTCTTGCGTCGGCTTTCCTCGAAAGCTATTATCTGATTACCACATAAGAATTCTTCAAAAGCAACAAGCTTCCACAGATAATCAGGAAGTGTAGGTGTTAAATATGCGCTCAGGGGATTTATAGGTTTATGAGGGTCATTATCTAAAATTTGTTGCAGTTCCTCATCTGTTGTAGTCATTACTTATTTAGACCTCCTTGGTGATAAGCTGGATAGTGGTTCATACGCCATCAAATCCTCATAAACCTCCATAACGACCTTATCATTAGGCGTAGCATTAGGTGAAATCTGACTTAAATCAAAGATGCATGAATGATAAGGTGGACGCTTCTCATGATCTGGAGGACAATGGACATAACCACGCACTTTCCTAACTTTTCCTACTTTCCCTGTTATATATTTGGGAAATCTTCTAGGATCAGGAATTATAGGATCTTTCTCTTTGACTCTAATAGACTCTCCATCATGAAATTGACGCATTTGAACCATATTAGTATTATTAATGATAAGTGTATTTATGCTTTAAATGAAAAGATGTAAATTTTCTATTATTGATGCACTAGAGTTATAATATTTTTACTTTATCATAAGGATATAAATGAGATAGACATAATTGTATACTCTGTATGTTTACTGCTTTTGTAAACGTCAACATTAATCAAAGTTTAGATTTAGAAATACTTGATCGTAAGTATCGATCAGTTTCTAAGGTACGATTTATAATTATTTGCAGCGAATAAATTTTCTTATTTCAATTTCTATCAGATACATTTTCCGTGTTAGTCAGGAAACGAACTTTGCTGATAAAAACTCTTAGGCGATATTCTTATAAACTTTAGTACTTCATGATCTTAGTATCCTATAATGTTAGAAAAACCGCAAGCTATTGCCAAAGGAATTGACAATGTACCTAAGATCGCAATAGGCATTTTGCTTGGAGTCTTACTATTTGGTACTTTTGTAGTAGGATACGATCAGGGCCAATTATTCAGTTTAGTTCAGGGCCAGAAAGCTTTTGATACAAAGTGGTTACATGAATTTTATCATGACATGAGACATGCATCGGGATTCCCTTGCCATTAGACTAGTCAGTTATTATTATCATCATCCTTTGATAAATCCAAGAGTAAATCCTGCTGACACACTTCCGGTTAATGGGATACCAAAGCTGGTCATTGCTAATGAAGAGGCTGTTGCAGTAGCATGGCTATCTACGCTAATGTCTTGAATCTGTATTATTGTATTTGAAAGCGTTGTAATAGTACCTTCGACTACTGTTTGAAGTTTATTCCAGTTTATAATGGCTATCTGATTATATTGTAAATAAGCTAATCCAGCTAGGAATAATCCAACAATTACAGCTACTATCTTTATCACTTTCTTCAAAGCATATCCAATTAGAATACCTACAAAGAAGCCACCTCCTAGAGTAGCTGCTGTTGGTCCGAAGCTCTCAATACTCATAATCCTAGATGCTACTCCTTAGTTTATTTGTCGTCATCATTATGCAATGACTACTAGTTTGATACCTCTGTAGTACTGGTACAGTCTGGTATATGGTAACGTTGATATACATAATTGTCCAGGCTATCAAATGAATTATTGTGATATCATATTCTATAGGTCCTAGATATTTGATATCTACTTGCTTAACAAAGGCTTTGACAACAATTTGTCTTTGTTGTAGCATGTAATCTATTTTATTATCTACAAGAGCTATAGCTTTTGTAGTAGACTTTTCTGTTCAATATTATGTAGGTTTGTAGCGACTTATAATACAGATAGAGAGGTAATATTTAACAGCAATATGGAAGAAACGAAAACTACTCTTTTAACTAAATCTCTGGAGAATTATATTACAAGAGAATAAATAGAGAGGTTAGAGAAGGTGTACGATATTTATTATAATAATATAAAGTTACTTTACTATAACTCTCCCTGTCATATATGGATGAACTAGGCACAGATAATCATATGTTCCAGCCTTTTGAAAAGTCATAGCAAACGTATTGCCAGACCCAGGATACACATTCTCTTGTCCTTTTGGAAGAAGCCATCCAGAATTAATATAATCTTCAGTACCACTCATAGTATAGTTTGCGTTTTGCTTCATATAAGTGACATTCTTCTCTCCTGTAGTTGTTGTTGTTGTTGGTGAATCTTCTCTTACTACGACAGGATTGTACGCTCTTTTATTGACAGCTATTATAGCATTATTGTCTGGAGTCATAAGAGGTTCACTATTAGAATTTGGAATAAGTGGCATAATCTGTGTGGAATTAGTAGT
>Ga0126310_10000790_pt1 | contig 11526 bp, 8 predicted proteins | sample Plot60_FD_92540 | JGI IMG/M metagenome (GOLD analysis project Ga0126310, IMG submission 92540) | Serpentine soil microbial communities from UC McLaughlin Reserve, CA, USA - Plot60 | ecosystem: Environmental > Terrestrial > Soil > Grasslands | place: USA: UC McLaughlin Reserve, Lake County... | reverse complement strand
GTGGTGCCCCTCTCGGCCCGCTACAGCGTGGAGAGAAGACGAAAGAGGCCGGCACGACGATCACCTTCCTTCCCGACCTAGAGGTCTTCGAGGAGATCGCCTTCGATTACCGCACGCTCGGCGAGCGTCTTAGAGAGACGGCGTTCCTCACCCGAAACCTCCGTATCGACCTCGTCGATGAGCGGGCCGCGGGTCAGCGCGAGACGTTCCAGTATCGGGGCGGCATCGTCGACTTCGTTGCCCACCTCAACGAGAACAAGGACCCCCTTCACCGCAAGACGGTCTACTTCGACGGGGAGACCGCTGACGGGCAGGTCGAGGTGGCAATGCAATGGAACTCCTCCTACCAAGAGTCGGTCTACAGCTTCGCCAACAACATCAACACTCACGAAGGGGGATCCCATCTCTCGGGCTTCCGATCGGCTCTCACTCGCACCCTGAACGCGTACGCGCGGCAGAAGGGATTGCTGAAGGAGAAGGACGAGAACCTCTCCGGCGAGGACGTCCGCGAAGGCCTTACCGCTGTGATCTCCGTGAAGCTCCGCGACCCGCAGTTCGAGGGTCAGACCAAGACCAAGCTCGGAAATCCACCGGTGGAGGGCCTCGTCAAGGAAACGGTGAACCGCAAGCTGGGCGAGTTCCTCGAGGAGAACCCCGGCGAGGCACGCCGGATCCTGACCAAGGCGGTCGACGCGGCCCGCGCCCGCGAGGCGGCTCGAAAGGCCCGGGACCTGACCCGGCGAAAGTCGGCGCTCGAGAACTCGACTCTTCCAGGCAAGCTCGCTGACTGCAGCGTCAAGGATCCGCGTGACGCCGAGCTGTTCGTCGTGGAGGGCGATTCGGCGGGCGGCTCGGCCAAGCAGGCCCGCGACCGCTCAACGCAGGCAGTGTTGCCGCTGCGCGGGAAGATCATCAACGTCGAGAAGAGTCGGATCGACAAGGTGCTCGCCAATCAGGAGATCCAGGCACTCATCACCGCGGTCGGGACCGGCGTTCACGACGAGTTCGCCCTGGATGACGCTCGCTATCACAAGGTCATTCTCGCCACGGATGCCGATGTGGACGGCGCGCATATCCGCACCCTCGTCCTCACCTTCATCTACCGGCAGATGGCCGCGCTCATCGACGCCGGCTATGTCTATATCGCGAAGCCCCCGCTTTACCGGGTCAAGAGCGGAAATCAGGAGACCTACGTCGAGAAGGAGGCTGAGCTCGAGGAGCTCCTGCTGCGCGACCGCATCGAGTCATACGAGTTGACCGATGCTCTCGGCAAGAAGCGAAAGCTCTCGAAGGCGCGCTGGCAGCGCTTCAACCGAAAGCTGAAGGAGCACGAGGGATGGTCAGCCTCGCTTCAGGCTGACTTCGGTCATGAGCTCGTGGCGTTTCTCGGCGAATCGCAGATCCTCGACGCGGGCGCGGCAAGTCTCTCCGGCGTAAAGAAGCTCATGGAGTCCGCCGATCCTGCCGAGGAGCCGTACGAGACGGAGGTCGTCTCTAGCTCCGCGGATGAGCTCCTGGTCAAGGCGACCCACCGTCGCAGCGGCCTTGCCCGCACCCATCCTCTTCCCGCCGCGCTCTTTGAGTCGAGCGACTACCGCAGGCTGGCCGAGGTTCACGGCGACCTCCTGAAGCAGGTCGGCCGGCCGCCATTCGAGGTCGTGTTGGAGACGAAGCGGCGCGAGGCGATCTCCTTCGCCGAGCTTCGAACCGCCGTGCTCGACCTGGCACGACAGGGCGTGACGATGCAGCGGTTCAAGGGCCTCGGCGAGATGAACGCCGAGCAGCTTCGCCAGACCACCATGGATCCCGCGTCTCGCACGCTTCAGCGGGTCACGATCGAGGACGCCGCGACGGCGGAGCGGATGTTCTCCGAGCTCATGGGCGACAAGGTCGAGCCCCGAAAGCGCTTCATCGAGCGCCACGCGAAGGAAGTGCGGTTCCTTGACGTCTAGGCACGTCTGATGGAAGCCGGCCTAGAAGCGCTGACGGGCAGGATCGAGGAGCGCGAGCTCACCCAGGAGATGCGCTCGTCCTACCTCGATTACGCGATGAGCGTGATCGTGGGGCGCGCCCTGCCGGACGTGCGCGATGGGCTCAAGCCGGTGCATCGTCGTGTGCTCTATGCGATGCACGACCTGGGGCTTCAGCCGAATCGGCCCTACCGCAAGTCGGCCTTCATCGTCGGTGAGGTGATGGGGAAGTACCACCCGCACGGCGATTCCGCGATCTACGACACCCTCGCGCGGATGGCGCAGGACTTCTCGTTGCGCTATCCGCTGGTCGACGGGCAGGGGAACTTCGGGTCGATCGACGATGACCCTCCGGCCGCGATGCGCTACACCGAGGCGCGCCTCGAGCGGCTTGCGACGGAGCTCTTGCGCGACATCGAGGCGGACACCGTCGAGTTCGGGCCCAATTACGACGAGTCCCAGCGCGAGCCGCTGATCCTCCCGGCCCGATTTCCCAATCTGCTCGCCAACGGTGCCGCTGGCATAGCCGTTGGGATGGCGACGAACATTCCGCCTCACAACCTGCGTGAGGTGATCGGCGCGGTGAGGGCCTATATGTCGAACCCGGAGGTCGACCTCGCCGGTCTGATGGAGCACGTCAAGGGACCGGACTTCCCCGGCGGCGGGGTGATGAGTGCCAGTGGGATCCGTGACGCCTATGCCTCCGGCCGCGGCTCGATCAGGATCCGGGCCAAAGCCCACATCGAGCCGCTGCGAGGAGGAAAGGACGCCATCGTGGTCTCGGAGCTGCCGTTCATGGTCAAGAAGGGTGGAGATGGAGGCCTCATCCAGAAGATCGCGGACCTCGTGCGCGAGAAGAAGATCAGCGGGATCTCCGATCTTCGCGACGAGTCCGACCGGTCCGGGATGAGGCTCGTCATCGAGTTAAAGCGCGGCGGCGACCCGCCGAAGGTGGTCCTGAATCAGCTCTTCAAGCACACCGCGATGCAGGCGACTTTCGGGGTGAACATGGTTGCGCTGGTCGACGGCGTCCCGCGGACGCTCAGCCTCAAGGAGCTGATTCATCACTACGTTGCGCACCAGCGCGAGGTCGTCACCCGCCGGACCCAGTTCGAGCTTCGCCGCGCCGAGGCGCGCGCTCACATCCTCGAGGGCCTCCTGATCGCGCTCGACAACCTCGACGCAGTGATCGCGCTGATCCGCGGGTCCGAGGATCCCGAAGCTGCGCGGGCGGGCCTGATCGAGAGGTTCGAGCTCTCCCACGAACAGGCGCAGGCCATCCTGGACATGCGCCTCCAGCGTCTCACCGCGCTGGAGAGCGGCAAGGTTCGGGCAGAGCACACGGAGCTCATCGAGCGGATCGCGGAGCTTCGCGGCATCCTCGGCGATCCACATCGGGTCGACGGCCTCGTCACGGACGAATTGGAGGAATTCGAGGAGCGCTACGGCGACGAGCGTCGCACCGACATCACCCATTTCGAGGGCGACGTCGACATCGAGGACCTGATCGCCGACCAGCAGATGGTGATCTCGATCACCCGATCCGGCTATGCGAAGCGCCTGCCGCTGGCGACGTACCGCCAGCAGCGACGCGGAGGAATCGGCGTGATGGGAATGGACCTCAAGGAGGACGACTACATCGAGCACCTGCGCATCTGCTCGACGCATGACTTCCTGCTCTTCTTCACGAACCGCGGCAAGGTCTACCGGCTCAAGGTGTACGAGCTGCCCGAGGGATCCCGCACTTCGAAGGGGCGAGCCCTCGTCAACGTGTTGCCTCTGCGCGACGACGAGGACGTCACGGCCGTGATTCCGACCCGCGAGTTCAAGGAGGGGAAATACCTGGTCTTCGCCACGGCCAAGGGCCTGGTCAAGAAGACGGAATTCACCGCTTACAACACGCCGATTCGGGCAGATGGAATCATCGCGATCAAGATCCGCAAGGGGGACGAGCTCGTCCAGGTCCGGCTCACCTCGGGCGACGATGATCTGCTGCTGGTCTCGAAGTCCGGGCATGCCTCGCGGTTCTCCGAGAAGGTGGTGCGAGGGATGGGGCGCGACACCTCCGGCGTCAAGGGGATGAACGTGGCCGGCAAGGTGGATGGCCAGGCGAACCGGGTGCTTGCCATGGATGTCGCTCGCGATGACTCGGAGCTCTTCGTGGTCACCGAGAACGGCTACGGCAAGCGCACGGCCGTTGCCGAGTATCCGGTGAAGGGCCGCGGCACCAAAGGTGTGCTCACCGCCAAGCTCACGGAGAAGAAGGGGGGGCTGGCGGGCGCCCTGATCGTCCGGGAGCACCAAGACCTGCTGTTCATCTCGCAGAACGGAATGGTCCAGCGGACCAAGGCAGGGGGCATCTCTCGCATGGGCCGGCCCACCCAGGGGGTAAGAGTGATGAACCTGCGCGAGGACGACCGGGTGAGCGCGGTGGCACTCGTCGTGGAATCGGGCGCCCAGTTGCCTGCGGACACCGAGCCTCTAGCCGTTGAGGCGGACTCCGCCGCGGCCGAAAACGGCGCCGACGAGCGCGACTGAACGCTGGGCGCCATGCCCAGCTACGCTGGCCGACGGGTGCCTTCCCCACTTCGCAAGCTCGCCGTCCGCCGCGCGCGCAAGCCGGCCGGCGCACCCGAGGGTGACCTCACGCCGGCCCCCTTCGTGGTGGGTGCTGCCCGCTCCGGCACGACGCTTTTGCGGATGATGCTCGATGCCCATCCACAGCTGGCGGTGCCGTTCGAGACGCAGCTCCTGCCCGAGCTGATCGACGCCGCCAAGCAGCCGGACGCGACACCCCAGTCGTTGGCCGAGCTTCTCGTCAACCACAGGCGCTTTGGCGACTTCGGGCTCGATCCCGACGAGATGCGTGCAGCCTTCACCTCGATTCAGCCATTCGACCTGGCGGAGGCGATCCGCTCCTTCTATCGGGCGTACGCCGAAAAGCAGGGAAAGCCTCGGTGGGGAGACAAGAGCCCGGGCTACGCCCTTCACATCCGGCAGATCGGGCGGCTGCTCCCCGAGGCACACTTCGTCCACCTGATTCGCGACGGCCGCGACGTTCGCCTCTCGCAGCTTGCACGCGGAACGAATCCGCCGAGCGCGTTCAAGCACGCCCGCCGTTGGAAGAGGCGGGTCAACACAGCCCGCCGCCAAGGACGAGCCGTCGGTCGCTACATGGAGCTTCGCTACGAGGACCTGATCCTGGACACCGAGGCGCAACTGCGGAGGATCTGCGCATTCGTCGAACTCGAGTTCGACGCGGGGATGCTGTCCTATCACGAGACGGCCCCGGAGCGCCTTCGGGAGATAGATCGAGACCTGCCGACCGGCCAGGAGCTTGCCACGCCGCGGTCACGCCCTCTGTTCGAGGCCCACGAGCGCCTCGCGTTCCATCGGCTCACCCGTGAGCCTCCTCGCCGCGACCGGACCGAGAAGTGGAGACGTGAGATGCCGGCCGCCGACATCGCCGAGTTCGAGCGAGCCGCCGGGGACCTGCTCACCGACCTCGGCTATGAGCTGAACGCGGGGCGGGAGACTCGGGTGGACGCGCGACAATGAGGCTGTTTCGCGGGCCGACCCGCGAACGTACCCCGCCGCCCGCCCCGTTCGTGGTCGGCGCGGGTGGCTCGGGCACCACCACGCTGCGGCTCATGCTCGACGCCCACCCACAGCTCGCCGTCCCGCCCGAGACGCACTTCCTGCCGGACCTCGCCAAGGCCGCGCGAGGCCCCGCCGTGACCCCACACGATCTCGTCGAGGTGATCGTGGCAGACCGACGGTGGATGGACTTCGGCTTCTCGCGGGAGGAGTTGGAGCGGATGTTCGAGAACATCCGCCCGGTGAACGCGCGCGCTGCGGCACGAGCCTTCTACAGCGCCTACGCCGAGCGGTACGGGAAGCTACGCTGGGGAGACAAGACCCCCCGTTACGCGCGGTTCATGAAGCGGATCCAGCGCCTGCTGCCCGAGGCGCGCTTCGTCCATCTGATCAGGGACGGTCGAGACGTGCGGCTGTCTCGGGCGCGCCGAGTCGAGGAGCCCCCACCGATCGAGATCGCGGCGAAGCGCTGGCGCAGCCGAATCGAGCGCAGCCGAAAGATCGCACGTGAGTTGCCCCACTACCTCGAGATCCGGTTCGAGGATCTGATCGGGGATACGGAGGCGACGCTGAGGCAGGTCTGCGACTTTGTCGAGCTCGACTTCGACCCGGCAATGCTCACGTACTACGAGACGGCGCCTGACCGCCTGGCGGAGATGTCCGAAAACCTGCCGGACGCCGAGGACAAGCGGGCGCGTCCGGGGACGAGGCTGGAGCGAAAGCGCTCTAGCCTCCGCCCGCCCGACCCGTCCATGATCGGCCGCTGGCGGGAACGAATGACCCCGGATGAGCGGGTCGCCTACGAGTCCGTAGCCGGCGACCTGCTCGTCGAGCTCGGTTACACGCTAGGGGCGTCCTCGTGATCCATGTGGCCACCGTGCACTGGCGCGACGATCGCTGGATCGACATCCAGCTGCGCTATCTCGAGCGCTTCATGCCACAGCCGTACCGGGTCTATGCCTTCCTGAACCGGATAAAGCGCGATTACTCCGACCGCTTCTTCTACAGCTCCGACCAGAACGTCAGGGAGCACTCGACCAAGCTCAACCTACTTGCCGACATGATCTCGTTCGCTGCAGAGGATCCGTCGGACCCCTTGCTGTTCATCGACGGCGACGCCTTCCCGATCGCGGATCTGCGTCCGCTGATCGAGGAGGACCTCCCGCGCGATGGCTTGATCGCGGTGCGCCGAGACGAGGCCACCGACCAGCAGCCGCACCCCTCCTTCTGCCTCACCACGGTGGGCATGTGGCAGGAGATCGGGGGAGACTGGCGCAAGGGAGGGCATTCGTGGACGAACGCCGCCGGCCGTGAGGTCAGCGATGTCGGAGCTCGGGTCCTGAAGGCGCTCGACGACAGGCAGATCACCTGGCGCCCCATGCTTCGCTCGAACACCAACAACCCGCACCCCCTGTTCTTCGGTGTGTACGACAACCTCGTCTATCACCACGGTGGCGGCTTCCGGCCGGCGCGAGGCGGTCGGCTGGCGATCGCAGAGGGTGGCGTCCACGAGGCCCGCGAGTCGCGCTTCGCCCGGCTCATCGACCGCATGCCACGCAACCGATTCACGCGGCCGATCCGCCGCCGATTGCACCCGGCTCGACGGATAAACGAGCGGCTTCGCCGGCAGATGACGAAGCTCAGCCGGGAGTGGTTCGAGAAGATCGAGCGCGACCCGGAGTTCTACCGCGAGCTGGTCTGACCCCGTCCGACCCGGCCATGGATCAGCCGGTGCGGGCCCCCGTGGTCTGCAGCAGGCGTTCCACGCTCTCCCTGGGGTAGGTCTCCCAGTAGGCCCCGTCGGAGTCGAGCAGCCGCTCGCCGACTCGCAGCATGCTCTCGCGGTCATAGAGGCCGCTCTGGTTTCGGCTCTCGAGTGGCTCGCTCAGCTCGATGGCGCCGGGTCGAACGACGCTCAGAGCTCGCCCGCCCGACTCGATGATCGACTCGTAGCGAAGGATGCGCTCATCCGGCAGATATCGGCGGAACTGCGCGTGGAACCAGCCGAGCACGTGAAGCTGTCTGTCCAGCGGGTCATCGAGGCTCGCCAGCTTCGCCTTGAGCTCGGGATCGAGTCGCTCGCCAGCCGGCACATGTCCGGTCTGGGCGTTGTAGGCGACGGTATTCCACGAGGAGATCGTTGAGAGGGGATTGCGCACGACGGCGTACACGGGAAACCGCTCGACCAGGTCGCCGAGGAGGGCCGCGAAGGCCGCGTTGTGCTTGAGGACGAGCGCGAAGTCCGACGAGAGCGGCTTATCGATGACGATCTCGCCCTTTGACGCGACGCTTGGTCGGAGCCTCCCTTCTTCCCGGCCTGCTGCGGCGGGATTATCGGGCACCACGCCCTCGACCTGCTTCGAGATCGCCCGTTTGCGCTCGTGGATGGACGCGCGCTGCTCCTCGCAGAAGCGCCGTATCGACTCACAGATCTCGTCGCGACTCGCCAGCTCCGCGAATCGCTTCACCTTCATCGGCTCATGCAGCGCGACGGTGTCGGGCACCTTGTTGAGCAGATGGCAGGTCAGGGTGGTGCCCGACCGCGGCGGGCCGGCGATGAGAATGTCCTGGCGCGCGCCGGTCATGACCCCATCGTACGCGGCGAGGTACTCGCCCAAGGGGACGAGAAGGGCCGAGGCTAAGATCGCGCCATGCCAACGCTGATCACGGTGCTCGGCATGCACCGCAGCGGGACGTCAGCGACCGCCGGCACCCTCCAGGAGCACGGGGTGGAAATGGGCCCGGTATCGGAGGCGAACCGGTTCAACCCGCGGGGGAACCGTGAGATCCGAAGGCTCACCCGGCTTCACGACCGCATTCTCGAGCGCAGCGGCGGCTCGTGGTGGAGACCGCCGAAGGAGGTCGCGATACACGACGATGACCGGCGGGACCGCGCGGACATCCTCGCCACGATCCCGGGGGCGCTCATCGGCGTCAAGGACCCGCGAATGCTCCTCCTTCTGGACTTCTGGCGAGAGCTCGAGCCGATGCGGATCGGGGTGATTCGCAACCCCGTCGCGGTCTGCGGCTCTCTCGAGCGTCGCGCGCGAGAGCGCGGCAAGCCCCCGCTGGACCTGGAGGAGTGGGAGGCGCTCTGGCGCCACTACAACCGAATCCTTCTGAACGAGCTCGAACACTCGGCCTTTCCGGTCATCGACTTCGATCGCCCTGAGGAGCTCGATGCGCAGATTCGAGCCGCGCTCGCCTTTCACGGCATCGAGTCGCGCGCCGAGCTCCGCTTCTTCGATCCTGATCTGGTGCGTGAGAGGCCGGGCGACGCCTGGCGAAGCCGTGTTCTCGAGCCTGCGACGACGGAGCTCTGGGACCTGCTCTCCGCGCGGACGGCCGTGCACCTGTAGTGAAGGCTCCTGGGCAGGCTCCGGGAAGCGCTGAGGGGCACGGATCCGACCGCGACGAAGCCTCGAGGCGCGACCCACCCACCAAGCGGATCGAGACCGCCCACGCGAGGCAGCCTCCCGGATTCATCATCATCGGGACCCAGCGCGGGGGCACTACCTCCCTTTATCGCTACCTGACCGAGCATCCCGACATCGGACGGTCGTGGCGCAAGGAGGTCCACTACTTCGATCGCTACTACGACAAGGGGGAGGCCTGGTATCTCGCCCACTTCCCCAAGCGGGGAAGGTTTCCGTTGGTCGGGGAGGCCAGCCCGTCGTACTTGTTCCATCCCGAAGCTCCGGAGCGTGTGAGCAAGACCCTCAGCGACGCGCGCTTCGTCGTGCTGCTGCGCAACCCGGTCGACCGCGGCTACTCCCACTACCAGATGAAGGTCAAGCGGGGGGTCGAATCCCTGAGCTTCGGGGACGCCTTGGACAGGGAACCCGAGCGGCTGCGCGGCACCGATGATCGCGCGAGCCTGCCGTGGCGGCATTACTCGTACATCCAGCGCAGCATGTACGCCGATCAACTGGAGCGCTGGCTCGCCCTGTTCGAGCGCGAGCGGTTCCTGATCCTCAAAAGCGAGGACTTCTACGCGGATCCGGTCGCGATCCTGCACCAAGCTCAGGCGTATCTCGGGGTGGATCCGCACATGCCGGCGAAGCTCAAGGCCTACAACCCTGGCGAATATCTGAGCATCGACCCCGGTGACAGGCAGCGCCTTGCGGCCTACTTCGCACCACACAATCGCCGGCTCTACGAGCTGATCGGGCGTGACCTCGGGTGGGAGGATGACTCCTAGAACCGTTCTCTTTTACCGCAACTTCCGCAAATTCCGGGGCGGACACCTCAAGGTGTGGGACTACTTCAACCACGTCTTGGCGGCGGCCGAATTCACCCCCAGGATCTTCTTCTCGCCGCGATCGAGTTGGGACGACACGAACCCGTGGGGAAGCACACTCGACTACGTAGTCGACTCCTGGAGCGATGTGCACCCCGACGTCTTCTTCGTCGCCGGCCGCGACTGGGGAATGGTGGATGAGCATCCCGACGCCGGGCCGGACATCCCGGTCATCAACCTCATCCAGCATGTGCGCCATGCGGACCCGAACAGCACGCGATTCCAGTTCCTGACCCGCAAGGCGATCCGCATCTGCGTGAGCGAGGAGGTGCGGCAGGCACTGGAGGGAACAGGTCTCACGCAAGGCCCTCTGGTCGTGATCCCGAACGGCCTGGATCTAGAGCCCCTTCTCGTGACCGACGGCGTCGAACAGGACGTGGAGGTCGTGGTCGTGGCGCTCAAACGCCCTGAAATCGGCGAGGAGCTCGAAGCACGGTTGAGGCGACCCGATCGGCGCGTCGAGGTGCTCTCGGGCCATCTTTCGCGTTCCCATTTCCTGGAGCGCATTCGCAGAGCCCGTACGACGGTCTTCCTCCCGAACGAGACCGAGGGCTTCTATCTGCCCGCGCTCGAGGGCATGGCGCTCGGAACCCTCGTCGTATGTCCCGACTGCATTGGGAATCGCTCCTTCTGCCTTCCGGGTCGCAACGCCTTCCGCCCCGACTACGCGACGGACGAATTGGTCCGCGCGACTGAGGAGGCGCTGGCGCTTCCTTCGGAGCAGGCCAACCGGATGCGGGCCAATGCCCGGCGCACCGCCGAAGCGCACAGCCTGCTCCGAGAGCGCGAGGCCTTCCTCGACCTTCTTCGCAACGTGAACGTGCTCTGGTAGCGGCTGTGAGCCGCAACCCGCACTATCTGCGATACAAGACCCTGCGTGACCTCGTCTGTTCGCGAAAGGGTGCGGCGCCTGCCCGGGCGGGACGCCACGCGGGCGGGACGGCTCCCCGGACACATTCGTAGCGCCCGGACCGTCCTCTTTCACCGCAACTTCCTGAATTTCCACGGCGGCCACCTGAAGGTGTGGAACTACTTCAACCATGTGCTCGCCTCATCGGAGTTCACGCCCAGGATCACGTTCACCCGCAGATCGACCTGGGATCTCACGAACCCCTGGCGCGGTGTCCGCGACTACGTGGTCGACTCGCCTTTCTCTGCACAGCCGGACGTGTTCTTCGTGGGCGTTTGGCGGGATTGGGCAGCCGTGGATGCGCACCCGCGTGCGCGACCGGAGATCCCCGTCATAAATCTCGTCCAGAGCCTTCGCCACATGGAGCCGGAGAGCTCTCGGTTCGACTTCTTGAAGCGCAGGGCGATCCGCATCTGCGTGAGTGAAGAGGTGAGCAAAGCGGTGCAGGAGACGGGGATCGCCAACGGGCCGGTGATGGTGATTCCAAACGGCCTCGACCTCGATCCGCCGATCGCGGGAGATGGCACGCCGAGTGAGCTCGACGTCCTCGTGGTGGCCATCAAGCGTCCCTCGCTTGGAGCCGAGGTCGCCGCGCGCCTGATGCGCTCGGAACGCCGCCTGGGGGTGCTCTCCCGACGTCTGCCGCGGCGCGAGTTCCTCTCGCGGGTCCGAGGAGCGCGCACCACCCTGTTCCTTCCCCACCAGACCGAGGGCTTCTATCTGCCCGCGCTCGAGGGCATGGCGCTCGG
>Ga0126310_10000789_pt1 | contig 11528 bp, 12 predicted proteins | sample Plot60_FD_92540 | JGI IMG/M metagenome (GOLD analysis project Ga0126310, IMG submission 92540) | Serpentine soil microbial communities from UC McLaughlin Reserve, CA, USA - Plot60 | ecosystem: Environmental > Terrestrial > Soil > Grasslands | place: USA: UC McLaughlin Reserve, Lake County... | reverse complement strand
TGCGCGCGAGAAATTCAGCGAGCGGGAGCTGTTCCTGGATCACGCGCTCCCTGGCGCCCTCGTCGCCGTGCTTGTGGTAGCGGACGAGCAGGCGCCTGGTGCGCGCCTTGTCCGGCCTCCGGTAGCGCCGGCTCACGACACCATCTCCACCACGGCGCGCCAGCGCGTCTGTTCGCCACCCTCGCCCGTGGGCTCTTCCACTTCGGCGAGCACGCCCTCGCCGGCCAGGGAGAAGCGGAAGCGCGTCGGCCCATCCTCCGAATGGAAGCCCTCGAGCACCTCCACGGCCTCCTCCAGGCTACCAACGCCGACCCTGGCCCGCGCCACCATCCCCGCCAGCACGAGGCCTACGCAGGATCTCATCTCTTCGTGCGGCGGAAGCTTGAGGTAAGCGTACTCTTCCTGCCGGTGATCTTCGGTCAACCCAAATCCCTCTCTTGGCTCTCTTCGGATACTTGCGTAGATGCTTCCGTACGTTGCCCGTCCTGCGCTGGTTCCCCATCCGCCGCGTCGGCGTCGGGCGGGACGCCACGCGTGGTGTGGTGACCGCCGCCGTGTTCCTCGAGGTCGTGCAGGATCTCCTGCCGCCGCTGCGCCGAGGCCTCGCGGCCTGCCGAGACGGCCTGCTGGTAGCGGCGACGGATGTTGTCGGGGAGGTCGCGCGCCGACCTGGGAAGATGCTTGCGCACGTCTTCGTTAGTCGCGTAGATGGTGCCGGCAACCCCGATCACGAAGCCGGCGACCACCCTGCCCCAGCTCGCCACTACTCTTCACCTTCCTCGCGCTTCTCGCCGCCGAGGAAGGTGCTGATTCCCCGCGATAGTCCGGCCGTGGCCGAGGATACTTTTATGACGCTCCCCCTCACGCCGCGCGTAATGACGGCCGTGGTCTGGTCGAGCTCGCCGGTCATGCCGGCCACGTCGCCCACGGCGCCGTCGAGCTGCGAGAGCTGGCTGTTGATGTTGTCCACCGTCACGTGCGTCTTGCCCAGAAGCGGGACGACCTCCCCGGTGACGTCCTTGATCGACTGCTCTGTGGTCGAGAAGATGCTGGCGAGCCTCAAGAACATCCAGGCGAGAACGAAGAAAGCAACCGCGATTCCCGCGAATAGCAACCCCTTCATCAACTCTACGAATAGTTCCAAACCTTGCCGCTCCTCGGTACGGGGCCCCTGAAACCCGGATTATAACTGCGATGGCGTAAATATACTGCCCTCAAGCAGCCCTTCGCGCCACGACGCCACCACCGACGACCCGGTTCCCGTCCTCGGTGTAGAAAACGGCCGACTGCCCCGGCGCAACCCCCATTACGGGCTCTGCGAGATAAGCTATCCACTCCCCGTCCGCCGTCTCCTCGACACTGCACGCCACGGGACGGCTGTTGTACCTGACCTGAACGCATGCAGCATACCCGGGATCGAGGAACAGGTTCAGGTCCCTGACCGCCACCTCGCGTACCTCCAGGTCTTTCTTCCGGCCCACCACGACCTGGCCGGTGGAGGGACGTACCTCCTTAACATACAGCGGCGTCGGCGCCGAGACGCCGATCCCACGCCGCTGGCCGACGGTAAAGTCAACGACGCCGCCGTGACGGCCGAGCACCTGTCCCTCGTCGTCAACCACGTCGCCGGGCTCCGCCGTCACCTTCTTGCGCACGAACCGGCGGTAGTTCCCGTCGGGAATAAAGCAGATGTCCTGGCTCTCTGGGGTGTAGGCCACGGCGAGACCCCGCTCTTCGGCGATGGCGCGCACCTCCGTCTTCCTGTATTCGCCCAGGGGGAAGACGGTCCGCGCGAGTAGCTCCTGCGGCACGGGCCACAGCACGTACGTCTGGTCCTTGCTCTCGTCCACGGGCCGCCCTAGCGTCGGCCCTTCCTCTCCCCTGGCGTAGTGCCCCGTCGCGACGTGGTGGTAGCCGATCTCATCGGCGAGAAAGGCCGAGGCGTGGAACTTTACGTGGGCGTTGCACGCGACGCAGGGGTTCGGCGTCCTGCCCTCCTGGTAGGAGCCCACGAAGTCGTGCATGACCCGCCTGTTGAACAACTCCTTCAAGTTGAGCGTAAAGTGTGGCAGGCCCATCCTATGCGCCGTGTCGCGGGCGAAGAGGACCGTATCTGGTGAGCAGCACGAGCGGCTGCCCTTTTCACCGTCGTGCAACCGGAACGTCACCGTGGCGACGTCGTACCCAGCCTCCTGGAGAAGTAGGGCCGTTACCGCCGAGTCGACGCCACCGCTCATCGCGGCCACGACGCTCCTTCCGCCCTTACCCGGCATCTTCGCGCCGTTCAAAAGCATCTCGCCAGCCGTGCGGTTCCAGTGGTCCTCGAAGGCCTTGTGCAACGCGTCGAGGACCAGCGTGAGCGCGTGTTCCTTGCCGAGGGGAAGCGGGCCGCCGATGGCGTCCTGGATGTCGATTTTGGAGACGCGGGCCGCCTCGACGAGGTGTTTGCCCGCGACCAGTTCCGAAAGGGCCGACCCGGCGGCAACGCATGCAGCGCAGCCGAAGACTTTGTAACGGACCTCTTCCAGGACATTGCCGGAGATTCCGACCGTGAAGCTTGCGACGTCGCCGCAGGCCTCGTGGCCGGATTCGCCGCGTCCCGAGGGGTCCGGGATCTCACCGGCGTTTCGCGGCCGGACGAGATGATCTATTACCTGTGGTGTGTAGCGATCTGGCACGAACGACCCGCTTTCAGCCCGCGTAGTGCGGGGAGAGTTCTCGTAGTTGTGCAACCGCAGCGCCGAAGGCCTCGAGGAAGCCATCGACCTCAGCCGCGGTGTTGTCTTTGCCCACCGTAATCCTTACGACCGAGAACGCGTCCCGCTCGGCGCAGCCCATGGCGAGAAGCACCGGCGAGGCCTTGTGCCCGCCGGAGGAGCAGGCCGACCCGCTTCCCACGGCATAGCCGAGCGAATCGAGGAAGAGCACGAGGCTCTCGGCCTCGACGCCGGAGACGGTGAGGTGGACGTTGTTGGACAAACGCCGCTCGCGATGCCCGTTTAGCGTCACGTCCGGTATCGTCTGCGCCCCGGCCAGAATGCGGTCTCGAAGTCCCCTCTCGTGGGCGACCCGTACGTCCATCTCCTGGCGGGCAAGCTCCGCGGCCCTCCCCAGCCCCACGATGCCGGCGACGTTCGGGGTGCCGCTCCTCAGGCCTCTCTCCTGCCCTCCCCCATGCACGATAGGCTCGGGCGAGAAGCCGCGGCGCACGTAGAGGGCTCCGACGCCCTGCGGCCCGTAGAGCTTGTGGGCCGACATGGCCAGCGTCGAGACGGGCACCTCGGAGACGTCGATCGGCACCCTACCCGCGGCCTGAACGGCGTCGGTGTGGAAGGGTATGCCCCTCTCCAGACACAGTTCGGCGATCTCGCGCACGGGCTCGACCGTGCCAACCTCGTTGTTCGCCCAGATCATGGCGGCCAGCGCAGTGTCGGGACGCAGCGCGGCGGCGAACTCCTCCGGATCGATCAGACCGTCGCCGTCGACCCCGATCCAGGAGACCTCGAATCCTTCCCTCTCCAACCGCTTCGCGTCCTCCCGTACCGCGGCGTGCTCCAGGCTCGAGACGACGAGGTGGCGCTTCTCGGGGGGAGCAGACCAGGCGAGGCCGAGAACGGCAATCGCGTCGGACTCGGTCCCGCCGCTGGTGAACAAAACCTCCTCCGTCTGAGCCCGGATCAGGGAGGCCACAAAAGCGCGCGCTGCTTCCACGGCATCGTCCGCGGCATTGCCGAGGGCGTGCAACGAAGAAGGGTTGCCGCGCAGTCCGCCAAGGTGGGGAAGCATCGCTTCCAGGACAGGCGGATCCAGCGGTGTAGTAGCAGCGTTGTCCAGATAAACCGGGTCAGTCATAGCTCTAGCTAGTTTATCCCAACGGGCCAAAATGTCAGCCGTATTGCGGGTTGGGGCCCTATCCCCAACCGCGCAGTCAGCCAAAAAAACTGGCAGCTTACTGCTGATGGCATTTAGCTCTCTACACCGTGATGGTCGAGGCGACGGCTCCGCCGGTGTCGAGGAGGGCGACCTGGTCTCCCGGCGCGAGGTTCAGTTCGGTTCCGCCTTCGAAGGTGCCGGCCACGGGCTCGCCTTCGTCGTCCTCCACATCGGGGAGGCGGCCGATGGAGACGCTCTCACCGGGATCTACCGTCACGTCGCTGTTCACGGTGACTCCCGGCAGGTCGGGGTCTACGTCCGCGTTCTCGGGATCTAGCACGCGCAGCTCGAAGCCGTTGAGGTTCTCGGGCTCTTCGCCCCCGTTTGTCACCGTGAAGTACTCGATGCCGCCGCCGTCGTTGGTCTGGACCTGGTCCAGGCGCACGTTCACGTCGCTGGTGTTGTCCTCGACCTGCACCGCCGCGAGGTCGAAGAGGGCCTGGCTCAGCACGGGCTCGGGGACGTAGCCCTGATAGAGGTTGGTGATCACGTACTCTTCGCCGCTCGGCGCAAGCATGGCCACGAACGGGGTGATCCCCACCCCGAGTTGCGCCGCGAGCGTGCCGTACTGGCCGGGATCGAGGGTCTTGTCGTCGACCTTGCCCGGGTCGGTGATCTGGTAGGAGAAAAACTCCACGGTCGGGTAACGCCCACTCAACCGCTCCATGGAACGGTTGACCTGGCGATCCACTTCGAGGCCCTGCGGGTAGGAGAGGGAATCCTCGTCCAGCTTGTAGAACTGGACCACGATCCTGGCGCCCCTACCGTAGGCCTCCTCGAAGTCAGGCGGCACGGGCTGGTCCGTGTTCAACGTGAAGGGCGTGTCCTTGGTGCTCTCCGCCTGCCCCTGGCCGGTCCCCGCATCGACCGCCGCTCCGCTGGCCGAACCGCTGGCCGGGCTCGAGGCCTCCGGGACAGGCGTCGGCGTCGGCGTGGTCTCGCCCCCGCCTAAGAACCCGCACCCTGCCAGGGCCAACGCGCAGGCGACGACGAGCGCCAGGTACAGCAGGGTTCCGGCGGGCAGTCCTCGATTGCCGTTCCTTCGGATAGGCCTCTCCCCTAACAACTTTTCGCAGCCCGTCGCTTCTCCCCGGGCCATAAACCCGTTATGCGCTAAGTTAGCACGGTAGCGAAAACACCGCAACGCAAGGGCCTCGGTCCGTGGCATTATCGGCTAACATTCCCTTCTAACAGGCGATGGATTCAGACATTCAAGGCAAGGAGAGCAAAGTTGCAGTTTCAAGACACGAACAACCCGTACAGAACCCACAGCGCGGGCGAGCTGCGCAAATTTAACGTCGGGGAGGGCGTCAGGCTCGCGGGCTGGGTACACCGGCGCAGGGACCACGGCGGCCTGATCTTTATCGACCTGCGCGACCGCTGGGGGATCACCCAGATCACGTTCCACCCGGAACACGAAGAGGTCTTCGCCAGCGCCGAGCAGCTCAGGCCGGAATGGTCCATCTCTGTCGAGGGCGAGGTGGTGCGCCGCCCGGAAGGCAACGAGAACCCCGACCTTCCCACGGGCGCGATAGAGGTCCAGGCCGCGGGCCTTTCCATCCTCAACCCCTCGGAGACGCCCCCGTTCGAGATCGAACGCGACAGGCCCGTAGACGAGACGCTGCGCCTGAAATACCGTTACCTGGACCTGCGCAGGGAGAGGATAAAGGAGAGGATCCTCCTGAGGTACCGCGTGGTGAAGCTGATTCGGGACTACCTGGACGCTCGCGACTTCGTCGAGATAGAGACCCCGCTCCTCACCGCCTCCACCCCGGAGGGCGCACGCGACTACCTGGTCCCCGCCCGCCTGTACCCCGGCCAGTTCTACGCGCTCCCGCAATCCCCCCAGCAGTTCAAGCAGCTCCTCATGGTCGCCGGCTTCGAACGCTACTTCCAGATAGCCCGCGCCCTGCGCGACGAGGACCAGCGGGGCGACAGGCAACCCGAGCACACCCAGCTAGACCTGGAGATGAGCTACACCACCCAGGACGAGGTGCTAGACCTCGTTGAGGGCCTCTTTACGGAGATCGTGGAAGGGCTGACGGAGAAACGACTACTCACCAAACCCTTCCCCCGCCTGACCTATGCCGAGTCCATGGACCGCTTCGGCACGGACAAGCCGGACATCCGCTTCGGCCTGGAGATAAGGGACGTATCGGAAATCGCGGCCACATCCGATTTCAAGGTATTCAAGGGGGCCGTGGATTCGGGGGGTTCCGTTCGCGGTATCGTCGCGGGCAGGCTCGGGGACCTCACGCGTCGCGAGATCGACGAGCTGACCGCGATCGCCGCCTCCGGTGGCGCGCAGGGTCTAGCCCACTTCCGGGTGCAGGAGGACGGCCTGAAGAGCCCCATCGCCAAGTTCTTCTCCGAGGCGCAGCAGGAGGAGCTCCGCGCGGCACTGGGGGCCGAAGAGGATGACTGGATGTTCTTCGTCGCCGACAAGAACCCCGTGGTGTTCGAGAGCTTGAACCGCTTGAGGCTTCATTTCAGGGACCGTCTGGAGCTGGTCGACCCCGACGTGCTCGGCATGTGCTGGGTCACGGACTTCCCGCTCTTCGAGTGGAACGAGCAAGAGGGCAGGATCGAACCGATGCACCACATGTTTACCATGCCGCGCGAGGAAGACTTGCCCCTACTCGACTCCAGGCCGCTGCGGGTCATCGGGCAGCTCTACGACCTGGTCGCCAACGGCACCGAGCTCGCCTCGGGGAGCATCAGGATTCATCGACCCGACCTGCAGCAGAAGGTGTTCGACGTGATAGGCATCGGCCCCGAAGAAGCCCAAAGGAGGTTCGGAACGATCCTGACGGCCTTCCGCTACGGCGCCCCGCCCCACGGCGGCATCGCACCTGGGGTAGACCGCCTGGTCATGCTCCTGGCCGACCAGCCGAACATCCGCGAGGTCATGGCCTTCCCCAAGACGCAGGCCGCCCGCGACGAGATGATGGACGCACCAGGCCCGGTCTCCGAAGAGCAACTGAAGGAGCTGAACATCTCGCTGCGCCGCCCCGAAGGCGAACGGGGCTCAGACCCGGCCTCCCGCACTGGCGAGGGCAACAACTAGGGCCATGCACAGCGGTCACCACTCCGCCCGCACTTTCGCCCTCACCTTCGACGACGGGCCGGATCCCGTATGGACCCCGCTTGTACTGGATGCCCTGGCCAGCGTGCATGCCCGCGCCACGTTCTTCGTCGTTAGCGGCCGGGCCAAACGCTACCCCACCCTTCTGGCCCGAATGAGGGAGGAAGGGCACGACGTGGGCTTTCACTGCAAGGACCACGTCAGGCACGACGACATGACGTCCGGGGAGATAGAAGCCGACGTGAGATCTGGGCTAACCGTGCTCCATGGGCCCGCGCGCCTCTGGAGAACCCCGTGGGGCGTCGTTACGCCGACGACCGAGGACGTGGCGCGAAAACACGGGCTGACCCTCGTCGGCTGGACCGCAGACACCGAAGACTGGAGGGGAAATAGCCCGTGCGAGATGCTCGGCAGGATAGAAGGGAGACTACTGCCGCGGGCAATCGTGCTGATGCACGACGGGATCGGTCCGGGGGCCATGCGCGACGACTCCATGATGACCGTCAATGCAATAGGCTCGCTGGTCTCCGTGGCGCGTTCTCGCGACCTGGAACCTGTCCCGCTGCACGAATTGGGCCGGCCGTGGCCCGACAGGAATCCAGACCCTTCCGTCTCCAGGGCCGGCGTCGAGCAAGGTCCTCATGTGTGAGCGTTCTCTTTGCACTTGCAAATAGCTCCGATAGAGTAACCCCTCATGAGCAAACCACGCCTGGACGACGAAGAAGGCTTCCTGGAGATGGACTTCACCTTGCAGAAAGTCGTGTCTCGAATCTCCGCCGGGGCGGACCACAGGGACAGGACTCCCTCCTTTCCCGAACATCCATTCCGGCAGCTAGCCCACTCGGGCGTGCTGGCGATTCCGGTCCCCGGTTCCTCAGGTGCACGGGGGCGCCGCGCCCCTTTCGCCGAGGAATGGCGCGTGCTGCGGGCCGTAGCCCGCGCCGACGGCTCAGTTGGCCGCATACTGGACGGCCACTTCAACGGCGTGGAGCGCGTCTCGCTCCACGCACCCGAGCCCCTGCGCTCGGCCGAGCTCGCGGCCGTGGCCGCCGGTGAACTACGCCTCGGGGTCTGGGGCGCGGATCCCATCCCGGGCGAAGGAGAACCGGCGCGCCTGGTCAGCGGTGGAGGCGGGGCTACGCTCGCCGGCGTCAAAACCTTCTGTTCCGGTTCGACCGGGTTGGACAGGGCTCTGGTACTGGTGCGCGGAGACGCCCCGGGGGCGCCCCTACTCGCCTACGTCGACCTCTCCACCGGCGTGGAGATCGACACGAGTTGGTTCCGAGGCTCGGGCATGCGCGCCTCGGAGAGCCACCGCGCAATCTTCGATGGTGCGCCCGTGCTCGCGGTTCTCGGCGAACCGGGCGAGCTCGTCCGCGAGCCTTACTTCAGCCGCGACGCGATACGTACGGCCGTGACCTGGGCCGGTATCGCCGACACGGCCGTCGAGGCGGCACTCGACGTGCTGGCTGCAAAGTCGGGGGACAAAGACCCTGACGACGTGGTCTCTCTCGCCGCCGGCGAGATTCTCACAGCGCAGGGAACCATCGATCGCTGGCTCGCGCACGCGGCGAGCCTCGCGGACGAGGATCCGGCCTCGCTTCCCGCGATGGCCATCCAGTTGCGCCGGGCCGTCGCCCGCTCTTGCCGGGAGATTCTGGACGAGGCGGCCAGGGCCGTGGGCTCGCATCCATTCGCCGTCTCGGGTCCGCTGGATAGAGCGAGGCGTGATCTCGAGCTTTTCCTGCTCCAGCACCGCCTGGAACCCGCACTCGTGCGCTATGGCCGGATGGCCATAGCGGAGAGGAAATTTTGAACGAGCGGCTCGGTCGCGAGTATTTCGAGGGGCTCTACGCCGAGTCGGACGACCCCTGGAACTTCGAGGCGAGCGAGTACGAGCAAGACAAGTACGCCAGGACCCTGGCGGTGCTGGGCGAACGCACTTTCCGGAGAGCCCTGGAAGCGGGCGCCTCCATCGGCGTCTTTACGGAGATGCTGGCGGACCGTTGCGACGAGCTACTCGCGGTCGACGTGTCGGAGCGGGCCGTCGCGGCGGCGCGGCAGCGCCTCTCCGGGCGGGGGAACGTCAGGGTCGAGCGGCGGACCCTGCCCGAACAGATGCCGGATGGTCCCTTCGACCTGATCGTGGCCTCCGAGGTCTTGTACTACTTTCCCAGGGAAGAAATGCTAACGGTCCTGCGAGGCTTCGAGCGCGAACTGGCTGCGGGAGGAATCCTGCTCGCCGTCCATTGGCGCAGGAAGACAGAAACGTACCCGTTACAGGGAGACGAAGTGCACGAATTGCTAGTGGAGCAAACGCAACTGCTGAACAAGGAGAGCGTCGTCGAGCCGAATTATCGCCTGGACCTCTTCGAGGACGGGGCGTGAACCCGGGAGAACACCTGGTTATAGTGGGCGGTGGTCCGGCCGGCCTCGCGACCGCCCGCGCCTACAGGCAGAACGGCGGACAGGCGCGCGTCACGATCCTGACCTCCGAACCCTACGCTCCTTACAACCGCCCCCCGCTCACCAAAGAATACCTCAGGGGCGAGGCCTCCCCCGACGATTTGCCCATCGAAAGCGAAGGCTGGTACGAAGAGAACGGCGTCGAGCTCAGGCTCTCCACGGTCGCTGCTGCGTTGAACAGGAACGATCAGACCGTAGAGCTGGACGACGGTGGGGAGCTATCTTACGACGCCTGCGTTCTTGCCACGGGCTCCGAGCCGATTCGGCTTCCGGTTCCCGGTGCCGACGACCCGGAGATCCTCGTGATGAGGACCGTAGAGAACTCGAGGCGCCTGCGGGTCCGCGTCGGGGAAAACGGCAAGGCCGTGGTCGTGGGGAGCGGCTTCATCGGGTGCGAGGCCGCGGCCTCCCTCGCGTTACGTGGCGCTGACGTAACACTGATCAGCCTGGAAGAACCCCCACAACAGGCCAGGCTCGGCCGGGAAGTCGGGGACCGTATCGAAGGCTGGCTTCGCGGCTACGGCGTAAACCTGCGCCTGGGCACTAGCCTCGAAGAAATCGAACGCTCGGACTCCGGTTACGAATTGTCCGTGGACGGCGCTGGTACGATCTTCGCCGGCACCGTGCTCTTCGGCACGGGTGTAACGCCCCGCATGGGCCTCGCGGAGGAGGCTGGCCTGCAAGTAGACGGCGGGGTCATCACCGACTCGTCCATGCGGACCAGCGCTCCTGGCATCTTTGCGGTTGGCGACATCGCCAAAGCGTACAACGAGTCCGCCGGGCGCCACCTCAGCGTAGAGCACTGGGGAGACGCCCTGGAGCACGGGCGCATAGCGGGGACCGTGATCTCTGGCGGTGAAGCCGCGTGGGGCATGGCCCCCGGGTTCTGGTCCACCATTGGGGACAAGACACTCAAGTACTGGGCCTGGGGCGACGGCTGGGACGAACAGCACTTCGAGGACAGGGGCGAAGCCTTCGCGGTCTGGTACGGTAAGGAAGGTACGCTCGTCGGCGTCCTCTCCCACAACGCAGACGAAGATTACGAGAGCGGCCGTGAGCTCATCGAACGGGGAACGCCCTTTCTCGGATGACGCTCCCGCCACCACATCCGGCCCTCAGGGCCTGCGTCCTCGTGCCGGCCCGGGACGACCAGGACCTCATCACGTCCTCTCTTACGGCTTTGGCCGCCCAGACCGGAGTAGAGCCTTACGAATACGAAGTGTTGCTCGTCCTCGATGCCTGCACCGACGCGACCGCGGAGCGGGCGAAGAAGGTCGCTGGCGCCCATCCCTGGCTCCGGCTCCGCTTGCTCGACGGCCCGGGCCTGGGCTCTGGTCACGCGCGCAGGGCAGGCATGGATGCCGCTTGCGAGAGGCTGACCGGCCTGGGCCGTCCGGAGGGACTGATAGCCTCCACCGACGCCGACACGGTCGTCGCCCACGACTGGCTTTCCGTACAGCTCGACGCCGCAGTATGTGGGGCGCGCGCTATCGGGGGGCGCATCAAACTCGGCCCCGGGTCCCTACCCCCGGCGGTCATCCGCTGGCACTCCGAGAGGGGAAGATCCCGGCACGAGAAACTCATGGCCGATCCAGACCAGCTTGGTGCAACCGAACACTGGCAGTTCAGCGGCGCATCCCTAGCCCTTACGGTCGAGACCTACGCCAGGGTCGGCGGCCTGGAACCGAGGGCGACGCTGGAAGACGAAAGCCTGGAACAGGTTCTACGCAAGGAGCGGATCCCCATTGAACGCCTGGTCTCCGTCAGAGCCACCACCTCCTCGAGGCTAGATGGACGCGCCACACAGGGCCTCGCCCACGACCTCACCGCCGCCTGCTCCCGACTCGGCGATGCGAGCAGATCGAATTCCTCGGCTAGGGCTCGAAGGGTATGAGTTACTTGCAGCGGTTCGCTTGGTACTGGAACCGCGCCACCGAGACGGGAGACTAATTTCCTGGCAACCTTCACGCGAATATGCTACGTAGTGCCAGGATAAATTGCTACGCCCCCTCTTACGCACCCCGTCTTTAGACAAGAGCGCAAT
>Ga0126310_10000788_pt1 | contig 11533 bp, 9 predicted proteins | sample Plot60_FD_92540 | JGI IMG/M metagenome (GOLD analysis project Ga0126310, IMG submission 92540) | Serpentine soil microbial communities from UC McLaughlin Reserve, CA, USA - Plot60 | ecosystem: Environmental > Terrestrial > Soil > Grasslands | place: USA: UC McLaughlin Reserve, Lake County... | reverse complement strand
ACAGCGCCTTGAATAGACCCACGCCGTCACGCACAATAATACCCCGACCTTAACGATAGGGGCTGAGACCTCGACCACACCATCTAGGGGTGGTGCATAAACATACTCCCCGTCACTTAGTAAAGACGGCGGGGAGTATGGAGGACCTAGGAACGACAGGGCGGGCAGCCTTAGCCGTCCATCCTCTCGAGCCCACTCCAAACCGCGTCGATAAAGCGGTGCTCAGGATGGCAGAAAAGGCACCACATAGGTTGGTCCTTGACCCTCCTGTTCTTCAGGCCCCTCAAAGCCCTACCACCCTCAGAAGGACGCCCTGAGGGCTCACCGCACCCCTCACAGCGCCTGTGGGGCCTGAAGCCCGACCCGTCGCAGCGGGGACACTCCTCGCCCTCGTGCCGGGGGCACTCAACTAGCTCTAGGGACTCTTGTTGCGCGGAACGCGCTACACTTACCTCGATCACGGCGGCCTCCTAGCTCTCCGTGGTCCAGGCTCCGGGGTGTTGCAGCACCCGCGGGGCCACTTCTTTTTCTGACACTTATATTCTACCACTTACGTTGTCTTATGTCAACTTATGTTGTATAATATTCGCGTACAATCCTTAGCTATGGAGGTAGATGTGGACAAGCTTCGGGAACTGCGGATAAACCAGGGCCTCAGCCAGAGACGCTTGGCGGATCTAGCAGGGGTAGCCAATACAAGCGTGTGGAAGATCGAGCAAGGTGGGGGTGCCAATCCGGCAACACTCAAGAAGTTGGCCGACGTTTTGGGAGTGCGTCCTGTAGAGCTTCTAAAAGAGGAGCGCTAGAGATGCCTAGCGCCAACGGCCACCGACCCCGACGGGCCGCCCTCTATCGCAGGGTTTCCGGCGAGGAGCAAAAGAAGAGGGGGTATTCTTTGCCCGACCAGAGAGACGAGCAACTCGCGTACTGTGCTCTGGAGAACCTTGAGGTTGTGCGGGAGTTCGAGGACGCCGGCTACTCAGGTAAGTTCTTGGAGCGCCCTGACTTGGACGAGCTCAGGGATCTCGTGGCGACCGGCGGGGCAGACCTCGTAGTGGTATCCAAGAGGGATCGGCTTGCCCGCGGTCTGTATGCGGGCTACCTCAAGAATGAGTTCAAACGGCACGGGGTGGAGCTGATGGCTCTGGACTCTAGGACGGAGGACACGCCATACGGCGCGCTTCTGGAGAACACGCTTGATAACTTCTCAGAGTTCGAGCGGTTCATGATTGCCGACAGGATGCGCCGCGGCAAGAGGAGCAAGGCCAAGCAGGGAAAGCTGGTGGCGTGTCCGCAACCGGACTACGGCTTCCGCTATGACGAGGCTAGGGACGGTTATGAGGTGGATGAGCTGAGGATGGCGCTTATTCGCCGTATCTTCAGGATGGTGGGGGTTGAGGGGATGACCCTGAATGCTGTCGCCAGGAGGCTGGAGGCAGAGGGTATACCGGCGCCCCGGGGAGGGGGTACGTGGAACAGGCCAATCCTTAGGAAGTTTGTCCTCAGCGACGTGTATCTGAGACACAGCTACGAGGAAGTTACCAAGATAGTGACTAGCGAGGTCGCCGCCACGCTCGACCACTCGGCACACTACGGCATATCCTGGTACGGCAAGCAGCGACATACACACTCCCGGGAGGTCCGCGTCAAGGACGGCAAGAAGACTTACCCACGGATCAAGAAGAGCGTGGACGCCCCCCGCGAGGAGTGGATCGGCGTTCCGGTTCCCGATCCGGGTATCCCCCAGGAGTGGGTGCTCGCAGCCAGGAAGATCATCGAGAAAAACGAGAAGGTCTCGAACTGTGGCCGGCGCTTCTGGGAACTCACCGGGGGCATACTCCGCTGCGCGGCGTGCGGGGGTGCGATGGCTACGAACTTCATCAAGCCGCGCCAGATAGGCTACTATCGCTGTGGCAAGAGGTATCGGCTGGGAAAGCACGCCTGCTCGCAGGGGAAGAACTTTCGGGCGGAGGAGACTGAGACGACTGGCTGGGAGTTCGTCTCGGGCATCCTCAAGAACCCGCAGCGGCTTCGGCGTGGGCTGGATGAGATGCTGGATAGGGAGAGGGCGTCGGCCTCGCAGGGTCCGGGCGAGGAAGAGGAAGTTTGGCTCAAGAAGCTCTCCGAACACGAGGTTCAAGAAGAACGCCTACTCGACCTTTACCTGGAGGGGAAGCTAGAAGTCGATCGCTATGGGGCACGGGTATCCCAGCTCAAGCAGGCCCGAAAGACTATCGAGGAAGAACTCGGGCGCATTGGGGACAGAGCCTCCCACATAGAGCACCTGGAGCAAGATCGGGATGCCCTGTTAAATCACTACTCGCGAATCGCCACCGACCGTCTGGACAAGCTTGAACCCGAGGAGCGCAATCGCGTCTACAAGATGATGAATCTCACGGTCTTGGCTCATGCGAACGACAACCTCGAGGTCAAGTGGATTCTTGGCGGGGACCCTTGTAGAGATAACGCAACTCTACTTCCTGATAGTTGCCGCACTCGGGGCACGTGAAGTTCCGGGCGCTACGGGTGGAGTAGGCAGGGACGATGGTGGTCTTGTTGTAGTCGTAGACGTAGCCGCATTCTTCGCACTTCTGGCGATAGGTGACTACCGTACCCCGCTCGTTTACCACGACCCCGCCCGTAACTTCTATGGCCAACGTGCCACCTCCGAAAAAGCCTTCGGCTAGATTCTACCGGACTCCGGGGTGGCGGAGCAGAGGGTGCTTTCGATGTCGAGGAAGCAGTGTAGTAGTCATGTCGTCGTCGTCGTCGTGTGCTTTCCTTACCCGCCTTTCGCTTCTTCGGTTACCATGTTCTCCTTGCGCTCCTTTTTGAGCTCCAGCTTGGCGATGGCGACGCGGTGGACCTCGTCGGGGCCGTCGGCTAGCCGCAGGGTACGGGAGGCCGCCCAGAAGCTGGCGAGCGGGAAGTCGTCGGAGACGCCAGCCCCCCCAAAGGCCTGGATGGCGCGCTCGAGGACGCGCAACGCCACGTTCGGGGCTACGACCTTTATCATGGCGATCTCCGCCTTCGCCTCCTTGCTGCCCACTGTATCCATCATATGGGCGGCGTTGAGGGTGAGGAGCCTAGATTGCTCGATCTCGATCCTGGAGTCGGCGATCCACTCCATGATCACGCCCTGCTCGGCTAGGGGCTTGCCGAACGCCTCGCGCTCTTTGGCTCGCTCGCACATGAGCTCTATGGACCTCTCGGCGACGCCTATGAGGCGCATGCAGTGGTGGATACGGCCCGGCCCTAGGCGCGCCTGCGCTACCTGAAAGCCTTTACCTTCTTCCCAGAGGATGTTCTCGGCCGGGACCCGCACGTCCTCGAAGGAGATCTCAGCGTGCCCGTGCGGCGCGTCATCGTAGCCGAAGACGTGGAGGGCGCGCTCTATTTTTACGCCTTCGGTGTCCATCGGTATCAGTATCATAGACTGCTGCTCGTGTTTGGGAGCCTCGGGGTCGGTCTTGCCCATAAAGATGCAGATCTTGCAACGGGGATCCAACGCCCCCGTCTGCCACCACTTGCGGGCGTTTATGACGTACTCGTCCCCGTCGCGCTCGATGCGGCCCTGGATGTTCGTCGCGTCCGAAGAGGCCACCTCGGGCTCAGTCATCGCGAAGCACGAGCGTATCTCGCCGTTCAAGAGGGGCTCGAGCCACCTCTCCTGCTGCTCGGGGGTCCCGTAGCGCACCAAAACCTCCATGTTGCCCGTGTCGGGGGGCGAGCAGTTGAAGACCTCGGGGGCTATGGGGGAGCGGCCCATGATCTCGCACAACGGCGCGTATTCGAGGTTGGTGAGGCCCGCACCAAACTCGGAATCGGGGAGAAAGAGGTTCCACAGGCCCTCGGCCTTCGCCTTCTCTTTGAGCTCCTCCATGACCGGGGGCACCGTCCAGCGGCTCTCGGCGGCGTTTAGCTGATCGTAGAAGGTTTTCTCGTTGGGGTAGATGTGCTTGTCCATGAACTCGGCGAGTTCGGCCCTGAGCTTCTGCACTTTCTCCGAATAATCGAAATCCATCGTCGCCCTCCTAGTAGGCCTCTGGCAACAACTTTGCTCGGCGCACGAATGCCGGCTGAGTCCCCTTCTTCGCCGGACGGTACCCCTACGAGCAATTCTGGCACGGGGTGGTTATCGCCGCAACCGGCTTCTGTGGCGCGAAGGCGCCCTTTTGCTCGCGAACTTTCTACGACTGGCGGAGCGTGGGCATCGCGGCGAACACCAGGGCGCGGCCGTAGACGGTGGTCGAGGCGTAGCTTCCCACCCCCAGCGCGATGCCTACCAGTACGACCGGCCCGCCGGATCTCCACCAGAGGCCGAGCGATTCGTCGTACACCGCTAGTGGCGTGGAGACGAAGATGGTCCCGAGCAGGCCAAGAGCGATCATCGCTAGACCGAGCGTCTGCCGGAGCAGCGAGACGTCGTGCGCCACCATATACGGTAAGACGAGCTCACAATAGGCGGCGCTGATCCCCATAAACATCGATAGCAGGATGGCATACGATGGTAGGGAGATACCCTCGCCACCCAGGCCCAGCAGCCAGCTAAGCAACGCGTAGGTAACGTTGAGCGGGTTGGTCACTCCCAGCATTCTGGCTACAGTGGCGGTGATGGACCAGGTAGCGGCGAGCGCGGCGGTCCCGGCGAAGCTGCCCAGCAGCACCGCGCCTACCTCCCGCCGGCGGGATGGATCGGTGGGCCGTCGAGGATGGGCGCGCGTTCCCCACCACACCATCAGCAGCGGCAGCCCCACCGCCAGCAGCAGCAACCAGATCAAGCGGAGTCCCAACGCCGGTATGTGGATCCGGTCGAGGACCTCGGGACCGAATACCGCGCCTAAGGCCAGGAAAACGGCGATGTACACCGACGAGCCGGCGAGGTGTGCGGTCAGGAAACGTGGGTAAGGTACCTTGAATAGGCCGCAGGCGACAACCGTAGCGTAGCGCAGGCCCGGTATGGCACGCCCGATGGCGATGGTGCCCCAGCCGCCGCGGGCGATCAGCGCTTCGCTACGGGCGAGTTGTTTCGGGCCCAGATGCACGTAGCGGCCGTAACGCTCGACCAGCGTGCGCCCGCCGCGCCGGATGATAGCGTATAGACCGCTGGCTCCGATCGAGGAAGCCACCGTCAGCATCACGAAGAACAGCCCAAGTTCCGGCACGGACCCGCTCGCCCCCGTGCCGACGAAGACGATCAGAACGTCCGTGGGGATCGGCATGGGTATGCCCAGCTCCTCGACCACGATCGCCAGAAGAACCACCACGAAGCTGTGTTGTGCTAACGAATCCAGCATAATCGTCCTCATGGCCTATGCTCCCACAGCTAAAACCAGTGGGTTTCTCGCCCCACCATCGGCACTATCTCGCTGTCGGCTCTCCGATAGTGGTGCTCCTGCCTGTGTAGGGTATACTTACCGTGACACTGTGGTCTACTCCAACCCGCACCCGCAGTAGGAACACTAACGCCAGCTGGTAAGAGATCTTTAAGAACCAACCTACCATGTCTCTAATGCATTTGCGAGTGTTTCTCTCGAGCCGCGGTAGCATGAGCAAACGGATCTGACGCCGCCGAGAGGACAGCGTGCCAGACCAAGGCTGCTTCCACTTTTTACGCGCTGCCGATGAGGATGCCTGAGGCGAAGACGAGGGCACCGCCGAGGACGACCTGTAAGGCAGAGACGAGAAAGCTCATCCTAAAGTAGCGGTAGCGGATGAATGAGATAGCGAGCAGCTCGAAACCGACCACCCCGAAGGCCACGTAGAGCGCCACGCCTGCTTGTGAGAGAAGGAAGGGTAGGGTGTGCAGGATACCGCCGACGAAGGTCGCGAAGCCCGTGATCGCCCCGCGCGAGAACGGATGCCCCCGTCCGGTGAGCGTCCCATCGTCCGAAAGCCCCTCGGAGAAGCCCATGCTGATCGCCGCTCCAACCGCCGCCGCCAAACCCACCAGGAACGTCACCCGCGAATCACCGGTAGCAAAAGCCGTCGCGAAGAGCGGCGCCAACGTCGAGACAGAACCGTCCATCAACCCTACCAGGCTCGGCTGCACCACCTTCAACACCAGGTTCTTGCTGTGCCCCGAGACCGTCATCTCGCGCCCCCCGAGCCCCAGCCGCTCCATCAGCGCAGTCACGAAGCCACCCCCGAAATAGAACTCTCGGCCATGACAAGAATTCTACCCTAGATATCAGAGAAATCAAGAACAATTATTGTTCTTAGAAAATGAGAACCAGTAGCGATTAGGGGGGTAGGAGGAGAGGGTGGGGAAGAGGATACGGGCCGTTTTGGGAGTAGTTAGCGATAAGGGAAGGGTGGGATCGCCGCTGACAGCTCTAGCTCCAGATCCTCCCGGCCGTCTCGAGAGGGACGAGTTCGTGGACCTCCTGGCGCAGGACCTCCGGGATGTTCTCCAGAAACGCCTCAAGGGTTGGCTAGGACTCAGTGGGGACCTCCGGCGACCAGAAGCGAAGAGGCTCGGGCTCGGCAGCGTCACGTTCGGGGTGCACGAAGTACGGGCTCTTAAGTAACCGAATACCTCGACCAAGAGGTGCCGCCTGCGGCGCAACTTGTGGGTGGCGTTCAAATTCTCCGGTAGCGTGACGAGTCTTGCGTCCGGTCTCCTCGCCGCCGCGCCAGCCGCCCCAGAGGTAGGCGCGTATGCAGAGCTCGTCGAAGCCTCGACCGCATCGCCAACTGGCCCTGGAAAGAAACGCGGCGCATCTCGCCGTCGGAGACGATCTCGAAGCTTGCCTCTTCCTGGAGCCTCACGGCTTCATCCACGGTCCGATCCTCGACGCGCTTGAAGTCGACGGTGGAGATGTGACCTGCGGTGTGGTGCCCGCGGGTAACCTTCAACTCCGGTAGGTGGAGCAAGCCCCCGCGGTGTTGGCCTTGGCCCGTATCGCGGCTCAGTCTAGCCCTAGTCGATGCGCGGCGCCTTCCGTCTCTCTCGGGGCGTAGTAAAACGATTACCACGGGCGCGCCGCTCGCGTTGAAGAATATGCGGGCCTTGAAGGACAAACGGCGTGGCTGGTTTTGCCGACGACGTGTTACGGAGGCGGTTGGGCTTGTATCCCACTATCTTCTTCTCGGGGACGGCGCTCGTGATCACCCTACTCGTCATGCGCTCCATGGCGCGACGCCCCGCGCTGCGACGGATGGGCCTACGGAACTTGACGCGCCGTAAGTGGAATACGGTGCTCGTCGTGGCCGGCTCGATGGTCGGCACGGCGCTGATCTCGGGCTCCTTGGTCTTGAACGACAGCACGGGGCGTTTCCAGGAGAACGAGGTGTGGCAGACTTTAGGCGAGATCGACGAGGTCGCGGGACAGTCGGGGCAGCGGGTGCCAGGGGACCGGCGGCCGGTCCCCCTCTTCGAGGCTTCGGTGGCGGCCGGGATCGCGCCCGAAGCCGTCCGCCAAGCCTCCGCCGAAGAGGAGCCCACTCCGTCCGGCATACCCGAAACTCTGTGGGGAGCGACGACCTACGTATCCGATGTTTTAGGCGTTGGAGACAGACCCGTGGGCGTGGACGGCGTCCTGGGCGTCCTGACCGGCGAGGTTCCCGCCGAATCCCTCGACGACGCGGACGAAACGGTCATCGCAACACCCGCTGTTACCGTGCTCGGCACCGACTGGGAGGGGCTGCGTTCGTTCGGGGAGGAGCCCCCGAGTATCGCCGACCGTCCCCAGCCCGGGCCTGAGGAGATTTATGTATCGGAGACGCTGGCGGAGAGGTTAGAGCTCCGGGAGGGTTCGAGGATGCGCCTAGTGGGACGCGAGGGACCGGAGGAGTTCACCGTGGCGGCGGTGGTGCCGGAGGAGGGGATCTCGGGCTACAAGGCGCGCTTCTCGAGGGCCGAGGGAACGACGCTGTTGAACGAAGAGAACGCGCGTGGGCTCCTAGGCGCTGGTGAGGGCCAGATCAATGGTGTGTTCGTCAGCAACGAGGGGGACGTGACCTCCGGGGTCGAAGACTCGGAGAAGGTAACGGCGGCGCTAGAGGAGATCCTGGCGGGTGAAGGAGAGTTTCAGGTCTCGCAGGTGAAGAAGGACACCATCGAGGGGGGAGGGTTCCGGATCTCGGACATCTTCCTGATGATCAGCTCGTTCGCCATCCTCGCTGGGATACTCCTGATCATCAACATCTACACCATGCTTGCCGAGGAGCGCAAGAGCGAGCTTGGGATCTTGAGAGCTGTTGCCCTTAAACGCGCCGAGTTGGTGCGTCTCTTTGTCTACGAGGGCTACGCCTACAGCCTCCTCTCCTCCTTCTTTGGGGCGTTCGTGGGCCTCGGCATCGCGGCGGGCCTCGTGTGGGGCATCAACCGGGCGACCAGAATCTTCGCCGACCTGTTCAACAGGGACTTCTCCATCCCGTTCCACGTCGAGCCGTCCTCGCTCCTGGTCGCCGCCTCTTCCGGGCTCCTCATCACCTTCCTCGCCGTCTTCTTTACCAGCCTCCGCATCGGCAACTTGGGCGTCGTCGCCGCCATCCGCGACCTTCCCGAGGAGAAAGACCCGCAACGCACTAAGCGTCGGCTTGTACTGCAAGGCTCTTTGCTCGTCGCGGGCCTCGCTATCGCCGGCGCGGGATTCCTGGTGGGAGGTGACTATTCGCCGGAGTCCGTGCTCGAACTCAGCGGTTATCTTCTGCTCCTCGGGCCCGTTCTCGCGGTGTTCGGGCTGGGCTTCATCCTCTCCCGGCTCTTGCCGGCGCGGCTCGTCTGGACGGTCGTCGGGGCGGGGGTATTGGCGTTCGCGTACTTCGCGAACGAACTCGAGGCGGTGGCGCGGGCCAACGAGGAGAGCCCAGCCATGTTCTTCGTCGAGGGCGTCTTGATGGTGCTCGGGGCGGTCTTGCTCGTGGCGTTCAACCTTGGCCTCGTCTACGGCGTCTTGCGCGGGGTGATGCGCCCTGTGCCGGAGCTCGCGCCCGTCTTGAAGATGGCGACCGCCCACCCGGCCTCCAGGCCCGCCCGCACCGGCTTCACGCTCGCGATGTTCGCGCTCATCCTGTACGTGGTCACCGTGAGCTCCATCTTTTCTAGCACCCAATCAGCCGCCTCCGAGCGCAACCGCGACGAGCAACTCTCCGGCTACGACGGGGCTGTCCAGCCTGGTCCCGTCGCGCCCGTAGATGACTTCGACGCCAAGGTGGAGGAGAACGATACTCTGCGGGCGGCGATCATCGGCAGCGATCGGCTCGTCGCTGGTGGGGTCGAGTTGCCTGAGTACAGGGCGGCGGACTACGTGACCTCCTCCGGACCGCCGATAGGCAGGGCGGCGCCCGGAGCGAACGTCGCAGAGTACGTCACGTACGTGCCGGACGGCTTCCTCTCCGGCACGACCGACGAGCTAGAGGAGCGCTCCCCGGAGTACGCTTCGGACCGGGAGGCGTGGGAGGCCCTGAGGAGGGACCCCGACCTGGCGATACTCACGTTCCCTTACAACGGCAAGGGCAACTTTCTCGCCCGCCCGAAGCTCGGTGCGGGGGATACGCTCCGGTTGCTAGATCCCGTCTCCGGCGAGGAGGTCGAGAAAAAGATCGTAGGTAGGGTCAGAGATCCCGGTGGGTTCTCTTTGGGCGTGGTCAACGGCGTTCTGGTGGGCGAGAAAGCAGAGGGAGAGCTCGCTAACCTTCAGACGCAGGAGACCTTCCTCTTGCGGGTGGACCAGCGGGCCGACACGACGGCGGTCGGGCGGGAGCTAGAGAAGGAGTTCGCGCCCAGTGGGGCGCAGAGCTTCCTGCTCGACGATATCCTAGGGCGGGGGCAGCGGTTTATGGACACGTTCGTGCAGATCGTGCAAGCTTTCTTAGCCTTCGGGCTCGTGGTTGGGGTGGCGGGGCTCGCGGTCATCAGCGCTCGCGCCGTCCACGAGCGGCGGCGTGAGATCGGGGCTTTGAGATCTTTAGGCTTTACGAAGGGCATGATCGGCTGGCAGTTTGTCGTCGAGAGCTCTTTTATCGCGCTGCTCGGGATCGTCCTCGGCGTCGCCGTCGGCGCTTTGGGCGGCTACAATCTGTTCAGCGTCACGGTGCAAGACCCCGACGCTCAATTCGTCTTCCCGTGGTCGCAGATGCTCGTTATCGGTCTTCTGGTCTGGGTAGCAGCGCTCGTTTTCACCATCGTCCCGGCCGTGAGAGCCTCCCGGGTGCCGCCCGTCGAGGCCCTCCGGTACCAGGGTTAGGAGGTAAGTTACGGTTTGAGCACGAACAACGATAACGCGGGAGGACTGGGTAGGTCCTCCGTGGGGCGTCTGCTCGAAGGGATGCGACGCCGGAAGGGCCTCTCCCTGCAAGAGGCAGCCCGAGAGACGGGCGTCTCGGTTCACCAGCTGGCGAACCTGGAGAACGGGCAACACGAGTTGCCGACCGACCTCAATCACGTCCGCCTCTTGCTCCAGGTATACGCGGACTATCTCGACCTAAACGACGTAGGCTTCCCCAGATGGGAGAAAGACCTAATAGGGAGTCACGACACGGGATCTCCGGGGATAGTGGAGGCCCGCGGGGTGCACAAGAGCTACAAGGCCGAGGAGTACACCGTCCACGCTCTCAAGGACGTGAGCCTGAGCGTGAAGAAGGGCTCCCTAGTCGCCATCATGGGTCCTTCGGGCTGCGGCAAGACCACGCTGCTAAACATCCTCTCCGGCCTCGACGAGATCGACGGCGGTGAGATCTTTATAGCCGGCGAGCCCCTACACGCCATGGACGACGCCCGCCGCACCGAGTATCGCGCCCGCCACATGGGCTTCGTGTTCCAGGGCTTCAACCTTATGCCCGTCCTCTCCGCCGTCGAGAACGTCGAGCTACCACTCCTAGTCAGCGGCGCCCGCCCAGGAACCGCCCGCCGTCGCGCCCTGGAAGTGCTCGAACGGGTCGGGCTGGGAGATCGGGCCTACCACCGTCCCAACCAGCTCTCCGGCGGCCAGCAGCAGCGGGTGGCCATAGCCCGCGCACTCGCGGGCGACCCGGCGATAGTCTGGGCCGACGAACCCACAGGCAACCTCGACTCCGATACCTCCAAGGAGGTTCTCGACCTCCTGCTGCAGCTCAACCGCGAGAACGAGCAGACCTTCGTCGTCGTAACCCACGACCCCACGGTTGGTGAGCTCATGGACCGGATCGTCCGGATGGAGGACGGTCGGATAGTGGGGCACGGCCGACCTGGAAATCTATAACTTCGGGGCGTCTTCAAGCGTTGCTGAAGCACCAACGGGTGGCGGTGTTGGGGAAGTCGCCTTCTAGCCAGGCGTACGCCGTTTCGGGCCTGAGCACATACCACACCACTTCGTTGCCGGCTTCACCGACGCTTATCCCGTATTTGGCGTGGTAGGCTGCATCCACGGCAGCGAGCGATGCCCGGTCGGTGACTTCTGCGACCATGCCCTCGATGATGACCGCGTCATCACCGCTCTCCAGATGTACGGTGAGTGCCGGGTTCGTCGCCAAATTACGCCCCTTGCGCCAGCCTCGGCTCGTGCCGAAGTAGAGTGTCCCTTCGACCCATACCCCCCAAACCGGCGTT
>Ga0126310_10000786_pt1 | contig 11548 bp, 7 predicted proteins | sample Plot60_FD_92540 | JGI IMG/M metagenome (GOLD analysis project Ga0126310, IMG submission 92540) | Serpentine soil microbial communities from UC McLaughlin Reserve, CA, USA - Plot60 | ecosystem: Environmental > Terrestrial > Soil > Grasslands | place: USA: UC McLaughlin Reserve, Lake County... | reverse complement strand
GGAATCAGCCGCAAATGGCCCGCACCCTCACATCGCGGAACAGGGCCTAGGCTGCAGGGAGAATGGCGATAGGCCGGAAAGGACCGCAAACGCGGCACACGACTGAAAATCGTGGTGTCGGCAGTTCGATTCTGCCCCTCGCCATTCGCCTCACAGCACACCCTGCCGCTAATGGGGCTACTGCCCAGATGAGGAGGACGTGATGAACGACGCGCCGGACTTTCGCGACACCGCGACACCCGGAGCCTTCCTGACCGAGGCGGCCCCGGACCACGCGATCCCGGAGCACCCGATGACGGCGATCGCGGCCCAGCGCCTGGTCGACGAGGAGCTGGCCGTGGAGGGGATTCCGGAGCGAAACCTGGCCACCTTCGTCACCACCTGGATGGAACCCGAGGCCCGACACGTGATCGACGCCAACCTACATCGCAACTTCATCGACCACGCCGAGTATCCCCAAACCTTCGAGATCCAGCAGCGCTGCATCAGGATGCTGGCCGAGCTCTTCCACGCGCCGGGCGAAACCACCGGCACGAGCACTCAGGGCTCCTCCGAAGCCATCATGCTGGGCGCCCTGTCGCTGAAGTGGAAGTGGCGCCAGCGTCGCGAGGCCGACAGCAAGCCGACCGACGCCCCGAACCTCGTGTTCGGCGGCGACGTCCACGTTGTCTGGGAGAAGTTCTGCCGCTACTTCGACGTGGAGCCACGGATCGTGCCCCTTCAGCCGGGGAAGTACACGATCGGACCGGACGACATCGAGCCGCACGTCAACGAGAACACCATCGGCGTTGCAGCGGTCGTGGGCACGACCTTCACCGGCCATGCCGATGACGTGGTGGGGATCAACGACTTCCTGGCCGATCTGAAGGACAAGAAGGGTCTTGACGTCCCCCTCCACATCGACGCGGCGAGCGGCGCGTTCGTCTGGCCCTTCCTCTATCCGCACTCGGAGTGGGATTTTCGGCTCGAGCAGGTGCGCTCGATCAACGCCTCCGGTCACAAGTTCGGCCTCGTCTACCCCGGGATCGGCTGGCTGGTCTTCCGGGAGAAGTCCGACCTCGCTGAGGACCTGGTCTTCTACGAGAACTACCTGGGCAAGACGGACGCAACGTTCACCCTCAACTTCTCGACGGGTTCTTCGATGGTCCTCGCCCAGTACTACAACTTCGTTCGCTTCGGCAAGGAGGGCTACCGCGGGATCATGGAGATCATGCAGGAGAACGCCGAATCGCTGGCCAAGGACATCGAGGCCATCGGCAAGTTCGAGATCGTCGGGGCGGGGGAGGAGACGCTGCCGCTGGTCGCATTCAAGCTCGCCGAGGAGCACCCGTACGACGAATTCGACATCGCCTTCCAGCTCGCGGCCGAGCGAGGCTGGATGGTCCCCGCTTACACGATGCCGCCGAACGCCCAGGACGTGAAGATGATGCGCGCCCTGGTCAAGCTCAACCTGAGCCGCTCGCTGGTCGAGACCCTCGGCGACGACATCGCCCAGGCAATCCAGACGCTCGAGGACAAGGGACCGGTGAGCGAGTCCGAGCGCAAGCGGGTCAAGACCAGCGTCACCCACTGACCAGGCTGCCCGCGCGGTAATGAGCCAATCAGAGGATCTCGGGATGCCTGCGGACGGTTACGGGATCGGATGGCAACCGGCGAAGCTACGGCTGCGGCCCCTCCGGCTCCTGCTCTCGTGGGCGGTCGCGGCCGCATCCGTTTTCGTCGCCGCAGCGCTCGTGCCCGGTGTGAGTCTCGGCGAAGCCGGGGGCGCGTTCCTCGTCGCCGCGCTGATCGCGGCTCTGAACGCGATTCTCCCCCCGCTTGTCGCAGCGCTTCGCTTGCCGCTGACACTTGTGTTCGGCTTTCTGCTGGTCCTTCTCGTCGACGCGGCCGTGCTGAAGCTCTCGAGCGACGCTCTTCCGAACTTCATCGCCGTGGACTCACTCGGGGACGCGCTCCTTGCGTCGCTGGTGATGGCTGCTGCCTCGATCGTGCTCCAAGTCCTGACCGGCGCCGACGATGACGACGAGTACACGCTGCGGGTGATCCGACGCGTCGCGCGTCGCCAAGGCGCTCAAGGCCGAACCGACACCCCAGGGATCATCTTCCTCGAGATCGACGGGCTCGCGCTGCCGATCCTGCGAAACGCGATGCGCGACGGAAGTGCCCCGAACATGGCTCGGTGGATCGCCGCGAACGGCTACCACTTGGCCGAATGGGAACCCGACCTCTCCTCGCAGACGGGTGCGAGCCAGGCTGGGATCCTGCTGGGCTCGAACGACGACATCCCCGCGTTTCGGTGGGTAGACAAGGAAACGGGCACGCTCGTCGCCTGCTCGGCGCCGGACGACTGCGCCGCGATCGAGCGGAGCCACTCGAGCGGCGTCGGACTACTCGTGGACGGAGGGGCCAGCCGTGGCAACCTGCTCTCCGGCGAGGCCGACGAGGTGATCCTCACGGTCAGTCGAATGGAGGCGGAGAAGAGGGCGAATCCGGGTTACCGGGCTTTCTTCGCCAACGGCTTCAACGTTACGCGGACACTCGTTCTGTTCGGCTGGGAGGTGATGCTGGAGTGGACGGCCGCCATCCGCTCGGCTAGGCGTGACGTGCGCCCCCGTGGACACCGCGGGGGGATCTATCCGTTCTTGCGCGCCACCATGTGCGTCGTCGTCCGCGACCTGATCGTGTACGGCGTCCTCACCGACATGATGCGCGGGCGCCCCGCCATCTACGCAACCTTCTCGAGCTACGACGAGGTCGCGCACCACTCCGGGCTAGAGCGGGCAGACACCATGGAGGCGCTGCGAAAGCTCGACAAGCAGTTCGGACGGATCGAGCGGGCGCGGACGTACGCGCCCCGTCCTTACGAGATCGTGGTGCTCTCCGACCACGGTCAGACGCAGGGAGCGACGTTCAAGCAGCGCAACGGCTACGGCCTAGAGCAACTCGTCGAGGACTCGTTGAGCAGGGGGCAGGTGACCGGGATCGCAGGGGGTGACGAGCAGAGCGCGATGGTCGGCCACGCCGCGAACGAGGCGACTGGCCGCACCAACACGAAGACCTCAAAGAACGACGTCTCGGGTCGACAGGTCGTGGTCCTGGGTTCCGGCAACCTCGGGCTCGTCTACCTGATGGAGGAGAAGCGCCGGCTCACGCTCGAGGAGATCGAGGAGCGCCACCCAGAACTGGTCCCGGCCCTGCGCGAGCACCCGCACATCGGCTGGCTTCTCGTCGGCTCCGCTGAGCACGGACCTGTGGCGCTGGGCGCAAATGGCGTCCACCACCTCGCAGATGGCCGGGTCGAGGGTGAGGACCCGCTCGCTCCCTTCTCCCCGACAGCGGCGCGTCACCTCCTGCGCACTGACGGCTTCTCGCACGTCGCCGACATCATGGTCGGAAGCTTCTATGACCCCGAGCTCGACGAGGGCTGCGCCTTCGAGGAGCTGATCTCCTTCCACGGCGGCCTCGGAGGCCCCCAGACGCGCCCCTTCATCCTCTATCCGGAGCGCCTCCCGCTTCCCGACGAGCCGATTGTCGGCGCTGCGGCCGTCCACGGGGTCCTCTCGGGGTGGCGGGGCGCCCTCCAAGAGGCAGCCAGCGCCGGCGACGAGCCTTTACTGCACCCCGTTGACCGTTAGCGCGTCGCCCGGGGCGAGGATTCGCACCTCGACGTCGGGTGTGAGGAGTGCGGCGAGGCGCGCGAACTCGCCTGGTGGATCGCTCAAGTGGCTCCCCATGAGGCGGCGCATACCCAATGGCCGCAGCGTGCCCCAATGAATCGGGATGGCCATCCGGGGGCGAAGCAGGCGCAGAGCACGAGCCGCTTCGTGCGGGCCGAGATGTCCGTCCCCAAGCGTTGGTCCCCAGCCCCAGACCGGGAGCAGAGCGATGTCCAAACCAGGTGCTAGGTCCACCATTTCCTGGTAAAGCGCGGTGTCGCCGGCGAAGTAGACGCGCGCGGAGCCTTGAGTGAGGTAGCCGACGCATTCGGCTCGCGCGCCGAGCGGGGATCTGTGGCCGTCGTGGTGCGCAGGCACGGCGGATACCGTCAGGCCCCCGACCTCTTCGGTGTCGCCTGGACGAAGCTCGGAGACCGTTCGGAAACCGAGCCTGTGGGCGAAGTGCCCAGCCCCCGGGGGGACGATCAGCCTTATCCCGCGTCCAAGGCCACGTAGCGTGGGCACGTCGAAGTGGTCGCGGTGGAGATGGGAGATGAGCACCGCGTCGAGCCTTCCCAATGTCAAATCGGGGAGCGGCGAGGTCCTTATCAAGGGGCCGATCCGATTGCGGAGCACGGGATCCGTGAGGACGCGGACCCCGCACTGCTCAATCAGCACGGTCGCATGACCGATGAACGTAACCCGGACTGCTCGGGAGCCTTCGCCACCGTCGCTCACGCGGCTGATTCTGCCGATGAGGAGGGCGGTCCGCCCAAAGGCCGTGGGTCGAATTTCGACGGCATGGTGGCCGGAAATCGACCCACCCACCTTGGCTTCCCGGCGTCAGGTCTCCTCGGGCGCCGCCGACCCTACAGGGGAGATTTCTTTTTGTCCGCCCCTCTCTCTACTTTGGATTCTTCGATGAGCGAACAGCCGACACTTGACAGTCCGGGCCTTCTCGAGGTGCCGGGGACCAACGGAAATGGGGCCACCGGCACCCGGTCGGGCGTGCGTGAGCTGGTCGACGGCCAGGCCGTCGAGGCGGTGTTCGCGGTCCGCGAGCGCGAGCGGCGCTCAAAGCGCGACGGCGGCGAGTGGCTTCGGCTTGTGATCTCCGACCGCACCGGAACGGTCGAGGCGGTGGCGTGGGACGAGGTCCAGGAGTGCTTCGACGCGGCCTCGCCCGGCAGCGCGATCCACGTGGCCGGTCGGTTCAACGTGCACCCGAAGTACGGCCCGAAGATCACGATCGACGCGCTCCGTCCCGCCCGGCCTGGGGAGTTCGAGCCAGGCGAGCTGGCGGATGGCCCGGAGGTTCCGGTGGAGCGCCTCGAGGCGGACCTGCGAGACCTGCTCGCGACGATCCAGAACGATCAGCTGCGCGAGCTTCTCGATCGCCTGCTTGGTGAGGAGACGGAGGGGTGGACCCGGTTCCGCGAGGCCCCCGCGGCCAAGTACTACCACCAGGCCTACCGCCACGGGCTCCTCGACCACACGCTGTCGGTGGCCCAGGCGGTCAGCGCCGCGGCGGCTTACTTCCCGGGAATCGACCGCGACATCGCGGTTGCGGGGGCGGTGCTGCACGACATCGGCAAGACCCAGGCCTACAACGACGATCCGGTCGCGATCGACCTGACCGACGCCGGCCGCCTGCAGGGAGAGATCCCGCTCGGCTACTACCTGGTCCGCCGGGAGATCGAGAGGGTCGAGGGGTTTGACCCACAGCTTGCGCAGGCCGTTCTCCACATCGTCCTATCCCATCACGGCACCTACGAGAACGGGTCGCCGGTCGTCCCGTGCACGCGCGAGGCGGCGCTGGTCCACTCGCTCGACAACCTGGGAGGCAAGCTCGGCAGCTTCGACCGGATCGAGCGCGAACTTCCCGATGGCGAGAGCTGGTCGCGGTTTGACCGCGGCATCGAGGCCTCGGCGTACTTCCGCCCCCGCGCCGCCTAGCTCGGTCACTCAGCCCGGCGCCGCTCCCCGACGTAGCGAAACCCGGTCGCCTGGATTTCGCCTTGCTCTATGAGCAGGCGCTCCTCCTGCTCGACATCCCCGCCGAGCTCGTAGTACAGGTAAGGGTTCCAAGCGAAGAACAGCGAGACGAAGCGGCGGTCGAGCTCCATGCGGATCGCGTCGTATCCATGAAGCTCGGCGTGGTCCTCCTGCCAGGCGCGGCGACACTCGGCGGGCGAGCGGGGCGGGTGGGGGTGCGCAGTGCGGTGACCGAAGTACCAGCGAGCGGTGGCATCGTCGAGCCGATCCCAAGCGTGCTCGTTGACGATCAGCGTTCCGGCTGGGCGGAGCAGGCCTTCGACTTTGTCGAGCGCTCCGGCGAGGTCGGCGATGTGATGGAGGGACCGGCTCGCGATGACGGCGTCGAAGGGTCCCGGGTCCTCGAACTGCTCGAGCGAGACCGACCGAAAGATCTCTCCTTCGGGCGCGACAGGGTCGATCGCCGCCACCTCGTAGCCCTCCTTGGCGATCGCTAACGAAAGATCACCCTGCCCGCAGCCCAGCTCCAGAACCCGCGCCGGTGGGGGCGGCAGGTAAGACCGGACGAACTCGATCAGCTCCATGGCCCCAAATTGCAGGTAATCGCCGCTGCGACAGCGAGTGGCGCGGCTGGTGCGCCTCTATTCTCTCGCCGTGGCCAAGGACACCGAGAAGCTGATTCGCCAGCTCTCATTGATCTCGTTCCTGATGGCCAACCGCCGCCCAGTGTCGGCCCTCGAGATCAAGCAAGAGGTCGAGGGCTACAGCTCGATGAACGACGACGCGTTCGCTCGGCGCTTCTATGCGGATCGTGCGGAGCTCGAGAGCCTTGGGATCTCCCTGCGGGTCGAGAAGCCCGCCGAGGGCTTCTTCGAGTCAGAGCTCTACGCGCTGCCTCCCGAGAACTACTACCTGCCGCCGATCGAGTTCTCCGACGCAGAGCTGGCCGCGCTTCGCACGGCGCTTGGGCTGCTCGACGGTGAGTTCGCATACGCCGAGCCGCTTCGCCTCGCGCTCCAGCAGGTCTCCTGGGGGCGACCCAGCCCGCTCAACGAGCCGGACTCGACCCCGATCGACGTGAAGCTGAGCCCAGGCGGCGGAGGCAAGGAGCTCTCGCAGCGCCTGGCCAAGATCGAGACGGCGATCTCCCGGCGCAAGACCATCGAGTTCAGCTACTACACGATGCAGCGCGACGAGGTGTCGGACCGGAAGGTGGACCCCTACCACCTCGTCTTCCGCGATGGGCAGTTCTACTTGATCGGCCACTCGCACGAACGTGGCGCGGTCAGGGTGTTCCGCCTGTCGCGAATCCGCGGCAAGGTCTCCTACGCGACCAAGGCCGAGCACGACTTCGCTCCCCCGGAGGACTTCGACCGTCGCGACTATGCCTCTCGGGCGGACTGGCAGATGGGTGAGATCGAGGGAACCGCTTCCGCGTTCGTCCGCGAGCGCATCGCCTGGCTCGTCGAACGCGACTTCGGGGGCTACGGCGAGCTTCGTAAGGCTCGAGCCGCGGATGGCGTCTCGGGTCGCGGGTCCGTCTACGAAACTTCTTATGCCTCGCGCCGCCAGCTCATCTCATGGGTGCTGAGCTGGCGCCAGAATGCGTGGCTGCTCGAGCCGAAGGACCTCGCCACCGAGGCGGACGAGCGGCTGAAGCTGCTGCGGCAGCGCCACTCCGGCGAGTTCGACGTTGCCGAGACGGTCGCGCGGCCGCTGGTCGAGGGAAACGGGCGACCGCGATCGTCCGACGGCCGAGGCGAGTCCGTGATCCGGCCGGAGCGCTTCGCCCGATTGGTCACCCTGGCCGGGCTTCTGATCGGCGCCGCCCGCTCGGAGGAGCGCCTGCCCGTCGGTCGGGTTCTGCACGAGCTGAACGTCAGCGAGGAGGAGCTTCGCGAGGACATCGACGTCCTGAACGTGGTCAACTTCGGCGGCGGCACCTACGTGCTCTACGCCGAGATCGCGGGCGGCGAGATCGAGGTCGATCCCGACACATACGGCGACAACTTCGCCCGCCCGGCCCGGCTGCTTCCACTCGAGGCCAAGGCGCTGGTGGCGGCGATTGACCTGTTCGGCGATCACCTCCCGCAGGCGAACCTGTCGAGCGCACGCGACAAGATCGTCGCCGCGCTCGGCCACGACCCCTCCGAGGAGGGGCTCGAGATCGCTCCCGGCCGTGACGACTCCGAGGTGATCCGGGCGATCAATCAGGCGATCCGCCTGCGCCGCGTCCTCGAGCTTCACTACTACAAGGAGAACGAGGACGAGTTCGTAAAGCGAGAGGTCGAGCCCTATCAGCTCGTCTCCGGGCGCGAGGGCTGGTACCTGGGGTGCTATGACCTCGGACGCGGTGACACCCGACACTTCCGGCTCGATCGCATCAAGGAGGCCAAGCTCGCGAAGAGTGAGTTCGACCCCCGAGAGGGCATCGAGGAGCGACTCGCCGAACAGGAGTGGCTCGTCCACGGCGAGGTGGGAAGCGCCGGTGTGGCGCGGGTCTGGGTCGCCCCCGAGCGCGCCCGCTGGCTTCGGGAGGAGCGCACCGTGTTGGAGGAGCTCGCGGACGGCGCCGTGGTGATCGAGCTTCCGTACGGCTCGCGGGAGTGGCTCGTTCGAGAGACGCTCAAAGGGGTCGGCGACTTGGTGGTCCTCGAGCCCGACGACGCTCGCAAGGCGGTGCTGGAAGCGGTCACGGGCGCCTAGGAAGACGCTTCGATGCCGGACGAGGCGCCCGGGCACCCAGAGATCAACCGCATCGTCGCGCCGAACCCGAGCCCGATGACGCTTGAGGGGACGAACACCTACGTGGTCGGCCCCGTGCCGGGCGACGGCGCCGCTTACGTGGTCGATCCCGGCCCTGACGATGAGGGGCACGTGGAGCGCATCCTCGAAGCCGCGGCGAGTCAAGGCGGCCTGGCGGGCTACGTCCTCACGCACTCACATGGCGACCACGCCGGGGCGGCGTCGCGCATGGGCTCGGAGCCGCTTCGAGCCGAAGACGGTGAACGGGCCGGACCTTTCGAGGTCCTGGCGACCCCCGGGCACGCCGAGGATCATGTCTGCTTCCTCTATGGCGAGGTCTGCTTCAGCGGCGATCTGATCCTCGGCGAGGGCTCGAGCTTTGTGCCACCGGACGGTGGATCGCTCGCCGCCTATTTGGCCTCCCTCGAAAAGCTCGACTCTTTGGAGCTGGAGCTGATCTGCCCAGGGCACGGCCCCTACGTGACTGACCCAGCCGCGAAGGTGCGCGAGTACCTGGACCATCGCCTCGAGCGCGAGCAGAAGCTTCTCGCCGCCCTCGACGCGGGCGAGCGATCACGGGCGCGCCTGCTCGATTCAGCCTGGGACGATGTCCCGGCCGAGCTCCGGCCGGCCGCGGCGTTCGTGATGGAAGCTCACCTTCAAAAGCTCGCGGCCGAGGACCGTTTGCCGGCCGAGCCTCTAACCGACTGAGGCCCCGGCGACGGAACGCTGCTGATATGTAACTGGCGTGAGTCGCTGGCACCTACGTAGCCCGCGCCGCCGCCGATCGATCTTGGAGCGGGCTGGGGTCGCGACGGCTGCCTTCGGCGGTCTCGCCTGCACCACGTCGGCAGGGCTTTGGTGGCAGCTCTTTCGCCGCCCACTTCCGCGAACCAAGGGCCGGGTTGCTGTCGAGGGCGCGGATGGGCCGATCGAGATAAGCAGGGACCGCTGGGGCGTCGCGCACGTTCGGGCCGAGAACGATCGCGACGTGTGGTTCGGTCAGGGGTTCTGCCACGGGCAGGACAGGCTGTGGCAGCTCGACCTCTACCGCCGCCTCGCCTGCGGACGCCTGGCCGAGATCGCCGGAGCCCAGGGCCTTGCGACCGACCGGCTGGTCCGCACACTCGGCCTCCGGCGCGCTGCGGTTCGCGAAGCCGAGGCCTTCGACCCGGCCAGACGGCCGCACTTCGAGGCGTTCTGCGCGGGGGTCAACGCCGCCGCCGCATCCGGGCGTTCCCTTCCCGTCGAGTTCCAGCTCCTTCGCCTGCGATTCGAGCCCTGGACGGTGGCCGACGCCCTGACCATCGCGAAGCTTCTCTCGTTCGGGCTCTCGACCAACTGGGAGCGCGAGCTCCTGCGCGCGGAGATGGTCCGCGAACTCGGCGTCAAGCGCGCCGCGCAGCTCGACCCCGTCTATCCCCATGGGCATCCGGTCGCGCTCGCGCCGGGCGAGTCGGGGCGCGGAGACGGCGTCGCGATCGTCGGCCAGATCGATCGCGTCAGGGAGGCCCTCGGGCTCGCCGTGGAGGCCGGTGGATCGAACAACTGGGCGATCAGTGGCGATCGCTCTGTGACCGGCGGCCCGCTGATCGCCGGAGATCCGCACCTGTCGCCGAGCATGCCCGGGATCACGTACCAGGTGGGCCTGTATCGGGGGCGGCGCCTGTGCCGCGGGGCCTCCTTTCCCGGGCTCCCCGGCATCATCGTGGGCCAGAACAACGACGTCGTGTGGACGAACACCAACGTCTGCGCGGACGTCATGGACCTGTTCATCGAGCGGATCGACGGCGACGCGTACGAATTCGAGGGCGAGCGTCGCCCACTCACGGTCATCGAGGAGGAGATCTCCGTCAGGGGCCGCTCCGAGCCCGAGAGGCTCGTGGTGCGGGAGACCCATCACGGGCCGATCGTCAACGAGCCCCTGCGGGCCGACCAGGCAGAGCCCCTCGCCCTGCGCTTCTCGGGCATTGACTTCCCGGGGATAACGGCTGCGAACTTCAGCGTGCTCGACGTGACGAGTGGGTCCGAGCTTGCGCAGGCGCTCGCCGACCACGCGCATCCGGTCTCGAACACGGTGTGGGCGGATCGCAACGGCTCGATCGGCTACCAGATGATCGGCCGGCTTCCTATCCGCCGGGGCGATTCGCCGGACCTCCCGAAGCCCGGCTGGACCGATCGGCATGAATGGGACGGCTGGGTCCCGTACGAGGAGATGCCGCGGATCATCGATCCTGAAGGTGGGTTCCTCGTCACGGCCAACAACCGGATCGCCCCCCCGGACTACCCCCACCACATTACGAGCGAGTATCGCGACGGCTACCGCGCGATGCGGATCGAGCAGCTGATCCTCTCGCAGCCACAGCACGATCTCGACAGCTTCCAGGCGATGCAGACGGACCTACTGTCGCTGCCCGGTCTCGACACCATGCACCGGCTCTCCCGTCTGCGGCCATCGAGTCAGCGAGAGAGCGCCGCGATCGAGCGCCTCCGGTCCTGGAACGGACGTATGGACACCGACTCCGTCCCCGCCGCGATCTACCAGGCATTCACCTTGAGGTTGGCGCGTGAGGTGGCCCGGTCCGCGCTACGCGATCGCGACCTGGCCGAGCGTTGGCTCGACCGCGCAGACAACGGCTTCATCGACCACGTCACCTCACCGTGGCGTTGGCAGGCGCACCTGCTGAGGCTGTGGAGAGAGGGTGACACGGAGCTGGTCGGACGGCCGTGGGACGAGCTGGCGCTCGACGCGCTTCGGGGGGCGCTCGACGACCTCGACGCCGAGCTCGGCCCCGATCAGGAGAGCTGGCGGTGGGGACGGCTCCACCGCCTCGACTTCCCGCACGCCCTCGGTCGAGCAAACCCCGTGCTCGGGCGGATCTTCAACAGGACGATGGAGGTGGGAGGAGGACAGGAAACCGTTGCACAGGTGGGGTGGAACGCCAGCGATCCCTTCCGCGCGATCTGGGCGCCCTGCTGGCGTATGGTCGCCGATCCACGCGACCCGGACTCGGCGCGTTGGCAGCAGTTCACGGGTCAGTCGGGCCACGCAGGGAGCGCGCACTACGACGACCTGCAGCCTCGTTGGAAGGAGGGGCTGATGCAACCGATGGCGGGGGAAGGGCCTTGGCGGACGCTGAAGCTCGAGCCGG
>Ga0126310_10000785_pt1 | contig 11549 bp, 6 predicted proteins | sample Plot60_FD_92540 | JGI IMG/M metagenome (GOLD analysis project Ga0126310, IMG submission 92540) | Serpentine soil microbial communities from UC McLaughlin Reserve, CA, USA - Plot60 | ecosystem: Environmental > Terrestrial > Soil > Grasslands | place: USA: UC McLaughlin Reserve, Lake County... | reverse complement strand
CGCGACCACGCTGACCGCCACGAGCGCCTGGATCGCCAGCAGCGCCAGGGCGATCCCCACCAGATGCGAGCCGACGCCGACCAGCAGGACCGGCTCGGCGACGGCGGCGACGGCCAGGAGCCACAGGAACGACGCCCGCCCGAGCGCGAGCAGGTATTGGACGGACAGGTAGGCGCACGCGAGCAGGGTCATCGCCACCCCGAGCAGCGGCAGTGCCTCGGAGGCGCCGGCCAGGTCGGAGCCGTAGACGAAGGTCAGGAGCGGCTTGGCCGCGAAGGTGAAGACGATCAGCAGCGGCACGGAAATCACCGCCACGAGGACGATGGTGCGGATCAGGATCGGGCGCGCGTCGAGGCCCATGCGCGTCCGCCGCGCCGCCTCGGGCAGCAGGTACATCCCCAGGCCGATCGCGACCCAGATGATGCCCTTGGCCGAGACCGAGGCCGCCGCGTAGGCCCCAGCGTCGTCGTCCGAGACCGAGTGGCGGACGACGATCACGTCGACGTTCTGCAGCACAGCGACGAGCGCGAGCGCCAGCACCGGGACGCCGGTCCGCGCCACCAGCATGCGTAGCCGCGGCTCGTCGGTGCGGTCCTGCGCGCGCCGTGGGAGCTGGCGATGGAGATGGACCCCGAGGACACCGACCATGGCGACGACGGACACCGCGGTGCCGTAGAACGCGCCGGCCACGCCGAGGCCGACACCCCACAGCAGCAGGCCGAGGATGAGCCTGCCGCCCGCCTCGGCGAGCAGCGATCCGGCCACGAGGCCGTAGCGCTGGTACCCCTGCAGCGCGCCCCGCTGTACCGACAGCAGGAGCCACCCGCACGCCGCCGGCAGTACGGCGGCTGCCGCCCAGGGCGAGTTCACGTTCAGGATTGCGGCGAAGGTGTCGCGTAACAGCAAGGAGGCGACGAGGACGCCGACCGTGATCACGAGCAATCGGTTCAGCCAGCGGCGGATCGCCGCCGCCGGCGCCTCGGTCTCGTCGGCGCGCGCGATGCTCACCTCGCGCGCCACCGTGATCTGCAGCGCGGAGCCGGGAACGGAGAGGATGAGGAAGGCGGACAGCAGCGCCGCGAGCTCGCCGTAGCCGCCCCCGCCGAGGAGTCGCGCGAAGACGATCGTGAAGATCAGCTGCACGACGTTGGCGACCATGACGGCCAGCGCCAGCGTGCTCGCCTGCATGGTGTCCGAGGCGGTCACGCGCTCGCGCAGGGCGCGCCGAGCCGTGGTTCCCCGGGCCCGCGCCTCCTCCAGCGCGCCGAGCGTGGCGCGCGCCGTTCGCTCCCACGTGAGCTCGCGCGTCCGAGCAAGCGCCCCATCCGCGAGGCGCTCGCGCACGTCGTCATCCGCGATGAGCGCCTCGAGCGCGCGCGCCATCGCGGCGGCGTCCTGCACCAGGAGCCCGGTCTCGCCGTCGACCACCGACTCGGACAGGCCGCCGCCCGCGATCGCCACCGTCGGCGTGCGGCAGGCGGCGGCCTCGGTGACGGTCAGCCCCCAGCCCTCGCACGCCGACGCCGTCACGTGGATCCACGCGCTCTGCAGCAGCCGCAGCTTGGTCGGCTCATCGACGGCCCCGTGCACGACAACGCGCTCCTTCAGGCCGCGATGGGCGATCGCCTCCTCGACCGCCGGGCGGTAGTCACCGTCGCCCGCCATGTGCAGCGTGCCTCGCGGGAGCTCCGCGAGCGCGTCGAGGATGAGCTCGATCCGCTTGTAGCGCTTGATCCGGCCGAGGAAGAGGAGGGTGGGCTCGGGCGACTTCGGACCGGGGACGAACGCGTCGAGCTCGACCCCGTTGTAGTTGACGGCGATGCCGGTGCGCGGAATGCCATGGGCGGCGACGTCGTCGGCGGTGGCGTTCGAGACACAGAGGAACCGCGCGTCGCGGTAGAGCCAGCGCAGCGGGGCCGTCTCCAGCATCAGGCCCGCTACCGCGCCCATGCGCCCGAGCTCGGCGACGTAGTGCCGGCGGTGGATGTGGTGGATGAGGACCACGCGCGGCGTCCGCAGCCAGATCGGGGTGAGGAACGTGATGCCGTTGATCACCTCGAGGACCACGTCGGCGTCCGGGACGAGCCCGCGCCACTGGCGCCAGATCGCCCGCGGAAAGACGGTGCTGCGGCCCCCGATGCGGTGGATGGTGAGGTCGCCCAGCTGCTCGACGGGCAGCGAGCCGGCATAGCCGCACGCGATGACCGTCACGCGGTGCCCCCAGGCCAGCCACCGCATGACCTGCCCGAACAGGTTCGTGCCCGTGCCACCGCCCTGGGGATGCGTCCACTCGCGATCGGTCAGGACGAGGATGTGCAGCCCGCCGCGCCCGGACTCGGCCGGGGTCGGGAGCGTGTCCCCCACGCCCTCGGGGTGGATCTCTGGCCCCGGCGCCCCCACCCGGGCAAGGCCAGGCTCCATCCCTAGGTCTTCACCTCGTGCTCCACCGGCCTTCCTCCTCCTCCGGACGGACGGACGGGTACCCTCGCATTTCGTGCGCGGTTGTTGCAACTTCGCGCCCGACTCTGGCGTGCGGCACGCCAACAACCTGCGCGCGGCCGGTCGGCTCGGTTAGGGTCGCGCCGTCGGCGAGTCCGGGAAGCAATTTCTCCGGTGACAAGATCACGTGACCAGCAGCGGCAAGCAAGGCCAGAGCACGTCGTTCGACGTTAAACCCGCGACGTAACGGCGGCTGGACGATGAGGGCGACCGCGGCGGTGACGGCGCTCGTCGTCGGTGCGCTGGCGGGCTGCGGCGGCGGCAACGGCGGCACCACGACCTCGGCCAGCGCGCGGCTGCTGTCGCTGCAACCGGTCGTCGACTGCCTGCGCCGCACCGTGCGCCACGGCCGGGTGACGACGGCGCAGTCCGACCTCGACCAGATCGCCCGCCGGGCGGGCCGGGGCGCGGCGCGCGTGCGGTTCGGGGTCAGCCGGAAGATCCCCAAGGGCCTGAACGTGGCCACCGTCGTCCTCGAGCGGTCGGTGGGCGACGCGAAGACGACCGAGTCCCGGTACCGCTCGGTGTACCGGGCGCTGGGCGGCAGCCCCGCGGGACTGCTGCTACGAAGCGGGAACGCGGTCGTCGCGTTCGGGGCCCGCCCGTTAGCCCAGGAGCGGCTGGCGGTCAGCCGTTGCGTGCGGCTGTGACCGTGCCGACCAGGATGGCGTTGGCGGCGCACACCAGCTGGTCATAGCGCACGTCCCAGACCTCGGCCGGCTCGGCCTGCTCCCACGTCGTGCGGCCAGTGCGGCGTAGGGCGCGCAGGGTGGTGAACTCGACACGCTCCGCCCGGATGGCCTCGTCGAGCACCGGGTTGTAGCCGACGGGCAGGGTGACCAGCATCGTGCCGCCCGGCCGCAGATGCCGTGCCAGCGCTGCGAGCGACCGCTCGGCACGCGACGGCTCGCGCACCGTCTCGTCCCAGCCGATGTGCTCGAGTGTGGAGACCGAGACGACGAGGTCGTAGCGCTCGTGTGGCGCGTAGTCGAGGGCATCGACGTTGAGCACGCCGGGGGCCCGCTCGTACTTGTCGACCACCGGGTGGCCGCCGTGGCCGTAGTGCGCGAGCACGTTGCCGACCTCGAGCACGCGGCGACCGCGCGCCTCGGCGACCGCCCGGGCCGCGATCGGCACCTCGACGGCGCGCTCGTTCAGCCAGGTGAACCCGCGACGGTGGTACAGGTACCGGTAGTCCGTGCCGTCGAACCTGAACGCGCGCCTCGATCCGGTGAACGTGACGGGGAGGCCGGCGGCGTAGCCGGCGCCCCACGCCGCCATCTCGGCGACCGCTCGGCCGACTCCGTGCTCGCGCGCCCGCCGGCGCACTCGTGCCATTGGCGGCGGCGGGATGTAGGCGCCCGCGGTCACCTCAGGCGGTCGGGAGCTGCGCGGCTGGCTCGCTTGGCGCGGGCGGGGCGTCCGCCTGCAGCTCGGCTGCGATGCCGGCCAGCAGCCGCTCCGCGTCGTCGGGCCCGAAGTCGCGCGTCCGCACCCGCAGCGTGAGCGTGGCGGTACCGGCGACTGTGGCCGCCCCCAGCGCCACCGGAGAGCGGCCGTATTGCTTGGGGAAGAACGCGACGGAGCGAAGCTGGCCAGGACCGTCGAGGACGCCGAGGTTGGAGACCAACAGCGTCGAGCCGAGCTGCTCCGCCACCAGCCGGGCGGCAGCGGCCACGGGCGGAGCGAGCACCGGCCCGCGCCCCACGCGCTCGGGCGTGGTGCGCCGGAGCACCGCCGTCACCGCGTCCTCGTCTGCGGCGCCGTCCAGGCGCAGGCGCAGCCACGTGGCGTCGTGCGCGAGCGTCGGGTTGGCGCCGCCGCGCCGCGAGACGCCGACGGCCACGACCGGCCGGCGGGTCGCCGCGCCTCGGTGCGCGTTCCAGGCACGCACGCCGCGCACGGCGGCGGCGACGAGCGCAGCCGTTCCCCCTTGCACCGCAGGGCCTGTGGCGGCGACGAGCCGGTCCCCGCGCGCGGCGCGGTCGCGGCGGGCGGGAAGAACGCGCGCCGGCGGGGCCAGCAGGGCCTCGCGCAGCCGGCTCGCGACCGCCCTCGGGCGCCAGCCCTCCCGTGGGCCGGCGTGGTCTCCCCGGACCGAGCTCCTGACCGGCGCTCCGAGGACCTCGCCGAGCAGGGCGACCAGGCCGAGCCCGTCGAGAGCGCCGTGATGGGCGGCGAGCACAACCGCCGCCGGATCGCCGGCGCACACCGCGGCCCGCACCGTCGGCCCGCCGTCCGCATAGGGCGTGTCGGCGAAGGCGCCGCGCACGCGCGGAAGCGCGGCCTCGGCCACCGCCTCGACCGGCGGTGGAGGGCCCAGGTGCGGCGCTGCCCGGGCGGCGGCGGCCAGGCGGTCGCGGACGCCGTCGCGGAAGAGCGGCTCGGCGACCCGTGCCTCGAGCACGATGCTCCATGCGGCCCCGGCCTGACCGGTCCACGCCAGCGTTTCGCGCGCATGCCGCACGGCGTCCTCCGGCCGGATCGTCGGGGTCACCGCGTCCACTGGGAGACCCTTACACACCGCGCGTTGCGCCGGATAGAGTCGCGCCGCTCGGAGATCCAAGGAGGTGCGTGGGGATGGGGCGTCGGTGGCTGGTCGGCTTCGTGATGGCGCTGACCGTGGCGATGGTCGTTCCCGCGACCGCGAGCGCCTCGATCCAGATCACGGGCGGATCCCTGACCCCGGCGTTCGACCCCGAGACCACCGACTACACGGTCCGGTGCGACACGCGGGTCGTCCTGCACGTGGAGGCGCCGGCGGGGACCGACGTGTCGATCGACGGCGACCCGTTCGCGTCAGGCTCGTTCGACGCGGCGGTGCCGCTGAGCGAGGACGAGGGCTTCGATTGGGTCGTGCGCGAGGGCGACCAGACCACGAGCTACCACGGGCGCTGCCTGCCCTCGGATTTCCCCCCGTTCAGCGTGGAGCGACCCGGGCAGCCGCAGGCGCAGTGGTACCTCGTCGCCCCGACCGCGAGGCTCGGGCAGGCGAGCACGCAGAACTACGCGATCATCTTCGACAACCACGGCGTCCCGGTTTGGTGGTACAAGGACGCCGACTTCCGGCCGTTCGACGCCCGACTGCTGCCGAACGACCACCTGGTCTGGGCGCCGGTGCTGGGCGTCTATCGAGAGCACGCGTTCGACTCGACCGCCGTGCTGCACACCTGGCAGACCTCGAGGTCGATATCGGACTTCCACGACCTGCAGATGCTCCCCAACGGGAACGTGCTCATCATCGGGGACCCGCAGCGCAGCGGAGTCGACGTCAGCCAGTTCAAGCCCGGCAGCACGAGTGCGACCGTGATCGACGGCGAGATTCAGGAGGTCGCGCCCGACGGCCACCTGGTGTGGGACTGGAACTCGAAAAATCACATCGCGCTCAGCGAGACCAGTGCCGCCTGGTGGGCGGAGCAGAACGAGCCCTACGACATCATCCACATGAACTCGGTCGAGGATGACGGCGACGGGATCATTTTCTCTGCACGCCATCTCGACGCCGTCTACCGGATCGATAAGGCGACCGGAGACATCGACTGGAAGCTGGGTGGCTCGACGACAAGCAGGAGCCTCACGGTTTCCGGCGACCCCTTCGGAAGCTACCCGTTCGGTGGCCAGCACGACGCGCGGCGGCTCTCGGACGGCACGGTTACCGTCCACGACAACGCCACGCTGCAGAACCGTTCGCCCCGAGCGGTGCGATACGAGATCGATCGGGAGGCCATGACGGCGAAGATGGTGGAGTCGGTGAGCGATCCGCAGGTCACCAGCTCGCAGTGCTGCGGCGGTGCCCGCAAGCTGCCGACCGGCAACTGGGTGATGTCGTGGGGGGCGAACTCCGTCGTCGAGGAGCTGACGCCCGCCAGCCAGCGCGTGTTCTCGCTCAACTGGGCCAATGAGCACTTCAGTTACCGCGTCGAGCCGCTCATGCCCGGACGACTCCAGGCCAGCAAGCTCCACGCTGGCATGGACACCCTCCATCCGCGCCCACCGGCCGCAGTGGAGGTCCAGGTCGACGGCCCGGTGCGACGGGGATCCCCCTTCGCCGTGACCGCGCGTGTCCTGGACGCCGGCCATCGCGTCGTGTCCGGCTACGACGGCCCGGGGCGGTGGTCAGACGCCACGGGGACGCTCACGCCCGCCGCGCCCGCCAACTTCGTCGGCGGCGTCAGCACGACCACCGCGACGATTCCGGCGGCCCTCGCCGACGACCGGATCACCGTGACGACGGGCGGCCTGACTGGGGTCAGCGCCCCGTTCGCCGTCGCCGACCCGCCCTCCGCCGCCAGCACCGGCGGCGCGAGCGGCGAGTCGGCGACGAGTGCGCCCGCGGTGACGGGATCCACCGCCGGCCAACCCGCGATTCCGGTCACCGGCCCGGCGATCCGACCGCTCGCGATCGACGTGGGGCGCCGCAACCGCAGCATCCGCGCCGGCCGCGACGGCCGGTTTGCGTTCGTGCTCGGCGTTCAGGACGTCGATGCCACCGGGCGCATCCGCTTCACCGCCAGCGCTCCACGCACCGCGCTGGCCCGTGCGGGGAGGCGGGTGTCGCTGGCCTCCAGGTCGTTCGCCTCCACGGCGGGCCGGGCGACGACGATGCACGTTCGGCTCGCCGCGCGGCAGCGGCGCATCCTGCAGGCGGCGCGGCGCCTGCGTGCGACGGCGGCGATCGCGGTGCAGGACGGCGCCGGCATGGTGGTCCGGCGCACCTACCGCTTCACGCTGCTGGCGCCGCGGAGGTAGCCCCAGCCGGTCAGCGCGACACGGTGGGCGCGGGGCGCCTCCGCGGCGCGGGCCCCTTGCGCCGCTCGCGCGTGCGAAGCGCATCCCAGGCCGCCGAGAGCGCGACGGCGTCGAACACGAGCAGCGTGAGGTCCGCGGGGTGGCGCAGCCGCGTCAGCCCCCACGTGAGCGCCGCCGAGACGGTGGCGACCACAAACGGCGAGAGCAGGACCAGCAGCGGCTTTCGTCGGCGGTACATGCGCACCGCGCCCCAGATGCCGAGCGGCAGCAGGACGAGCAGGTAGAGCCAGGTCCCGACGACGGCGACGTTGTAGTCGCGCCCGTCGCCGTGCGCCTGGGCCGACGGCTCGTAGAGATCCCACGTGCGAAGGACGCGGTAGAAGACGACGCGCGGCAGGTCGCCGATGTGGTCGCCGAGGTAGTCGAGCCCCTGCCTGCGCCAGATCGCGTGGACCTTGGGCTCGGAGAGCCGGGGGTCGGTCTTGGCGAGGCAGCTCAGCTTCCAGGTCCCGGTCGTCGGGCCGTGGTAGCTGCTGTCGCAGTTGGCTCCCGCCAGCACCGAAGCCTCGTTGAACGAGATCAGCACCGGCTCGCCGAGGGCCACCCAGTTGCGAATCGTCCACGGCGCAAGCGTCAGCGCGGTGGCCACGAGCATCACAATCAGGAGCCTTCCCCGCGAGGTCTTCTTGGGCTTGGCCCGCAGGCAGATGGGGATGGCCAGTAAGGGCACGAAGAGCAGCGCCTCGCCGCGGGCCAGCGCCGCCAGGGCGATCGCGATCCCGAGGTAGGCCGCCGAGCGGGGCACGGGCTTGTCGACCACCCGGTAGGCGGCCAGCAGCGACAGGACCACCAGGAAGCCGTAGAGGCTCTCGCTCATCAGCGAGCCGTCGCGGGCGATCAGGAGGGGCGAGAACGCGGCGAGGCCGGCGGCGATGAGGCCGATGCGGTTGCCGCCGACCCGGCGCCCGAGGTAGCCGACCGCGGCGACGGCGGCCGTTCCGAAGATTGCGGTGATGAACTGCTCCGCCGTCCACGAGCCGAGCCCGAAGAAGGCCGGCACCGACAGCACGGCGGGCCACAACGGCGGGTGGCCCGCCGACGGCATGACGTACCCATAGAAGTCGTAGACGAAGGGCGAGATGAACCCGCGGCCGGCCGCGAGGTTGTTGGCGACGTCGTGGAACCACTGGCGATCGTCGAAGCTCCGCTGGCCGGCGACGTCGAAGCCGACGTAGAGGAACCGCACGAGGAGCCCGGCCCCCGCGATCCACAGGAGCCGGGCCTTGAAGGTCGCGGGCGGCCACCACCGCCCCGTGCGGCGCGGTGGGGCCGGCTTGGCGCGCCGGGCCGCCGCCCGGCGCTGCGCCCGGGCTACCTGCGCCACGCGGCTGGCCTCAGAACGGCGATCGGGTGCACTTCTTGACGTCCTGGCGGGCAAAGCGACCGAGCGCCGAGTTGTCGCCCGCCGTGCGCACCCCAACCGCCGAGACGCAGCCCTGGTAGTGCTGCTCGCCCGCGTTCCACAGGAGGGCGAGGCCGATCAGCACCAGCGCCGCAACGAGCGCCCACGGCACGATGGTGTCGGCATGCCAGCGCCGTCGAGGCCCGGCTTCCTCGTCGTGGAGGTCGTCCTCGCCGAACTCACCGCCGTCGTGCTCGTCGGTGAGCTCCCGATCGGTCTCCTCCGGCGTGGGCTCTCCGGCCTCGGTGCGCTGGGTCATCTTCGTCCTCTCAGGGATGCAAAAGGGGGCCCGCTCGAAAGCGGGCGCCATTCTCGCGGAGCGTTGTCGGAGCCGTCAACCTGAGCAGCGTTGGCCTGCAATGACGCCAGATAGGGTCCGATCATGACGGCTCGGGCGCTCGGCGTCGCACCCTCGGCCGCGGCCTCGATGCGCCGCTGGCTGTCGCGTCCGCCCGCGATTCCGGTGGTCCTCGGCGTGGGCGCCTTCGTCCTCGCCCTCGTCCAGCGGCCGGGCAAGCTCGTCGTCGACTCGCGCATCGAGCTGACCGTCGACCCGGCGCTCTTCCTGCATCGCGTGGCGGCGCTGTGGAGCCCCACCACCGACCTCGGCCACATCCAGAGCGGGCAGTTCGTCGGCTACCTGTTCCCGATGGCCCCGTGGTTCGCCGGGGCCAAGGCACTCGGCCTGTCGATGTGGGTGGCCGAGCGCCTGTGGATGGGTGCGCTGCTGGCGATCGCCGCGTGGGGCGCGGTGCGGGTCATGGACGTGCTCTACAGCGAGGAACGCGGGGCGGCGCACTTGGTCGCCGGGCTGGTCTTCGCGGTCAATCCGTACGTCGTGAGCTTCGCCAGCCGGGCGACCGTCGCGCTGCTCGCCCATGCGGCGCTGCCGTGGCTGATCGTCGCCGCCCATCGCGGCCTGGGCGACTCGACCCGGCGCTGGCGCTGGCCGGCGGTCACCGGCATCGCCCTCGCCTGCGCCGGAGGCGGCGTCAACGCCGCTCTGCTGCCGTGGGTGATCGCCGCCCCGTTCGCGCTCGTCCTCTACGAGTGGCTGATCCTGCGTGCGCGGACGCGGGCCGATGCGTGGGCGTTCGGCTGGCGGGCGGCGTTGTGCGCCCTGCTCGGGTCGGTCTGGTGGATCGTGCCCGTCGCGCTCCAGTCGCGCTACGGCGCGGACTTCCTGTCGTTCATCGAGCAGCCGCAGACGATCTGGGCCACGCCGAGCATGTCGGAGTCCCTGCGCCTGCTCGGATACTGGATCTTCTACTTCTGGACCGGCTACGGCGGCCCGCCACAGCCGCTGTACGAGTCGGCGTCGACCTACCTCTTCGACGTTCCCGTCCTCATCGCCACCTTCGCGGTGCCGCTCGTCGCGCTGGGTGGGCTGCGGTGGCTGCGCCCGTGGCGGTTCGCGCCCTACTTCCTCGGGCTGGCCCTCTTCGCCCTCGTGTTCATGGCGATCGGCTTTCCGCAGGGCAAACCCCTCGAGCGGGCGCTCGACTGGATCTACTACAACGTGCCGGCGCTGCAGTCGCTGCGGACGACGTACAAAGCGGCCCCCGTCCTCGCGCTCGGCCTCGGCTGCCTCGGCGGCGCGAGCGCCCAGCTGCTGATCACGGCGCTCGGCAACGTTCGCTGGCCGCGGCCCCGCATGGTCTGCCTGGCGGCGGCGCTCCTTCTCATCGCGGCGATCCCCGTGCTCTACGGCCTGCCGTTCTTCACCGGCGTGGGAACCGATGCGCGCCTGGCCTACCGTATCCCGGCGTACTGGCCGAAGGCGCTGCGCGACGCCAACGAGACGACCGCGGACGGGCGGCGCCTCATGGTCCTGCCCGGGCAGCTGTACGCGTGGTATCGGTGGGGCGAGACGGGGAGCCCGATCGCCCCCGCGATCTCCAAGCGGCCCGTGCTCGTGCGCGACGTGCTGCGCTACGCCGACCCGCGGGCGAGCCAGCTGCTTGCGACGGTGGACGACCTCGTGCAGCAGGGACGTCTCGTGCCCGGCCAGCTCTTGCCGCTCCTGCGCCTGATGGCGGTGGGGCAGGTGCTCGTGCCCACCGACGGCCGCATCGACCAGAGCGGCGAGACGTCGCCGGCGACCGTCGCCCGGACGCTCGGCGACGGCACCTTCTCCGCGAACCGCGCGGCCCAGTCCTACGGCACCAAGTCGCGGTTCTTCCCCGCGACCGGCCTCGGGGGCCCGGCGGCGCGGCTGCCGGCCGTGCGGCGCTACCCACTCCCGGGCGCCGGGCCGGGGATCGTCCGCTTCCACGCGGCGAGCCGACCAACGCTGCTGGACGGCGATGCCGACGGCCTGGCGGCGCTTGCGGCGGTCGGTCTGCTCGATCCCAACCGGGCGCTGTTCTACGCCGGCGACCTCGACCAGCGTCAGACCGCCGAGCACGTCCGCCAGGGCGCCGACCTCGTCCTCTCCGACTCCAACCGGCGGCGCATCGTCTCGGGAGTGCGGGTGACCGAGGACCAGGGTCCGACCCTCGGTCGCAGCGATCCCATTCCGTCGAGCCTGCCCTCCTACGACCTGTTCTCACGGCGCGGCAGTCCGGACCAGACCGTGGCCGATTACGACGACCTCCGCTACCTCCGCTCGCCGAGCTCGATCTCGTTCACGCTGCTGCCGCAGTACCGGCCGTACGCCGCCTTCGACGGCCGCCTCGACACCGCCTGGCTGGTCGGGACGACGGACCCGCGCAAGGGACCGCTCGACGTCGCCCTCAGCCAGCCGCATCATGTGGGTGCGATCCGCGTGCACCCCCACGAGGACCGCCTCGGCTATCCCGACCGCCTGGGCGTCACCGTCAACGGCGGCAACGAGCGG
>Ga0126310_10000784_pt1 | contig 11552 bp, 11 predicted proteins | sample Plot60_FD_92540 | JGI IMG/M metagenome (GOLD analysis project Ga0126310, IMG submission 92540) | Serpentine soil microbial communities from UC McLaughlin Reserve, CA, USA - Plot60 | ecosystem: Environmental > Terrestrial > Soil > Grasslands | place: USA: UC McLaughlin Reserve, Lake County... | reverse complement strand
TGCTCGTGGCGGCCGCGCTCGCGCTCGCGGCCGCGATCGGTGGCGTGATCTGGAACCGGCGAACGCGCTTGGCGGCGCTCAAGCTCAGCGGCTTCGGCGACGCCGAGGTATGGCGCGCGCTCGTGCTCGAGAACGCGCTCGTGCTTGCCATCGGCTGCTCGATCGGAGCCGTGTTCGGCCTCTGGGGGCAGTACATGTTGACGCGCCTGTTGACGGATGCGACCAACTTCCCGGCCAGCTACGTCCCCGCGGGCTGGCTCGCGATCGCGACGTTCCTCGGGGTGACGCTCGTGGCGGTGGCGATCGCCGCGTTGCCGGGCTACCTGGCTGCGCGCGTCTCGCCGGCGGCGACCGCGTACGAGGATTGACCGAACGATCTGACGCCTCGTTCTCGCCGCCAGAGGCGACCGGGGAGGTTCCTACGCTTGCGGTGTGCCTTTGGACGTCGCTCGGACGCGCACGCCTCGCGTCCGCGAGGTCGCTGCGCTGTTGCTCGTCGCCGCTCGCTTCTGGGGTCGCGTGATGCCGACCGTTCGCGCCGAGCTGCGCGCATGGGAGCGGGCCGCCGCGGCGATCCCGAACCCGCAGCTGCGCGCTCACGCGCTCGCGACCTTGGGGAGCGAGCGCCTGAGCGCGGCCGGTGCCGCGCTGTTCGCCACGACGCTCCCGCGCCATGTGCCCGCGCTGGTGAGAACGCTCGTCGCCTACCAGGTGATCTGCGACTACCTCGACACGCTGTGCGAGCAGCCGTCGGACGATCCGGTCGCCAACGGCGCGACGCTGCATCGCGCGCTCGCCGACGCGGTCGCTCCCGGCGCCGCCACGACAGACTGGTACCGGCTGCACGCCTCGGGCGAGGACGGCGGCTATCTGGCCGCGCTCGTCGGCGCCTGCCGGAAAGGCTGCGAGTCGCTTCCCAGCTTTCCGCAGGTGCGCGCCGCGGCGCAGCGCGAGGCCACGCGCAACCAGGTGCAGGGAATCAAGGACGGACCGGCGGACCGGCGCGAGACGGAGCTGCGGCGCTGGGCGCGGGCGCAGTCGCACGACGCCGGCGACGCGAGCTGGTTCGAGCTGGCCGCGGCCGGCAGCTCGCCGCTCGCCGTGCTCGCGCTGCTCGCGGCGGCGGCCGACGCGTCGACGTCGGCCAGCGCCGCCGAGCAGGTGCGCCGCTGCTACTTCCCAGCGGTCGAGGCGCTCAGCACGCTGCTCGACAGCCTCGCCGACCGCACCCGCGACGAGCTCACCGGCGAGCTCAGCTTCGTCGCCCAGTATCCGTCGACCGCTGTCATGACGGCGCGCCTGCAGGCGCTGACGCTGCGCGCGCTCGTCGGCGCGCGGCGACTGCCGAACGGCGAGCGGCACGTCGTGCTGGTCGCCGGGATGGTCGCGATGCACCTGTCGGACCCGAGCGCGTGGCAGCCGAGCGTCCGCGACACGACGCGGGCCGTGCTCGGCAGCTCGCTCGCGGGCATGACACCGCTGTTGCTGACGATCATGCGCGGCTGGCGCCGGATCGGCTGACGCCGTAGGTCCGCGCGACCGGCGCGCTCAGTCGGCGGAGGGCTGGGCGAGCCCGATCGGGCAGCTGACGCCCGTGCCGCCGAGGCCGCAGTAGCCGAACGGGTTCTTCGCGAGGTACTGCTGGTGGTAGTCCTCGGCGTAGTAGAAGCCGTCGCGCTCGAGCGGCGCGATCTCGGTCGTGATCTCGCCGTGGCCGGCCTGCGTGAGCATCGCCTGGTAGGCCTCGCGCGAGGCGAGCGCAGCGTCGCGCTGCGCCTCGCTCGTCCAGTAGATCGCAGAGCGGTACTGCGTGCCGACGTCGTTGCCCTGGCGCATCCCCTGCGTCGGGTCGTGCCCCTCCCAGAACAGCTTCGCCAGCGCGTCGTAGCTCGTTCTCGCGGGGTCGTAGACGACGAGCACGGCCTCGGTGTGGCCGGTCTGCGCCGAGCACACCTCCTCGTAGGTCGGATTGGTCGTGAAGCCGCCCGCGTATCCGACGGCCGTCGTGTGGACGCCGGGCGCCTGCCAGAAGATCCGCTCCGCCCCCCAGAAGCAGCCGAGGCCGAAGATGGCCGTCTGGAAGCCGTCCGGGAACGGCGGCCCGATCGGCGTGCCGAGCACCTCATGCGTCGTCGAAGTCGGGATCGCCTGCTCGCGGCCGCGCAGCGCGCGCTCCGCGTCCACCATGTCGGACTTGCGGGTCAGGAAGCGCATGCCCTCAATCTAGCCGGCGGGCGCGGCGCCGCCCTTACGAATCGATGACGCCGCCGTGGCGAGGCGCGCGAGCGCGTAGCCGCCGACGAGCAGGCCGGCGATCGACGCGCCGGCCGCGACGCGTGCGTAGTAGGAGAGGTAGAGGCCGCCGATGCCGGCCGCCGCTCCCAGCAACACCGCGAGCGCCATCATCGGCGCGAGCCGGTGCGTGAGGCGTCGTGCGGCCGCCGCCGGCGCGACGAGCACCGCCACGACGAGCAGGTTGCCGAGGCCCTGCACCGCCACGAGCACGGCCAGCGCCACGAGCGCGAGCACCAGCGCGTCGACGGCGAGCGGGGGGACGCCGAGCGCGCGCGCGCCGGCACGGTCGAAGACGCTCGCGAGCAGCCGCCAGTGGGCCGCCCACAACGCCGCCAGCACGACCGCGACGAGCGCCGCCGCGGCGAGCAGGTCGGCCGTCGAGCTGCCGAGCACGTCACCGAACAGCAGGCTCTGGAGCCCGACGGGCGTGGCGGGCGAGAGCGCCAGCAGCGCGCCGAGGCCGAACAGGGTCGTGACGGCGACCGCCACGGCGTTGTCGCGGCCGATCCGCTCGATCCGGCCCGCCAGCGCGATCGCGAGCGCCGCCACGAGGATGCCGGCCGCGCCGCCGAGCAGCAGCGGCACGCCCGCGAGCGCGGCCAGCACGAGTCCCGGGAACATGCCGTGCGCGAGCGACTCGGCGCCGTAGGAGAACCCGCCCAGCACGATCCAGCAGCCAAGCGTCCCGCCGACGAGCGCCAGCAGCAGCACCTCGGCGAGCGCGCGTTGCATCAGCGCCTGCGAGAAGGGGTCGGTCAGCGCGTCGAGCATCGCCTCAGTGCTCGTGATGGTGCGGCGGCAGGATCGCGTGATGCGGCGCCGCCGGGTCCTCGCCCGGCAACGTCACGATCGCGCCGCCGTAGGTGGCGGCGAGCACGTCGTGGGTGAGCGTCGAGGACGGCTCGCCGAACGCGACCTGGCGGCCGTTGACGCACAGCACGCGGTCCCAGCGGCGCGCGTGCTCGAGGTCGTGCGTGGCGATCAGCACGCCGTGCCCTTCCACCGCGAGCTCGCGCAGCAGCTCCTCCAGCCGCGCGGCGCTCGTCGCGTCGAGGCCCGTGAACGGCTCGTCGAGCAGCAGGACGGCCGCCTGCTGGACCAGCGCGCGCGCGATCAGCACACGCTGGCGCTGGCCGCCGGAGAGCTCGCCGTACGTGCGCTCGGCGAGGTCGGCGAGCGCCACGCGCGCGAGCGCGCTGCGCGCGGCGGCGCGGTCGGCACGGCTCGGGCGCCGCCACCACGGCCGTGTCGGGATCGTCCCCATCAGCACCACGTCGAGCGCGCTGACGGGGAAGTCGAGGCGGGAGCGCTCGGTCTGCGGGACGCTCGCGCAGCGGGCGCTCGCGCGGAGCGCGCCGGCGGCGGGGCGCAGCTCTCCGAGCAGCGCGCGGAAGAGCGTCGTCTTGCCGCCGCCGTTGGGCCCGAGCACGGCGATCCGCTCGCCGCGGTCGAGCTCGAAGGTGACGCCGGTCAGAACGGGCAGGCTCGGCCCGTACCCGACGGCGAGCCCATCGGCCGCCACGAGCGCGCTCACGCGGCCACCGCTTGGGTGCGCGGCATCAGCGCGACGAGCGCGAAGACCGCGCCGGCGACGACGGCGATCGTCGCACCGGGTGGGGCGTTCAGCTCGACGGCCAGCCAGATGCCGAACGTGCCCTCGACGGCGGCGAGCGCGACCGTCGCGAGCTGCCAGCTGGCGATGCGGTCGCTGATCAGGCGCGTCGTCGCGGCGGGAACGACGAGCAGGGCGGTCGCGAGCAGTGCGCCGACGGCGGTGAGGGTGGCGACGGCGACGAGCGCGACGAGGACGAGCAGGAGCGTGTCCGGGATCGCCGAGCGGACGCCGAGCGCGCGCGCCGAGCGCGCGTCGAAGCCGGTCGCGAGCCAGCGCGTGCCGAGCAGCCGCGTCGCCGCGAGCGCGACGAGCGCTGCCGCGGCGGCGAGGCGCACGTCGCCGGGGCCGATCGCGAGCAGGCTGCCGAACAGCAGCGACTCGACCGACGCGGCCGCGTGGAAGACGTCGGAGGCCAGCACGATCCCCGTCGCGAGCGCGGCCACGAGCACGAGCGCGGTCAGCGTGTCCTCGCGCGGGTCGGCCTCGTCGCCGCGCACGGCCAGCCGTCCGACCGCGAGCGCGAACAGCAGCGCGGCGCCGAAGCCGCCGAGCGTCGCCGCGAAGCCGAGCCCGTCGGCCAGCACGAGTCCGGGAAAGGCCGCGGCGGCCGCCCCGTGGGCGGGAAAGGCGAGGCCGCGCAGGACGATCCAGCAGCCGAGCGTGCCGGCGGCCACGGCGAGCAGCAGCAGCTCGAGGAGCGCGCGCTGGACGAACGGCAGCTGGAAGGGCTCGAGCATCGCGTCAGAGAGCATAATGAGACTGAGTCTGATTTGCATGCAGGCGCGCGGGCGGCGCGGCCCGCACCGCTACGATCGAGGCGAATGGCCCCCACGACGACACGACGCTCCAGCTGGCGCGAGCACACGCTCGTGACGCTCGCCGACGCCGGCTATCGGCGCGGGGGCGCGCGCAACGCGGTCGTCGAGCTGCTCGACCGCCACGACTGCGCGCTCACCGCACAGGAGATCGACGACCGCCTGCGCATCCAGGGCCGCAGCGTCGGACGCGCGAGCGTCTACCGCATCCTCGAGTTGCTGACCGAGCTCAAGCTGGCGCAGCGGATCGACGTCGGGCAGGGAGTCGCGCGCTACGAGCGCCACCTGCCGGACGGCGACCATCATCACCACCTCGTGTGCGACAGCTGCGGCCAGATCGCTCCGTTCGAGGACCCTGCGCTCGAGCAGGCGATCGAGCGCGTCTCGCGCAAGCTCAGCTTCGCCGTCGACGAGCACGACGTGGTCCTGCACGGCGCCTGCAGCGACTGTCGCGACGCAGCGACGTAGGCCGCGTCCGCCGTCCTCAGGCGCGACGCGCTTCGCGCAGCACAGCCCGCAGCGTCAGTGCGACCCAGGCGTAGACGGAGCGGGTGAGCGGCATGGCGCGACGCTACCGGCCGACCTAAGCGACCGCTCAAGGAGCCTGCGTGCGGCTCTGCGCCAGCTCGGCGGCCGCGTCGATGATCATGTCCTCCTGGCCGCCGACGATGCGGCGGCGGCCCAGCTCCATCAGCACCGCGCGCGGCTCGACGCCGAACTTCGCGCCGGCGCGCTCGGCGTGCAGCAGGAAGGACGAGTAGACGCCCGCGTAGCCGAGCGAGAGCGCGGTGCGGTCGACGATCTGCGCACGCGGCATCAGCGGCGCGACGACGTCCTCGGCGACGTCCATCAACGGGAACAGGACGGCATTCGAGACGTGACCCGAGCGCTCGAGCGCCGCCGCGAGCACCTCCAGCTGCGCGTTGCCGGCGCCGGCTCCGAGGCCGCGCAGCGAGCCGTCGAGCCACGTGGCGCCGGCCTCGACGGCGGCGAGCGCGTTGCCGACCCCGCAGCCGAGGTTGTCGTGCGCGTGGAAGCCGATCTCGACCGCCGGAGGGACCGCCTCGCGCAGCGCCGCCACGCGCGCCGCCGCGCTCGCCGGCACGAGCGCGCCGGCCGAGTCGACGACGTACACCACGCATGCGCCGTAGCCCGCCATCAGCGCCGCCTGCTCGGCGAGCGGCGCGGGCTCCAGCATGTGGCTCATCATCAGGAAGCCGATCGCCAGCATCCCGTTCGCAGCAGCCCATTCGAGGTGCTGCTGGGCGATGTCCGCCTCAGTGCAGTGCGTCGCCACGCGGGCGACGGAGGCGCCGAGCGCCTGCGCCTCCTTCAGCTCCTCGAGCGTCCCGATCCCCGGCAGCAGCAGCGCAGCGATCCGCGCGCGCTCGACCGCCCCGGCCGCCGCCGCGATCAGCTCGCGGTCGTGGTGCGCCGAGCGGCCGTACTGGATCGAGGAGCCGCCGACGCCGTCGCCGTGCGAGACCTCGATCACGTCGATCCCGGCCGCGTCCAGGCCAGCCGCGACGGCCGCCGCCTGCGCGGGCGTGAAGCTGTGGCGGACGGAGTGCATGCCGTCGCGCAGCGAGGAGTCGACGAGCGTCACGTGGGTCATCGCCGCGCTCCCTCGTGCAGCGGATCTGGCCGCGTGTCGGCCGCCGCCAGCATGCGCCGCGCGATCTGCTCCCCCACGCGCGCGGCGGCCGCCGTCATCACGTCGAGGTTGCCGGCGTAGGACGGCAGGTAGTCGCCGGCGCCCTCGACCTCCAGCAGCACGGTCACGAGCTCGCCGTCGACGTCGCACAGCTTCACGCGATAGCCGGGGACGTAGACCTGCACCTGCGCGGCCATCGCCTCCACCGACGCGGAGATCGCCGCCGCGTCCGGCGCGCGCACGCGCGCGAAGACCGTGTCGCGCATCAGGATCGGCGGCTCGGCCGGGTTCAGGATGATGATCGCCTTCGCCGTGTCGGCGCCGCCCACCAGCTCCAGGCCGCGCGCGGTCGTGACGGTGAACTCGTCGATGTTGCGGCGCGTGCCGGGGCCGGCGGAGGCGCTCGCGATCGTCGCGACGATCTCGCCGTAGGCGACGTCGGCGACGCGGTCGATCGCATGCATCATCGGGATCGTCGCCTGCCCGCCGCAGGTGACGAGGTTCACGTTCGGCACGGCGAGGTGGCGTTCGAGGTTGACCTCGGGCACGACGTAGGGGCCGACCGCGGCCGGGGTGAGATCCACCACGACCTTGCCCGCCGCCCGCAGCCGCGGCGCGTTCGCAAGGTGCGCCTGCGCGCCGGTCGCCTCGAACACGAGCGGGACGTCGTCGCGCTCCAGCACCGCCTCGACTCCGTCGGCGCTCGCCTCGACGCCGAGCTCGCGCGCCCGCTCGAGCCCGGGCGACTCCGCGTAGATCCCGGCCATCAGCGCCGTCTCGATCGACGCGCTGCGCTGCAGCTTCATCAGCAGGTCGGTGCCGATGTTGCCGGGGCCGATGACGGCCGCCTTGACCTTGCTCATGCCTTCCCCCTCGGACGAGCCGGAGGCGAGCGTATCAGCGGTGCTCGAGCGCGGCGCGGACTGCGGCCTCAAAGCCGAGCGGCGCGTCGTTGATGCCCGTGGGCGGCGGCGCGCGCACGAGCATCTCCTCCCGCAGCCCGTCGACGAGCGGGCGCACGAGGCTGGCCTCGACCGGAGTCACGAGCTGCACCCAGTAGGAGGACAGGCGCGGCGTCAGCACCGGCACCCGTACGACGAGCGGCGGCCGGCGGCCGAGCACGTGCGCGGTGCGCTCCATCATCGCGCGGTAACTGAGCACGTCGGCGCCGCCCAGCTCGACGTCGCCGAGCACGTCGTCGCGGTCGCGCAGCGCCCGCAGTGCGCGGACGACGTCGGTCAGCGCGATCGGCTGCGTGCGCGTGTCGATCCAGCGCGGGCAGATCATCGCCGGGAGGCGCTCGACGAGCGCGCGCAGCATCTCGAACGAGGCGCCGCCCGACCCGATCACCATCGCCGCGCGCACGTGCACGAAGCCGGGCACATGGCCGGCGAGGATCTCCGCCACCTCCTCGCGGCTGCGCAGGTGCTCGGAGGTGGCCTCGGCCTCCGTGCCGCCGGAGAGCCCGCCGAGGTAGACGAGGCGCTTGACGCCGGCGCGCGCGGCGGCGGCGCCGAACGTCTCGGCGGCGCGCCGGTCGCGTTCGGCGAACTGCCCGGCCGAGCTGTCGCCGCCGCCCATCGAGTGGATCAGGTAGTAGGCGACCTCGATGCCGTCGAGCGCCGCGTCGAGCCCGTCGCCGCTGACCGCGTCGCCGCGGACGGCATAGGGGCGCACAGCGCTCGGCGCGCGCTCCGGCGCGCGAACCAGGCAGCGCAGCCGGCCGGGCGGGGCCGCGTCGTCGTCTCCCGTCAACAGCGGGAGCAGTCGGCCGCCGACATGGCCGGTGGCGCCGGTGAGCAGAACGGAGCGCAGGGCGGGTATACGGTCGGCGCATACCCGCAGTTGCGCAAGCGGGTAAACTAGTTGTACAAGCAACTACTTCTGGAGGCGACGGTGCAGCTCGACGGGGTCCACCACATCACCTGCATCACCGGCGACGCGCCGCGCAACGTCGACTTCTACGTGCGCGTGCTCGGGCTGCGCATGGCGAAGAAGACCGTCAACCAGGACGACCCGACCGTCTACCACCTCTTCTACGCCGACGACAGAGGCAGCCCCGGCGCCGACCTGACGTTCTTCGAGTACCCCGGCGCGCGGCCCGGCCGCGACGGCGCCGGGATGATCCACCGCATCGCGTTCCGCGTCGCGGACGGCGCGGCGCTCGAGTTCTGGGCGGCGCGCCTGGAGGGCGAGGGACTGGCGGTCTCGCGCGTCGGTGACGGCGCGCTGCGCTTCGCGGACCCGGAGCAGCTCGGGCTGGAGCTGGTGGTGGACGACTCCGGCGACGAGCCGCTCGTCGCGGCCGCGCCGGACATCCCTGAGCAGCACGCGCTGCGCGGCTTCGCCGGCGTGCGCGCGTACAGCGCCGACCCGGCGCAGAGCACCGCGCTGCTGCGCGAGGTGCTGGGCTTCGAGCCACAGGACGGCAGCGGAACCGACGCGACCGAGTGGCTCTCGCGCGGGCCGCGCCGCGGCGGCTTCTACGGCTACGACCAGGCGCCGGAGGAGCGCGGGATCGGCGGCGCCGGCACCGTCCACCACATCGCCTGGACCGCCGAGGACGACGACATCGAGGCGTGGGACGAGCGCTACCGCGCGGCGGGCCGGCACACGTCCGGGCTCGTGGACCGCTTCTACTTCAGAAGCGTCTACTCGCGCGAGCCCAGCGGCGTGCTGTTCGAGATCGCGACGCGCGGCCCCGGGTTCGCGGCCGACGAGGCGCCCGAGGAGATCGGCCGCAGACTGTCGCTGCCGCCGAAGCTGGAGCACCTGCGCGAGCAGATCGCGGCGTCCTTGACGCCGCTGCCGGCGGATCCGCGGGCGTCGCGGGTCTAGGAGGGATCGGCCCCGGCCGTACCGGTGGCCCGAGGCGCCGGTCGGGCGCTCGCTAAGGTGCGCGGCCGATGTCGCCGGGGCCGATCGACCGCCGTGAGCTGCTGCGTCGGGCTGGGCTGGGTGCGGCCGCGGCCGGCGCGACGGTCGCCGTGGGCTGCGGCGACGCGGGCGGACCGGCGAGCACCGCTGCAGAAGCGGCGACCGCGACGACGCCTTCCGATGCGGCAGCGCGCGCGCAGACGGCCGCGGCGATTCGCGCGGCGCGGGTGAGACAGGTCAGACGCGGCGAGGCGCCCAACCTGCTGCTCGTGATCGTCGACTCGATCCGCGCGGACCACCTCGGCTCCTACGGTCGCCGCGACGCGCACACGCCGAACCTCGACGCGCTTGCGCGGGAGAGCCTGCGCTTCACGCACGCCTACCCCGAGTCGTTCCCGACCGGCCCCGCCCGCGCGACGATCTACGGCGGCCGGCGGCTGTTCCCGTTCGCCGACTGGAGAGGACCGCCGCCGGACATGCCGGGCACGCCCGGCTGGCAGGACATCCCGGTGCAGAACCTCGTCACGACGCTGCGCGCGGCCGGCTGGTTCACGGCGCTGGCGGTCGACACGCCGTGGGTGCTCGTGCCCTCGCAGAAGCCGTTCCAGCAGGCGCTTCACCGCTACGCGCCGATCGCCGGGCAGACAGGCACGGTCACGCAGCCGGCGAGCATGATCTCCGACGCCGAGCTGGCGCGGCACGTGCCGCCGAAGATCCTCGGCTCCAGCTCGGGCCAGAAGATGCGTCAGTACCTCGCCAACCAGGTCGGGCGCCGCTCTGAGCAGGACTACCTGCCGGCGAAGGTCTTCACGGCCGGGATGGGGCTGCTGGAGGAGTGCAACCGGCAGAAGAAGCCGTTCGCGCTGATGCTCGACTGCTTCGACCCGCACGAGCCGTGGGATCCGCCGGAGAAGTACGTGAAGCTGCACGGCGGCGACGTGAGCCGCGCCTGGGATCCCGGGACCGTGCTGAACGGGACGACCGCGACGAACGGGCTCGGTCCTGCCGACGTGGCGCAGATGAAGGCGCTCTACCGTGCGGAGCTGTCGATGGCGGACCACTGGTTCGGCAACTTCATGCAGCGACTGCACGAGCTGCGGCTGGAGCGCGAGACGCTGATCCTGTTCCTGTCCGACCACGGCTTCCTGCTCGGCGAGCGCGGCTACGTGGCGAAGATGGCGACGCAGTGCCACCCGGAGCTGATCCACGTGCCGCTGATGATCCGCTCGCCCGACGGCCGCGGCGCGGGCAGCGCCACGGACTACTTCACGCAGACGCAGGACGTCGCGACGACGCTGCTGCACGCGGGCACGGTGCGCAGACCGGGCTTCATGGACGGCCAGAACCTGCTGCCGCTGCTCGACGGCCCGCGCGGCAAGCGCAAGCTGGCGAAGCGCACCTACGTCACCGGCTCCTACAGCTCGATCGTCTTCGCGCGCGACCGCCGCTGGTCCTACATGGGCGAGAACCAGAACGCCGACCCGCAGCTGTTCGACCACCGCCGCGACCCGCGCGAGGTGCACGACCTCGCCCCCGAGCGAGCCGACGTCACGCACCGCATGTACGAGCGCATGATCGTCAGGGACAACGGCGGCAGAACGCTGCCGAAGTTCCCGTAGCGCGGTCCACAGATCCCTCTTTGTCCCTTGTATCGATACATGAGACAAAGCCCGTGATGCCGGTCGATGCTCGCATCCTCGGACTTCGCCGCCGCATCTGTTGGCAACGAAGCTGGGGGCCTCTGGGGCTCCCGCGTCGAACCGCCGCGCTGACTTAGCCCTTCAGCGTCTTCTGCAGCTGGCGCTCGACGGCGGCGGACATCGTCTGCTGGAAGGCGGCGCGGACGGCCTCGCTGGCGAGCGGGCGCAGGCGCGTGAGCGCGTCGCTCAGCAGCGCCCACTCCTGCGGGGTGCGCTTCGCCGGGTCGAGCTCGCCGCCGGCGACGTCGTCCATGAACAGCTTCACGAACTGGTCGGCGATCGCGCGCGTGTGGCGCTGGATCTGCTCGGCGACCGCGAGCGCGTGCATCGGCGGCACGCCCATCGCCGCCAGCTCCTCCCCCGCCCGCAGCAGCGTCGGGCTCGGCACCTCATAGCGGCCGTCGCCGAGCGGTCTGATCAGCTCCAGCTTCTCGGCCTTCCTGATCGCACGCTGGTCGGCGCTGCCGAGCCGCGCCGCCAGCTCCTCGGCCGGCGTGAGCTCGGGTTCCTCCTCCGCGAACGCGCTCAGCACCTGACGGCCGAACGCGAGCACCTCCTCGCTGGCGCCGTCCGAGGCGCTGACGAGGCGCTCGATC
>Ga0126310_10000783_pt1 | contig 11560 bp, 12 predicted proteins | sample Plot60_FD_92540 | JGI IMG/M metagenome (GOLD analysis project Ga0126310, IMG submission 92540) | Serpentine soil microbial communities from UC McLaughlin Reserve, CA, USA - Plot60 | ecosystem: Environmental > Terrestrial > Soil > Grasslands | place: USA: UC McLaughlin Reserve, Lake County... | reverse complement strand
GGTTTCTTTTTCTAGAACCAATATATCATTTGGTCCTAAAAATGCCATGCTTGTAGGTGTTCTTAGTCCCTGAGTTACTAACTCCACCTTTAGACTAGGATCCTTTGCTACCGTTGGCTGAGCCAGAACAGAATTAAATCGATGTATAAATCCAATCGATATTGTAAACACCAACACTAAGGCTAATAAAGATCGAAATTGAGGTTTAGCCATGTAAATTAAATGCCATGTCACATAGAATCAATACTATATTTATTCATTCAGATGCATGTTAATGACATTCAATAATCGATGTAATCTGAAGTTGGTCAAACCTATATTTTCGTTTAGTTTACCAGTATTACGATCATGATAACCTTTTGTTACTGCTTATAGTAACTTTTCTAGAAACTAGCAAAGCTTGTTGCAAATTGGCAGTAAGCACGATTGTTGTCCATTTATGATATTGATAAATACATTGAAGCCAATATTATTGCTTGGCGTGGGAGCAGTAATACGATAGTTAGCGGTAGCAGTTTCCTTGGACTAGTCTGTGTTTTAGCAATAACGTTTTGTTTAGTATCTGCAGGTATTTTCAAAGCTAATACCTCCATTGGTATGGCTGTTTATGCCACAAAATCTGAGGGATCTTCTGGTGGAGATAAGAGTGGCGGCGGAGGAGTACATATAAGCTATAATTAATAAGATTTGAATGGAATCTTTATAGTCTATTCTCTATGCAAATCTAGAATCAATTTCAGTATATAAAACTATTTTGAAACTATAACTAAACATAACTAAAATAATAATGACCCATAATGGTTTTATATTTTCGATACTTTCATCATTACATAGTCTTTGCTTGCCAACTACATCGAAAATAAAGGTATGACCTTACACTCATTAAACATACTTACAGCAGAAACCGAATACTATGAAGAAGGAAATGGTGGAACAACAGACTAGACGGGTGTTGCTTTTATGCTTTGGTCATCGCTTGACCAAATTCTTGATCATCTTATCAAAAGACTATGCGTAGTAGTTTATTTTTGCATTATTTTTCATTAAACATGATATCATCCATAGAAATCGTACTGCATTGATCAAATCACGGTAAATAGCACGCATTTATTGACGGTCTTCTAGTTCATTCAAGGTACCGTAAAGGTTGTAAATACCGCCTGTAATATTGCTAAAATAATCCCAGATATTTGGGTTTATAGCTAAAAGCCTAAAGGTAGATTTTTGCTCATCATCCAAGACATTATACACTAATTGGCCTATTACAATTTGATCCGGTTTAGCGAATGCAGTCATTTTAGTTGCAATGCTGATCGTATAACCTAAAATATCAAAATAAGGAGCTTTAGTAACGACCTTTTCATCTAACGTACGCGTATTCCATCCAAATTTGACTACTGCATTTTTCCCAACATCAATTCCAATTCTTATCCTCAATTCGGGATAGTCACTTTGGTTCAGAATAGGATTGATGCCCTGACGTACCACCTTGATCATGGTACATCCGCAATCTACTGCATTGATACAACGAAGATACAAATCATTTTGAGAATCTACAATAAAAAATGCTAAAATTGCATCTCCTATGTATTTTAATACATAACCACCATATGACGATATTACTAACGACAGTTCTTGTGCAAAAGCTTGGATTATCGTTGTAAGTCTATCTATAGGAAGAGTCATGGATAGTTTAGTAGAGTCTACAAGGTCAACATGTATGATCACAAAAGTAGCTTTGGATTCTGCATGCTTCTTCAGAGCATTTTGAGTTTCTTCCAAGGAAATGTCAAAGTCAGGCTTTACCTTTAAAGCACTCCACATGCTTAACTGCGCATGTTTTGTGGCATAATCAACGTTTACGGCTTTATCCAGTTGCAGTTTACTTATTAGAGGAACATCAAGATGACGTTCTTTATCACCTTCCATTTTCATTTCTGCAGGTAGAGTTGGGGCGATCTCATTTCGATTTGTGCCTTTCATTCCATCTTCTTGTTCTTTTTTCACTTTTGCTATAATTGTAAGTACTTCCTCTTCACTCATATCCATTTGAAGAGCTATTATCTCCGGTAAAATTCCTGAATTGTACAAGTTAAGAATAGTTTGTTGTTGTCCTATAGCTAAATGGTATCACCAGTAAATTAGTTTTATTTCGCTGCTTTTATAACTTACCTATTAATACTGCGATCGTTATTGCAGCCACTCGATGTTGTCTGTGCACGTCCTATTTATCTATTATTTAGAGGAATAGACTAGAAATCCTCCAATACGCTCATACACATGATACTCACGAGTCAATTTAATATCTTTTAAATGCATTGGAAACTTATGATCTTGTAGACATCTTTCTTACAAGTAATAATAAGATATGTTAAGTTTAATATATTGAAACCGGTACACAATTGATGCAATTGTAGGATAGATACAAAGGAATTGGAGTGTGTAATGTACGTCAGATAATGTAACCAGCTAATATTGAAAAAATCTGCTGATATTACGTAGTGTGGTGTAAGCCTAGAAATGATTATAGTCAGTATCCCAATACTACTAGCAACTATCAGTTTAGCGAATATATCGATGAATTATTATATGGTCCAAAACAGTCACCTTCCATAATAACGTAATCTAACAAGAGATTTTAAAAAGATGGATGGAACCACCTATTTCAAATTATTGTGGTCTGTGATATTGCAATATAGATAGTCTGCTACATTGAATATAGTTTGGCATTATACTTTATCAAACAAAGAGAAAAAGAAAGGATGCAAGAAAATAATGCAGTAAATATATGTCAAATGAATTCGTACTATTGTAAAAATGTTTTTTATTATGATTATACAAGGCATTTCAAGCTAGTGAATTTGCGACTTGCAAAGGCCTCATTTTCTTCTAGAATGTTTTAAAAACCGAAGCGTACGATGTCCAGAAGTCGCTAGTTAGTACCATATCTTTAGTATCTCCCCTTCCGCCTTACAAGCCATAATTTCCATATCGTCATATATTGATATTTATAATTCTAAGAGCAAACAAAATGCCGTTGAAAATCCAAGATTTCTTATCGTCATTACCTCAATCTGTTTTAAAAGGAGAGGAGATTTCAATTCCAGATAGCGTAGTTAAAAAAATGCTAAAAATTGCTAATGTGAATAAAAAAGATATTTTCTATGAGCTTGGATACGGAAATAACAATTCTATTACAATTGCTGTAAAAGAGTTCAAAGTAAAAAGATCTGTCAGAATTGATATAAGAAAGCCAATGTCTACAAAATCACGCAAAAGAATTTCAAAGATAGACGATAGAATTGAGGTAATCAATGGTGATGTTAGAACAACCAATATTTCTGATGCTACTGTTTTGTTACTTTGGCTCACAGATCCAGATATTATTGATCTAATGATTAACAGGGTTGAGAACGAATTAGAAGATGGTGCAAGGATAATAACAATATGGTCTCCACCCGGTCTAATGTTGCCCACAAAGACCGAATTTCCCTTCTTCGTCTGTGAAAAGCCATTTAAATACGCTAAGAATTTAAAAGATCAAATTAAAGCAATTTATGGAAATCCATGTATCGACTTTACCGCTTCGTGGTTATTGGTTGAAAAGTATCTTCATGAATTGGAAGTCCTTCCAAAACAGTATCTTAGGTTTGTAAATATGCTTCAGAGTATGATAATTTGGATAAATGCGTGGAATATGGGTGTGGCTTGTGAAGATGAAATTCCTCCTCCTGTACAAGCGTACACAGGAATACTAAAAACTTTCTTTAACATTGATCTATCAGATATGTTCCACAAAACAAAATGACAAAATCTCAACAAATTCATCTAAAGAGAAATCTCAAACAGTGATGATCTTGATGCATGTATGTTATAAAGAGGATTTGGATTCTTCTTAACATCTGGAGCTATAACGCTGACCTATCTACGTGTTAACAACTGATTTACTGCCTGTCTGCTAATGCTATTGCTCCATCTAAAGCATCAAAGCGTCTGCTTAATTCTATCTTGCCAGCGTTAGCTGTCAGAAAACTACCGGCAGGTCCGCTGCTATCTCCAATTACATTGCTAGGAAGTATTAGCTGTAGAAGGTGTCTGCTGAGGAACAATACCTGCAATTGGAGGATTATTGCTGGGAATAGCACTGCTAGTTGGAGAATTAGCTGTAGAAGGTGTCTGCTGAGGAACAATACCTGCAATTGGAGGATTATTGCTGGGAATAGCACTGCTAGTTGGAGAATTAGCTGTAGAAGATGTCTGCTCTGGAATGTTCTTGACTAGGACATTTACGGTGCTACTACCATTTAAGCCATTGCTATCTGTGACTGTTAATTGGAATTTTAGTGTGGTGTCAGCAGATACTGTGGGTGCAGTAAAGGACCAAATCGGCGTATTAGCGCCGCTTAACGTAATAAAATTATTAGTAGGAATCTGTTTCCATGAGTAAGCTAAGATCACTCCATTAGAATCTCTGCTTCTGCTACCATTTAAAATAACGGCAGCACCTTCTTTCACTATTTGATCGGGACCAGCAATAGCAACTAGGCCACTTTTTACTGTTGTAGCATTACCAGGAATATCTAACCTGATAGAAGGTAATGAAAAAGGAGTAGTCGAATCATTATTTTTTGAAGCTTGTTTCTGAGTAAATTGGGATTGTATAGGTGGTGCCTGAGGATATCCATTAATCTCAATGCTAGCCCAGATAGCAGTAACAAGTCCACCGATGACAAGTAATATCGTAATTTTTTGAAACTCCAAGTAGATGACCTCACTACGACTCGATCAGTGACTATAAAAATATGGCTTATAATTAGAATTAAGTTAAGGTTAAAAAAGCCTAGACTATTAAACAAAAGAATTTACACTGAATACTATATTATACGATTTATTAGTCATTGTCATTGAGTAAACATCATTTAGTATTATATTTATTCAAACAATGACCTTGTTTGGAGTTTACTATAGACTTCAGGAATTTTAATTACTTCATTCAAAAGACGTTATCATGCAAATGCTTCATTGTTTGCATAATATGAATTCCAGAGTTATATAAGTAATTAAATAATTTGACCTTATGGTCTAGTATGATTGTTACATTGAATTTATGATCTATGAGTTAAAAACTATATTCTTACAACACGAAGACAAACACGTATCTCAATAGTTGGAAAGATAACATCAAATTCATGCTAACTGAGATCAAAATATTGTATATTATGTAAACGGTTTGATATACATACTATGAGAATGTGAGAAGATTTTACTTTAATTTATGATAGGAAATCAATTAAATATGCAAGTCAATGGTTAAATCAGCTAATGAATGACAACCCTAAGAGTATGACCACAAAGTGTATGATGCAGCTTGAAGAGATGGATATTCGGCTCAGTAAGATACACCTAAACCTATCAGTGCCGTCATTAATAGAAGTTGCCGTTCATAGAAAAGAAGGGAAATTATCTTCTACTGGTGCACTATCCGTAAAAACTGGCAAATTTACAGGAAGGTCACCGGAGGACAGATATATTGTTGATGACAGCGTCACTCACAATACTGTGGACTGGGGTAAAGTCAATCGTCCAATCTCACAGGAAAAGTTTGAAATGCTTTTCAGCAGAATGAAAAAGTACGTTGAAGGTACAGAGTTTTTTGTGTTTGACGGATACGTTGGAGCAGATCAGGAATTTAGATTGCCTATAAGAGTAATTACGGATAATGCATGGCATAATCTTTTTGCGACCCAAATTTTTATTCGTCCAAGGATAGATGAGCTCAAATATCATAAACCCGAATTTACACTTCTATCTGTAAATGATTTTGGTGCGATGGCTGAAATAGAAGGAACCAGAACGGATACATTTATTATAATAAGCTTTGAGAAAAAAATGGTTCTAATAGGCTCTACGTCGTATGCAGGTGAGATTAAAAAAGCTATGTTTAGCGTAATGAATTATATTTTACCTACTAAAGGCATTTTTCCCATGCACTGCTCTGCTAATGTGGGTATGGATGGAAATTCTGCTCTATTCTTTGGATTATCTGGGACAGGAAAGACAACTCTCTCAGCTGATCCTGGAAGACGCCTTGTTGGAGATGATGAACATGGCTGGTCTGACAGAGGTATTTTCAATTTTGAAGGTGGTTGTTATGCAAAGTGTATAAACCTAAAAAAAGACAATGAACCGGAAATCTGGAAAGCCATAAGATTTGGTGCAGTTATGGAAAATGTTATTATCGATAACGATACACGAGAACCCAACTTTGACAATGGAAGTCTCACAGAAAATACTAGAGTTGTATATCCTATTGACTTTATTCCTGACGCAGTAATTCCAAGTGTTGCCACTCACCCGAAAGTAATTATCTTCCTTACTGCTGATGCCTTTGGAGTTATGCCACCGATTGCGAAACTAACAAAAGAAGGTGCAATGTACCACTTTATGTCTGGTTATACGAGTAAATTGGCAGGAACAGAAAGAGGAATTACAGAACCTAAGGAGACATTTTCGCAATGTTTTGGTGCTCCGTTTATGCCACTCCATGCTAAGGAATATGCAAAAATGCTTGGAAATAAGATTACAGAACATGATGTCAATGTATATCTGATCAATACTGGATGGTCTGGTGGACCATATGGCGTAGGCAGGAGGATGAATCTTAAATATACTAGAGCAATGGTAAAGGCTGCATTGAATTCAGATTTAGAGAGAGTGCAATTCAAACATGACGATATTTTCAACTTCGATATACCAACTTCCTGTCCTGGAGTCCCGCCTGAGATACTCGATCCAGCTAATACCTGGTCAGACAAACATTCGTATTTTATATCATCTAAGAGACTCGCTGCATTATTTGTCAAGAACTTCCAAAAATTTGGAGAAGTACCAAAAGAAATTCTAGATGCCGGCCCAAAAAAATGAAAATTATAGGATGGTAGCCCGGAGCAGATTCGAACTGCTGTCTCCAGGTATCTTTTCTCATTAGAGATCCAGAGCCTGAAATCCCTAGCCCACTTGGAGATTGGCCACTAGATTCGGCACCCGATTAATTCACAATACAGGTTCGACCGGGCTTCACGCGAGCTACATGCAATTCATAATGACACAGATATTTGACTTTATCGATAATTTTTGGATTTTGTTAATATCTCAGGCGAATCTTAAAAAAGCAATCCAACCTAATTCTTGAAACTCGTGCCATATTGGGAAGAAAGGCATGTTTTGACAATATGCTAAAGCCTATTTTTTGCCGTGTCATTTTTAATCTAACAGTATCATATTTTTACTATTGTTACGAATGTATACCAATTGACACTATCGCTTTGTGTTTACTTCCCTAATTACAAGACCATATTCTAAATTTACCTTCTTTCTCATATAAGGAATAAGTTTATAGTGTATCGAATAGATGTTCTTCTCTCTCACAACAATTCCCTTGATCAAGAGCGACACAAAACCACCAGCAACTTTGGATGGTCGTACACCATAAAGGCGACAGAATGTATCTCGTTTTGAATGATATTCCTTTAAGGTAAAATATGATCTATTAAGTTCCAGTATTAAAGGCCAAACAACCTTTTCCCATACCATTCTGCGGTTTTCAGTAGAAGATGCGTGTTTTCCCTTGCCTTTGAACTTAGTCTGCTTTGTATCTTCTACTGATGGCGATGTCATACTGTTAAAGAACCATCAATATTGGGCTCCGAGGCACATTTAAACATCGGGTTTTTTATATTTGTGATGTTAAAACTATTGAGCATAATGGAACGTGTCGAGGATTCGCTTAATATGCTTTCAAAAAAGTGGAAAATAGATCCTCATGTATTTGATCTACATATTGGCAAACGAAAAGATGTTATTGATACAGTAGTGTCTGTAAATGGGGTCATGTTTCATATACCTACTCTCGCCAAAGATGATCTATATGTATTATGGAAATGCCTCTGGCCTGATTGTCATAATTGTTGTGAACGACAAGGAAGGTTACCATTGACAAAGGATGATCTAAAAAATCTTGCTACAAAGATGGGCTATTATTCAAAATCCGACTTCATAATGAATGAAACACGAATGTCCAGTTGGCAGGAACATGAAGCTTTTGGAAATATCATAACAACCCTCACTATGCTTTCTTTAAAGAGGAAGCATAATGAGACAGAAGAAGAAGACGGTACTCCAATTCCGTGCAGATTCTTAAATGAGAACGGCTCTTGTACAATACATCCTCAAAAACCCGGTGTTTGTTGGTTATATCCATTTGCTTCGTGGTTAGAATCTGATAAAGGCCGATCAGTAGTACATGCCGCGTTTCAATTAACTGGTGATTGTCCTGGATTTTATACAAGCAGAAATCTGGATGATATGAAGCCTGTACTAGAAGAATATTCAAAAAAGATATATAATTATAATATGGCGGTCAGTAGGACAACGAGAGAAAATTACGGATCTATTAATATAGTAAATTTAAAAAACAGTAGCCAAGGATCGTGATACAAAGTATGCTCATGCTATTGAATAACGAAAATAATTGTAGGGTTTATAGCATAAAACCATACCATTTAGTATACTTAATAGCTGGGCGTCTATAAATAGAATGATCAAAGTTGACTTTCTTAAGCACAGAAAGTGAAGACGTCTGTAGCAGACCAAATATAGAAGACTACAAGTCTTGTCAAATATGGCTAGAAGGATATAATTCACCATCTACAAAAAAGGCTTACAAGACTCACCTTTCATTATTCTGCAAATATCATAATACTGATCCTGATTCTCTAGTTAATCTAAAGATAGAACAAATAAAGAGCATGGTTCTTAACTATATCATACAACTTAAAAAAGCAGCCAAGCAAAGCTGTAGCAAAGCGACAGCCGGAGAGTTATCTGTCAATTCAATCAAGACATATTTGGCTGGTGTTCAATCTTTTCTTGAATTTAATGATATAGCTCTCAACTGGAAAAAGATAGCCAAATATTATCCAGAACCAGTCAGTAACAGCTTAAGAGCATATACGAAAGAAGAGATCGCAAAACTTTTGTCGCTGGCTGACCTCAGAGATCGCTGTCTTATTTTATTGATGGCTTCTACTGGAATGAGAGTAGGAGCTATCAAATCATTAAAGTTAAAGCATATCACAAGATTGCCCCATGAGAGCACAATAGGAATAGTGAGCGTTTATCCAGAATCTAAAGAACACAGGTATAATGCATTGATAACCGGTGAGTGTCTGGCGTATATAGATGAATATATTGACTATAGGAAAAAGCAACATGAAAAGATAACTGAGGAATCATATATCATTCGTGACAAGTTTGCCACGACTCAATAGGAGAAGAAACTATCAATAAACAGATGAAATTTGTTTTGAAAAAGGCTGGTTTACAATTTGAGCAATTACAGCCAGATCATAGCTTTAGAAAGTTTTTCAATACTTGTTTGATGAATTCTAATGTAGCATATTCATTCAAGGAGCTTTTGATGGGGCACAGCATAAAGTTAGACGATGTATATTATGATAAAGATAATGAAACTTCAAGGCAAAAAATAATAGTCGAATACATGAAAGCTGTAGATGCTCTAACTATTAACGAAGAATATAGACTCAAAAAGAAAATAATAGAATATGAAGATAAATTAAAAGATGCCCCCAAAATCGGCGAATTAGAATCTCACTTAGCAGCCAAAATAATAGAGCAAGACGCATTAAAGAACCAAGTAGAACGATTGCAGGTAGAAAAACAAAATGAAACTCTGGCCATGCAGCAAAAATATGAACAAGACATGAATGCTATGCGTGAACAGATGAGTCATATTATGTCAATGATACAACAAAATCCAGTATTGGCACAGGTCAAACCAGAGGCGTTAGTAGGTAAAAGAACAGAAAAGAATATAGTAAAAAATTTCTAATATAGCCTCATTTTCCTAGCATTGAGTGTTTTGATCAGTAACAACATGCTACCTTTTGCAAGAAGGGTTAAAGATAAAGCTAGGAAAGATACAGACTGTATAGCCATCGACACAGGAATTCTTAGTGAACTATACAGCTATGGAATTACTAAAGAACAGTTGTCTAACCTTAAGGCATTAGCTGATTATATGAGTACTAAATATCGTAAATCTGATGGTAAGATGATCATCGAGATAACAAATAAACAACTTAGGATGTATTTGGGTGAGGAAGAAGATGAACGAGTTCAGGGAACAGAGGGAATAGAGGGAGTGCCTGTATACAAAGAGCAACCATAGATGACTGACATTGTATTAATTAGAAGATTTTAACTGCTAGAGAAGATATGAATTAAATGACAAATTGAATAAAAGGAAGAAGAAGAGTGAAGTCAACAGCACAGACATATTATTAAAGCTGATAATAATTGTATTATCAACTTCGTGATTGCTTGACTATTTCATATCTTTGTATCCATTATTGTCCAAAAAGTTATTCAGCTGTAGCAATCGATCTTCTGTAAGTCCATTGCTTTTTAGCTTGGCTAAAGCAATGAGAGATTGGCTTTGCTGTGAGCAAGCTTCATTAAGTGCATATTTTTGCAGTCATCGAGATCTACCTTCTCGTGTGGACGGGGATACAAAAGATAAACTAAGAGTTGATGCGCTACTGATGGAATATAAAGAAATTAGACACGAATCTAGGACATATGAAGTTCTTATGGTCATATGTATCATCATTTCAATTTTGAGTTTTGTCGCTATGTTTATAGCTGCCGTTTCTTCCCATCAACTTATTTTACTTTTTATCTCCCCTCTAGTTTCCCTTTTTTTGGTACTTTTGACAATGGGTATATTGGCATATAATACTATGTTGGGACTAAGATCAAGTGAGATAGAAGATAAGTTAAATGATATAATTGGTGAACCAACTATATAATTTGAAGCTACTGCCGGTATATTCAGGACTTCTGAAGATTTACTCACTTCTGGAGTCCGTAGATATTGGATGATGATCTCGATATTTGTGATTTTAGCTGGTGCAGCACCAATAGTAGTTAGCTTAGCGTACGAATACAAAGAATTCATTGATAGTGCGACTAATCATCGTATGTTAGTATGCGTCGTACTTGGAATGGATTTTGCCATGACAGGAATGACCCTGTTGATAGGTTATAGCTTCTTTCTTAGAAGAGGTTGGGAAAGACTGAAACTACATTTATAGTAAGACTCTACATGATTAAAGCGAACAGTTTAGTATTGATACTTAAATACCAAAAATTATGGTTGGTGAAGATCTTCATCGCCACTTTCCACTCTATCTAGATCTTTTGTATGTTCTGTATCTAGGTCTTGAAGCTCTGTCTATAAAGTAAGCGTCAAATGTATGACAAATACATGTCAAATGCGATTCAAACATGTGTCAAATGGAAAATGGAAAAGAATGGAATAGTACAACTGTGCTATATAGGGTATTCCACAGATGACGATGCATTTGGCATTAGAGAGATGTACTCTCAAAGAACTTAGTTTAATATCATAATTTGATATAAATGAGATTTATTGGATGTACCTGAATCTGTACTAAAAGATCATATTATACCTAAAGAT
>Ga0126310_10000781_pt1 | contig 11572 bp, 11 predicted proteins | sample Plot60_FD_92540 | JGI IMG/M metagenome (GOLD analysis project Ga0126310, IMG submission 92540) | Serpentine soil microbial communities from UC McLaughlin Reserve, CA, USA - Plot60 | ecosystem: Environmental > Terrestrial > Soil > Grasslands | place: USA: UC McLaughlin Reserve, Lake County... | reverse complement strand
TCACCAGGCGCTGCGTGACGTCCTCGGCGAGCAGGTGCGGCAGGCCGGCTCGGCGGTCCGCCCCGACAAGCTCCGCTTCGACTTCACCTACGACAAGGCGCTGTCGCCCGAGGAGCGAGAGCAGGTGGAGCGCGCCGTAAACGAGAAGGTCTTCCAGAACCTGCCCGTGCGGACGTTCGTGACGCCGATCGAGGAGGCGCGCAAACTCGGCGCGATGATGCTCTTCGGAGAGAAGTACGGCGATGAGGTGCGCGTCGTCGAGATCGATGGCTACTCGCGCGAGCTCTGCGGGGGAACGCACGTCCGAACGACGGCCGAGATCGGCCCGTTCGTGATCCTCTCCGAAGGGTCGGTCGGCGCCGGCGCACGCCGGATCGAGGCGATTACCGCGGGCGAAGCGTGGTCATGGCTCCGCGCGCGCTCGGAGGAGGCGGAGGAGCTGCGCGGCGAGGTGCAGCAGCTTCGCAAGGGCGCGGGCCGCAAGCAGGCGCAGACCGAGGTCGTCTACCGCGACGAGTCGAACGGGATCGTCGTCGCCCAGGTCGAGGCGCTGAAGGGCTCCCAGCTGAAGGATCTCTCGGACCGCATCCGCCAGTCGAAGCAGGCCGACGCGGTCTTGCTCGGCTCCGTCGACGAAGGGCGCGCGTACCTGGTCGTGAACCTCGACCGCTCGCTGGTCGACAAGGGCCTGGACGCCGTGGCCGTCGCGCGCAAGGCGGCGCAGAAGATCGGCGGCGGCGGGGGAGGCCGTTCCGATCTCGCCGAGGCCGGCGGCAAGAATCCGGGCGGCCTGCCCGAAGCATACGAGGTGGCGAAGAGCGAGATCACATCCGCGCTGGAGTGAAGGTGCTGGCGCTCGACTACGGAGCCGCGCGGACCGGCGTCGCGGTCTCGGACCCGACCGGGACGCTCGCGCGGCCGCTCCGGATCGTCGAGTGCGCCGCGAGCGACAGGGGGCTCGAGGAGCTCGCGGAGCTCGTGCGCGCCGAGGAGGCCGAGCGCGTGGTCGTCGGTTTGCCCTTAACCCTTCGCGGGGAACGCGGGAGCCAAGCGGAAGAGACGGAGCGGTTCGCCGGCAGGCTCGAAGCTATCCTCGAGGTCCCGGTCGAGCGGTTCGACGAGCGCTTCACGACGCGGCTCGCCGGGTCCGGCGGCGACGAGGACGCCCGCGCCGCGGCGCACCTCCTGACGAGCTACCTCGAATGGTGCAGCAACCGACAACCGTAACCCCTCCGCCGCGGCGTCATCGCACGCGCGCCTCGCACACACGCATCCTCGTCCGGCGTGGAGTCGCGATCGGCTTCGTCTGCGGCCTCGTGGCGTTGCTGGTCGGCTCGGCCTGGGCCGTCCTCGGGGGTGGCAGCGAGGAGGCCGCACCGCCGCCGGTCACGCCGGTTCCACTGAAGACGTGCAACATCGCCTTTCCCGAAGGATTCACTCGGGCTGAGATGTCGGCGAAGATCGAGAAGAACGCTCGGGCCGCCCGCAGCGAGTGTGGATTCGTGTCGCCGCTCTCGCCCGCGCGTTACCTCGCCCTGACGAACGGCTTTTCCGGCGCGCCGCCGCAGTTCCTGGCCCAAGTTGAGCCGCCGCACCTCGAGGGCTTCCTCTTCCCGGCGACCTATCAGTTCACGAAGGCGACGACGACGCGCCAGCTCGTCAGCCACCAGCTCGCCACGTTCAAGAAGAACTGGACGAAGGTGAACCTGGCCTATGCACGGAAGAAGAACCTCACGCCGTACGACGTGCTGATCATCGCATCGATGATCGAGAAGGAGGTGATCGCGCCCGAGGAACGCCCGCTCGTGGCGGCGGTGATCTACAACCGCCTGAAGCGGGGCATGACTCTGGGGATCGACGCGACGCTTCGCTACGGCCTCGACATCCCTCCGACGGAGTCGATCAGGCAGTCGCAGCTCGACTCGGACAACCCGTACAACACGCGAAAGCTTGCGGGCTTGCCGCCGACGCCGATCGCCAACCCTGGCCTGGCGTCGCTGCAGGCCGCCGCCCACCCGGCCAAGGTCAACTACCTGTTCTTCGTGCGGAAGCCGGACAAGGTGCACCACTTCTTCACCGCGAGCCAGCAAGAGCACGACGCCTACAAGGCGAAATACGGCTACTGATGCCACTCGTGGTGCTGATCGGCTCGCCGGTCGCGCACTCGCTCTCCCCGCGAATGCAGAACGCCGCCTTCGCCGCGCGGGGGCTCGACTGGACGTACGTCGCGTGCGACGTGGACAGGCGCGACGTGGAGGCTGCGGTCCGGGGGCTCGAGGCGCTTGGAGTTGCGGGTGCGAACGTCACGGCGCCGCACAAGCTCGAGGTCGCACGCGTGGTCGGGGCGGAGATGCCGTCCGTGAACACGCTCCTCTTCGATCCGCTTCGCGCGGTCACCACCGACGCCGCCATTCTCGATGGGCTCGAGTTCGAGCGGCCAGCCGTCCTCGGCGACGGCGGTGCGGCCGCGGCGTTCCGCCAGCGGCTGCCGGACGCGAAGGTGTTCTCGCGGCGCGGGGACTGGCCCCCGCGAACAGACGACCACGACCTCGTCATCAACGCGACCGCTGTTCGGGACGACGTGCTCGTTCGGCTGCAGCCGGGTCAGACGCTCGTCGACCTGCCGTACCCGGCGTCGGCGACGGCGGCTGCCGCGCGCGACGCCGGAGCCCGCGTCCTCGAGGGCCTCGAGGTCCTCGTCGCGCAGGGCGCGGCCTCGTTCGAGCTCTGGACCGGCGTGCCCGCACCGGTCGAGGTCATGCGGCGCGCCGTAGGCTTGAACTCGTGAATCTGACGACCGGCGGCGAATCGCACGGGCCGGCCATCGCCGGGATCCTGACCGGCCTGCCGGCGGGGCTCGTCCTCGACCGCGGCGCGATCGACGCCGATCTCGCCCGACGCCAGCAGGGATACGGCCGCAGCCCGCGCCAACAGATCGAGCAGGACCGGATCGAGGTGCGCGGCGGCCTCCGGCACGGCCGGACGCTCGGGACGCCGCTGATCCTCGTCGTCCAGAACCGCGACCACGAGAACTGGGCGTGGGGGATGAGCCCGTGGCCGCCCGAGCGCGAGCCCGAAGGCAAGGGCACCAAGCCCGTCACTCTGCCGCGCCCCGGTCATGCCGACCTTGCAGGCGCGCTGAAGTACGGCCACGACGACATCCGGAACACGCTCGAGCGAGCCAGTGCGCGCCAGACCGCGATCACCGTCGCAGCCGGCGCGGTCGCGAAGGCTTTGCTCGCGGAGATCGGCGTCGAGGTGGTCGGGGCTGTGCTCGAGATGGGTGACGTCGACGAGGCGAAGGCCGAGCGAGACACCGTCGGCGGCGTCATCGAGGTGCGGGCGAAGGGCGTCCCGCCCGGCCTCGGCTCCTACGCCACGAAGGAGGAGCGGCTCGACGCGCGGCTCGCCGCGGCGCTGATGGGCGTCCAGGCCGTCAAGGGCGTCGAGATCGGCGACGGGTTCGCGCTCGCCGGGCTCAGGGGCTCGCAGGCGCACGACGAGATCCTGCCGGGGTTTCGGCGCGAGACGAACCACGCCGGCGGCATCGAGGGGGGCGTGTCGAACGGCGAAGAGATCGTCGTCCGCGCGGCCATGAAGCCGCTGCCGACCCTGATGCGCCCCCTTCGCTCGGTTGATCTGGCGACGGGCGAGGCCGGGGAGGCGCTCGTCGAGCGAAGCGACACCGCGGCCGTCGAGGCGCTCTCCGTCGTCGCCGAATCGTCCGTGGCGTTCGAGCTCGCCCACGCTGCCCGCGAGAAGTTCGGTGGCGACGCCCTCGAGGACTTCGTCGCCGCGCACCGCGCGTACCTCGGTCGCATCCCGTGGCCACCGCGTTAGATCGCCACATCGCCCTGATCGGGTTCATGGGCGCCGGGAAGACGACGTTGGCGGCGGAAGTAGGTCACCTGATCGACCGGCCGTTCATCGACCTCGACCGCGAGATCGAGCGGCAGCTCGAGCGCTCGATCCCGGAGCTGTTCCGCAACGAGGGCGAGGCGGGGTTCCGCGTGATCGAAGCGGAGCGGACCATGCATGCGCTCTGCCGTGAGCGGCCCGCGGTGCTCGCACTCGGCGGCGGCGCGGTGGAGACGCCCGCGATCCGGAAGGCGCTGCGAGAACACGCGTTGACCGTGCTCGTCGACGTGGCGGTGGATGACGCCTGGCAGCGCGTGCGGCAGAGCGCGAGGCCGCTCGCCGAGGACGAGGAACAGTTCCGCGCGCTCTACGAGCGCCGTGGCTCGCTGTACGAGGAGGCCGCGGACGCGCGAGCTCGCGATGCGGACGACGTCGTCCTGGCGGCTCTCGGCATCCGGATCGGCGAGGGTAAGACCGAGGGCGACGTGTGGCTCGTCGATCCGCGCGTGAAGGACCTCCACACGCTCGAGCTCGACCAGGTGATCGAGGTCCGCGAGAAGACGCTGCACGAGGCGGAGCGCATCTGGCGAGAGCTCCGAATCGGCCGCGACGGAACGCTCGTCGCGTTCGGGGGCGGCACGACGACGGATGTTGCGGGCTTCGTTGCCGCCACCTACATGCGGGGCGTCCGCTGGAAGGCGCTTCCGACCACGCTCGTCGGTCAGGTCGACGCGGCGATCGGCGGGAAGACGGCGGTCGACCTCCCCGAGGGCAAGAACCTCGTCGGCGCGTTCCACTACCCCGAGCAGGTCGTGATCGACCCCGCGCTGCTTCGGACGTTGCCGGAGCAGGAGCGCCGGAACGGCTCTGCCGAGGTGGTCAAGACGGGGCTGCTCGCCGGGCGTCCTATCTGGGAGCTTTCGGAGGAGGAGATGATCCGGGCCTGCGCTGCGTTCAAGGCCTCCGTCTGCCTATCGGATCCGTACGAGCAGAACGGTCGCCGGGAGATCCTGAATCTCGGTCATACGTTCGGCCATGCCCTTGAGGCCGCCTCGGAGTACGAGCTGTCGCACGGGGAGGCCGTGGCGCTCGGGCTCAGCGCTGCGCTCCGGCTCTCGGGCCTCGGGGTGGCAGACGTCTTGGACGTGCACCCAGTGCGCGTCGACCGCGATCGCGCTTGGGGGGCCCTGCAGCGCGACAAGAAGGCTAGGGACGGCAAGATCCGCCTCGTGCTGCTGGAGGAGCTGGGGAAGCCGGTCGTCCGGGAGGTCGATCCGGGTGAGGTGCGGCTGGCGCTGGACGAGCTGATTGCGGACTGATGCTCGTGGGGGTGCTCAACGGCGTGAACCTCAACCTGCTCGAACGCCGCGATCCGGAGCTCTACGGCGGGCTGTCGCTGGCGCAGCTCGAGGATCGGATCCGTGCGTGGGGGCAGGAGCTCGGCTGCGAGGTCCTCTGCCGGCAGACGAACAGCGAGGGCGAGTACGTCGTCTGGTGCCAGGAGCTGGGAGAGACGGCCGACGGGCTCGTCGTCAACCCGGGCGCGTGGTCGCACTACAGCTACGCGATCCACGACGCGCTCGAACTGGCGCGGGGCCCGGTTGTCGAGGTGCACCTCTCGGACATCTCGGCGCGCGAGCAGTGGCGGCGGCATTCGGTCGTCGCCGATCTCGCCGCCCACCGGGTGCTGGGGAAGGGGCCGGAGGGCTACAAGGAGGCGCTGGAATTCCTGGCGCGCGCATAGCCCGCCTGCGGGAGCTGCTCGAGGAGCCGCTGCTCGTCAGCGCGCCGGTAAACGTCCTCTACCTGACCGGGTTCGAGAGCTCGAATGCCGCCCTGCTCGTCGAGGACGATCGGGCGCGCCTCTTCACCGACTTCCGCTACGCGGAGCGCGCGCGGGAGCTCGAGGACGTCGAGGTCGTGGAGACGAGGCGGTACCTGTACTCGGATCTGCCGGAGGAGCTGCCGCGGCGCGTGGCGTTCGAGGCGGATGCCCTCACGTACGCGAACTACGAGTTCCTGCGCGACGGCGGCGTAGAGCTCGTCGCGCGGCGGGGGCTCGTCGAGTCACTGCGCGCGGTGAAGGAGGCAGAGGAGCTCGATCCGATCCGGCGGGCGACCGAGGTCACGAACCGGGCATACGAGCGGTTGGCGGAGGAGCGGTTCGCCGGACGGACGGAGAAGGAGCTCGTCTGGGTGATGCACCAGCTCTTCCACGACTGCGGCGCCGACGCCTTGGCGTTCGAGATCGACATCGCTTCCGGGCCGACGGCGGCCAGTCCACACGCGTTGCCCGGGGAGCGAGTGGTCGAGGAAGGCGACCTCGTGTTGGTCGACGCCGGCGCGAAGCTCGACAGCTACTGCTCCGACTGCACACGAACGTTCGCCGTGGGCGAGGTCTCGTCGGCGCTACGCGAGCTCCACGAGGTGGTGCTACGCGCGCAGCAGGCCGGGGTCGAGGCGGTACGGGCTGGCGTCGCAGGGCGTGACGCGGATGCCGCAGCCCGTGCAGTGATTGCCGACGCCGGCTACGGCGAGAACTTCGGCCACGGGCTCGGCCACGGGATCGGGCTGCTCGTCCACGAGGCGCCGGCGCTTCGTCCAGAGGCGGGAGAGCTGCTCGCGCCGGGGAACGTCGCCACGGTGGAGCCGGGCATCTACCTGAGCGGCGTCGCGGGCGTGAGGATCGAAGACCTCGTCGTCGTCACGGATGACGGCTGTGACGTGCTGACGTCGTTCCCGAAGGAGCTCGTGACCGTTCGCTAGGCTGGCGCGGCTTTGGCGGAGACGGTCGGCACCAACCAGTTCAAGAACGGCATGCACATCGAGCTCGACCGGGGTGTCTGGCGCATCGTCGAGTTCCAGCACGTGAAGCCGGGGAAGGGCGGCGCGTTCGTCCGGACGAAGCTGAAGAACCTCGACTCCGGATCCGTCGTCGACAAGACGTTCCGCGCGGGCGAGAAGTTCCCGCGCGTGATCACGGAGACGAAGAGCGTCCAGTACCTCTACGACTCGGGCGACGAGGTCGTCTTCATGGACGAGCAGACGTATGAACAGATCAGCCTGCCGCGAGGGGCCGTCACCGAGGCGCTCGCCTACCTCGAGCCCTCGAGCTCGGTGCAGTTGCTGACGGTCGACGGCAGGCCGACGGGTGTCCAGCTGCCCGCGTCTGTGGAGCTGACGGTGGCGGAGACGGAGCCGGGCGTCCGCGGCGACACCGTCTCCAACGTCACGAAGGCGGCGAAGCTCGGCCCCGGCGCAGTCGTCCAGGTGCCGCTCTTCGTCAACCAGGGCGACCGGATCAAGGTCGATCCCCGGGACGGCCGCTACATTTCGCGCGCCTGACCGTTCAGGCGGTGTCCGGGTGCCTGGCACCCAGAGGCGTCACGAAACGGCAACGACGGCGAGCCGAAGGTGCGCCGAGTCGGCCACCCACGGTTCGGCCGTGGATACCGTCCCACGATGCCCCGAGCGCCGCGAGTCCGAGCCGACGACATCGTCTACCACATCACCGCGAGGGGAATCCGCGGGCTGGAGATCTTCGAGGACGCACTCGACTACGCGAGGTTCGAGCGCATGCTCGCCACGGTCGTCCGCGAACGCGGCTGGCTCATCTACGCGTATTGCCAGATGCCGAACCATTACCACGTGCTTCTGCGGACGCCCGAGGCGGACATCTCCGAAGGCATGTGCTGGCTCAACGGCGTCTACGCCCGCTGGTTCAACGCGAAGCACAACTACACCGGGCACGTCTTCGAGAAGCGGTTCCACACGGCGCTCGTTCGCAGCAACGTCCATCTGCTGAACCTGGCCTGCTACATCCCGCTGAACCCCGTGCGGGCGAGGCTCTGCGGAAGCGCCGGCGACTGGCGCTGGAGTAGCTACCTCGCAACGATCGGGCGCAAGCGGACGAGCTGGGTCGACAGCGCATGGCTCCTCGAGCAGTTCGGCCGCGAGACGGTGACGGCCGCGCTCGAGTACCAGCGGTTCGTGGGGATGCGACAACTGGCCGCGTAGGGCGTGTCCCGGTGCCTGGCACCGGGACCCGCCCCGGCGAGACGGCCGGGCCGCGCACCGGGCTACGCTTTTCGGCCGTGTCGGATCGCCGCGCCTTCGCGCTTTTTTCGCTCGCCCTCGCCTCCGCGGTCTGCGTTGCCGCGCTGCTCGCCCGCTGGGCGTACGGCGATCCCGGTGCGTATGGCTTCCTGCCCTGGAACCTCTTCCTGGCGTGGATTCCGCTCGTCGCCGCCGTCACCGTCTACGACTGGGCCCGCCGCGGCACGAAGCTCCTCCACCTGCTCCCGCTCGCCGCTATCTGGCTCGCCTTCCTGCCCAACGCGCCGTACCTCCTGACCGACTTCGTCCACCTCGGCTCACGCAGCGACGCGCCGCTCTGGTTCGACATCGTCCTGTTCGGTTCGTATGCCTGGACGGGGATGCTGCTCGGCTTCCTCTCGATCTTCGTGATGCAGGCCGTCGTCCGCCGCGCCTACGGATCCCTCTGGAGCTGGGTGCTCGTCGGAGCCAGCCTCGCCGCGAGCTCCTTCGGCATCTACCTCGGACGGTCCCTCCGGTGGAACAGCTGGGCGCTCGCGACGCAGCCCGGCGCGCTGCTCGCCGACATCTGGGAGCGCCTCGCCGATCCGCTCGAGTACCCGCGCGCGGTCGGGATGACGGTGGCGCTGACGGTCGTACTCTGGACGGGCTACCTGACGCTCTACGCGTTCGCCCAGCTGGGCGCGACCGAACGTTCTCACCGTTAGGCTCGGGGCCGTGCCCGCGCTGGTCGACACGACCATTCGCCTGCTGAGCCAGGATCCGCTCGCCGGCCGTGTTCCGACAGCGTCGATCCTCGAGCTCGCGGAGGTGCTCGACGGCGCCGGTTTCGCGGCCCTCGAGATCTCCGGCGGCGGCGTCTTCGACAGCGCGGTCCGCCGCGGCGTCGAATCACCATGGGAACGCATCCGCGCCCTTCGCGCCCGGACGAAGACACCTTTGGGGATGGCTCTCCGCGGCCGCTTCCTCGTCGGCTCGCGCCCCGTCGGCGGCGACTTCGTCCGCCGGTTCGTGATGACGGCCGCGGAGAACGGGATCGATGTCTTCCGCCTGCACGATCCGCTCAACGACGTCTCGAACCTGCGCGAGGCCGGGGAGGTGATCACCTCCGAAGACCGCGAGTTCGATGCCGGCCTGATCTACAGCCCGGGGCCGACGGGCGAGACCGACACCCTCGTCGAGCAGGCGAAGAAGCTCCCGGATCTCGGTGCGGCCCGAATCCTGCTCCACGATCCGTCCGGCTCGTTGGAACCGCACCGCTCGCACGAGCTGGTCTCGGCCCTCGCCGACGTCAGCGGGCTTCCCGTCGGCATCTACTGCCAGGGCTCGGGCGGCAGCGCGCTCGCCTCAGCGCTCGAGGCTGCCCGCGCCGGCGCCGACCGCATCGCCTGCACGACCTACCCGATCGCGCTGATCGTCCACCGCGTCGCCGGTGAGGGCCTCGCCGACGCGCTGACGGGACTCGGGCTCGACCCGAAGGTGGACGTCGCGACGCTGTGGCGCGCCGCGCGGCTCGTGGACGAGCACATCGGCGACGAGCCCGTGACGCCGCTCGCCCCACGCGTCGCCGTCCGCGCCGCGGCTCACAACCTTCCGGCGGGCCTCGTCGCTGCGCTGGACGCTCACTTGCGCGCCCAGTCCGCCGGCGATCGCCTGGACGAAGTGCTCGCCGAGCTCGAACGCATCCGCGCGGAGGCCGGTTGGCCTCCGCTCGCGGCGCCGATCGGCCAGATCCTCGGCAGCCAGGCGCTGATCCACGTCCTCTCCGCCAGCCGCTACCAACTCGTCGTCGACGAGCTGCGCGGGCTCTTCCGCGGCGATTTCGGCGCGACGCCGGCGTCCCTCGACCCGACCGCGCAGCGCGCCGTCGAGCTCGTCTCGGACGACGACGGCGAGCCTCAGCCGGTCGCCGACCTCGACCAGGTCCGCGACGACGCTCGCGGTCTCGCCGCCAGCGACGAGGAACTGCTTCTCCTGGCGCTGTTCGGCGAGGAGGCTGAGGCGCTGCTCCACGCCGTCAGGGGTCGAGCGAGCGGCGAAGAAGGCCTCGTCGGCGGTGGCGTCGACCAGTCTCGCGCGGAGCGCATACGCGACCTCGTGCGCGTCGTGCAGGAAAGCGGCGTCGCCGAGATCACCGTCGAGGAGGCCGGGATGCGCGTGTCCGTCCGGCGACGGGAGGAGCCCGAGCCGATTGCGGCGCCGGCGCCCGCGCCGTCGGTGCCCACGCCGGACGATCTCGTGGCGCCGCTCGTCGCCGGCGAACCCCAGACGGACGGGCTCATCAGGGTCGAGGCACCGATGGTCGGGACGTTCTACCGCGCGGCGTCACCGGGCGCGCCGCCGTTCGTCGAGGAGGATGGGGCCGTTGCCAGCGGCCAGACGCTCTGCATCCTCGAGGCGATGAAGCTGATGAACGAGATCAAGGCCGACCTCGACGGCATCGTCCGCAGGATCCATGTCGCGAACGGCGACTCCGTCGAATTCGGCCAGCTCCTGTTCGAGATCGAGCCCGTGCTCGGACGGCCGCTCGACGCCGTCTGATGTTCAACCGCGTCCTGGTTGCCAACCGCGGCGACGTCGCGGTCCGCGTCATTCGCGCCCTCCATGAGCTCGGCATCGAAGCTGTTGCCGTCTACTCGACGGCCGACAAGGGCTCGCTGCACGTCCGGCTCGCCGACCGGGCCGTCTGCATCGGCCCGCCGCCCGCGAGCGAGAGCTACCTCCGGATCCCGTCCCTGATCGCCGCTGCGAACACGACCGGCTGCGAGGCCGTCCACCCAGGCTGGGGCTTCGTTGCCGAGAACGCCGCCTTCGCTGAGGCCTGCGCCGACAACGAGCTCGTCTTCATCGGCCCGTCGCCCGAGGTGCTGGCGCGCATGGGCGACAAGGCGTCCGCGCGCGAGGAGATGCGCGCCGCCGGCGTGCCGCTCGTCCCGGGGACGCCGCCACTCGCTGCCGCCGACGCCAGAGACGCCGCCGCCGAGGTCGGGTTCCCGGTGCTGCTGAAGGCGACCGCGGGCGGTGGCGGAAAGGGAATGCGACTCGTCGCGGAGCCGGACGAGCTCGACGGCGCCTTCGCAACGGCTTCGGCCGAAGCAGAGGCGTCCTTCGGCGACGGCCGCCTCTACCTGGAGAAGGCGATCGTGCCTGCCCGCCATGTCGAGATCCAGGTGCTCGGCGACGCCCACGGAGGCGTCCTCACCCTCGGCGAGCGCGAGTGCTCGATCCAGCGCCGCCACCAGAAGCTGATCGAGGAGTCGCCGTCGCCGGCTCTGACACCCGAGCGACGCGAGGAGATGGAGGCGACCGCCGAGCGAGCAGCGCGGGCGCTCGCGTACACGAATGCCGGCACCTTCGAGTTCCTGCTGGGCCCGGAGGGCTCGTTCTACTTCATCGAGCTGAACGCGCGCCTACAGGTCGAGCATCCCGTGACGGAGCTCGTCACCGGCCTCGACCTCGTGCATGAACAGCTGCGAGTCGCCGCGGGCGAACCGCTCGAGCGAACCGGCCGGGCGCCGCACAACGGGCACGCCATCGAGGTGCGCGTGAACGCCGAGGACGCGACGCGTGACTTTCTGCCGATGCCCGGGGTCGTGGCGCGGTTACGGCCGCCGCTCGGGACGGGCGTGCGCGTCGACACAGACGTGGAGGACGGGAC
>Ga0126310_10000780_pt1 | contig 11582 bp, 7 predicted proteins | sample Plot60_FD_92540 | JGI IMG/M metagenome (GOLD analysis project Ga0126310, IMG submission 92540) | Serpentine soil microbial communities from UC McLaughlin Reserve, CA, USA - Plot60 | ecosystem: Environmental > Terrestrial > Soil > Grasslands | place: USA: UC McLaughlin Reserve, Lake County... | reverse complement strand
TCGCTGTGCCTGGCCACCTGCCCGCCGCTGCTGGCCGCGTCGCTGCGACAGGGCCGCGGCGTCGACGCGGAGTCGGTGCTGGTGATGCTGGCCGGTGGGCTGGCCATAGCGGCCCGGCGGCCGGTTGCGCTCGGCGTGACCGTGTTCCTCGGCGCGCTCGTCCGCGAATCGGCGCTCTTCCTCGTGCCGTTCGCCTATGCGGTCTGGGCGGAGCGGCCGCTCGACCGGCGCGCCGCCCGCGATGCCGGGCTCGCGGCCGCGCCCGCCGTCGCGCTCTACACCGTCCTGCGGATGGCGCTGCCCACCGTGGGCGGCTACGACTCCGGCCTGGGCGGCCGGCTCGAGCTGCTGCGCGACGCGCTCAGCGGTCCGCTCGGGCAGGCGCGCCGGCTGGCCTCGAGCTTCGGGCCGCTGTGGCTGGCGGCGCCCTTCGCTCTGCGCGACCTGCCGTTCGCGCGCCGCGGCCTCGTGCTCGTGGGCCTCTGCCTGGCCGCGATGCTGTACGCGCTCGACTGGGGGCGGATCATCCTGCTGGCCGCGCCGGTGTTCTACGTCGCCGGCGCTCACGCGCTCCGCGGCCGCCGCACCCTGGCGATTGCCGCCCTCGCCGCCTTCGCCGCCATGAACGTGGGCTACGCCGTGTACATGGACCGCGGCGGCGTCGACAAGGGCATCATCCACGGCCCCCTGCCGAGCTATCCCGTCCGCTAGCGCTGGAGCAGCACGGCGGTTGGCTCGGCCTGGGACGGCCGCAGGGCGAGGGCCCCGGGCACCCCGAAAGGCAACGGCTTGGGCGCTCGGAAAAGCAGCAGCGTGTAGCTGCTCTCGAAGCGGCGCTCGACCAGGCTGAAGCCGGCCGCCGCGGGGGTCGCCGGCCGCGGAGGCGGCAGCGGATGCTCCTCGCCGGGCTTTCGCCTCACCGGGTAGAGCAGCGCGATCTCCTTCACCGGCCGTTCGCTCTGGGGGAGCTCGGAGAGCCGCGGCAGGTACAGCTCGAGCGGCCGCCGTCCCAGCGCTGGCGTCAGGATCACCCGCGGGCCGGTTGGGGGAGGCAGGGCCCGCGCCATTCCGCGCCAGTCCTCGCGCTGCCACGAGGGCTCGAGCGCCACGCCGATCACGGCCGCCAGCCCCACCAGCGCCAGCAGGGTGAGCGCGACCACACCGACTCGCGTGCGGGCCAGGCCGGCGGCCACGACGACCATCAGCGGCAGCCACGCGACCAGCAGGTTGCGGGAGTCGATGTAGTCGGCGCCGGCGATCGCCAGCACGAGCGGCAGCACGAGGGCGGTGCCGCCCACCACCGCGGCGATGCGCGCGCCCGAGCGCTCCCTTCCCCGCGTCCAGGCCCACGCGGCCGCCGCCCCCGCCACGGTGATGGCAACCGCGACGACCGCCAGCTCGCGCTCGAGCGGCGAGTCGAAGCCCACCAGCAGGTTCTTCCCCGCCCTGGCCAGGCGGAAGCCGAGCGGGTCGCCGCTGATGAACGACGCCAGCTCCAACGAGCGCTGGTGCTCCGCCAGCGGCACCAGCGCCCCGGCCACCACGGCGACGGCGGCGAGCGCGGGAAGCGCGCGCCGGCGCGACCCCGGTGCCGCCACCAGCCACGCTGCCTCGGCCGCCACCACGAAGAGGGCGAAGTAGTGGCTCAGGAGGGCCAGCGCAGAAGCGGCGCCCCAGGCGGCCGCCGCGGCGCCCGAGGGCCGCCGCACGAAGCGCGCGAATGCCCACAGCGAGCCCGTGCTGAGCGCGACCACGAGCGCGTACGCGCGCGCCTCCTGCGAGTACCAGACGAGGACCGGGCTGACCGCGGCGAGCGCCGCCACCGCCAGGCCGACCCGGCGCGAGCAGAGCTCGCGGGCTGCCGCGTACGCGAGCGGCACGGTGGCCGTGCCGAGCAGCGCCGACAGCGAGCGCAGTCCCAGCTCGCCGCTGCCGAAGGGCTTCGACCAGAGCCAGGCCAGCAGGTAGTAGAGCGGCGGCGTCGACTCGCTGGCGGGGATCCGCTCGAGCATGCCGCCCAGGTCGAGCCGGACCAGCGAGACGGTTACCGACTCGTCGAACCAGTAGCTCTGCAGATCGAGCGTCGAGAAGCGCAGCAGCGCGGCGAGCCCGGTCAGGGCGGCGAGCGCGATCAGCGTCGCTCGGGGCCTTCGCAGACTGCCGCCCATCGCGGCATTCTGGCGGCAGGCTGGCTGGACGCCCGCAGAGCAGCGCCTGGGGGGCGATCAGGCGACGTGCGGGCGGCCGCTCAGGCGACGGCGCGCTCGAGCATCGAGCCGAGCACGAGGTCCGAGTTGAAGTGCTCCTCTGCCAGCCGCCGCGCGGCGCGGCAGTGGTTCAGGTAGTCGCCCTCGACCGCCTCGATCGCCGCGAGTGCCTCGTCGAGCGTGCTGAACGCGAGCAGCCCGCGGCCCGTCGGCAGGTGCTCCTCGACGCCGGTCGACTGCACCACCGCCGGCTTGCCAGACGCGAGGTAGCAGGCCGTGCGGTCGCTCATCCAGCCGCTCTCAGCCTTCACGTAGCCGCTCTTTGCGACGCTCAGCTCGGCGCGCGAGAAGCGGATGAACTCGCGGTAGCTGTGCAGGTCGCCCGCGTACAGATACGGCTCGCGCACGCACCACCCATGTTTGAGCAGCAGGCCGAGATCCTCGTGGTCGTGCTGCCCGATGCAGAGCGCGATCTCCACTGCGACTCCGGCGCGCTGTGGGACGTCGAGGAAGCGGAGGAACTCCGAGCGCTTGCCGCCGTAGTACTCGCCGCCGAAGCGCACCTGCTGTGAGCCGCGCCAGTCAGCGATCGTCGAGAAGCGGCTGCAGCTCGCGTCGATCGAAGCCGGCCAGAGGTCGAGCGCCACGGGCGGAAGGATCTGCCGCCATTCGACGCCCGACGTGGGGATTCGGCTGGACGGGCGACCGACGTTCTGGCCCACCGTGAAGAAGTCGGTGTGGCGCCCGAGGCCGAGGTCGACCTGCTGCGACCACATCTGCGTGAAGCCTGGGTCGACGTCGACGTACGCGCGTCGCGGGATCCGCAGCAGGGGTGAGTCCGGCTCGATGTATCCGGCGATGTTGATCAACAGGTCGCTCTCGGCCGCGGCCTGCTCGAGCTCCGCTCGCCCCATGCCGAAGTGGCGCGCCCCGCCGTCGTAGACGATGCACCAGCGGCCGGCGAACCCGAACTCACGGGCGATCAACTCGAAACGGCGGACGACGTACTCGACGCTGTGGGCGTCGCGGTGCGGCAACGTTCTGCATTCCCGCGCTGCCAGCCGCGGATCGTGAGCGTCCTGACGGTCCACCCAGAGCGCCTCGATACCGAGCCGCTGGAGGCCCGCGACGTACTGGAGTGGAACCCAAACATTGCCGGGGAAGTCAGGCAGACCGCTCGTGTTCCTGGTTGCGACCACGACCCTCATGACGTCGGCAGCACCGGCCGGAGCTCCTCGAACCAGCGGTCCACGGCGGCCAGCTCGTCCAGGGCCCACTTGGCTCCCTCTTCCCACGCGACGATCGCCGGCCATATCACGCTGTTCGCGAGGCGGGCGCATTCGCTGGTCTCGAACAGGACGTTCAGCTCCGAGTCGCCGGGCAGGCTGCGGCCGGCCCGACCGGCGAGCTGCCGGTAGTGCCGCAGGAGCCTTCGTCGCTCGACGGGCGGAAACCGCAAGAGCAGCGTCGAGAGGTCGTAGGCGACGGGGCCTACGGCAGCGTGGTCCCAGTCGATCAGTCGTACGTGGCAGCGCCCCTGGTCGTCGGTCGCCATGGCGTTGGTCGTCCAGAGGTCGCCGTGGAGGAGCGTCTCCGGCCCACCGTGCTCGGCCATCGCCCGCGCCCTGCCGGGCTCCTGCGCCGCGAGTGCCTCGAGTCGCCGCATGAGCCGCGCGCGCACGGCCTGCACGGCAGGCGCCGCCGCCGGCCCGACCGGCCGCACGCACTCCAGCACGCCGAGCCCGTCTCGCACGCTCGAGCCGTAGAAGTGCATGCCCAGGTCGCCTCCCCAAAGCCGGCACTCGCCGAGCAGGGGATGGCGCTCGAAGCGACCGTGCAGTTGTGCCAGCAGCTCGACCAGCGCGCTCGTGAGATGTCCCGAGGGGGCATGGCCGTCGGCGAGCGTCACACCGCCGATGTCGTCGTACACCTGCCACACCCAGGCACCTTCGCGCGCCGCCGCGATGCTGGCGAGCGACGGCCCGTGGGCCTCGAGCCCCACGGCCGGCAGCCAGCGGCGGGCGACCAGCTCGTTGCGCTGTGCCACCTCCGGCTTGAGTCGCTTGGCGATGTAGGAGCGCTCGTCAGCGGGAGTCCCGAAGGTGAGCCTGAAGACTCGCGCCTTGAGTCGACGCTGTTCGACGAGCCGGGGCTCGACGCCAGCGTCGCGGAGCAGCTCGTCGAGCGCGGCGCGAAGCTCGTCCAGTGCGGGCTCGCCGCTGGCCGCCAGCACAGCCTCGAGCCCGCGGCCCTCGTGGGTCGTGCTCACCCGAGGCGGTGTCGGAGCCGGTCCGCCATGCCGAGAACCTTGACAGCCGTCGAGTCCGGCTGGCGCCAGCCGGCGCAGTGCCCGAGTGACGCCACCGACCTGTGGAAGCGGAAACGGTCTAGGCCGGCGCGCAGCTCCGTTCGCGGGGGCACCGGCACGTCACACTCGCGCGCCTTGGACTCGTAGGCGTCGAGGAGCGCGTCGAGCGCCGGTGGCTCCCAGCCGTCCGCGAGGTACGCCAGATCGTGGAGGCGTGAACCGATGGCGGCGAGCTCCCAGTCCACCGGGCAGATGCGTGGCTCCGCCGGTGGGCCGGCGACGAGGATGTTCTGCGGCCGGTAGGACCCATGCACGAGCGTGGGCGGCGTGCTCGCCATCCAGCGAGCGATCTCGTCGTAGCCGGAAAGCAAACCCCCCAGGCGTCGGGCAAGCGTGCGCGAGAGCCGGCCGAGCTCGCGCTCGGCCCGCTCGGCTGCCCGCAGGAAGAATTCCTGGTCGTGTCGCTGGAGCGCAGCTGAGCGGCGCAGCAACTGCTCCCGGCCCCCGAACTCGCCGTGCAGGCGGCCGAGCCAGCCGGCCGCTGCCTCCCAGAGCGGCGCCTTGCACTCGCCGAGCCGGCGCCCGTCGACAAGCTCGAGCAGCAGCCAGAAGCGCCGGCGGCGCTCGTCCCAGACGGCACCGTGGTAGCGGGGCGGCCCAAGCCCCGACGGCGGCAACAGGCGCCGGTAAACCTCCAGCTCGCGTCGCCGCCGACCCTGCAGATCGTCCTTGGCGAGCCGTGACGACGAGAGGTCCTTGAGGAAGATCTCGAGGCGTTCCCCGTCGGCGAGCTCAAGAGTCAGCAATTCGGCGCGGAAGGCCGACGTCTCCGCGAAGGGCCGCCGTCGCACAGTCGCCAGCCGGCGCACGCCACCCCGGGCGTCGCGCAGGGTCTCGGCGAGCGCCCGTCGAAGCGCCATCTCCTGGTCGCCCCCGGCGCGGTCCGTGTCTTCCCGGGTCGGCGGAGCGGCGGGCTTCATCAGGACGCGAGGCCGGCCGCCCAGCGCGCGAGCGGCTCGACGTAGAAGTGCAGGCGGCCCAGCCCGCGCTCGGGCCATGGACAGTCGAGGTACACGCTCGCCCAGTCGACGGATGCGAGCAGCCGAAGGCCGTGCCCGATCTCCGCAAGCCGGCGCAGGCGCTCGAGGTCGAGCTCCGGCCAGAACCGGCGGACGGCCGCGTGGTAGGCAGGCAGGCCGCGGCCGAAACGATGTTCGCCGATCAACTGAAGGTCAGGCGCGATCAACCCGCGGCCGGCGCACTCCCAGTCGAAGGCGAGTACGAACGCCGCGCCAGGCTCGCGGCGCACCCGCACGTTGCGCTCGACCAGGTCGCCGTGGACGAGCGTCGGCCGCTCGGCTCGGGTGGCTTCGATCACCTTCTCCCAGCCCGCTTCCACGGCGTCGCAGGCGGACGCGAGCTTACGCAGCGCCCGCCGATCGCGCTCGCCGAGCCGCGGGTGGTCGAGGTTGCTGCGCATCCGCTGGCGCGCGCTGGTCAGGTGAGCGAAATAGTGGTCGACGCCACGAGCTGGGAGCTCACCCAACGGAGCGAGCGACGCGGCGGACCCGTGCAGGGTGCCGAGCCAGCGTCCGAGCACGCCGGCCTCCGCGGCCGGGAAGCGCTCGTCGCCCGCGTCTTCGAGGAACAGCCAGGAGAAGCCCTGGTCGTCGCGCTCGAGGCAGCCGTGGTAGCGCAGCGACCGCAGCGGCAGCAGAGGAAGCAGGTCGCGGTAGATGCCGCGCTCGAGCGCGGCCGACGCTGGTGCCGAGCGCTTGGCGATCAGCGTGGCACCCCGGGGTGATGCCATTTCGAGTCGGCAGACCATCGACTTTCGCTTCTCTCGCACCGTGTCTGCTCGTAGGCAGCGAGGAGCGCCGCCGAGCGCCGCCCATGCGCGCGCGGCCGGATGCTCCTCCGTACTCGCCGGGCGGCTTGACAGCGGGCCCGGGGCTGGGCTCGAGGGGCTAGCTCGCATGGGCCTGGGCGGCCTCGGGATCGGCGCTCGCCGCCTCGACCTCGGCCAGCGCCGCGATCCGCCCGTGCTCGAGCTCCAACCGCAGGGCGCAACCCTCCAGCGTGCTCAGCCGGTGGGCGATCATGAACGTTGTGCGCCCCTCCATCAGCCGGTCCATGGCGTCCATGATCGCCGTTTCGGTGCGGACGTCGACAGAGCTCGTCGGCTCGTCGAGGATCAGGATCGGCGCGTCCTTCAAGAACGCCCGGGCCAGTGCGATGCGCTGGCGCTCCCCGCCGGAAAGCCGCATGCCGCGCTCGCCGACCTGGGTCTCGTAGCCGTCCGGAAGCTCGCGGACGAAGCGATCGGCGTGGGCCGCCGCGGCGGCGGCCATGATTTCGGCCCGACCGGCACCGGGGCGGGCGTAAGCGATGTTCTCGGCGATGCTCGTGGAGAACAGAACGGGCTCCTGGAGCACGACCGCGAACTGCTCGCGCAGGTCCTCGAGCCGGTAATTACGTAGGTCCGTCCCATCCAACAGGATGCGGCCGGCCGTCGGATCGTAGAAGCGGGTGAGCAGGCTGACGAGCGTCGTCTTGCCGGCTCCGGTGGTGCCCGCGATCCCGAGTCGCGCGCCAGGCGGCACCGCGAATGAGATGCCCGTCAGCACCGGCTGGCGCGGCGTATAGGCGAAGCTCACTCCCTCGAAGGTCACCGCACCTCGCGCGCGGGTGAGCGGACGGGCGTCGGACCGCTGCGGCAGGTCGGGATCCTGGTCGAGCAGGGCGTAGACGCGTTCGGCGCTCGCAAGCGACGCCTGCAGGTCGCCGGCCTTCTTGCTGATCGTCTTGAGCGGGTCGTAGAGCTGCTGCAGGTATCCCATGATCAGCACCAGGTTTCCGAGCGTCAGCGTGCCGGCCAGCACCCGCCGCGTGCCGAGGTACAGCACCGCACCCGACCCGATGCCGATGATGACGCCGATCAGGATCCCGAAGCTGCCCTCGGCCGTGGCGACCCTGAGCTGGGCGTCGACGCTCTGGCTCGAGCGCCGCCTGAAGCGCTCCTTCTCGTGGTCCTCCTGGCCGAACGCCTTGACCACGCGCAGCGCCTCGAGCGCCTCGTGCACCACCCCGAGCGCCGAGCTCTCGAGTCGCTTCGCGCGATGCCACTGCGCGCGAAGACGCCGACGGTAGGCCTTGAGTGTGAACAGCAGCACCGGCGCGACCGCGAGCGCCACCAGCGCGAGCTGCGAGTCGATGCGCGCCGTTACGTAGACCATTCCGATCACGGTCGCGGTGGCGGCTATGAGCGGAATAGCGCCCACCACCACGACGTTCTGGATCGCCTGGGCGTCGTACTGGATGCGGTAGGCAGAGTCGGCGGTGCCGACCGAGTCGTGATAGGCGAACGAGAGGCGCTGAGCGTGGCGGAACAGGCGGGCGCGGAAGCCGAGGAGCAGCTTCTGGCCGGCGTAGGTGCTGAGCACCAGAACGGCGAACTGCTGCGCTTGCTTGAGCACCGCTACGGCGATGAAGAGGCCGGCGGCGAGCAGCAGCACGGCCGTCTGCGAGCTGTGCGCGCCGGGGAGCAGGGCCGCCAGCGGTCCCGGCGGCGGATGCGAACCGACCACGCTGTCCACCGCGATCTTGAGTGGCAGCGGGGTGAGCAGCGCGAAGACGCTCGAGCTGAGGCTGAGCAGGCACAGAGCCGCGATGTGGCGCCAGAACGGACGCGCCTCGCGGGCGAGCCGCCCGTACAGCCGCATGCCGCCACCGTCACGGCTCACGCCTTCGCCTCCGTGGGCTGGCCCCGCTCGATGGGCGGCGAACGCTCCAAGACGGCCGGCGACGGTTCAGGCTCGCGCCCGCCGTCGTCGGCCTCTGCGGATTGCCGCTCCGCGCCCGCCTCGACGGCGCCTACCACGGCCGAGACGGCGCTTGCGCCCTCCATCGCGACGCGAAGCGTGAGTCCTGCCAGGGCCAGCGCCAAGATGGCCGAGGCTGCGAGGGCGCCATCGATGAGCGCCAGCAGCGTGGCCGCCGTGAGCACTGCGATGGTCACGGTGGCCCTCGGCGAGTAGGTCGGCCAGCAGCGAATCCGCATGAGCTGGCGCCCGGCGCCGTGCTCCTCGACAGCGGCGAGCAGGCGGCCGCCCGCTAACGGACCGCAGCGCACGGCGAGGTCCCAGCGGTCGAACGCGCCGCCCGATTGCACATTGCTGCCCTGGCGACGTAGGTGGTCCTCGATCGCGCGCAACCTGTCATGCGGAGCGGTCCAGCGCTCGTGCCAGGTCTCCAGTGTGCGCCTGCGGGGTAGCGACCGCAGGCGCGGCCCCCGCGAGCGCCAGAGCGTGAGCCCGTCGCCGGCGCGGCCGCGGAGGCGCGCGAGCGGCTGGACCAGAAACAGCAACGTGGTCAGCGCCCGCCGCCAGGCAAGTTCGGGGCGCGAGCGGGCGGCCCGCGCGAAGGAGGCGCGGCGCGCGCTCGCCCCAGCCTGAACGAGGGACATACCGAGCGCAGCGGCGAGTGGCGCGAGCGCCGCAAGGAGTGGGGTCCAGAGGGTGCCCGCCAGCGCGACGACAGCCAACGCGCTCAGGACGAGGTACCACTCCGGCATCAGCGGCAACGACCACACGCCCTGCGGGGCCGGCTCGTAGAGCGACTGGAACAGACGGCTGCCCCAGATCCCCTGGTAGACGCGCCGGCGTCCCAGGCCCGCGATGCCCCCCCTGCCGTACACGCGTCCGCCCCAGCTGACGTGTCCCGCGGAGTTGTACCGCTGCGGCCACTTGCGCTCGAGCAGCGCCTCGGCTCGCCCGTAGCCGCACTGCTGGCGCCAGTAGCTGGACAGCGAGCGGCGCCGGTGGTGCCACACGACGGCCGCCGGATCGTGTCCGATCGTCAGCCCGCGGTTCTGCAGCCTCCAGCAGACGTCGACGTCGTCCCCCGCCACGCGGAAGCGCAGGTCGAAACCGCCGATCGCCGCGAGGCTCTCCTTGCGGATAGCCATGTTGCAGCCAGGGATGTGCTCCGCCTTTCGGTCGGAGAGGAGCACGCACACCGGGCCGCCGGGAGCGTTCGCGATGCAGTCGGCCACCGCCGTGTCGGGTGGCGGCGGGATGTTCGGCCCCCCGACGGCGGCGTGGTCGGTGTTGCGGAAGGTCGCCGCGAGGTACCACAGCCAGTGCGGGTCAGGGGAGGCGTCGTCGTCGATGTACACCACGATCTCGCCGGTCGCCGCCTCCGCGCCAGCGTTCCGCGCCGCCGACAGGCCCCGATTCGGCGTCCGGATCAGCCGCACGTCGTATTCGCTCGCGATCGCGGCCGTGCCGTCGGTCGAACCGTCGTCGATGACGATCACCTCGAAGTCGGGGTAGCTCAGACGGGCGATGCCGTCGAGGCAGAAGCGCAGCGTCCGCTCGCCGTTGTGCGTGCAGACGACGACCGACATGCGCGGCCAAGCGCCTTCCCGGGAGAACGGCAGCGAGGCGATCCGGCGTGACACCGTCGCCAGCGCAGGCTTGGGCCGGCGTCGGCGGTCAGTCAGGCCGAAGTCCCAGTCCTCGATCGCCGCCCCGCCGCTTGCCTTCCCCTCTGGCGAGAGGTATTGGACGTACCAGTCGTCGGTCCAGGCGAAGACGAAGGCGCCCGCGCAGCCGGCGGAGAAGGCCGTCTCGAGCTGCCAGTCGAGTACGCGAGCCTGAGCGTGGGTACCGTTGCGGCGGCTGTCGAGCCCGAGCTCGGCCATCAGCAGCGGCCGCTCGCCAGCCAGATTCTGAAGCCGCGCCAGGTAGGCGTCGAGCCGCTCCTGATGTTCGAGGTACACGTTGAAGCAGAGGAGGTCGACGGCAGAGAGCCGGAGGTACTCGGTCGGAGGGAAGTTCACGTAGGTGACAAGGCAACCGGGGTCCTCCTCGCGCACTGCCTCGCAGAGGCGCTCGAGGTAACGCTCGGTCCGCTCGCGCCCCTGCCAGCGGACGATGGCGCTCGGTATCTCGTTGCCGACCGCGTAGCAGAGCACGGCCGGGTGCCCAGCGCATGCCGCGACTGCGCCGCGCACCCGTTCCTCTATGGATCGAGCCCTACCCGGCTCGTCGAGGAAGGCGACGTGGTGCTCCCAGGGCAGCCCCGCCATGACGAGCAGGTCGGCGTCGGCGGCCAGGTCGAGGAGCCAGCGGGGCGGCGGCGTGTACGTGCGCAGCGCGTTGAAGCCGGCCTCCCTCATCTTCGTGAAGTCGTATTCGACCTGGGCGCGGTCGGGGTACTGCTCGCCGTCGGCGCCAGGCGCAAACGTCCCGTACGTCACCCCGCGCACATAGAGCTTGCGGTCGCCGACGAAGAGAAACTTGCCGTGCGCCTGCGGGCGAACGCGACCGGCGTCCGGGGGAAGGCCACCCCCGGCACCCGGCTCCACATCCGTGCGGTACAGCATTCCCCTTACTACCTTCGAAGCGCGGTTCGGCGCGCCCCTCCAGCGCCCTCCGTCTCTCTACCTTCCTCCGCTCAGCTGCTGCGCTGAGCCCTCCGGCCACCGGTGGCCACGCCCTTGCCGCCAGCGCGTTCGGTGCATCCGCGGTGGTGTTTCACCCGCCCGCGTGCGCCTCCGCCCCGGCCTTTCACTCGGAGCTCAAGTCCGCTTGGCGCCCGGTCGGTCATTCCCACTTCGTCCTTGCCCCCGAAGCCCCATCGCGATCCGTCGCTCTCCCTGTCTTGAGTCGCTCGGCCCTCCGATGAATCCGATCTAGCGCCGCCAAGGCGGCGCGACGGAAAGGCCGGAGGGCTGTGCCCGAGGCTAATGCCAGGCAAGACAGCCGTCAAGTTCTCCGCAAAATGCTGTGAGAACCTCATGCACAGTCGCCAGCCGCGTCACCGGATCTCGGTCACAGACTGCCGCCCATCGCGGCATTCTGGCGTTACTCTGTCGCGGCGGTTCGATGCGCGGGTGGAGAGCAGCTTGTGGAGCGGCGGCGGCGGGGGTCTGCCTCGCCCTGCCGGCTGCCCCGGCGCAGGCGGCGAAGAGCTGCTCCGAGCCGGGGGGCGAGTGGCAGCGGGCCACGCCCGGCGAGGCCGGCATGGACGCGGCCAAGCTCCAGGACGCGCTCGACTACGGC
>Ga0126310_10000779_pt1 | contig 11584 bp, 10 predicted proteins | sample Plot60_FD_92540 | JGI IMG/M metagenome (GOLD analysis project Ga0126310, IMG submission 92540) | Serpentine soil microbial communities from UC McLaughlin Reserve, CA, USA - Plot60 | ecosystem: Environmental > Terrestrial > Soil > Grasslands | place: USA: UC McLaughlin Reserve, Lake County... | reverse complement strand
GTCGATCTCTCGGTGGTGGTGCCCGCGTCGCGCGAGTACGTCGTGATCGACGATCCGCTGCCGGCGGGGCTCGAGGCCATCGACCCCAAGCTCTTCAGCAACGTGGACTGGCTCGGCCTCGCCGACCAGAGCCAAGGTCCAGGCTGCGACGACTGCGCGCCGAGCGGCGACGCAGCGGCTCGAACACTCCGGCGACCTCGGCCTTGTCGAGGGTCTCCTTGTCGAGGAGAGCCAGCACCAGGGCGTCGAGTACGTCGCGGTTCTCCTCCAGGATGTCGAAGGCCTCCTGGTGGGCGGCGGCGAGCAGCTTCTTGGTCTCCTCGTCGACGACCGCGGCGACGTCCTCGGAGTAGTCCCGCGTGTGACCGAGGTCCCGCCCGAGGAACGGCTCGTGGTTGCTCTCGCCGAGCTTGATCGCGCCGAGCCGCTCGGTCATGCCGTACTGCGTGACCATCGCCCGGGCGAGCGCCGTCGCCTTCTCGATGTCGTTGCCGGCGCCGGTGGTCGGGTCGTGGAAGACCATCTCCTCCGCCGCACGGCCCCCCATCATGTACGCCAGACTGTCGAGCAGCTCGCTGCGGGTTTGGCTGTACTTGTCCTGGTCGGGCAGGACCATCGTGTATCCCAGCGCCCGCCCCCGCGGCAGGATCGTCACCTTGTGCACCGGGTCGTTGCCTGGGAACGCGGCCGCAACGAGCGCGTGCCCGCCCTCGTGGTACGCCGTGATGAGCTTCTCCTTCTCGCTCATCAGACGGGTACGTCGCTGCGGCCCTGCGATCACCCGGTCGATGGCCTCGTCGAGGGACTCGTCGGTGATCATCTTCTGGTTGAACCGCGCGGTCAGCAGCGCGGCCTCGTTGAGCACGTTCTCCAGGTCGGCGCCGGTGAAGCCGGGCGTACGTCGCGCCACGCCGAGCAGGTCGATGTCCGGCTCGAGCGGCTTGCCGCGCGCGTGCACCTGGAGGATCTTGTGGCGGCCCGCGAGGTCCGGAGCGTCGACCTGGATCTGGCGGTCGAAGCGACCGGGCCGCAGCAGGGCCGGGTCGAGCACGTCGGGTCGGTTCGTGGCCGCGATCAGGATCACGCCGCCGCGGACGTCGAAGCCGTCCATCTCGACCAGCAGCTGGTTCAGGGTCTGCTCGCGCTCGTCGTGGCCGCCGCCCATGCCGGCGCCGCGGTGTCGGCCCACGGCGTCGATCTCGTCGATGAAGACGATCGCCGGCGCGTTCTCCTTGGCCTGCTCGAAGAGGTCGCGGACCCGGCTCGCGCCGACACCGACGAACATCTCGACGAAGTCCGAACCGGAGATGGAGTAGAACGGCACTCCTGCCTCACCTGCGACCGCCCGGGCGAGCAGCGTCTTGCCGGTGCCCGGCGGCCCGTACAGCAGGACGCCCTTGGGGATCTTCGCGCCGACTGCCTGGAACTTCGCGGGCTCCTGGAGGAACTCCTTGATCTCGCCGAGCTCCTCCACCGCCTCGTCCGCGCCGGCCACGTCGCCGAACGTCGTCTTCGGCATGTCCTTGGTGATCAGCTTCGCCTTCGACTTGGCGAACTGCATGACGCCGCGGCCACCACCACCTTGCACCTGGTTCATCAAGAAGAGGAACAACAGCACGATCAGGACGAAGGGCAGCAGCGTCGTGACGATCTGGCCGACCAGGCTCGGATGGCTGATCTTCACGTCGGCGGAGTCGGCATCCATGTTGCCGTTGGCGATCTGTTTCTGGATGTTGTCTGACAGCGTGGCCTGGGTGCCGTCGAGCCAGTGGGCGGTGACCTCGCTGCCCGCCTCACGGACGTTGGGCTTGAGCGTCGCCTTGATCGTCTGGTCGCCACCGTCGACGAGCGTGATCTCCTTGACCTGCCCGTTCGAGATGTAGCTGTTCATCTGGCTGGTCGAGATCTCGTCGTATCCGCCCGGCGACGCGATGTACTGCAGAGCGAACAGGATGAGGAGCACCGCCACGACGATCCACGGCCACGGGCTTCTGGCGAAACGCTTCACAGGACTCTCTCGACGACGACGCTGTTGCTCACCGGCGCCTCGCCGTGGAGCACTGATTCCGAGAATGACGACGGTACACGCCATCTCCAGCGCTCATTGTCCCCTGCCGGGGGCCACAGACCTACTCCGGGAGGGTGATTTGACTCCCGCGCGGGACGCCGGGGTCAACTGTAGATGTGCGGAGCGAGGGTCCCGATGTCCCGCACATTTCGGTACTTCTGCCGGAAGTCGAGGCCGTATCCGACAACGAAGTCGTTGGGGATGTCCCACCCGACGTACTTCACCTCCAGCTGCATCTGTGCGGCCTCCGGCTTGCGCAGCAGCGTGCAGATCTCGACGCTGGCCGGGTTGCGGATCGTGAGGTTGGAGGTGACCCAGCTCTGGGTCAGCCCGGTCTCGATGATCTCGTCGACGATCAGGACGTTCCGGCCGGTGATGTCGGTATCGAGGTCCTTGAGGATCCGCACCACACCGCTGGACTTCGTGCCGGAGCCGTAGGAGCTGATCGCCATCCAGTCCATCTCGACGTGGCGGGGCAGCGCGCGGGCGAGGTCGACCATCACCATCGCCGCGCCTCGAAGGATGCCGACGATCAGGAGGTCCAAGCCGTCGTAGTCGGCGGTGATCTCGCGCGCCAGCTCGTCGAGACGATCGTGGATCTGCTTCTCGGTGAAGAGAACCTCGACGAGATCGTCCTCGACCTGGGTGGCGTCCATGCCCTGAACCTTAGGCGCTGCCTCCCGCGGGCTCGAAGGCGAGCAGCCCATCCCGGCGTACGGCGCGGAGCCGGCCGGGTAGGTCCACCCACTTCTGCCCGTGCCAGTCGGTCACCAGAGCGTCGACGGCGACGACGTGCTGATGGAACGTCTCGCCGGGCGGCGCCCCCGCGGCCACGGCGGCGGCCCGCAGCACACGCGTGCGGATCGGCGCCTCGAGCGCGGTCACCGCGTCCACGGACAGACCTCCTTCCATGGTGGCGTCGGCGAGTGCTCCTTCGGCATAGGCGTCGAGCAGCTCCATGTCGGCCCTCAGCAGGTCGGCGGTGCGTGCCAAGGACTCCGTGACGCCGGGCCCCAGCTCGTCCTCGAGCATCGGCAGCACGCGCCGCCGCACCCGGACGCGGGTGTAGGAGTCGTCCGAGTTGTGCGGGTCGTTCCAGGCCTCGAGCCCGGCGACCTGGCACGCCGTCACGGTGTCGACGTGGGAGACGTCCAGCAACGGACGGCGGTAGTGCTCGAAAGCCCTGCGCATCCCGGCGATCGACCGGCCGCCCGATCCCCTGGCCAAGCCCAGGAGAACGGTCTCGGCCTGGTCGTCGCGGGTGTGCGCCAGCAACACTGCCTGGGCCATGAACCGTTCCCGGACCTGGTCGAGCAGGGCGTACCGCGCCTCCCGGGCCGCCGCCTCAGGCCCCAGCCCCGGCGCCTCCACCTCGACGCGGGCGGTGACCGTCTCGTCGACGCCGAGCGCGGCGAGCTGGCCCACCACGCGCTCGGCGCGTTCGGCGGAGCCTTCCTGGAGTCCGTGGTCGACCGTGACTCCGACGACATGCCAACCATGGCCACGGCCTTCGAAGACCGTGGCCGCCGCCAGCGCCAGCGAGTCGGCGCCTCCACTGCACGCCACCAGGACCCGGGCACCGGGCTCGAGGTCTGCGAGATTGCGACGTACCGCGTTCCGAACGGCTGCGACCGACGGATGCAGGGTCACGGGTGCACGCGCGCGACCCAGACGTCGGGATCGTGGATCTCGGCCAAGGTCGGCAGGTTCTCGGCGGTGGCCCAGACGGCGTTGAAGTCGTCCATGCCCACCTTGTCGACCACGGTTCGCACGAAGCGTGCGCCGTCGCGGTACTGCGCCATCTTGGCCTCGAGACCGAGCAGCTTGCGAAGGAATCGGTCGAGGGTGCCGATGCCCTTGCGCCGCTCGGTGAACTTGGCCCGGATGGACTCCACGCTGGGGATCACCTGCGGTCCTACGCCGTCCATGACGTAGTCGGCGTGCCCCTCGAGCAGCGACATCACCCCGGTGACGCGATCGAGGATCTGCTTCTGCTCCGGAGTGCCGAGCAGGTCGAGGATGCTGCCGCCACGGCCGTTCTTGATCGCCTCGGTGATGCGTTGCAGTCCTTCTTCGAGGAACCGCTGCGGCTCGACGCTCTCGGCCAGGGCGGTGAACTGCGCGAAGAGATGGTCACGCATCCAGGGCACCGCCGTGAACTGCACGCGGTGGGTCTCCTCGTGCAGACAGACCCAGAGCCGGAAGTCGCGGGGGTCGGCATCGAGCTCGCGCTCGACGTGGACCACGTTGGGCGCGACCAGCAGCAGCCGGCCGTGCGGCTCGTGGAACGGGTCGAACTGACCGAGCACCTTGCTGCCCATGAACCCCAGCAACCCGCCGACCTCGGCACCGGTGATCCGCGAACCGACGGCTTGGGTGACCGGGCCGGGAGGGCCCTTCTTCTCGGCGACCTTCTCGATCACCGGACCGATCAGCCGGGCGAAGCCCTCGGTGTTCGCCCGGATCCAGGCAGATCTGTCCACCACCAGGACCGGGGCGGTCAGCGCGCCGGCGTCGAGCCCCGTGAAGTCATGGACGTACGCCGTCGAGCGCTCCGCGCCGTTGCGCAGCTCAGCGACGGTCGCGGCGGCCTCAGCGGCCGAGACCTCCGGCCCGGCCCCGGCCAGGCGGGACCCGATCGAAACCGCCAGCTCCCAGTCGACCATGTCCGTCGTCATGTCGAGAGCCTACGGGAACTCAGCAGCGACAGGTCGCGAGCGCCGACGCCAGGCGATCCAGGGCCGCACGGGTGTCGAGCGTCTCGGCGTACTTCACGTGGTTGCTGACAAAGGCGAAGACCAGCGCCCTGCCGCGGGCGTCGGTGGTGATCCCGGCCAGGGCGCTGGTGCCGGTCAGGGTGCCGGTCTTGGCGCGTACCAGGCCACGGCCGGGGCTGTCCTCGAAGCGGTATCCCAGCGACCCGTCGTAGCCCGCGACCGGCAGGCCGGTGACCACCGAGCGGAGCTCGGGGTGCTCGGAGGAGGCGGCCAGCTGGAGCACCTGCACGAGCGTGTCGGCGTCGAGCCGGTCGTGCCGCGAGAGACCGCTGCCGTCCTGGATCCTCGCCCTCCTCAGGTCGACGCCCAGGCGGCGAATCGTGCTCGTCACTCCGCGCACACCTCCGGCGAATGAGCCGTCGTGGGCGATCTTCAGGCCGACGTGGCGGGCCAGCACCTCCGCGCCCTCGTTGTCGCTCACCTGCAGCACCTGCTCGACGATGTCGGCGACGGGCGGGCTCGTGACGCGGGCCAGCTCGCGAGCATCACCTCGCGGTGACAGCTGCGAGACGTCGGCGTCGACCTGGATGCCACGCTGGCGCAGGTAGGTGGCGAACCGCTCGGCCGCGGTTGCCGGCGGGTCCGGGACCCGACCGAAGGCGTCCGGGTCCAGGCCCTGGTCGGCCCAGAGGGCGGTGATCGGCGAGACCACGTCCTCGGGGACGTAGGACCTCGGCCAGTGCGGGTTGACCCGTGGACCGGTGAACAGCGACGTGTCGTAGGACAACCGGACCTTCGCCGCCCCCTCGGAGTGGAGGCGACGCGCCGTCAGGGTGGCCAGCCGCTGGAGGCTGGCGTGCGCCCGGGCGGAAGCCTCGGATTGCTGCCGGTACTCCAGGAACGGGTCGCCGCCGCCGACCAGGACGATGCCACTTCGGCGGGAGGCCACAACCCGCGTCGCGAAGGTCCGATCGGGCCCGAGCGCCTCGAGGGCGGCCGCGGCGGTGAGCAGCTTCAGGGTCGATGCCGGGGTGGAGGTGGCGGGTCCCACGTCGACGACGGGCGGGCCCGCGAGCGGCGCGACGACGGCGCGCAGGTCGGCCAGATGCGGATCATGTAGTGCCGGGCCCAGGGTCCGTCGTACCGCCACGCCGGACGGCGGAGACCCCGGCGCGGGCCGGGCAACCGGGCGCGGTGTGCGAGCCGGAGGCGCGGTGAACCCCGGCGCGGGCACGACGAGGGCAGGAACGGCATCGTGGCCCGACCAGTCGTCGAGCAGTCCCGTCGCATACGCCGTTGCCGCTCCGCCGACAGCGAAGAGGACCAGAATGCCGGTGACCCAGCGCCACCCGCGACGGCGTCGGCCAGATCGCCGCTTGCGGGCTGCTCTCGCCACGGTGATCGCCTCTCGGGCTGCGGTCGACGGTTGGCGCCCCGGTTGGGCGCGCGCCTCATTCTGCGGGAGGATGGGCAGTGCACAAGCCGCGGCCCCGGTCACGCATCAGCGCGGGGGAGAGCTGGAGGACCTGGAGGACCTGGAGGACCTGGTGCTGGACTTCGACGTACTCGTGGAGATCCCGAAGGGGAGCCGCAACAAGTACGAGGTCGACCATGAGAGCGGGCGCATCCGGCTGGACCGGACACTGTTCACCTCCACGCAGTACCCCGCCGACTACGGATACATCGAGAACACGCTGGGACTCGACGGTGACCCGCTCGACGCGTTGGTGCTGCTGATCGGTGAACCGACGTTCCCCGGCTGCCTGATCAGGTGCCGTGCCATCGGGATGTACCGGATGACCGACGAGGCCGGAGGTGATGACAAGGTGCTGTGCGTGCCCGTGAGCGACCCGCGGCTGGAGCACATGCGCGACATCAATCATCTGCCGAAGTTCGACCGGCTGGAGATCGAGCACTTCTTCACCGTCTACAAGGAGCTGGAGCCGGGGAAGTCGGTGGAGGGCGCCAACTGGGTCGGCCGGGCCGAGGCCGAGGAGGAGGTCGAGGCGTCGTTCGCGAGGCTGCGGAAGTCGGAGGGAACCACCCCCGCGAGGTGACCCCCGGCCGGGGTCATCGCAGGACGCCCAGGTCCGGTGAATCGATGACCCAGGCCTCGCGTGCTCGCGCGGCTGGGGCTACGACGCCGTTCGTCCCTGCAGCTTCCTCAGTCCACCAGCGGGAGGGCGCCGAGCCAGGTGTCGAGGCCCCGGACCACCTCGAGGTGCATCTGCACCCCGCGGACTGCGTCACCGGAGGCCATCAACAGGTGGTCACCACCCTGGATCTCGAGGACCTCACATCCGCGGCCCCGGAGCTCGGCGGCAAGGGCGCTGTCCCAGAGGTCGTCTGCCGTGCCGCCCACCAGGAGCTGTGGAGCGGGGTTCGCGGCCATGGCCTCCGCAACGGCGGTGATCTCCAGCAGCGGCGTGAGCCACACGGCCGGAAGCCCGCGCTCCGCCGCCAGGGGCGCGGCCATGGTGCCCAGCGACTTGGCCACGATGAGCGTGCGGCCAGTGGCCGGCAGCGCCCCGTCAATCTGGTCACGCACCCAGGCCGAGGTCTGCTCGTCCGACTGTGCCTTGGGCGGGTCCCACCAGTGGTGCTCGACGCGCCAGCCGTGCTGGAGCAGTACGACACCGGCGAAGAACAGCAGCGGCGCCTGCGGGGGGTATCCACGACCCGGCACCACCACGGCAGTTCCGACCGGCTCCCCGGCGGGCTGGAAGGACGTGCTGAAGACTCCGGGGATCTTCATCCGGCCACCCTCCCACGCCGACACCGCGGTGCAAACGACCGAGTCCGCGTCCGCCGGGCAGCGCTCCGTGAGGGCGTCGCACGTGCCGCAGCGATCGAACGGAACGTCAGGGGCGGGCGAAGAAGTTGGGGGTGATCCAGTAGTACATCGACACTTCCTCGACGTCGCGCCCGGTGCGCGGAGCCTGGACGATCATCCCGTTCCCGGTGTACAGCGCAACGTGGTAGATCGACGAGGGGCTGCTCGAAGACCCCCAGAAGACCAGGTCTCCCGGCCTCAGCGAGCTCTGCGAGATCGGCGTTGACTGGGCGTACTGGGCGACGGAGTAGTGCGGCAATGAGATCCCGCCCGCGCGCCAGGCGCCCATCGTCAGCCCGGAGCAGTCCCAGGCGTCCGGCCCGACCGCACCCCAGCGGTAGGGGTCGCCGATCTGGCTGCGGGCGAACGCGATGGCGCGTGCGGCGCCCGACGCCGGCGCCGGTGGAACGGCCGGCGGGCTCGGCGGGGCAGTCGGCCCGGACGGCCCAGGCGTCGGGTCGGAGGAGGGTGAGGGTGACGGGTCCGCGCCCTGGGTCTGTTGCTGCTGCTGGGCCTGCTGCTGGGCCTGCTGGGCCTGCTGGGCCGCCTCCTCGGCCGCCTGCTGTCGCGCCTTCTCCGCGGCGGCCTTGCGGGCGGCCTCCATCGCGGCCTGCTCGACCCCGGCCTGGCGTCGCGCGGCAACGGACACGCTGATGTGTTGGAGCTTCGCCACCCGGTGGAGCAGTCGGGTCTTGCGGGCGGCGATCTGCTGAGTGGTCCGGTCAGCCTCGGCGGCGGCCGAGGCGGCGGCGTCCCGCGCCTGCCGGGCACGGGCTGCCAGTGCCTGGGCCTCTGCCCGCGCGGCATCGGCCTGGTCACTGGCCACACCGGCCAGGGTCGACGACGCCGTGTAGGAGTCAAACGTGTGGTCCATCGCGTCCTGGGCGTTCTGCAGCGTCGACATGGAGCTCACCACGGAGTCCAGGCCGCTGCTGCCCTGCAGGGCCGCCAGCGGGCTGAGCGAGGGACCCATCTCGTACGACGTGACCACGGTGGCGGCGTAGGAGTGTCGCTGGTGCCGCGCATCCGCGGTCGCGATCCGGGCGTGCCTCTCCGCCACGCGCGCGTCCCGGCGTGCCCGTTGCAGCTCCCACCGAGCGCCGTTGTAGCGCTCGGCGGCTTGCTCGGCGGTGACCGCGGCGGCCTGGGCGCGCAGGTCGGCCTGCACCAGCTGCGCCCGGATGCCGGCGACGTCGTCCGCCGCTCGGGCGGCGCGGTCGCGCGCGTTCTGCACCTGTGCCTTGCTCGGGTACACGTGATGCCCGCCCGACGACGGAGCGGCGGACGCGGCGGCCCCGAGACCGGTCACCAAGGAGAGGGCGAGGGCGGTGACGCCAACTCGGTGCACGGGTGATCCTCCAAGGGCCGATGGCGTCGGGCAGATGCGTGGCAGGTGTCCGCGGGCGACGTCCTGCCCTGGCACCGCCAGGCACGTTAGTGCGCTTCCGCCACAAAAGGAACAACTTTCACAAGATTCCCGGAGTCCTCCGGCGTGTCGGCTTGACGAACTACACCGGTGTAACTCCGGTGCGCGTCGCCGCGCCCACGCGGTCTCGCGTCAACGACTGCCCGCTGGCCCACGCTCCCGCATGGAATGAGACCAGGGCGATGGCCACCCCGGCGACGTCGTCGGCGACGTAGTGCCAACCGAAGTACAGCGTGGCCACGGCGGTGATCGAGGCATTGACCCAGAACACGGTCTTGAGCCACCGCAGGGTGGTCGTGTACTGGATCATCAGCGCCACCAGGAGGGTGATCGCGACATGCAGGCTGGCGAACCCGGCGACGCCGCTGAGAGTATTGGTGATGTCGATCAGTGACGGCGCGCTGGTGTTGACCGCCCAGACCCTCCCGTCGGCGAGCGAGTTCATCAGCCGGCCGGCGTTGGTGTCGTCCATCGTCTGGTACAGCCAGGGATGCTGGAAGCCCGGACCGAGGCTCGGCAGTGCGAAGTAGGAGACGGTGCCGAGCGTCCAGGCGATGCACTGTGAGGTGGCGAACCAGTAGCCGAAGCCGAGGTTCCGCGACCAGACGAGCCAGACCGCCAGCGCCAGCGGCACCAGCGGCAGGAACCAGAGGTAGACGCTCGAGAGCACCTCCGCCGAGATGCCGTCACCGAGCAGGTGGTGCAGCACGATGGCCGGCTCGTGCCCGAGGAACAGGGCCTTGTCCATGCTGAAGAGCTCTCGGTCGAACTTGTGGTCAGTGCCCTCGATGAACGGCAGCTGCGACTTCAGGTTCCGGTAGCTGACGTAGGTGACGTAGAAGCTCAGGATCCCGCTGACGACCAGGATCATCCGCTCGCGCGTCCAGTGCGTGCGCAACCGCTCGCGGAACACCTCGGGCATCCGCCTCGGGTTGCACCGCGAGACCCACAGGGTCCGGGGGATCAGGTCGATACCGAAGCCGAGCGCGAGCACCGTGGGCAGGCGCAGGTACGACGGTCCGATGAAGCCGTCGGGATCCACCAGCTTGGCGTCGAAGATCACCGCACTGAGGACGGCCAGTACCCCCATGCCCACGGCGATCGACGCCATCAGGATGTGGGCGCGACGGAACACGCGCGTCAGTCTAGGGTCAGCTCAGCCACACCTGATCCGCTCGGGAGAGCCGCCATCCGGGTCCCGTCCACGTGCAGCCGGACCGGATCTCCCGGGGCCAGCCGGAGGTCGAGAGGTGCGACCGCATCGAGCTCACCGACGGCGGTCCGACAAACCAACCGGAGCTGCCCGGGCGTCGTCCGGACATTGAGGACAACGCCGGCCAACCCTCCGCCGGGCGAGACCGCCAGTGCCGACCGCCGTACGGCGAGCGCGGGGGCCGGCGGAAGGCCCGCAGCTTCCAACAGCCCGCCCGCGGCCGCACCCTCCAGCACCCGCGCGTAGCCGAGGAACAATGCGGTGTCCCGGTCGGCCGGGGCACGCCAGACATCGGCGATGGGGCCGGACTGCACGATCCGGCCGCTGCGCATCACCGCAAGGTCGTCGGCGACTGCGAAAGCCTCCTCATGGTCGTGGGTCACCATCACCGCGGTGGTGCCGGACCGCACCAGGATCCTGCGAAGGTCCTCGGCCAGACGCTGACCCAGTCCGGCATCGAGGGCACTGAGCGGCTCGTCGAGGAGCAGCAGACGTGGCGAGGCGGCCAGTGCGCGGGCCAGGGCGACGCGCTGTCGCTCCCCTCCGGAGAGCGTGGCCGGGAGACGGTTGGCGAATCCCGACAGACCGACGAGGCCGAGCAGCTCCGCGACACGGGCGGTGGCGTCGGCGTGCGGCGTGCGACGCAGCCGCAGCGGGTAGCCGATGTTCCGGGCGACGCTGAGCTGGGGGAACAGCTGACCGTCCTGGAACATGAGCGCGAAGCCGCGCCGGTGGGTCGGCGTCGACGAGAGATCCTCGGAATGCCAGCGAACCTCCCCGGTGGCCCGCTCCAGCCCCGCGATGGCCCGGAGCAGGGTCGACTTCCCGCACCCGGACGGTCCGAGCACGGCGAGCACGCGTCCGTCGTCGATGTCGAGGTCGGCGTCGACCACGGCCGGCACGCCGTCGTACGACACCGAGAGCCGTCGTACGCTGAGCGCGGTCATCACAGGGCCCCCACCGACGGGACCCGGAGTCGTTCGACCACCAACATCACCAGGGCGGTGGTCACGCCCAGCACGACGGAGGCGGCCAAGGCCATGCCGTAGTTGAGCTCGCCGGGGTGGCCGAGGAGTCGGAAGATCACCACGGGCAGGGTCGGTCTGTCGTCGCGGACCAGGAACGACGTTGCGCCGAACTCCCCGAGCGAGCAGGCGAACGCGAAGCCGGCCGCTGCCAGGAAGGGCTTCCAGAGCGGGGGGAGGTCCACCACGAGCAGGGCCCGGGCCGGCGACGCCCCGAGCGTGGCGGCCGCTTGCCGCAACCGGTCGTCGACCCCGGCGAGCACCGGGGCGAGCACCCGGACGACGAGCGGAAGGGCGACCAG
>Ga0126310_10000778_pt1 | contig 11587 bp, 12 predicted proteins | sample Plot60_FD_92540 | JGI IMG/M metagenome (GOLD analysis project Ga0126310, IMG submission 92540) | Serpentine soil microbial communities from UC McLaughlin Reserve, CA, USA - Plot60 | ecosystem: Environmental > Terrestrial > Soil > Grasslands | place: USA: UC McLaughlin Reserve, Lake County... | reverse complement strand
CGGATGGCGGCGATCACGTTGTTCGCCGCGATCGCGGCCTCGCCCATCCCCACGGTGATCAGCGTGATCTTCCCCGCGTAGCCGGCGACGTCGCCCGCGGCGTAGACGCCGGGCATCGAGGTCGCGCAGCTCATCGGGTCGATCTTGATCTGCCGCTTGCCCTCGAGCTCGATGCCCCAGTCGGCGATCGCGCCGAGGTGGGAAACGAAGCCGAGGAGCGTGATGAGCGCGTCGCAATCGTGCTGCTCCGTCTCTCCCGTAGCTGTGTCCTCGATGGTGACCGCTTCGATGCGGCCGTCGCCGTGCACCTCGCGGACCTCGTGCGGCGTCAGGATGCGAACCGCGCCCTCGTCTTCGAGCCGCCGCGCCTCGTTCATCGACGACTCCAGGGCGCGAAAGCGGTCGCGGCGGTGGACAAGCGTGATCGGAAGCGAGGCCGTGTCCTGCAGCCCGAGCGTCCAGTCGAGTGCCGAATCGCCGCCGCCGACGATCACGCAGCGCTTTCCCGCGAACTGTGCCTTTTCCCGGACGACGTAGTGCAGGCCGCGGCCCTGCCACGCGTCGATGCCCTCGACCCCGAGCTTGCGGGGCTCGAACGCGCCGTGGCCGGCGGTGATGATCATCGCGCGGGACAGGTACGTGTTGCCCTTGTCCGTCGTGAGCGCGAGAACCTCCTCGCCGTTCTGACTCATGCGCTCGAGCGTCTTCGCCTCTTCACCGAGCCGGACGTCCGCGCCGTACTGGAGCCCCTGCTCCGCGCACATGTCGACGAGCTTCTGGCCGAGGATCTTCGGGAACCCCGCGACGTCGTAGACGTGCTTCTCCGGATACGTCGCGGCAACCTGCCCCCCGATCTGCTCGAGCGACTCGACGATCCGCACGCTCCCGTCGCGGTGGCCGACGTAGTACGCGGCCGAGAGGCCAGTGGGCCCCGCGCCGAGAATCGTGACGTCGACGACGTCGTCGCTCATACCGCCGGAATCGTAGTGGTGCTAGTGGCTACAGCCGGAGCCGCAGCCGCCGCCCATGGCCGCTTCGGGCTCCTCGCCCTCGGCAACCTGGAAGGAGTGGCCACAGCCGCACGCGGCGACGACGTTCGGGTTGTTGATCGCGAAGCCGCCTTGCAGGCCCTCGACGAAGTCGATCTCAGTGCCCTGCAGGTACGGAGCGCTGTGGGGGTCGACCACGACGCGGACACCCTGCAGCTCGACCTCGTGATCGCCTTCCATCGCGCCGCGGTCGAAGCCGAGCGCGTACTCGAAGCCGGAGCAGCCGCCGCCCTGGACGGCGACGCGGAGAACTTCGGCCTCGCCGACCGGCTCCCCGGCCATCAGCTCGGTGATCTTCGATGCGGCCCGCTCGGTGAGCGAGACGAGCGTGATCGGACGTTCCGTGAGCTCCATCTGCGGCTCATCGTAGCAGCGCGATCGGCGCCCGCCGTCCCCCGCGCGAGGGCCCCGGGACACGGACTTTGTAACAAGTGGTTCACGCTTCGTTGAGCGATTTTCGGCCTTGTTCGTAGCACCTCACGAAGGGTGTAGTGTTCCGGCCGAAGTGGGGCCCCTGGGGGCACTGGGCGATGCTGGATAGCTGGCTGCCGTTCCTGATCTACGGCATGCTCGCCGTTGCGATCCCGCTCTCGATGGTCGGCATGTCGTTCCTCTTCGCGACCCGGCCCGTGGCCCGGAACCGAACGCGCGCGCTGCCCTTCGAGTCCGGCGTCTCGCAAGGGCCGCCGCACGTCCAGCGCTTCACGATCAGCTTCTACCTGACGGCGCTGCTCTTCATCGTCTTCGACATCGAGATCGTCTTCCTGTACCCGCTGGCGGTCGTGCTCGAGCCGCTCGGCTGGTTCGCCTTCTGGGAGCTCACGTTCTTCATCGCGATCCTCGCTCTCGCCTACGTCTACATCTGGCGGAAGGGGGCGCTGGATTGGCGCCGGTGAACGGGAACGGGAAGCGCCTGAAGGACTACGGCCTCAAGTCGGAGCGCGTGCTCTGGAAGGGCAAGGGGCCCGGCGTCTTCGAGGAGGAGCTCGGAAACCTCGAGGAGAAGCTGCTCCTGACGACCGTCGAGAAGGCGGTCGCGTGGGCCCAGGGCTACTCCATCTGGCCGGCCACCTTCGGGCTCGCCTGCTGCGCGATCGAGATGATGTCGATCGTCACCTCCCGCTACGACAGCGCGCGCTTCGGGGCGGAGGTCTTCCGCTCGACGCCGCGCCAGGCCGACCTGCTGATCATCTCCGGCCGCGTCGCACACAAGATGGCGGCCCCGACGCGGCAGATCTACGACCAGATGCTCGAGCCGAAGTGGGTGATCGCCATGGGCGCGTGTGCATCCTCCGGCGGGATGTTCAACAACTACGCCGTCCTCCAGGGCGTCGACAAGATCATGCCGGTCGACATCCACGTGCCCGGTTGCCCGCCGCGGCCGGAGGCGCTCGTCGAGGGCATCATCCGGCTGCAGGAAAAGATCCACGCCGGCGTCCCGCCCGCCTACCAGATTCGCGGGGTGGCGTCCTGACCTACGAAGGCGTCCCCGGGCTCATCGAGACGAAGGAGGAGCACGGGGAGACGACGCTCGTCGTCGATCCGGCACGGCTCAGCGAGGCCTGCCTTCACCTCCGTGACGTCGAGGGGTTTCGCTTCCTTGCCGACGTGACGCCGACCGATTACCTCGGCTGGGGAGCGCGAGGAGTCGCCGGGTACTACGGCACCCAGCTCGGGCGCGACCTGAACCATCCGGGCGGGCAAGGCGCGTCGGTCGGTTCGCAGGGCTACGCGCGCGTCCCGCGCCCGAAGACGAAGCGCTTCGCCGTCAACTACCACCTGCTGGCGCTGCGGGAAGGGTCGCCGCGAGTGCGGGTGCAGGTCTGGCTCGACGACGGTGAGTCCGTGGCGAGTGTCGTCCCGATCTGGCCGACGGCCGACTGGCACGAGCGCGAGGCGTGGGACCTGATGGGGATCCACTTCGAAGGCCACCCCAACCTGACGCGGATCATCATGGACGACGACTGGGAGGGCCATCCCCTCCGAAAGGACTACCCCATCGGCGGCGAGCCCGTCCGCTTCTCGGACGAGCGGTGACCTGATGACAATCGTCGAGCGACCGCGGATCTACGAGGGCACCCGCGTGCCCTCGCCGATCCCGACCGTTCTCCAGGTTCCGGAGGAGCTCCGGGCGAGCGAGAACCTGCTCCAGGTCAACTTCGGGCCGAACCATCCCTCGACGCACGGCGTCTTGCGGCTCGTCGTCGACCTGAACGGCGAGCAGGTCGTGGGCCTGCGTGCGGTGATCGGCTACCTCCACACGGGGTTCGAGAAGAACATGGAGGCGAAGACGTGGTGGAAGGCGATCACCTACGCGCCACGGATCGACTACCTCTCGTTCCAGAACAACGAGCTCGTCTTCGTGCTCGCCGTTGAGAAGCTCCTCGGGATGGAGACGCCGGAGAAGGCGCGGTGGATGCGCACGCTCCTCTGCGAGCTCAACCGGCTTCACTCGCACCTCGTCTGGCTGGGCACCGCGGCGCTCGAGCTGGGGGCGATCTCCGTCTTCTGGTACGCGTTCCGCGAGCGCGACGTGATCCTCGACCTCTTCGAGCTCGTGTCGGGGACGCGCATGCACACGCGCTACTTCCAGGTCGGCGGCCTCGCTGAGGACATCCCGCGCGGCTTCTACTCCGAGTGCCGGCGGTTCGTCGACTGGATGCCCAGGGCGATCGACGACTACGAGGCGCTCCTCACGCGCAACGAGATCTGGCTCGAGCGCACGCAGGGTCTCGGCCTCCTCTCCGCCGACGACGCGATCGCGCTCGCGCAGTCCGGGCCGGTGCTGCGGGCGTCGGGGGTCGATTGGGACCTCCGGAAGAACGCGCCCTACCTGACCTACGACGAGATCGACTTCGACGTCCCCGTCTACGACGAGGGCGACGTCTACGCGCGCTACCGCGTCCACATGGACGAGATGCGGCAGTCGGTGCGGATCGTCGAGCAGTGCCTCGAGCGGCTGGAAGGCATGCAGGACGCGCCGTGGCTGACGGACGACCGCAAGGTCGTGCTGCCGCCGCGCGAGGAGCTCCACACTTCGATGGAGTCGCTGATCCACCACTTCAAGCTCGTGACCGAGGGCTTCCCCGTTCCCGAGGGAGAGGTCTACGTGGCGATCGAGTCGCCGCGCGGGGAGCTCGGGTGCTACGTCGTCTCCGACGGCGGGCCGAGGCCGTGGCGGGTCAAGTTCCGCGCGCCGTCGTTCGTGGCGCTCGAGGCGACCGCGACATGCATGCGCGACGCCCTCGTCGCCGACCTGATCGCGATCGTCGGCTCGCTCGACACCGTCATGGGGGAGGTCGATCGCTGATGGCCGCCGCGGACTTCGTCGCCGAGGTGCACCGGCTGCGCGCGCGGTACCCGGAAGGCCGCTCGGCGATCATGGGCGCGTTGCGCCTCGCGCAGGAGCGCCACAACGGCTGGCTCCCGCCCGAGGCGCTGCGTGAGGTCGCCGACGCCATGGACGTTGCGCCCGCCCAGGTCGAGGCTGTGGCGACGTTCTACGACATGTACAACCTCGAGCCGGTCGGCAGGCACCTCGTCGAGGTCTGCACGAACCTCTCGTGCGCCCTCGTCGGCGCGAAGCAGGTCGTCGACGCCTTCGAACAGGAGCTCGGGATCCCGCCGGGCGAGACCTCCGACGACGGCGAGCTCAGCTTCCGCCTGATCGAGTGCGCCGGCGGCTGCGGCTACGCGCCGGTCGTCGTCGTCGACCACTGGTACCGCGAGCCGACGAGGGCCGAGGACGTGCCCGGTCTCGTCGAGGAGATGCGTGGCCGCTGAGCTGACCGTCCTCACCGGCGCGGACGAGCGCGACCTGACGCGGCTCGACGAGTATCGCGCGATCGGCGGGTACCAGGCGCTCGAGCGCGCGCGCGGGATGGAGCCGGCCGCGCTGATCGAGGAGATCTCGAGCGCGTCGCTGGGCGGCCGGGGCGGCGCCGGCTTCCCGATGGGCCGCAAGCTGAGCCTCGTGCCACCGCCCGACAAACGTTCCGGCCCGTCGTACGTGGTCGCCAACGCGGACGAGTCCGAGCCGGGCGCGTTCAAGGATCGCGAGATCATGCGCCGCGTCCCGCACCGCTTCGTCGAGGGCTGCCTGATCGCGGCGCACGCGATCCAGGCGAAGAACGTCTTCATCTACATCCGCGGCGAGTACCTGGCGGAGTTCCTCGTGCTCGAGGCGGCGGTGGAGGAGGCGCGCCTCGCCGGCGTCTTCGGCGACGTCGACGTCGTCGTGCACCGCGGCGCAGGGGCGTATATCTGCGGTGAGGAGTCGGCGCTGCTCGAGTCGCTCGAGGGCTACCGCGGACAGCCGCGGCCGCGACCGCCGTTTCCTCCGGTGGCCGGGCTGTACATGCAGCCGACGCTGATCAACAACGTGCAGACCCTCGCCAGCGTGCCCGCCATCATCGAGCTCGGAGTGGAGCGCTATTCCGAGCTCGGCGTCGCGTCGGCGCCGGGTACGGTCGTCTACTCGCTCTCCGGGAACGTCAACCGCCCCGGGAACTACGAGCTGCCGCTCGGAACGACGCTGCGAGAGCTGATCTTCGAGCACGGCCACGGCGTCGGCGAGGGGCGGGCGCTGAAAGCGATCATCCCCGGCGGCTCGTCGGTGCCCGTGTTCACGCCCGACCAGCTCGACGTGCCGCTCGACTTCGACTCGGTGCAGGCCGCGGGGTCGTTCCTCGGCTCGGCGGCCGTGATCGTCGTCGACGACCGCGCGTGCATGGTGCAGCTCGCGCTGAGGGCGGAGAAGTTCTACATGCACGAGTCGTGCGGCAAGTGCACGCCGTGTCGCGAAGGCACGCGGTGGCTCGTCCAGCTCCTCGAGAAGATCGAGTCCGGCGACGGGACGCAGGCCGATCTCGACCTCGCTGTCGACGTCTGCGACCGCGTGCTCGGGAAGTCGCTGTGCGCGCTCGGCGACTTCGCCGTCTACTGCGTCGGCAGCTACGTCGCGAAGTTCCGCGAGGAGTTTCAACAGCACATCGACGAGGGCCGCTGTCCCTACGGCGGCGAGTCTTCGATCGAGGGCGTGCCGGCCCCGAGCGACCAGCACACGCACACCGCGATGGCGGAGGTCCCGTCGTGAGCACCGAGTTGGCCAAGGTCACCGTCGACGGGGTCGAGGTCCAGGTTCCGAAGGGCCTCGGACTCGTGGAGGCCGCTGCGGCTGCCGGCGTCGAGATCCCGGTCTTCTGCTACGAGCCGCGCCTGGGGCCGCCGATCGGCGCCTGCCGCATGTGCCTCGTCGAGGTCGAGGGGATGCCGAAGCTCCAGGCCGGCTGCACGCTCACGGCGACCGACGGGCTCGTCGTCAAGACCGCCGCCGCCTCGGAGAAGGCGGCCGACGGGCAGGAGGCGACGCTCGAGTTCATCCTCGTCAACCACCCGCTCGACTGCCCGATCTGCGACAAGGGCGGCGAGTGCCCGCTGCAGGACCTCACGTTCCGCTGGGGGCCGGGCAACACACGGATGCGATTCCCGAAGCGCACACTCGACAAGCCGATCCCGATCAGCCCGCTGATCGCGCTCGACCGCGAGCGCTGCATCCTCTGCTACCGGTGCACGCGCTTCTCGGAGGAGGTGGCGGAAGACGGGCAGCTGATCGCCAAGAACCGCGGCGCGCAGTCGGTGATCGCGACCTTCCGCGAGGAGCCCTACCGCGCGCGCTTCAGCGGCAACGTGATCGAGCTCTGTCCCGTCGGCGCGCTCACCTCGACGAGCTACCGCTTCGAGGCGCGGCCGTGGGAGATCCAGAACGTCCCGACGGTGTGCGGGATGTGCCCGGTCGGCTGCAACATCAGCGCGACCACGCGCGAAGGGCGCGTCCGCCGGGTGCTCTCGCGGAACCACCCCGAGGTCGACCGCGGCTGGCTCTGCGACAAGGGCCGCTTCGCCTTCGGCCACCTGCAGGCGCACGATCGGATCGTCGATCCCCTTCGGCGCCGGCGCCCCCGGTACGAGGAGCTCGCCTGGGACGAGGCGATCGATGAGGCGGAACGACTGCTGCGGGGCGCCGACGGGCGGATCGTCACGGCGCTGTCCGGCTCCGAGACGGTGGAGCTGGCCTACGGGCTCGGCAAGTTGATCCGCCAGGGGCTCGGCGCGAACTCGGCCGTGCTGCCGGAGCGGGTCGACAACTCGCTCGACGCCGTCCGCGCGCCGCTGTCCGCGATCGGCGACGCGGACGTGGTCGCCATCCTCGGCGACGAGCCCGTCGCAGAGCGCGCCCCGATCGTCGAGCTCTGGGTGAAGCTCGCGCGGCGGAACGGGGCCGACGTTCTGTATGCCTTCGACGAGGCGCGAATGAGCGCAGCCGAGCGCCCGGTCCTGATCTGGTCCGGCGGAGACGACGGTGGTGCGGAGGTGGCGCGGCTCGCGAGCTCGCTCGGCTGCGCCGGCTTCCACCTGCCGCAGACCGCCAACGGGCGAGGAGTCGCCGACGCGTGGGCGGCGGCAGGCGACGCGGAGGCCGAGAACCCGGAGCCGATCTCGCTGCTCCTGATCTCCGGAGACGAGGCAGCGGCGGATCCGTACGTGCGGGCGATGGCCGAGCAGGCCGAGGCCGTACTGGCGATCGCGATGTTCCGGCGGCTCGTGACGCCTCTCGCCGACCTGATCCTCCCGGGGACGAGCTATCTCGAGCGGGACGGGACGTACGTCAACCTCGAGGGGCGGCTGCAGCGGCTGAGGCGGACGGCGATTCCGCCGGCGCCGGACGAGCTCGCCGTCCTCTCGCGGCTCGCAGAGCGCTTCGGCGTCGCCCTCTCGCCCTACCCGTCGCAGGTCTTCGACGAGGTGTCCGCGATCGTCTACGGCGGCCGGCCCTACGGGGAGGTCGGCGAGGAGGCCGCGCTCCCCGACCCTGTCCGCGCCGGCCAGGTCCAGGGGCCTGGCCCCGGGACACGGCCCGTCGAGAGGGTTGACGGAGGGCTCAGGCTCGTCACGTACCGGCCGCTGTTCTCCGGGCCGGCGGTCGAGCGCGTGCCCGAGCTGCAGTTCCAGCGGCCCGAGGCCGAGGTCGAGCTTGCGCCGGACGACGCGCAGCGGCTCGGGATCTCGAACGGCCAGGAGGTGACGGTGCGCTCGAACGGAACGTCAGCGGCGCTTCGCGCGCGGCTCGCTCAGGACCTCGCTCCCGGCGCGGCGCGCATTGCCGAGGAGCACGCCGCCGGGCTCGAGCAGCGCGTGGAGATCGGCGCGTGAACGAGCCGTGGTGGATCGACGCCGCCAAGGCGGTCGTGATCGTCAACCTGCTGCTCCTGACCTTCGCGTACATGACGCTCGTCGAGCGGAAGCTGATCGGGCGCATGCAGCTTCGGTACGGCCCCAACCGCGCCGGCCCGCGCGGGATCCTCCAGCCGATCGCGGACCTCGTGAAGCTGATCCGCAAGGAGGCCTTCTATCCGGCGACCGCGATCGAGGTCCTCTACATCAGCGCCCCGGCGCTGTCGGCCGCCACCGCACTCGCCGCCTTCGCCGTCATCCCGTTCGGCGAGGGCTGGCACGTGGGCGACTACTACATCAGCGGCCAGGTCGCGAACGTCTCGATCGGCCTGATCCTGCTCTTCGCGCTCGGCTCGGTGGGGATTTACGGCTTCATCGTCGGCGGCTGGGCGTCGGACTCGAAGTACTCGCTGCTCGGCGCCATGCGCACCTGCGCGCAGCTCGTCTCCTACGAGGTCTCGCTCGCTCTCTCCGTCCTCGGCGTCGTGATCATGGCCGGCTCCCTCTCGCTCGTCGACATCGTCGCCGACCAGCGGGAAAACTGGTGGTTCGCGGGCCCGCAGTTCGTGGGCCTGATCGTCTTCTTCATCGCCGGCATCGCGGAGACGAACCGCGCGCCGTTCGACCTTCCCGAGGCGGAGACGGAGCTCGTCGCCGGGTACCTGACCGAGTACAGCGGGATGCGTTTCGGGCTTTTCTCGATGGCCGAGTACGTGAACATGATCGTCCTCTCGGCTCTCTGCGTGACGCTCTTCCTCGGCGGCTGGGTCGGGCCGGTCGCGGCCCTGGGGCCGCTCTGGTTCCTGCTCAAGCTCCTCGCCGTGCTCTTCATCTTCATCTGGCTGCGTACGACGGTCCCGCGCCTCCGCTACGACCAGCTGATGGCCTTCGGCTGGAAGGTCCTCCTGCCCGTCGCGACGATCAACGCGCTCGTGACCGCGGCGCTGGTGGTCGCGCTTTGAGCTTGATCACGTCACCGGGACGCCGCTGGGGGTGCGGGGCCGGAGGGCACAGTGCGAAGAGGCACGGGCCCGGAAGGCCCCGTGCCGTCAGCGGCGTCAGCCTTCGGCGGAGCCCCGCTTCGCTGGGCGGGAGCCGAAGGAGGCTGATGGCGTGAGCCCCCAACCTTTCTCGTCGATGAGGGGCTTCGGTGTGACGCTGAAGCAGATCTTCAAGAAGCCGATCACGCAGCAGTACCCGGAGGAGAAGCGGCCCGTGTACCCCCGCTTCCGAGGCCGCCACCGCCTCTGGCGCCACGCGAACGGGCTCGAGAAGTGCATCGGCTGCTCCCTCTGCGCCGCCGCGTGCCCCGCCGACTGCATCCGCGTCGTCGCCGAGGAGAACACACCCGCGAACCGCGTCTCGGCCGGCGAGCGCTACGCACGGATCTACGAGATCAACTTGAGCCGCTGCATCTTCTGCGGCTACTGCGAGGTGGCGTGCCCGTTCGACGCGATCACGCTCGAGGCGGAGTACGAGCTCTCGGAGTATTCGCGCGACGACCTGATCTACACGAAGGACATGCTGCTCGCGGAGCCGATCAAGCGGATGCCGGTCGCCGACCGCGACCTCTTCGACACGCCGATCCCCGCCTACAAGGCGTCCAGTTAGTGCACTGGAAGCGGCACTGATGGGCAACGTCCTCGTCTGGGCCGTGTGGGTCGTTGCGGCGATCGCGTGCCTCGGCTCCGGGATCGCCGTCGTCAGCTTCTCCAACCCGTTCTTCTCCGCGCTGGCGCTGATCGGGAACCTGGCGTCGCTCGCCGTCCTCTACCTCCTGCTCGCGGCGGAGTTCGTGGCCGCGGCGCAGGTGCTCGTCTACGCGGGCGCGGTGATGGTGATGTTCCTGTTCGTGATCGCGTACGTCGGCGGTCGCGCCGAGCAGCCATTCGAGAGCGGGCCGAGCTGGCAGGGGCTCGCAGCCATGATCGCCGCCGGCGTCATCCTCGTCGACGTCGTGATCGCCATCGGCCTCACCACGGGCGGCCGCCTCGACGAGGAAGCCGACATCCGGGCCGCCTTCGGCAGCCCGGCCGAGGTGGGGAACGTGTTCCTGACGAACCACCTGCTCGCGTTCGAGATCACCTCGATCGTGCTGCTCGTTGCCGCCGTCGGCGGCGTCATCCTCGGCAGCGAGCGGACGAGGGAGTCCGCGTGATGGGCCCCGCCGTCAGCTGGTACGTAACCGTCTCCGCGTTCCTGTTCGCCGTCGGCGCGCTCGGGGTCTTGATCCGGCGGAACCCGCTGATCGTGCTGCTTTCGCTGGAGATCATGCTCAACGCGGCGAACCTCTCGCTGATCGGATTCGCGCGCCACCTCGGCGACAGCGCCGGCCAGATCTTCGCGCTCGCCGTGATGGCTGTGGCCGCCTCCGAGGTCGTCGTCGGGCTCGGCCTCGTGGTCGCGCTGAACCGGAGCCGCGTGCCGCTCGACGTCGACCGTCTCAGCACCCTCCGCGGCTAATGCCCCATCCACCAGTACATACCGACTTCGGGCGGCATCACCGGACGCGGCATTGATCGCGACCGCCTGGATCTGCCTGCTCTCGCCGCTCGGCGCGGCAGCGCTGATCACCCTCGCCGGCACGAGGATCTCGCGGCGCGCCGCCGGTTACCTGGCGACGCTCTCGGTGCTCGTTTCCTTCGTCGCAGCGCTGATCACGTTCTTCCGGCTGATCGACGAGGCCGCAGAGGAGCGCTCGCACGCTTCGACGCTCTGGACCTGGCTCAGCGCCGGCAGGCTCGACTTCGGCCTCTCGATCCTCGTCGATCCCCTGTCGGTCTTCATGATGCTCGTCGTCTCCGGGGTCGGCTTCCTGATCGTCGCGTACTCGATCGGGTACATGGACGGCGACGACGAGGAGCGGCGCTACTTCGCCTACATGGCGCTCTTCGTCTTCTCGATGCTGCTGCTCGTCCAGAGCGGCGACCTCGTGATCCTGCTCGCCGGCTGGGGGCTCGTCGGCCTCTGCTCCTACCTCCTGATCGGCTACCACCAGGAGCGCCCGGAGGCGATCGCCGCCGCGAAGAAGGCGTTCATCATGAACGCCCTCGGCGACGCGACGATGGCGCTCGCGCTGTTCGTGCTGATCCAGCGCCTCGACACGCTCGAGTACGGCGCCGTGTTCGACCGAATCGACGACGTGGGTGGCTGGGCGATGACGCTGATCGCGCTCGGCCTGCTCGGCGGGGCCGTAGCGAAGTCCGCGCAGATCCCGCTGCACACGTGGCTCCCGGATGCGATGGAGGGCCCGACGCCGGTCAGCGCACTGATCCACGCCGCGACGATGGTGACCGCGGGCGTCT
>Ga0126310_10000776_pt1 | contig 11589 bp, 9 predicted proteins | sample Plot60_FD_92540 | JGI IMG/M metagenome (GOLD analysis project Ga0126310, IMG submission 92540) | Serpentine soil microbial communities from UC McLaughlin Reserve, CA, USA - Plot60 | ecosystem: Environmental > Terrestrial > Soil > Grasslands | place: USA: UC McLaughlin Reserve, Lake County... | reverse complement strand
GCAGCACCTGAGGCTGCGCAACCTGAGCCCCAGCAGGAACCTGAGCGGGCCCCAGAACCGGAGCCCGAACCACAAGCCGAACCTGAGCCCGAGCCCCAAGCACAACCCGAACAAAAGGTCGCAGGACCCACCGCGAAGGAAGACGCAGGCCCAGAACAGGACGGCGCCGGGGTCGCCACACGTACCGCGGGACCAGGGGCTGACTCCGACACAACATATGTGACGCCACTCGTCCGCAAGCTCGCCAAAGAACATGGCGTCGATCTCGGATCGCTCAACGGGACCGGTGTTGGCGGCCGCATCCGCAAGCAAGACGTACTGGCGGCTGCCGAAGCTGCCAAGAAGGCGGCTGCCGCCCCGGCTCCCGAAGCTCCCGCTGAACCGGCTGCCACCGCTCCGGCAGCAGCACCCGCAGCTGAGGTCAGCAGCCTCCGGGGCACGACCGAGAAGATGTCGCGGCTGCGCCAGACCATCGCCAAACGCATGGTGGAGTCGCTCCAGGTCGCAGCCCAGCTGACTGCCACGGTCGAGGTGGACATGACAGCCATCTCCCAAATCCGCGTCAAGGTCAAGGACGACTTCAAGAAGCGTGAGGGCGCGACACTGTCTTACCTGCCGTTCATCGCCAAGGCTGCCGTCGAGGCTTTGAAGGTCTACCCGAAAGTCAACGCAACGATCGATACCGAAGAGCGCACTATCACCTACCCGGATGCTGAGCATCTCGGCATCGCCGTGCAGACCGATCGGGGTCTGCTGGTTCCAGTGATCAAGGACGCTGGTGATTTGAGCATTGCCGGCTTGGCAAAGCGGATTGGTGACCTGGCGGCGCGTACCCGTCAGAACAAGGTCACACCCGACGAGCTGATCGGCGGCACCTTCACCATCACCAACTACGGCTCTGCGGGCACGTTAATGGACACTCCGATCGTCAACCAGCCTCAGGCGGCGATTCTTGGCACCGGTGCGCTGGTCAAACGGCCTGTGGTGATCTCTGATCCGCGCCTGGGCGAGGTGATCGCGATCCGGGACATGATGTATTTGTCGCTGTCCTACGACCATCGGCTGATCGACGGCGCCGAGGCGGCTCAGTTCCTCAGCACCCTCAAATCTCGCCTGGAGGAAGGCGACTTCGGCGCTGAGTTCGGGCTCTGAAAAACGGACCAAACCAACCGGGGCTGGAGGAAGCTCATGAAGGTTGTCGTCGTGGGTGCCACGGGAAACGTTGGCACGAGTGTTGTCGAGTCACTAGCTGCAGACCCCGCTGTTACGGAGATCATCGGGGTCGCGCGTCGTACGCCATCGTCGTGGCAGCCGGCAAAAACCCGCTTCGAAGCTGCGGATGTCCGGTCGCCCCAGGTCGCTCAACATCTCGCGGGCGTGGACGCTGTCGTACTGCTGGCATGGGCCTTCCAGCCGACTCACCGGCCGTTGGCGACCTGGGATGTCAACGTGCTCGGCAGTATGAATGTGCTGCAGGCGGCGGCCGATGCAGGGATCAGGACCGTCGTCTATGCGTCGTCACTAGCCGCCTACTCGCCTGGCCCAGGCGAGCACGTAGACGAAAGCTGGCCGACACACAGCATGCCCACTGCGGCCTACGGCCGGGAGAAGGCTTACCTTGAGCGCTATCTCGACGCCTACGAGTTGCGTCATCCAGAGATTCGGGTCGTACGGATGCGTACCAGTTTCATCTTCAAGCGGTCGTCGGCCAGTGAACAGCGACGGATCTTCGCAGGGCCGCTGGTTCCCCGGGCGTTGCTTCGTCCGGGGCGGCTCCCAGTCCTCCCACTCCCGGCTGGCCTACGGTTCCAAGCCATGCACGGCATCGACGCCGGCGAGGCGTATCGGCTGGCCCTGCTGAGCGATGCCCGGGGTGCTTACAACGTCGCTGCGGATCCGATCATTGACGGGGAAGCACTTGGCAAACTGCTGGAAGCTCGGGCCGTGCAGGTGCCGACGCGTGCCGCCGCTGCCGCCATGGCAGGTGCGTGGCGGCTGCGAGCCATCCCCGCGCCCGAAGCGTTACTCAAGCTGTTTCTGTCGCTGCCAACACTCGACACCAGCCGTATCCGTACTGAGCTTGGTTGGCAGCCGCAACATTCCGGAAGCGACGCGTTGCGCGAGGTTATGGAGGCGATGGCCGAGGGCGCCGGCGGTCCCACGCCGCCGCTGCAGCCCACAAGCGGCAAGGCGCGACACTCGTCGGAATGACTTGTGAAGTGGCTACTGGCAGGCGCATCAGGCTTTCTGGGCACGGCGATCCGGGTTCGCCTGGCCAGTGAGGGCCAGCCTGTCGTCCGACTGGTACGTCGCGAGCCGGCGACCTCGACCGAGTTCCGCTGGGATCCGGACTCGGGGGAAATAGACCTGTCCGCATTCGACGGCGTTGACGTAGTGGTGAATCTGGGTGGCGTACCAGTCGCTCCGCTGCCTTGGACGGACTCGCGACGACAGCAAATCCTCACCTCACGGGTTAACACCACTAGCACGATTGCACGTGGCCTTGCCGCTCAAGCCGATAGCCGCCCGCGTACCTTGATTCAGTTAAGCGGCATAGCCCGCTATGGCACCACCTCGGAAACAGAGCCAAACACCGAGGACTCACCAGCGGCGACCGATTACCTCGCCCAGGTAACGACGAAATGGGAGGCGGCCATTGAACCGGCAGCCGGCGCCGACGTCAGGGTGGTGATCTTGCGCACCAGCCCGGTACTGGACTCCAGTGGCGGGCCATTTCGACCCATGAAACTTGCCTGGTCGGCCGGCCTGGGAGCGATTGTCGGCTATGGCAGTCAACGGATGCCCATGATCAGCCTTCGCGACTACTTGGCAGCTGTGCACTGGGCCGCAAACAACGAGCACGCATCTGGGCCGTACAACCTGACCATTCCACAGCCCGCTACCAACGCAGAATTCAGCGACGCTTTGGCGACGACCTTGCATAGACCTCGATTTCTTCGCGTACCAGCTCCGATCATCCGCACGGCGCTCGGGGAGCTGGCAGATCAAATAGTCGGCGACATGTACGCGATCCCCAAGCGACTGACCGAGGATGGCTTCATCTTCAGTGATCCCACAGTGAAGGACGTTGTTGCCTCCGCCCTGGGTTTAGCGACACGACATTAGACTCAGCGCCATGGCACTGGAGTTCCTCGATCTTGGGTTAGGTAGCGAACGGCTCGACTACCAAGCCGCCTGGGACCTGCAGCGCGCCATTCACGCGGAGGTAGCAGCCGGCAGCCGACCAGACACCGTCCTGCTACTGGAGCACACCAGCGTCTACACCGCCGGTAAGCGGACGGAGCCTCAGGAACGGCCTCTTGACGGTACGCCGGTGATCGACGTCGACCGCGGCGGCAAGATCACCTGGCACGGGCCCGGCCAGCTAGTGGGCTATCCGATCGTTCAACTGCCGGAGGCGGCACTGGTTGTCGACTACGTGCGTCGGCTCGAAGAGGCCATGATCGCCATGCTTGCTGAGTACGGCCTGAGCACCGGTCGCATCCGTGGTCGCTCGGGGGTCTGGCTTGCCGCAGCTGATCATCAACTGGAGCGCAAGATCGCTGCCATCGGGGTCCGCGTCGCGGCTGGCACCACGATGCACGGCTTCGCGCTCAATGTCGATCCTGATCTCGCCGCGTTCGACCGCATCATTCCCTGTGGACTGACCGGCGTTGGCGTGACATCGATGACTGCGGAGCTCGGCAGCTACGTCACGGTCACCGATGTCGCACACGCGCTTGTCCCACACTTGCAGCGCTATCTGGCCTTCGAGGAATACGTCCAGTCGCCCGACATCGGGCCAGCACCCGACACAACCCTTCCCAGGGTTGCCGTCGGTGCCGCCTGAGCCGCTGACGTCGGCCTCGGGGATTCGCCGTCGGGCCGTCGTCGCGCCGCACCTCGTCGACTACGCCGTCGAGGCGTACAGCCTGACGAAGGTGTATCGCGCTCGGCACGGCAAACGCGCCGCTGTTGACGGCCTGGACCTACGGGTGCCGGTCGGCGGGGTCCACGGCTTCCTCGGTCCCAACGGCTCCGGCAAGACAACAACCATCAGAATGCTGCTCGGACTGATAGCCGCGGACTGCGGCCATATCCGAATCTTCGACCATGAGGTGCCGCTGGCCATTAGTCAGATCATCGACCGGGTGGGCGCGATCGTGGAGCAGCCCAAGTTCTTCCCCGGGTTCTCTGGGCAGAAGAACCTGGAGTTGATCGCCCGCGCGATCGGTGCACCGCACCGGCGGGTGGACAAGGTGCTCCACGAAGTGGGATTAGGCCGTCGCGGCGGAGACAAGTTCCGTAACTACTCACTCGGCATGAAACAGCGGCTTGCGATAGCTGCAACGCTGCTCAAGGACCCCGATCTGTTGATCTTTGACGAGCCGACCAATGGCCTGGACCCAGCGGGCATTCACGAAATCCGCACCATGATGCGAAGCCTCGCGCGTCGCGGAAAGACAGTCCTGGTCTCCAGCCACATCCTCAGCGAGGTGCAGCAGATCGCTGACACGGTTACCATCATCGGCCGCGGCCGGCTGCTTGCCGAAGGCAATGTCAGTGACATCCTTGCTGCCAACGGACAGGTGTCGGCACGTGTCGGCGTCTCGGATCATCTGCGCGCCGCCGAAGTGCTCACCGCAGCTGGCTTCACCGTCGAGCCGTTAGCGAGTCGACTGCTGAAGGTCAGTTTGAGTGATCACAGGCTGGACCTCGCGGTTATTACCCGACTGCTCGCTGATCAAGGTTTGTATGTCTCTGAGCTCGCCCCGATCCAACCGGACCTCGAATCGGTCTTCTTGAATTTGACTGGCGGTGATCATCCGGGAACCGGCCGGCAGCGGGGCCGGCAACCCAAACAACGTACGCGCCAAGGGCGGCAGCACCAGCAGGAAAGGCGGCGGCAGCCGCAGCGGTCCAATCGCTCGGAGTTGCCCGATCGGAGCCGGCGAGCATGATCCGGCTCCTCGGGGCTGAAGCCACCAGGCTTCTCAGCCGGCGATCCACCGGCATCGCCCTTCTAGTGTTGCTGCTCGGGCTAGGCGCATATCAGCTCGTGGTCAACAAGTCCCTTTCACCGCTGACCGGCGAACAACTCGCAACTGCCGAGCAGGCCTACCAGCAGTCACACAAGCACTGGGTGGAGAACCACGAGAAATACGAACAAGACTGTCGCGACACGGGCGGCGGCACAGCAGAGGACTGCACCGTCCCCGAGCCCACGCTTAACGACTTCAGTGTGGAACCAACGCCGTTCGCGGCGGCTGCTAGAACATCACTCCAGCTGTCGACCGTTCTGATCTCGCTCGTGACCTTCATGATCGCCGCCAGCTTTATTGGCGCGGAGTACAGCTCCGGCTCCATCTCCAACTGGCTGACCTTCGTCCCCCAACGCGGGGCTGTCTTCTGGTCAAAATTGCTTACGCTGATCGGTTTCGCGGCCCTACTTGGCACGTTAGGTGCCGCGCTGGTCGTCGCAGCCGCCCTTGTGCTGGCCCGACTGCATAACTCTCCAATCGAGTCCTTACGAGATGTTGCCGAAATGGGAGCACGAAGCACGCTGGCCATCGCCGGGCTCGCGGTGCTCGGCTTCTGTCTCGGTGTGGTGACTCGACATACAGGTGGCGCCATGGGCGTCCTGCTGGCATTCGTCGTCGTTTCGTTCGTCCGAATCGGACCTTTGAGCTCGCTGGCGTGGGCCCAACGCATCACTCCGTGGACTCCGGAAGGAAACCTGGCGGCAATTGTCGAGCGAGGCTACAAGTACTACGTGCCGGTCGAGAAGATCACGCCGGACGGGATGAACATTGAATTCGCCGCGCACAATCTGAGCCTCACCCATGGGCTTGTGTATTGGGCAATCCTTCTAGTGGTGGTTGTGGCGGGTTTCACTAATGATCTTCCGGCGCCGCGACGTGACATGAGCTCCTCCCCGACTGCGGGCAGCGGGCCGAGGCGCGATCCGCGCGGAACGAGCGTAGCGAGCGGAGCGATGCAACACAGTAGGCTGGGCGGGTGACCATCGCCCCCGAAGGCCGCAAGCTGCTGCGACTAGAAGTTCGCAACGCCAGCACGCCGATCGAAAAGAAGCCGTCTTGGATTAGGACGACCGCGCGGCTGGGGCCGGAATACCGCGAGCTGCATGAGCTGGTCAAAAGCCAGGGGCTGCATACCGTCTGTCAAGAAGCAGGATGCCCGAATATCTTCGAATGCTGGGAGGACCGCGAGGCCACCTTTCTCATCGGCGGTGATGTCTGTACCCGGCGTTGCGATTTCTGCCAGATCGACACCGGCAAGCCGGCCACCTTCGACGCGAGCGAACCGCTCCGTGTCGCAGACTCGATACAGAAGATGGGTCTTCGCTATGCCACAGTCACAGGTGTCTGTCGCGATGATCTTCCCGATGAGGGCGCCTGGCTCTACGCCGAGACCATCCGCAAGATTCATGAGCTCAACCCCGATACAGGCGTGGAGATGCTGGCACCGGACTTCTCCGGCAATGCGGAGTATCTGGGTAAGGTCTTCGAGACCGAGCCTGAGGTCTTCGCACACAACGTCGAGACCGTCCCGCGGATCTTCCGGCGAATCCGCCCCGGCTTCCGCTATGAGCGCTCCCTCGATGTCTTGCGAGCATCACGGGAAGCTGGTCTCGTGACCAAGTCCAACCTCATCCTCGGCATGGGCGAAACCCGTTCTGAAATCAGCGAAGCGCTCAACGACCTGTACGACGCCGGCGCCGAGATTGTCACGATCACGCAGTACCTCCGGCCGTCGCCGCGCCATCATCCGGTTGAGCGCTGGATCAAGCCTGAGGAGTTTGTCGAGCTCGCGGACGAGGCAAACGCAATCGGTTTCGCTGGTGTCATGAGCGGTCCCCTCGTACGCTCCTCCTATCGTGCCGGTCGGCTCTACCGCCAGGCGATCCAGAACCGCCAAGCCATGTCGAACCGTGCTTCGGCGGTCTAACAGCGGCAAAGGTGAATCGAGACTTTGAAAGTGAGTAGCAATGGCTGACGCGGCGGCCAGAAACGCTAAGAGCGGCGCCAAGGACCCGAAGGCTGCAGCCAAAGACGTCAAAGCTCAGGCCAAGGCCGCCAAGAAGGCAGAAAAGGCGCGCAAGAAGGCAAGCAACGATCCGAAGGATATGGGCCGGATTCGGCAGATCGTCCGGGCGTACCAGGTCACCCATGAGTACGACAAGGCCCTTCCCTACCTCATGCTCGGCGCCTTTCTGCTGCCAATCGTGCTCGGTGCGGTCGTTGGCGTGCTCTGGGGCCACGCATTCAACTTGATCTTCATCGGCCTGCTGCTCGGGATCCTGGCCGCGATGTTCATGCTGGTTCGCCGAGCAAAGCGGGCCACTTTCAAGCGTTACGCCGGAAAGGCCGGTTCGGCCGAGGTAGCCCTGCAAATGCTGCCCAAGAAGTGGATCTCGACGCCCGGCATTGCGGCGAATCGCAGCCGAGATGTGGTGCATCGCACACTTGGTCCGGGTGGTCTGGTGCTCATCGGTGAGGGCGAATCTGGTCGGGTTCGGCAACTGCTGGCCAGCGAGGTGAAGAAGCACGAGAGGGTCGCGTACGGGATCACCGTGACGACGATCGTGATGGGTGACAAAGAAGGCCAGGTGCCGCTGGAGAAGCTCGCCGACCACATCCGCAAACTGCCCAAGGTGCTTCAGCCCTACCAGATCACCGACATCAAGCAGCGGCTTCGAGCGCTTGATGCGCTTCGTCCACCACTGCCGATTCCGAAGGGCCCGATGCCGACTAACCCACGCCAGGTGAAGGGCGTCCGCCAGGCTATGCGCGGTCGCTGATTAAGCAGATCGCAGCGCCTACCAAAGACTTCGGCAGCGCGTATTGATCAATGGGCAACCTGATCAACGCCGAGCGCATTACGATGAGCTACGGCACTCGTACGCTCCTCGCCGGCGTCAGTCTCGGCCTGGATCGGAGCGAGGTGGTTGGGATTGTGGGCCGCAATGGAAGCGGCAAGACCACCCTGCTGCGGATTCTGGCCGGGATGCTGATCTCGGACGGTGGCCGGGTAACACGCACCAGCCACCTCTCGATCGGCTTCCTGCCTCAGGCTGACGAGATCACCGCCGATGCGTCCGTACGCGAGCACATCGTTGGTGGTGCGCCAGACCATGTATGGGCTGCCGATGCTGGTCGGCGAGCGATTGTCAGTCATCTGCTGGCCGATGTCGATCTTGATACCCAAGTCAGCACGTTGAGCGGTGGCGAGCGTCGCCGAGTCGCGCTCGTGGAGCTGCTGCTGGCCGATCATGACCTGTTGATCTTGGATGAGCCGACGAACCACCTCGACGTAGAGGCGATCGACTCGCTGGCAATGCATCTGAATGATCTTCGGGCAGGCGATGTTGCTATGTTGATCGTTAGCCACGACCGCTGGTTCCTAGACGCCGTTTGCAGTCGCATTTGGGAAGTCCATGACGGCCGAGTCGATGCGTATGAGGGCGGCTACGCGGCTTACGTGCTAGCCCGGACCGAACGGGAACGACGCGCCGCGGTGATTGCCGCTCGGCGCAAGAACTTGCTTCGCAAGGAACTGGCCTGGCTCCGCCGTGGCCCGCCGGCGCGCACCTCGAAGCCAAAGTTCCGCATGGATGCGGCCGCCGCCTTGATCGCCGACGAGCCTGAGCCGCGCGATCGGCTGCAGCTGCAACGATTCGCCAGCGCGCGATTGGGCAAGGACGTTTTCGATCTTGACGGGATGAGCGTGACGCTGGGCCACCGGCCACTACTTCGTGAGGTCTCCTGGTCCATTGGCGCCGGCATGCGGATTGGCGTGATCGGTGTCAACGGTTCGGGTAAGACGACGCTGTTGCGGCTGCTGGCTGGTGACCTCGCGCCGGACTCCGGAACCATCAAGCGTGGCAAGACGCTGCGCATCGGATATCTAAGCCAGGCCCTGGATGATCTAGATGGCACCGAACTGGTCCTTGAGTCGATCGATCGAGTGCGTCGGCAGGCTCGGCTTGTCACGGGCGCCGAGGCCAGTGCCCGCTCCCTGCTGGAGGATTTTGGGTTCACCGGCGACAGGCTGACTGCCAGGTTGGATGACCTTTCTGGGGGTGAACGGCGCCGGCTTCAGATTCTCCGGCTGCTGCTGGACGAACCAAACGTGCTGCTGCTGGACGAGCCTACAAATGATCTTGATATCGATACCTTGACGGTGATCGAGGATTACCTCGACCGCTGGCCCGGCACCGTGCTCGTGGTCACCCATGATCGGTACTTCCTAGAGCGGGTCTGCGACGTGAGCTACGCGCTAATCGGTGATGGCTCATGTGTCCTGCTGCCAGGTGGTGTTGATCAATACCTAGAGTCGCGCCGCCAGCCGCCGGCAGAAAACCGGCCTGTCAAGGCCTCGGTCAAGAGCCAATCGGCCATCTCCAGCGCTACGGCGCGACAGGCAAAAAAGGACCTCGCTCGTCTAGAACAGCAAATCGCGCGTCTCGACCGGCAACTCGCATTGCTGCATGAGCAAATGGCAGGCGCGGCTACCGACCATCAACGGCTAAGCGAGCTGCAGCGTGAGATGGAGTCGATCACTGCCGATAAGGATGAGCTGGAGTCGGCATGGCTGCAGGCGGCCGAGATCGCTGGTTAAACCTGAGGGCTAGTTTGGCGATATGGACACTGCGTTGCAGCAGCTCGTCGTGACATTAGGCGACGCGGTACGCACCGATCCGGTCACGTGTGAGAACTACCGCTTCGACTGGTCCCGCGACCCAACGGCGGGAGTCCCGATCGCGGTTGTCCGCCCGGCTAATGCCGGGCAGGTGCAGACCACCATTCGATGGGCAGCCGAGCATCGCGTGCCCGTTGTGCCACGCGGCGCTGGCAGCGGCCTGTCCGGGGGGTCCTCGGCGGTTTCCGGAGGCATCGTTGTAAGCCTGGAGCGTATGCGTGCCATCGAGATCGACCTTGCCGCCCGGGTCGCCGTTGCCGAGCCAGGCGCGTTCAATGCCGAGGTCAAAGCGGCCGCTGCGCAGCAGGGTCTGTGGTATCCACCGGACCCGTCGTCGTACGAGATTTGCTCGATCGGCGGCAACATCGCTACCAACGCCGGTGGCCTGTGTTGTGTGAAGTACGGCGTCACGACTGACTATGTGCTGGGGCTCGATGTGGTACTCGCCGACGGAACACTGATCACTCTGGGTGGTAAGCGCATCAAGGATGTAGCCGGACTCTCGCTCGTCAAACTTTTCATTGGCAGCGGAGGCACGCTCGGCATCATCACCCGTGTCATCCTCCGGTTGATTCCCGCCCAGGGACCGCGGTCGACCTTAGTTGCTTACTTCCCCACCGTGCAGGCCGCCGCTGATACTGTCGTCACGATCGGCCAGACATTGCGCGCCTCCATGATGGAGCTCATGGATCAGACCTCGATCAATGCGGTCGAGGATTATCGCTCGATGGGCCTCGACCGCTCTGCCGGTGCGATGCTTATCGCCCAGTCGGATGCCCCAGGCGCCGCCTCCGCAGCAGAGATCGAAATCATGGAGGCTGCGTGTACCACAGCCGGCGCGAAGGAAGTCTTCATCACCACTGATCCAGATGAAGGCGAACTCTTCGTCGCTGCGCGCCGGGCCGCATTTCCAGCGATCGAGGCGCGCGGCTCCATACTTCTGGAGGACGTCGGGGCGCCGGTGCCCGCGCTCCCCCAGCTGCTCTCAGGCATCGCTGCGGTGGCGGAGCGGCACACCGTCGAAATCCCGGTCGTGGCTCATGCCGGAGACGGGAACACTCATCCCATTGTCGTTTTCGATCGCGGAGACCCCGCGGCGCAGCAGCGGGCCTATCTCGCCTTCAACGAGATCATGGAACTGGCAATCCAGCTTGGCGGAACCATTACTGGCGAGCACGGAGTCGGCCGAGCCAAGAAGGCGGCTTTGCCGGCCCAGCTTGGCCCCGATGTCATGGCTCTCTCGCACAAGATCAAGAACGCCCTCGACCCGCTTGGCATCCTAAACCCTGGAGCCATCCTGTAGTCATCCGCTCATACTCATCCGCAGAAGCTGTGGGCGAGTGACACATTTCGTGCGGCAGAACTGCCGCTCGCCCGCAGTTTGTGAGCGCTCGTTCCCAGCGGCGCGCGAGTTTGGCGCGTCGGCCGACCGAAAAGGCGAGTCGTCTAATAACGCTGCCCAGCGCGCAAAGTCGCTGCGGATTCCAGCGCCGCCCGAGCAGGCGGTCGGCACTGGCGATGATGGAGGCGCCTCATTGAGCAATTGGTATGAGGTGAAACCCATCCGTTGCCATTCAATCTCGACCAGTCGACGGTCGCGCCCGCTGCGGTGCGTCTGCCGGTCGCGATGGACGTCGCCGTCGTACTCATGAATTCGTCGAGTGCCCACAAGCCATAAGTCACCACGTGCGACGAAGCGACCCCATTGATCGAAGATTTCTTTGTGCGGCTCAACCTCGATTGCTGCTGCCAAATGCAGAACCCACATCACCGACTCCCACGGGGATTCGCTGCGGTCGTCGAGAAGCGGCAACAGCGCGCGAAGTTCGAGGAGCCCCGCGACGGCGTTGGGCCGCGGTCGCCCGG
>Ga0126310_10000775_pt1 | contig 11592 bp, 5 predicted proteins | sample Plot60_FD_92540 | JGI IMG/M metagenome (GOLD analysis project Ga0126310, IMG submission 92540) | Serpentine soil microbial communities from UC McLaughlin Reserve, CA, USA - Plot60 | ecosystem: Environmental > Terrestrial > Soil > Grasslands | place: USA: UC McLaughlin Reserve, Lake County... | reverse complement strand
GCCTCTTCGCCTTGGGTTTCCTCCAGATACTCGACCTTAAAGCCGTGCTTCTCGGCCCAGCGCGTGTACATGCGCAGCAGCATGTTGGCCCAGTCCTGGCTCTCGGTGCCGCCCGCACCCGCGTGGACCTCCAGATAGGCGTCGTTCGGATCGGCTTCGCCGGAGAGCAGCGCTTCCATCTCGCGGCGCGCGACATCGGCCTGGAGCCGGCGCAGCGCTTGTTCGGCTTCGGCGACGACTGCGTTGTCCTTCTCGGCCTCGCCGAGCTCGATCATGCCGATGTTGTCTTCGAGCTCGCGCTCGACGCGGCCGATGGACGTAAGCTGGCCTTCGAGCGCGGTGCGCTCCTGCATCACGCGCTGGGCGCGCTGATTATCGTTCCAGAGATTGGGATCTTCGGCCTCAGCGTTCAGCTCATCGAGCCGCCGGCGCGCTGCATCGACGTCAAAGATGCCTCCTCAGCAGCCCGACCGACTGCTTGATCTCATCGACAATAGCTTGGATTTCAGCGCGCATCGTTATACTCGGCTCGGAATCGCGGGGAGAACCTAATGTCCGTTCAGGCGAACGACAAGCTGCGCGAACGACTCATTGGAACCTGGAAGCTCGTCTTAGCGATCCGCGAGGAGATACCTTCCGGCGAAAAGATCGCCTTTCTCGGCGAGAACCCGACTGGCTTTCTCCATTACATGCCCGACGGACGAATGCTCGCGATGATCACGCGACCGGGGCGCAAGCCCCCCGCGGGAAACGTGGCGACTCCCGCAGAGGCCGAGGGATTGATCCGCAGCATGATTGCCTACGGCTCGCGTTACGAATGCGTTGGCGGCGAGGTTCTGCATCACTGCGACATTTCATGGACCGAGAAATTCACCGGCACCGTGCAGCGGCGCAAAGTCACTTTTGAGGGCAGTCGCCTGACGCTTTCGCCACCGCCCTCGGTCGATCCCCTAGACGGCAAGATGAGTGTACGGACGCTGACTTGGGAGAAAGTAACCTGATCAGGCCGCCGGCACTGCCGGCGGGCGACGCGCGATCGCGATTGCGGCCGCAGCGAGCATGATTGCTGCTCCGGCAATTTCACGCCAGGTGAGCGGCTCGGCAAGCACGATCGCGTCGAGGACCAGCGCAACCACCGGCGACACGAACGAGTAGAGGCCGGCGCGCGGCGCTCCCCAATCGCGCACGAGACGTAAGAAAATGGTGTAGGCGATGAAGGTACCGAACAGCACCATGAACAAAAGTCCCGCCAGCGGCAGCGGCTGCACTAGCGCGCCGAACGTCGCAGCCGAAATCGGTTCGAGCGCGAGCGACAGCACGCTCATTCCGATCGCCGCGACCACGCCCTGCGCGGCGGTCAACTGGATCGGTGTCAATCGAGCCAGCAGAGGTCGCGAGAGCACCGAACCAAGCGAATAGGACACCGAGGCGCCGACAATCGCGGCCGCGGCCCACAATTCGATGTCCGTTCCAGCGAAGCTCGCCTTGCCAGAAAACAAGATCATCACCCCCGCAATCCCGAGTGCCAACGCCACGAGATGGCGCCATCCGGCGCGCTCCTGCCCGAGCAGGATCGCGAAGCCGAACAGGAAAACAGGGTTCATCGACATGTTGACGAGGCCTGCGACACCGGAGGCGACGAACTGCATGCCCCAATAGAGCAGCGCATAGGTGCCGACGTTCACCAGCGCGCCGCTCAGGATCACGTGTCCGGCAAGCGGACCGGTCAGCACACCGATCACGCCTCGCACCACGATCAGCAGCACAGCCGAGACCATAACGTACCGCGCAGCACCAAAGAAGATCGGGGGGATGCTCGCGATCGCGACCTTGGTGGCGAGCCAGGTCACACCCAGATCAGCGACATCACAAGGAAAAGCAAATGATTGAGGGTCACGCAGGACGTGCTTTCAGGCTTGATGCGCGCGCCGTCTTAGCCCGGAAGGCTCCGAAACGATAACGGCCGGGACATGCCCGGCCGCGATGACGAAATCAGCGACAAATAGCTCGTCACCAAAGTCCGCGACCCGAGCGCAGCGCGCTGTCCGCTTCGGGCGACGGCCCTCGCATCTCGGCACCTTCGTAACCGATGACCGAATAGCTGTCTGGCGGCGCGGTGCCGGGCTTAAAGGCTTCGAGCAGTCCGCCGGGCGAGCCGGCCGCGATGCGGGTGCCGGTCTTCGGATCGATGCGGATCAGTTTGAGGCCGGGCGGCACGCGAAACGGTACGGCGGGCTTGTCGGCGAGCGCGACCTTGAGAAACTCCTTCACAATCGGCGCCGCGATACCGCCGCCGGTCGCACGGCTGCCGATCTGGCGCGGCTTGTCGTAACCGAGGTAGACGCCGACCGCCATGTCGGGCGAGAAACCGACGAACCACACATCCTTTTCGTCATTGGTCGTGCCGGTTTTGCCAGCCACCGGCTTGCCGACTTCGCGCACCACCGTCGCGGTGCCGCGCTGGACCACGCCCTCCATCATCGAGGTGATTTGGTAGGCGGTCATCGGATCGAGCACCTGCTCGCGCCGGTCGACCATTGAGGGCTCGGGCTGGCCCGCCCACTTTTCGGCCTGGCATCCGCGACACTCGCGCTGGTCGTGGCGGAAGACGGTGTGTCCGTAGCGATCCTGTATGCGGTCGATCAGGGTCGGCTTGATGCGCTTGCCGCCATTCGCGAACATCGAATAGGCGCTCACCATGCGCATCACGGTCGTTTCGCCGGCGCCGAGCGCGTAGGAGAGGTAGGTCGGCATGTCATCGTAGACGCCGAAGCGCTTGGCATATTCGGCGATCAGCGGCATGCCGACGTCCTGCGCCAGCCGCACCGTCATCACGTTGCGCGAATGCTCGATGCCGAAGCGCAACGTCTGCGGCCCGTAGAACTTGTGCGAATAGTTTTCCGGCTTCCACGTGCCGCCCGCGCCGGTATCGACCTCGATCGGCGCATCCATGACCACGGTCGACGGCGTGTAGCCGTTGTCGAGCGCGGCTGCGTAGACGAACGGCTTGAACGAAGAGCCGGGCTGGCGCAGCGCCTGCGTGGCGCGGTTGAACTGGCTTTGGTCGAACGAGAAGCCACCGACCATCGCGAGCACGCGGCCGGTCCACGGGTCCATTGCGACGATCGCGCCGGAGATTTCCGGGATTTGGCGCAGGCGATACTTGCCGCCGTCCTTATCGGTCGCCTCGACATAGATCACGTCGCCGGGGCTGAGCACCTGCGACACTTTCGATGGCGTCGCGCGGTTGCCGGTCGCGGGCTTCGCCCACTTCACGCCCTCAATCGGAATGCTGCCTATCTGGCGGTCCTTGGCGACGGCACCGCCGGGCTCGCGGTTCGGCTGCAGTCCGATGCGGGCTGCCTGATCGCTCACTTCGAGAACGACCGCGATGCGCCATGGCACGTCGGAGTACGCCTTGACCTCCGCGACCTTGACGCCCCAATCGCCGGAGAGATCGAGCTTCTGGATGGCGCCGCGATACCCTTGCGTCTCATCGAACTTGACCATGCCATCGGTCAGCGCTTTGCGCGCGACCGACTGGAGCTTCGGGTCGAGCGTGGTGCGCACCGACAGTCCGCCTTCATAGAGCTTCTTTTCGCCGAAGCGGTCATTCAGGTCGCGGCGCACTTCCTCAGCGAAATACTCCGCCGCAAAGATGTGCGCGCCGGTGGGGCGCGGCGTGACGGCGAGCGTATCCTTCTTCGCCTTCTCGCCATCCTCGGCCTTGAGGTAACGATCCTCGACCATGCGGTCGAGCACGTAGTTGCGCCGCTCAATGGCACGCTCACGCTGGCGGAACGGGTGATAATTGTTCGGCGCCTTGGGCAGCGCGGCGAGATATGCAGCTTCGGCCGGCGTGAGTTCGTGCACCGATTTGTCGAAATAGAGGAGCGAGGCCGCCGCCACACCGTAGGCGCCAAGACCGAGGTAGATTTCATTGAGGTAGAGCTCGAGGATCTTATCCTTCGAATAGGTGCGCTCGATCTTGAGCGCGAGCAGCGCTTCCTTGATCTTGCGCTCGAAGCTCGCCTCGTTGGTGAGCAGGAAGTTCTTGGCGACCTGCTGCGTGATGGTCGAGGCGCCCTGCGGGCGCCTGCCGCTGCCGTAGTTCTGCACCAGCAGCAGCGTGGCGCGCGCGATGCCCTGGAAGTCGAGCCCGCCGTGCTCGTAGAAGCTCTTGTCTTCGGCCGCGATGAACGCGTTGAGCACCAGTTTCGGGATCGCCTGGATCGGCAGATAAAGCCGGCGCTCGCGTGCGTATTCGGCAACCAGCGCGCCGTCTGAGGCGTGCACCCGGGTCATGACCGGCGGCTCATAATCTTGCAATTGAGAATAGTCAGGCAAGTCCTTGGAGAAATGCCAGAACAGACCAGCGGCGCCGGCGATGCCCACGAGGAACAAGACGGTGCCGACCGCGAAGATCCAGCCGAAGAATCGCAGGATTAGCTTCATCACCGCCCTTTCGGCGCGGCCGCATGGCACGCGTCGAATCTCCCAATGCCGCCCGATGATAAGGCATCCAGGCGCGCTTTTGCGATATGCGCCCTGACCCAAGTGCTTCGCAAGCTAAGTCGCCCGGTTTTATGGTCAAACTGAGGCTCGCGCGGCGCGTTCAACGACCGCTGCGGCCTGGCCGCCACATCGCCCTCAGTTCGAGCCACGGGGACCGGAACCCGCGAGCCGGGTCGAGAAGAACCGGTTCACCGCCTGCGCAACCGCGCTGCTCGTGCGTGCGCGCCACGCGTCCGTGGTCATGAGCTTCAGATCCTCCTTGTTTGACACATAGCCGAGCTCGATCAGCACGGAGGGCACGTCCGGCGCCTTAAGCACCTTGAAGCCCGCCGACTTGAGCGGGTGCTTGTGCAGCTTGGCGGCGGACTTCAATTCGCCAACCACTGTGCGGGCAAAATGCGCGGAGAAGTTCTTGGTCTCCCGCTGGGTGAGATCGATCAGGATGTCGGCGACCTCCTCGGGCTCGGAGGAGAGGTCCACGCCGGCGATTGCGTCCGCCTTGTTCTCATCCTCGGCGAGCCGCGCGGCTTCGGAGTCCGACGCCGTATCCGACACCGTGTAAACGGTCGCGCCGCGCACGTCGGTCTCGCCGCGCGCCGCCAAGGCATCCGCATGGATCGAGACGAACAGCGCCGCGCCCTGCTGGCGCGCCATGCGCACGCGCTCGCCGAGCGCGACGAAGCGGTCATCGGTGCGCGTCATCGAGACACGGTATTTGCCGCTCTTTTCCAGCTTTTCGCTGAGCGCCTGGGCGAAGTCGAGTACGATGGTCTTTTCCATTTCGCCGCTGGCCGCGACCGTGCCGGTGTCAGGCCCACCGTGACCTGGATCGATCACGATCAGGGGACGGGTGTCGTTATTGTTATGCTTGGCAGTCTCCGCCGGTTTGGTCTCCGGCGCGCGCCGCGGCTTTGCCTCGAGCGCGAGATTGCGCATGAAGGTCGCGCGGTCGATCGAGACGAGATCGAGCACCAATCGCGCAGGTTGACTGTCGACCGGCTCAAGCACGAAAGCCCTGTCGATGCGCACCGGGCCGCTCGCATCGATCACGATGCGTGAGCCGCCCTGCATCACCAGCCCGTAGCGGAACGCCTTGATCAGGCCGCGCCCGTTTTCGCCGGTGCGCGCCGGCAGCTGGAAGGTGACCTGCGGCAGGTCGACGACCACGCGATACGGATCGGCCAGCGTGAATGCCGCGACCTGAATCGGTCGGCTGAGGTCCATCACCAGCCGGGTACGGCTGGCATCGCCGCCGAGCCGCGCTTCCGTGGCGATCGGGAACAAATCGGGCGGGACCGGCGTGCTGGGCCGCGCCACTGCGGCGCGTTCGGACGCACCGGCCGGACAAAGGCCCGCCAGAAGCGCTCCGACTAGCAGTGCCGCCCGCAACGCCATAGAGCCACCTTCACTCACTTAACGCTTACGGCGGGCTTGGTTAACCCGATATTAAGGTCACAAACTGGCGGCGGTCGGGCGGGTTCACTCTGGTTGCCGCCACCGAGAACGACAGCTTTCGGCGCCTCCTCGCTTGCCATTCTGCTTGTCCCGCCGTATGTAAGTCCTGCTGACGGTTGCGAATCTGGATTTGCCGCGTTCGGGCATCCGGCGACCGCTTGAAAGCCCGATCCCCATGTGGGAACGGACACATGGCGGGCCGCTGAGGCCAAATCGCTGACGCCACGGCGCCTTAGCGAGACGGCCGACGCCCTTTAAGGACATCCGGACATCGGCGGGAGTATCCCGCCGGACAGCCTCCAGCACACGAAGAAACCGCGGCGGTGCGCAAGCGCGGCCGTTCCAGTCCAGGTCGAGGATCATGCTCAAGGCGCAAGACGCGGGTCAACCGTGTCGCCCGGGCGAGCAAGTCAGAGTTGCAGGCAACGCTTCGGCGTTGGTTACGCCTGCCCGCATAGTCCAAAGCCATTCATTCAACCCCCAATTCGGCGCGCCGCCGGTGCCGCCCGTGCAGTACGCACGGCGCGGACGCGCGCGAGCCCGCCGTCAAGAGACATTTCAATGGCCAACAAGATGCTCATCGACACCACCCATCCGGAGGAGACCCGGGTGGTGGTGCTGCGCGGCAATCGGGTCGAGGAGTTCGACTTCGAGTCGGCGAATCGCCGGCAACTGCGCGGCAATATCTATCTCGCCAAGGTCACGCGGGTAGAGCCTTCGCTTCAGGCCGCCTTCGTTGATTACGGCGGTAACCGCCACGGCTTCCTGGCGTTCTCCGAAATCCATCCCGACTATTATCAAATCCCGGTCGCCGACCGGCAGGCGCTGATCGCCGAAGAAGAGCGCGCCCACCGCGATGCCGAAGACGAGATCGACCGCCGCGCCAGCGGTGGCGGTGGGCGGGGCCGCAGGCCCCGGCGCGAGCACAGTCGGCGCGATCCGGTGCGTACGCAGCCGCTCGAGAATGCAGAAGGCGAGCAGCGGGGCGACGGCAATCACGTCACCGCTGAGACGAGCGCTGACGATCCCGATACGCATCAGGCCGACGTCGGCGGCGGCGAATCCGGCGGCGGTGCCCCGCATGAGTTTGAGGCCCTTGAACACGAGCATGAGGCCCATGAGGCAGCTGCCGCTGGCGAAACGGCTACTCCAACGGAGACGGTGAGCGAAGCCAGCGTTGACTACCATGAAGAGGTACCCGCCGCAGCTGCGCCGGAAGAACAGCGTCACGAAACCATCCCGGCGACGCTGGAAGCTTCACCCACGACCGAGAGCCCAGAGCTTGCCCCGGAAGGCGCCGGCAGCGGCGAAGAGTCCGTCGGCGGGGACAACGTCGTCGAGATCGAGGAACCGGCAGCGGCCGAAAACGGTGACGAAGAAGCGGTCGAATCCGTCGGCGGCGCCGATGCGATGGAAGAGGTGCAGGATCGCGCACCGCGCTATCGCCGCAACTACAAGATTCAGGAAGTGATCAAGCGCCGCCAGATTATGCTGGTGCAGGTGGTGAAAGAAGAGCGCGGCACCAAGGGCGCGGCGCTCACTACTTACCTTTCGCTCGCCGGCCGTTATTCGGTGCTCATGCCGAACACCGCGCGCGGCGGCGGCATCTCGCGCAAGATCACCAACGCGCTCGACCGCAAGAAGCTGAAGGAGATCGCACAGGACCTCGAAGTGCCGGAGGGCATGGGCGTTATCCTGCGTACCGCCGGTGCGAGCCGCACGAAGACCGAAGTAAAGCGCGACTTCGAATACCTGCTGCGGCTGTGGGAGACGGTGCGTGACTTCACGCTCAAGTCTACCGCGCCGACCCTCGTCTACGAAGAAGGCTCGCTGATCAAGCGTTCGATCCGCGACCTCTATAATAAGGACATCGAGGAAATCCTGGTCGCGGGCGAAACCGGCCACCGCGAGGCGCGTGACTTCATGCGCATGCTGATGCCGAGCCACGCCAAGAACGTGAAGCTCTATCATGAGCCGCAGCCGATCTTCACGCGCTATGGGATCGAGAGCCAGCTCGATGCGATGTTCTCGTCAACCGTGCAGCTTCGCTCGGGTGGCTACATCGTGCTCAACCAGACCGAAGCCCTGGTTGCGATCGACGTGAACTCGGGCCGCGCGACGCGCGAGCACCACATCGAGGACACCGCGCTTAAGACCAACCTCGAGGCATCGGAGGAAGTCGCCCGGCAGCTCCGCCTGCGCGATCTCGCGGGCCTGATCGTCATCGACTTCATCGACATGGACGAAGGCCGCAATAATCGCCTGGTCGAGCGGCGCCTGAAGGAAAGCCTGAAGAACGACCGCGCGCGCATCCAGGTCGGGCGCATCTCGCATTTCGGCCTGATGGAGATGTCGCGCCAGCGCATCCGCTCGAGCGTGCTGGAAAGCTCGACCGACAAGTGCCCGCATTGCGGCGGTACCGGCCATGTGCGCTCGGTGTCCTCGGTTGCGCTGCATCTCCTGCGCATGCTGGAAGAAATGCTGATCAAGGGCGCCACGCATAACCTACTCGTGCGCACGCGGTCGGAAGTCGCGCTCTACGTGCTCAATCACAAGCGCGCGCATCTGCGCGAGCTCGAAAGCCGTTTCCAGATCACCATCACGGTCAATGCCGACGCCACTATCGGCGCCGCGCAGCCGTTCCTGATCGAGAAGGGCGAGCAGGTACACAGCCCCGAGGCCGCCAAAGCCATCGCGGCGCAGGCGCCGGTCGCGCCGGCGGTTGAATACGCGGATGACGAGGTCGCGGACGAGGCTGACGAGGAGGAAGTGTCCGAGGAAACCGACGGTGAAGTTGAAGCCGAAACGGTGGGCGAAGACTCGTCTGACGCAGAGCCCACCGAAGCGCGCGATGGCGAGCCGCGGCAGCGCGGACGCAGGCGCCGACGTGGGCGTGGCGGTGAAGGGCGCGAACCGCGCGAAGGCGGCCACCAGCCGCGCGAAAGCGGGTTTGCTCACGAGAGCGCTTCCGACCACGCGACGGCCCATGAAGGCAACGGCGCTGAAGCCGCTGATCCCGCCGAAGCGGGCCGCGAAGTGAGTGCGGAACGCGGACCTCCCGGCGCAGCGGGTGCAAATGGCGACGGCGAGCATCGCCGCCGCCGGCGCGGCCGCCGCGGCGGTCGGCGCAACCGGCGCGGACGCGAGGGCGAAGGCGGATTTGCCGGACCGAACGGTGGTCACGACGAACATCAGGAGCATCAGGAACACCGGCAGGTTGCGGAGCCGGAGGTGGCCGACGCGGTCGCCGATCTCGGAGGGGCGAGCCGCGCGGAGGCGCCGAGCGCGCCCGAGCCGCAATCGCCGCAGCCGTTCGAGCCGATTGCCCGCGAAGCACCGCGAAGCACCCTTCCCGAGCCTGCGCCGCAGGAGCCGCCACGGCGGCGCTCGACGATCCGCGAGCCCGCGCCGGTGTTCTCATCCGGTCCGATGAGCGACGTGCAGCCGTCTCAGCCACCCGCGCCCTCGCCTGTGCCTGAGCCGATGGTGAGCCCGGAGCCGGCGGCCGCAAGTACCGAACCGCCGGCAAAGCGCCGTTTCGGGTGGTGGAACAAGCGCTCGTAAAAGCCGCGGGACCGCATGCAGAGTGAGTGGGTCGATCGCGACGCGGAGGCCGTGGTCGACCGCTACCCGGACATTGCGCGCGACCTTGCGCTCCGCGTCTACACGACACGCCTGCTCGGCCAAAATCCCAAGCTTGTGCTGCACGGCGGCGGCAACACGTCGGTGAAGCTGCGCAGCGCCGATCTTAACGGCGATGAGGTCGACGTGCTGTGCGTCAAGGGCTCGGGCTGGGACATGGGCACGATCGAGCCCGCGGGCCTGCCCGCCGTGCGGCTCGATGCATTGCGCAAGCTGCGCGGGCGCGATGCGCTCAGCGATGAGGAGATGGTGCGCGTGCAACGCGCCAACCTGATCGATCCGTCGGCGCCGAACCCATCGGTCGAGACGCTGCTGCATGCCTTTCTGCCGCACAAATTCGTCGATCACACGCATTCCACCGCAGTCTTAAGCCTGACCGACCAGCCGGAGGGCAAAGCGCTATGCGAGGAGGTCTACGGCGACTGCATGGGCTATGTGCCCTACATCATGCCGGGCTTCGCGCTCGCCAAAGCCGCGGCCGAAACCTACGAACGCGATCCCGCGGTCGAAGGCTTGATCCTGCACAAGCACGGCATCTTCACCTTCGGGGCGGACGCGCGCGAAGCCTACGAGCGCATGATCGCGGCAGTGACGCTCGCGGAGGAGCGCCTCAAACGCGGACGGAAGGCGGTGTTCGCGGCCGTCCAGCTGCCGCAACAGGCGGCGGCGCTCGCCGATGTCGCACCGATCGTGCGCGGCGCGTGCAGCCTCAAGGATGCGAAGATCGAGGGCGCGTGGAAACGTTTCGTGCTCGAATTTCGCGGCGGCGACGCGGTGATGAATTTCGTCAACGGCGCCGAGATTGCCCGCTATTCGCAGGCGGGCGTCGTGACGCCCGATCACACGATCCGCACCAAGAACTGGCCGCTGATCGCGCCGGCACTGGAAGCGGGCACGCTTGAGGATTTCAAACCCGGCATGCGCAGCGCTGTCGCGGACTTCACGGCCAAGTACCGCACCTATTTCGAGTCCAACAATACGCGTGTCGGCGGAACGAAAAAACCGCTCGATCCGATACCGCGTGTGGTGCTGGTGCCGGGCCTCGGGCTGTTCGGGCTTGGGCGTTCGAAGAAGGATGCCCGCGTCGCCGCCGATTTGGCCGAGGTGGCCGTCGAGACGATCACCGATGCAGAAGCCACCGGCCGCTACCAGGCGCTCGATGACGCGAGCCTGTTCGACATGGAGTACTGGTCGCTCGAACAGGCGAAGCTCGGCAGCGCCCCGGAGAAGCCCCTCGCCGGTCAGATCGTCGCGATCACAGGCGCGGGCGGCACCATTGGCGCGGTGACTGCGGCGGTGTTCGCCGCGGCAGGCGCCGAGGTGGCGCTGCTGGATGTGAATGAGCAGGCCGCGCAGGAAAAAGCCAAGACGATCGGCGGCGCGGCGCTTGGGCTACAATGCGATGTCACCGACGCGACGTCGGTTAAAGTGGCTTTCGCGAAGGTGGCGGAAATATTTGGAGGCGTCGATATCGTCGCGTCCAATGCCGGCGCCGCGTGGCAGGGCCGCATCGGCGAAGTCGATGAGGCGGTTTTGCGCGAGAGCTTCGAGCTGAATTTCTACGGCCACCAGCGCGTCGCGCAGGCGGCGGTGAAAATTATGCAGCAGCAAGGTATCGGGGGCTGCCTCTTGTTCAACGTCTCCAAGCAGGCCGTGAACCCGGGACTCAATTTCGGTCCTTACGGGCTGCCGAAGGCCGCGACGCTGCTGCTCGTGCGTCAGTACGCGCTCGATTACGGGGTTGATGGTATCCGCGCCAACGCCGTGAATGCCGACCGCGTCCGCTCCGGCCTGCTGAACGAGGATTTCATCGCGGAGCGCGCAAAGGCGCGCGGCGTATCGGAAAAAGAGTACATGAGCGGCAACCTGCTTGGGCGTGAGGTCACCGCCGAGGACGTCGCGCAGGCATTTCTGTCGCAGGCGTTGGCGTTGAAAACCACCGCCGACGTGACGACAGTTGACGGCGGCAACATCGCAGCG